>VFSW01016211.1_pt1 | contig 10184 bp, 6 predicted proteins | sample 5358111 | NCBI WGS metagenome assembly VFSW01 (sample SAMN11554181, study PRJNA540505) | mine drainage metagenome | isolation source: sediment from site ElyBrook_90M | place: USA: Ely Copper Mine, Vershire, VT | collected 2017
CGGCACAGCGCTCGCTCTGCAGACATCGGACCCTCCCCCCGCCGATCCGTGGGCCGCCGGCCCCCTGCCGGCCGCGCTCGCGACGGAGATCCGCGGACTCGTCGCGAGACTCGACGACCGTCAGCGTATCTGGCTGTCCGGCTTTCTGGCGGGCAGCGCGGGAGCCGCCGCGGCGGCGTCCCCCGCCGCGGCCGGGACGGCCGACTCCCCCGCCGTCACGGTGCTGTTCGGCTCCCACACCGGCAATTCCGAGCGGCTCGCGCGCCGCATCGTCGACCGGCTCACCCAGAACGGGATCCGGCACACGCTGCTCGACATGATCGAGTGCCGCAAGGTCCACCTGCAGGAGGCGAGCAACCTGCTGGTGGTGGTCAGCACCCATGGCAACGGCGACCCGCCGGAGCGCGCGCTGCCGCTGGTCGAACTGCTGAACAGCCGCAAGGCGCCGCGGCTCGATCACTTGAAATTCTCGGTGCTCGCGCTCGGCGATTCGAGCTACGAGAAATTCTGCGAGACCGGCAGGCAGTTCGACGCGCGGCTGGAGGCGCTCGGCGCGTCGCGGCTGCAGGCGCGCGCGGATTGCGACGTCGATTTCGACGCCGCCGCGCAACAGTGGATCGACAGCGTCGTCAAAACCCTGCAGCCCGACGCCAGGGTCCCGGTCGAGACGGCGGGCGGGGAACGCCGCGTCGCGCCCGTGTCGAACGCCTACACCCGCAAGCAGCCGTTCCTCGCGGCGCTGTTGACGAACACCCGCCTGACCGCGGTCGGCTCGACCAAGGACGTGCGCCACGTCGAGTTGTCCATCGAGGGAGCGAACCTGCACTACGAACCGGGCGATGCGCTCGGGATCGTCGCGCAGAACCGCGCGGCCGACGTCGACGCGGTGCTCGCGCGCCTGCCGCTCGACCCGCAAACCCCGGTCGAAGTCGACGCGCAGACGACGCTGCCGCTGCGTCAGGCGCTCGCGGAGCGCTACGAGATCGGCCCGATCACACCGGGATTCCTCAAGGCCTATGCCGGACTCACCTCCAACGACGAACTGAAGGCGCTGCTCGACGGCGATGCCGCCCGGCTCGCCGCCTACGTGCGCGCCCGGCACCTGGTCGACGTGCTGGAGGAACATCCCGCCGACGGCCTCGCCGCGGCCGCGCTGGCGAAAATCCTGCGGCCGATCGCCCCGCGCCTGTACTCGATCGCCTCGAGCCAGCGCAGCGCGGCGGACGAGGTTCACCTGACCGTCGCCGTGGTCGGCTACGACACGCTCGGCCGGGCGAGGCGCGGCCTGGTGTCGGGTCAGATCGCCGATCTGACCGGCGATGAGACCGCGCTGCCGGTGTACCTGCACCGCAATACCGGCTTCCGGCTGCCGGCCGATCCGTCCGCGCCCGTGGTGATGATCGGCGCGGGCACCGGCGTCGCGCCATACCGCGCGTTCGTCGCCGAACGCGCCGCCGGCGGCGCCGCCGGACGCAACTGGCTGATCTTCGGCGACCGCTCGTTCGAGACCGATTTCCTGTACCAGGCCGAGTGGCTCGACTGGCGCAAGCGCCGCGTGCTCACGCAGCTCGACGTCGCCTTTTCGCGCGACCAGGCGGAGAAGACCTACGTCCAGCACCGCATCGGCGAGCGCGGCGCGCAGCTGTGGCGCTGGATCGAGGAAGGCGCGCACCTGTACGTCTGCGGCGACGCCGAGCGCATGGCGCCTGACGTGCACGAGGCGCTGATCGCCGTGATCGCGCGCCACGGCGCGCGTTCGGCGGACAATGCCCGGGAATTCCTGCTCGACCTGCAGCGCACGCGGCGCTATCAACGGGACGTCTATTGATGAAAGATCCGACCCTCCGCTCCGACCTGTCCCGCCCGATCGAGGAGCTGCATCCGAACGAGAGGCTGAAGTACGAGAGCCGGTACCTGCGCGGCACGCTCGAGGAAAGCTTCGCCGACGAGGCCACCGGGGCCGTTCGCGACGCCGACACCCAGTTGACGAAGTTCTTCGGCATCTACCAGCAGGACGACCGGGACCTGCGCGATGAACGGCGGCGCGCCAAGCTCGAGCCGCGCTACCAGTTCATGGCGCGGGTGCGCATGCCGGGGGGCGTGTGCCGCACCGACCAGTGGCTCGCGCTCGACGCGCTCGCACGGGACAGCGCCGACGGCACGCTGCGCCTGACCACGCGGCAGACCTTTCAATTCCACGGCATCCGCAAGCGCCGGCTGAAGAAGCACATCGCCGCGATCGTGGCGACGGGCCTCGACACGCTCGCCGCCTGCGGCGACGTCAATCGCAACGTGATCAGCGCGGCGAACCCGCTGCACTCCGCGGCCCACGAGGCGGCGGCCGGGCTCGCGCGGCGGATCGGCGCGCATCTCCTGCCGCAGACCGGCGCCTACCGCGAGATCTTCCTCGGCGGGGAACCGGCCGCGCCGGGCGGCGACGAGGAACCGCTCTACGGGCGCACCTACCTGCCGAGAAAGTTCAAGATCGCGCTCGCCGTGCCGCCGCACAACGACGTCGACGTGTTCGCGCACGATCTCGGGTTCATCGCGATCGTCGAGGACGGGCGCGTGCAGGGATACAACGTGACGGTCGGCGGCGGCATGGGCATGACGCACAACGCGCCCGCGACGTTTCCGCGCGTCGCCGACGTCGCCGGATTCTGCGTCCCGGAGGACGTGCTGGCGATCGCCGAGCACACGGTGCGGATCCAGCGCGACTTCGGCGACCGCAAGGATCGCGCCCACGCGCGTTTCAAGTACACCATCGAGGACCGCGGTCTCGACTGGTTCCGCGCGGAGCTCGAGCGGCGCGTCGGCAAGCCGCTGCAGCCCGCCCGTTCATACCGCTTCGAGTCCACCGGGGACGCATCCGGCTGGCATCGCGGCGCGGGCGGACTCTGGCATCACACCGTGTTCGTGGAAGGCGGACGCATCAAGGACCTGCCGGGACGCCCGATCATGTCGGCCCTGCGCGCCATCGCGCGGATTCACACCGGCATCTTCGCGCTCACGACCAATCAGAACGTGATCATCGCCGGCGTCACCGAGGGCGCGCGACCGGCAATCGACGCGCTGCTGCGCGAACATGGGCAGGGCGACGACGACCGGCTGTCCGGTTTGCGGCGCAATTCCATGGCGTGCGTGGCGCTGCCGACCTGCGCGCTCGCGATGGCCGAGAGCGAGCGCTACCTGCCCTCCCTGATCGACAAGATCGACGCGATCCTCGCCGCGGCGGGCATCGACAAGGAGCGGATCAGCGTGCGCATGAGCGGCTGTCCCAACGGCTGCTCGCGCCCCTACCTCGCCGAGATCGCGCTGGTCGGAAAGGCGCCCGGCCAGTTCGGCAAGACGCCGGGACAATACAATCTCTACGTCGGCGCGAGCGCGGCCGGCGACCGCATGAGCACGCTGTACCGCGAGAACATCGGCGAGCGCGAGATCCTCGAGGCGCTCGAACCGCTGTTGCGGCGCTATGCCGTCGACCGCCTGGCGGGCGAAGGATTCGGCGATTTCGCGGTGCGCACCGGCGTCGTGCCGCCGATGCTGCGCCCGAGCGAGTTCCAGCTCACGCGCGCGCGCTGACGCCGGCGGCCGATCCGCTATACTGCGCGCCCCTCGGCCGGCGGTCGTGCCGCATTGAGAAACCGATCATGAATCCGGGCGTGCTCTACGCCCTCGGCGCTTACCTGTGCTGGGGGTTGTTTCCGCTTTACTTCAAGGCGCTCGCGCAGGTCCCTCCGCTGCAGATCCTCGCGCACCGGATGCTGTGGTCGCTGCTGCTGTTGGTGCTGATCCTGCTCGTGAAGCGCCACTGGCGCTGGCTCGGGGCGCTGCGCGGGAGGCCCGGGATCCTGGTCCGCTTCACGATCAGCGCCGTCATGCTCGCCTGCAACTGGGGGATCTACATCTGGGCCATCAACGACGGCCACGTCGTCGACGCGAGCCTCGGCTATTACATCAACCCCCTGGTGAGCGTGGTCGTCGGCGCGCTGGTGCTGTCCGAGCGGCTGCGCGCGGCGCAGTGGGTCGCGGTCGCGATCGCCGCGGCGGGCGTCACCTGGATGACCGTCGCGATCGACCGGCTGCCGTGGATCTCGCTGTGCCTCGCACTGAGCTTCGCGCTGTACGGACTATTGCGCAAAACGGCGCCTCTGGGCTCGCTCGAGGGACTGGCGCTCGAGACCGCGGTGTTGCTCCCGGTCGCAATCGCCTACCTGCTGTGGGAAGGCTCGCACGGCGCGGACGCGTTCAGCCACGGCGGCTGGAGGCTGCGGTTGATGCTGCTGGCGGCGGGTCCGGTGACCGCGATACCGCTGCTGCTGTTCGCGTCGGCCGCGCGGCGCATTCCACTGTCGCTGCTCGGGATACTGCAGTATCTGATGCCGACGGTCGTCCTCGGACTCGGCATCTGGCTCTATCACGAGCCGTTCGGAGCGGACCGTGCCGTGGGGTTCGGCCTGGTCTGGGCGGGCGTCGCGGTCTATCTGGGCGATGCGCTGTGGCGCTGGCGCGCCTGACGACGCGGCGGCGCGTTCAGGGTTCGCCGGCTCCGATTTCGGCGCGCCGACGCAGAACGTAGGCGTCGAGTTCCTCGCGGACCGCCGGGCCGAGCGGCGGCTGCTCGTATTCGGCCAGCGCCCGCTTCCAGACCCGGGTCGCGCGCTGCGCGGCATCCAGGCCGCCCGCGAGACGCCAGTTTTCGTGACTCTGCCAATCGGAGACCAGCGGCCGGTAGAAGGCGTGTTGGTAGCGCTCCATCGTGTGGGGATCACCGAAGAAGTGCCCCCCGGTCGGGATGCGGCGGATCGCGTCGAACCCGAGTTCCGCCTCGCCGACGGCGACGGGTTCGAGGAATTCGACCATCATCTGGAGCATTTCGACGTCGAGTACGAGTTTTTCGTAGGATGCCGTGAGCCCGCCTTCCTGCCACCCGGCCGCGTGATAAATCAGGTTGCCGCCGCCGAGAACCGCCCCCCACAGCGACATCTGCGTCTCATAGGCGCCCTGCGCATCGGCCGCATTCGAGGCGCTCGCATTGGACGTGCGGTACGGCAGCCCGTAACGGCGCGCGAGCTGCCCGCAGGCCACGTTCGCCTTCGCGTTTTCCGGCGTCCCGAAGGCCGGCGCGCCCGAGCGCAAATCCACGTTCGATGTGAACGCACCGTACATCACGGGTGTGCCCGGACGCACCGCCTGGGCGAGCACCACGCCGAACAGGGCCTCGGCGTTCTGTTGCGCGAGCGCGGCGGCCATCGACACCGGCGCCATCGCACCCATCAGCGTGAACGGCGTGATCACCACCGGCTGCCCGTGACCCGCCATCGCCACCAGGCCGTCCGCCATCGCCTCGTCGAGCCGTCTCGGACTGTTGACCGATATGATCGTCATCACGCCGGGCGAAGCCGCCATCTCGTCCAAATCCGAGCCTCGCGCGATCGCCATCATGCGGATGCCGTCGAGCGCGCGCCCCGCGCCGATCGCCGAACAGTGAAAGGCGCGGTCCGAATAGACCAGGTTCGCGAGGTAGGCGTCCAGGTGGCGCGAATTCGCCGCAAGCTCCATCGGCGCGCATACCTGGTTGCCGATCACGTGGATCGTGTTGAAGTACTGGGCGAGCCGGATGAAGTCGCAATAGTCCCGGTAGTTGCCCGGGCGCCGTCCGCGCTCCAGATCGTGGATGTTGGGCGGGCCCGCGACGAGGCCGAAGACCAGATGATCGCCGCCGATGCGCACCGCGCGCGCCGCGTTGCGCGGCAGCAGATCGAACGCGGACGGCGCGCTCGCGAGCGCGGCGGCCACCAGGCCGCGATCGAGCCGGACGATCCCGCTCGCCTCGTCGACGTCGGCGCCGGCCGCGCGCAGGCGCTGACGGGCGTCGGCCGACATCAGCTCGATGCCGAGTTCCTCGAGGATGCGCAGCGAGGTCAGGTGGATCGCCTCGAGCTGGTCGGCGGAGAGCACCTCGAGCGCGGGATAGGGATTGCGCACGTCGCGCCACGCGAGCTGCGGCAGCGGATCGGCGGCGGACCGGCGCGGCCGGGCGCCCTCCCTGCGGCGGCGCGCCGGTGCATCCGTTGACGAGTCCCCGCTCAAAGACGCCGGCCGCGGTGCGAAATTTTCATGCCGCGATGATACCCGGCGTGCACCATCCGGGGGCGAATACGCGCTAATCTTGGTGCAGCGTCCCGCCGAATTTCGCGCAAGTCACTGATTATCGCGATCCGGACCGGTCTGGCACGAAATTCGCTCTTGCTCTGGGTCAAGGGAGAACACTTGGAACTGAATCCGTACGACGAGATGCTGGCCGGCGACGGGGCCGCGCGCACCCATTACCGCCGCTACGACGACTGGCTGCGCAGCCAACCGGCGGATCGCCTCGCGCAAAAGCGCGCCGAGGCCGACGCGCTGTTCCACCGCGTCGGCATCACCTTCGCGGTTTATGGCCAGGAGGAAGGGGCCGAGCGCCTCATCCCCTTCGACATCGTTCCGCGCGTCCTGCCGCACGACGAGTGGAGCCGCCTGGAAACGGGCCTCGCCCAGCGCGTCAGCGCGCTGAACGCGTTCCTCCACGACATTTACCATGAACAACGGATCCTGAAGGCCGGGGTCATTCCCGCCGAGCAGGTGCTGTGCAACGCGCAGTACCGCCCGGAAATGCAGGGGCTCGACGTGCCCGGGGGGATCTACGCGCACATCGCCGGCATCGACATCGTGCGCGACGACGCCGGCGAATTCCGGGTGCTGGAGGACAATCTGCGCGTGCCCTCCGGGGTGTCCTACATGCTCGAGAACCGCAAGATGATGATGCGCCTGTTCCCGGAGCTTTTTTCGGACCATCGCATCGCGCCGATCGACCACTATCCCGACGTGCTGCTCGAGAACCTGCGCAGCGTCGCGCCGACCGGAGTCGCCGATCCCACGGTCGTGCTGCTCACGGCCGGCGCGCACAACAGCGCCTATTTCGAACACGCCTTCCTCGCGCAGCAGATGGGAATCGAACTGGTCGAGGGGCAGGACCTGTTCGTGCGCGACGAGGCCGTGTACATGCGCACCACGCGCGGACCGCAGCGCGTGGACGTGATCTACCGCCGCATCGACGACGACTATCTCGACCCGCTGGTTTTCCGGCCGGACTCGATGCTCGGGGTTCCCGGGCTCCTGACCGCCTATCGCGCGGGCCGGGTCACGATCGCCAACGCCATCGGCACCGGCGTCGCCGACGACAAGTCGATCTATCCCTACGTGCCCGACATGATCCGCTTCTATCTCGGCCAGGAACCGATCATCGGCAACGTCAAGACGTGGATGCTGCGCCGTCCGGAGGACCTCGCGTACGTGCTCGCGCATCTGCCGGAACTGGTCGTCAAGGAGGTTCACGGCGCCGGCGGCTACGGCATGTTGATCGGTCCGGCGGCGACCGCCGCCGAAATCGAGTCCTTTCGCGCGCGGATCCTCGCCGATCCGGACCGCTACATCGCCCAGCCGACGCTCGCCCTGTCGACCTGCCCCACGTTCGCGGCGCGGCAGCTGTCGCCGCGGCACATCGACCTGCGGCCGTTCGTGCTCTCCGGCCGCGACGTGTCCATCGTGCCGGGCGGACTCACCCGCGTCGCGCTGCGCGCCGGCTCGCTCGTCGTCAATTCCTCGCAGGGCGGCGGCACCAAGGACACCTGGGTGCTGGAGGGCCCATGCTGAGCCGGACCGCCGACCACCTGTACTGGATGTCGCGCTACATCGAACGGGCCGAGGGACTCGCCCGCCTCGTCGACACGCATTACCGCATGTCGCTGCTGCCGCACGCGGCGGCGACCCTCGAGCACTCGCTGCGCTCGACCCTGTCGGCGCTGCACGTCGAGGCCGCCTACCACGAGCGCCACGCCCAGATCGCCCCGCGCGCGGTGTTCGAGTTCCTGAGCCTCGACCGCGAACACGGGGCGAGCATCGTCAACTGCCTGCGCGCGGCCCGCGAGAACGCCCGCGCCGTGCGCGGGTCCCTGACCTCCGAACTGTGGGAGACGCTGAACTCGACCTGGCTGGAGGCGCGCTCGATCGCCGCCCGTGGCTCGACGCACGCCGACATCGGCCAGTTCGTCGAGTGGGTCAAGGACCGCTCCCACCTCACGCGCGGCGTGACGATCGGCACGATGCTGCGCGACGAGGCATTCCACTTCACGCGCATCGGCACGTTCCTCGAGCGCGCCGACAACACGGCCCGCACGCTGATCGCGCGCGAGGAGGATCTGCAGCCGGGCGCGGACGCCGGCAGCGTGCCGGACCCATACGAGTGGAGCGTGCTGCTGCGCGCCCTTTCCGCGTTCGAGGTCTACCGGCGCGTGCATCGCGGCGTGATCACGCCGGTCAACGTCGCGCACATGCTGATCCTGCGCGACGACATGCCGCGCTCGCTGCTGCGTTGTTGCAAAGAGGTGTATCAGAACCTAAAGTCGGTGGCGAACGACCAGTCCGCCGAGACCGAACGGCGCGCGGGAGAGATGCATGCGATGCTGCACTTCACGACGATGGAGGATCTCGTCGGGATCGGGCTTCCCCGGTTCCTCGCGCAGTTCGCCGGGCGGATCAACCATCTGGCCGAGCGGATCTCGTCTGACTTCCTCGTCGCCCCCGCGCAAGGCTGAGTAGCGATGCAGCTCCACATCCGCCACGAAACGATCTACCGCTACGAGAGACCGATCAAGTACAGCGTCCAGCGGCTGCACCTGACGCCGCGCCGCGACCCGTCGCAGCGGGCGCTGGCCTGGAACATCGGCGCACCCGGGCGGCGCCTCGAACAGATCGACGCCTACGGCAACGTCGCGCATCTGCTGACCCTCGAGGAGCCGCACCGCGAGGTGCGCATCGTGGTGCAGGGGGTGGTGGAAACCAGCGAAACGGATTCACGCCAGGACGACGGACCCTTGTCGCACCTCGCCTACCTCGCGCCGACCGCGCTCACGCCCCCGACCGCGGAGATCCGCCGCTTCGCCGCACGGGCGCGCCGCCCGGCGGCGCCGCCCCGGGAGGTCGCGCTGGCGCTGGCGGATGCGGTTTGCGGCGAGATCCGCTACCGCCCGGGCAGCAGCGAAGTCACGGACAGCGCCGCCGCCGCGTTCGCGAACGGCGCGGGGGTCTGCCAGGATCAGTCCCACGTGTTCCTCGCCTGCGCCCGGCTCATCGGCATTCCCGCGCGCTACGTCAGCGGCTATCTATACACCGGCGACACGAGCGATGCCGCGAGCCACGCCTGGGTCGACGTATGGCTCGGCGCCGACGACGGCTGGCACAGCCTCGACATCACGCACCGGCGGCCGGCGTTCGGCGGCTACTGCCGCCTGGCGGTGGGCCGCGATTACCTCGACGCGGCGCCGGTGCGCGGCATGCGCCGCGGCGGCGGATCGGAGACGATGGAGGCGAGCGTGCTGGTCGCCGAATCGGCGCAACAACAACAGTAGTCATGTAGAATCCGCGCGCATGACTTATTGCGTCGGCCTGCTGGTCGACACCGGGCTCGTGCTGCTGTCCGATTCGCGCACCAATGCCGGCGTCGACCAGATCAGCACATTCCGCAAGATGGCCGTGTTCCAACGCCCCGACGAGCGGGTGCTGGTGCTGCTGTCGGCGGGGAATCTCGCGATCACCCAGGCGGCGGTGAACCTCCTGCACGAGGGCCGAGCCGGCCGCGATGCGGGCCCGTCCCCGATCCACGCGGCGGCCAACATGTTCGAGGCGGCGCGCGTCGTCGGCGACGCGCTGCGCGAAGTGCACAAGCGCGATGCCGCCTTCCTCAAGGATCAGGGCCACGAATTCAACGGCACGTTCATCCTCGGCGGACAGATCAAGGGCGAGGAGCCGCGCCTGTTCCACGTGTACTCGGCCGGCAATTTCGTCGAATCCTCGATCGACACGCCCTATTTTCAAATGGGCGAGTCGAAATACGGCAAACCGATCATCGACCGGGTCATCCGCCGCAGCAGCAGCCTCGCCCAGGCCGCCAAGTGCGCGCTGGTGTCGATGGACTCGACCATCCGTTCGAACCTGTCGGTGGGCCCGCCGTTGGACCTTGCGATCATCCGCCGGGACGAATACCGGCTCGCGACCCACATCAGCATCGACCTGGATAACGAATACTTCCACATGATCCGCACGCGCTGGGGGCAGGCGCTGCAGGAAGTGTTCAGCGAACTGCC
>VFSW01016212.1_pt1 | contig 10184 bp, 3 predicted proteins | sample 5358111 | NCBI WGS metagenome assembly VFSW01 (sample SAMN11554181, study PRJNA540505) | mine drainage metagenome | isolation source: sediment from site ElyBrook_90M | place: USA: Ely Copper Mine, Vershire, VT | collected 2017
GAAAGCGACCAGATATAGGGCCCGCTGTAGGCTTCGGCGCCGCGCGGCAGGTAGCCGTTCCAGGCGAGGTTCTCCAAGTCGGCGGCGCCGCCGGATTCGGTATGGACAACCGTCGATGTGCCGGCCTTGCGGATTGTCAGCCTCCATGAGGTAACCGGCCTGGACAGCATGAGGGACTGCGACCAGCCGCCGTTCTTAGCGGGCGCCAACCCAGACACGTGGCGCCACGACTCTGGCGGCCACGCGAGCGTGACCGGCATGGTCGGCACGCCCAGGTTGATCACGTGGACCGAGTCGTCCGCGGCGACATAGGCCACGTCGCCGCTGTACTTGTCGACCGCCCAGGTAATACCCCTGCTGTCAGCCGAAGGACCGGCGGGAACGCTGGTGGCGACCGTGACCGGCGCGGCCACGGCATCGGCGTGAACATCGCGCATCACCAGGTCGCCGGAGGCGCTATCGCGCTGCACGAGGTAACCGGCACCAAGCAGCATCGGCCCGGCGGGCACCGCGAAGTGAGCCTTGGTCCGCAGGTCGTAGACGCCCGCTGGCCCGTTCGTGCCGCAGGACCAGTAAATCCAGCGCACGGTCGCCTGGATCTCGCTGGCCACGCAGCTTGAACCGGTCGCCACCGTAGCGGACTTAACGCCCGTGTCCAGGTTGGTGGCCCGCAGGTGGCCGACGCCGTCGCTGCGCCACAGGGTGTCAACCCAAAGCGCGGCACCGGTGACCGGCCCGGTGCTGAGGATCTGGTCTTGGCCGACGTCCACGACATACTGGCGCACCGGGCGGACACCATCGACGATCACATAATTCAGCGCGGCATCGACGATCGTGCCGCCCGCCGACGGCAGCGTCATCGACGCGCTGCTGGTGTCGGCGTCAATCACCTCCCGCAGCGTTACCGAGCCCGTCCGCTCAGCGGTGAGGAGCGAGGTTCCGTACGAGTTGCCGTCGACCGTCCGGACGCAGGCACCGCCAGGCGTGCACGGCAGGACGCTGGGCAGCACTCCCCCGTTCAACATGGGATGCCCAGCGACACCGTCGTTGTACGGGATGAGCAGGTGGTTGAACATCCGGTAACTCGGCCCCCGGCCGGGTACCGTCTGTGCCTCAATGTGCCGGACCAAGCCCTGCGAGATACTCAGCCCGGCGTTGGCCAACGGCCCCGTGAGGGCAAGCACCGCAGCATCGGTCACGTTGTCGTCGGTATCGGTGTTAAGCCGCCGGACGGACCAGTCGGCTGGGTCGGTACCTCCGACCACGAGCGCCGATCCGTCGGGCGCCTGCGCGATGGATCCGGGGCCGGTTTGCGCTTGCGACAGTACCTGGCTGGACGGCGCTCCCGATAGCGGGACATCCAGAGCCGGCTTGATCGTGTAATCGCAGTCCTGGCAGTCCAAGGTTCCGGGCACGGCGATGACGTGGTCCCCGGTCAGCGCCACCTCGTACCCACTCGATGCCCCGGGCAGGATCACGGTCTGCGCAGCGGTATCGGAGCCATCAAGCAGCCCGGCACGGGAGTACACAGAAACCTGCTCAGTGACCGAGTTGTAGAACGCGACGCGGTCGGCCGTCAGCGCGACCGGTGGGGAGGTCACGCCTGGTACCGGCGTGACGGTCGCGGTCGCGAGATCGAGCAGCCCGTACTGGATAGCACCATTCACGACGTAATGGATCACCATCGCCGCCGCATCACCAAGACCAAATTGCCGGTAGCCGATGCTGGCATCGGCGGGAAGGCCGGTGACCGTCGCCACGGTATCCGTCCCGTCCGCGGCGAAGGTCAGCACCTGCCAGACCAACGACCCGTTGACCTTTGCAATGACGAGCACGGAGTTGCCCGACACGCCAAGCACTTGCGTCCCGGCCGGGATCTCCCAGTGCTCCCAGGTCATGGTGGCCAGGTCAAGCTCGCTCACATGACCAGCCGGGTTCACCGTCGATGTCGCGGTAACAGCGACCCTGTCGCCGCCCGCGGCCGTGAATGCCACGGAAGCCAGCGCGGGGACCAGAACCGACGTGCCGGTCGCGTAGTCCGTCCACACATACTGGCTGGAATAGTCATATTGGTGCAGGAAACCGGTCGCGCCCGCCATCGCGACCTCGTCGTCGATAGCGTTCGGGGCCGTATCCGCTGGAATCACCGCGTCTTCGGTAACCAAATCCCGGGCAGCCGATGCTGGTGTTGCCCCGGCGGCGACAGCCGGAGCAAGGCCCGGCGCCACCAAAAACACGGTTGCGCACGCTGAGGCTACGAGCAGAGCGGCGACCCGATGACGGGCGCGGGACATAAGGCCTCCCGATCCGGGCGCGGCCAATCCCTCATCAGCCACGCAGAACAGTGGCCCCACAATATCGACATATGCCACCATTTTCCGCAAAGCACAGAAGCAGGCAGTGGTCTACGACGATGGCAGGCCGTGGCGGGAGGCTGATCCGGGTAGCCTGCCGCTGTGTTCTCGCAGCCGCCCCTGTTCGGGCCCGAGGTGCCGCAGGTGCCGGGGGCGGATGCCGAACGGCGGGCCGTGGCGGCGGAGATCACCGCCGCCGACCCGTCGGGTGCGCGGATCGCACGGGTGCTGCGCAAGACGTATGACATGCTGCTTGACGGGCAACACACCGGCCGGTACCGCTGGGACCAGCTTTACAAGACCGAGAAGACCCACTTCGGCACGCTCGTCGAGATTAATCTGCAGCGAGAGTTCGCCTTCACCGACGGCGTGACCATGGATTTTGCCATCCGCGGAATAGACGTCGACTGCAAGTACTCGCAGCACATCGCGGAATGGATGATTCCGCCGGAGGCACTCGGGCACATCCTGCTCGGCCTGTGGGCAAGCGACGACCAGGGCAGCTGGTCGCTCGGTCTCATCAGGGCCAACGGCGCCGCGCTAGCTCCATCACAGGGAAATCGGGACCTCAAGCGGCGATTGTCGGCAGCGGGCAAGGCGTCTGTTACCTGGGTTTTCAAAAAACAGCCGCTTCCGGAAAACGCGCTGCTCAGAATCCCGCCTTCGGACCTGCGGCGGATCTTCACGTGCTCAAGTCACGGGACCAAGCGCGTGGATATGCTTTTCCGGCTCGCGCAACGGCGCCTGATTAGCCGCACGGTTGTCGCGACCGTCGCGCAGCAGGAAGATTACATGCGGCGCATCCGAGGTAACGGCGGGTCGCGGGGCAGCCTGCGCCCGGAAGGAATCGTCATTTTCGGCCAGTATGACAGCCATCGGCGGGTGGCCGAGGCGCTCGGCCTGCCAGCCCCCGGGGCCGGCGAGTCGGTAAGCGTTCGCCTGGCGGGCCGACAGCCGCACCACGCTGGCCTCCCTTTCGTCATGCTGGACAGTCGGTCATGGGTGGTGGCCCGGCCGGACGATCCGGTGGAACCGGCACCTGTTCTTCCCGATATCAGCGAGTGATACCGAACTTCAGGTCGGACATAAAGTTCCAAAATCTCCTTCGAGCCTACCTCTCTGCCGGGTGCCGCTAAGGCAAGATGCTGTAGTGGTGACTACGCCACCTGATGGGCAGGAACTAGCGAGAGAGGCCAGGGTGCGCCGGTACAAGGTTGTGGAGAGCTGCGCGGGGGCGGGCGGCCAGTCGCTTGGGCTTGAGCTCGCCGGGTTCGAGCACGAGCTCTCCGTCGAGCTCGACTCGAACGCGTGCGCCACCCTGCGGCACAACCGGCCGCACTGGAAGGTCGCCGAGGGCGACGTGGCCGATACCGGCGTCTGGAATCCGGCCGAGTACACCGCGGTTGACCTGCTCGCCGGCGGTGTGCCCTGCCCGCCGTTCACCATCGCGGGCAGGCAGCTTGGCGCCACCGACGAGCGTGACCTGTTCGCCTGGGCGATCGAGCTGTGCGGCACCATTGCGCCGCGCGCGCTGCTGCTTGAGAACGTCCGCGGCCTGTCGCTGCCCCGGTTCGCCGCCTACCGGCAGCATGTCCTCGACCGCCTGGTCGAACTCGGCTACGCCGCCGACTGGCGTCTGCTGCACGCCTCGGACTACGGAGTGCCGCAGCTACGCCCCCGGTTCGTCCTGGTCGCCATGCGCCCCGCTGACTTCGCGCACTTCACCTGGCCGCAGCCGGTCGGCGCGCCCCCCCCCGTGGGCGAAACGCTCCGTGACCTGATGGCCGCCAACGGCTGGGCCGGCGTCGCCGCCTGGGCGGAACGGGCCAGCGACATCGCGCCCACGATCGTCGGCGGGTCGAAGAAGCATGGCGGTCCCGCCCTCGGCCCCACCCGCGCCAAGCGAGCCTGGCGGGCGATGGGCGTGGACGCCATGGGCGTCGCCAACGCCGCGCCCGGGCCCGCCGACCCGGTGACCCACCTGCCCAAGCTGACCTGCGAAATGGTGTTCCCTGTCAAGTCAGCGTGTCGAAGTTCTTGGCGCAATTTTCCGCAGCGCTGTGTCGGGCAGCTTCCGCAGCGCAACACCAGGTCTCGCCGCGTGGAAACCCGGCAAGTCCGGGACTAGCGGCATCGGAACTGCATGTCCAAGCACCAGAGTGACTGGGGCGGGGGAAGAACCTGACCCTGCCGTGCGGCTCGCTGCACGGACATAAGCCGTCAGTCAGCAGCCCCCAGCCATGGCTTGAAACAATAGCGTCCAGGAAAACTGGACACTGTGGTAGCATACGAAATGTGACTATGGCTGGCGAACAACTGCGGGTTCTTGTCGGTGAGGCCTCATTCCGTGTTCTTGAAGCGCTTTCCGCTACCTCCGCCCCGGTTAGTGGCCGTGCGCTTGCACGTTCTCTGGGCATCTCCCCTACAACGGCCTCATCCGCGTTGACGTATCTGCAGAGTGCGGGCTTGGTGGCTTCCGCCAGAGCCGGGCAGTCCAACCTGTGGCGGCTCGACAAGAACAATGTCTTGATCGCGAGTTGGCTGGAGGACGCTACAGCGCTGTCTGGCCGCACCTCCGTCTCGACCCGGCCGCAGCTCAAGGCAGTGGTGTTCACGGCACTGCAGCGCGAGTACGCCGCCGGGATTGCTCATCTTCCTGCGCGGATCGCTGCGCGGGTCGGGACGACCCGCTTCGAGGTAGGGGCCTTCTCGGGAGACATGGCGGACTGGCAGGTTTATGTTGCGGAGATCGGCCCTGGGAATGTCGGCACGGGTATCGAAGTCACGGGTGCGGTGGCCGTTCTGCAGCCTTCGTTGGTGCTCTTTGTTGGTGTCGCCGGATCAGTGAAGCCTGCCGATCTATGCCGCGGCGATGTAATCGTTGCGGACAGGGTTTACAACCTTCACGCGGGCAAAGACTCCTGGAGCGACGTCGAGGGATCCGTCCACTTGCCAAGGCCGATTTCTTTCCCAGCCGCCCACGGGGCTATTCAGCTTGCCAGGACAGCCCGCCGTGAGGACTGGGTCAGCGAGCTTTCCGAGATTATTCCACCGTTTGAGGCGCTGAACGCAAAGGGAAAAAAGCCGAACGTCGAGATTAGGGCAATCGCCGCCGGCGAGGTGGTGCATGCCGATGATCGTTCCAAGCTAATGGAGAAAGTACGTAAGCAACTTAGCGATGTCGCGGCCGTTGACATGGAGTCGCTCGGTCTTTACGAGGCAGCCCATGTGTCCAGTCTCCCTGCGCTTGCTGTGCGTGGCATTTCTGATTGCATAGGTGATAAGCAATCGGGAAGTGATGCGGAGTGGCAGCCGCAAGCAGCCAGCCATGCGGCAGGATTCACTTTTGCATTGTTGCGTAAGGCTGAGCCAGAGGATTTTCCGGGGCAGGCAGCGCCGATACCGCAAGGACCTAGCGGCGAAGACGATACTCCCCGAGAGCTGCTACTCCGATTGCCGCCTTCCGTTGCCCTAGTCTACGAATGGGCGCGTTCGATTTCTGGAGACAAGGCAGATGCAGTACTACGGGAATTGGAGGCGCTTGACGGTCGGCCGGCGACCTGGCTGAGCCGTTTCCGCTACCGCCAATCCGCACTATTCAGAAGCGATGCCAGCGCGCCGCTTTGGATTATGGTGGCGGAGTTTGCAGACTCGCATGAACATCCGACTGCATCCTGGCTTTATGAACATGCCGCTGACCTAGCTGAGGACAGCGTGCTGCGCGCTTATCTGTATTCTCGCGCATCCATCGCTGCGTCTCGCCAATTGGAGTCCGACAGGTCTGAAGAACTCCTGGCTCGCGCATCGACCACCGAGCCAGATGGAAGCCTTCTTTGGGAGTATTTCCGTAAGGCGCTGACCGCAGAGGCTACTGCCGTATTGGCAGCTACCCCCCCACTGGCACATGCGCTGGGCCTTCCATTCATCCGGCAAACGCTGGGAGTACCAGGAGAGGGCGGGGACGAAGATCAGGCAGAAAATTTTGCGGCATTCGCTCAGAGGTTTGCGGCCTGTTGTCCTGCCTTGCTCGAAGAAACCCGACTTACTGTCTCTCTCTCCACAACACTGGCTTTGCAGGTGACAGGTCAGTTTGGCGCTGCGCAGGCACTCCTCGAAGGGATGATCGGTGGCATATCGTCCTTCCATGCTGATCAGGGCGGCAGGCCGGCACTGAGCGCACTCATAGGTCCGCGGTCGGCAAACGTCGTCCTACAGCTAGCGAAAGTACTGTCCATGAGGGCGGTCGACCGCTCCAACCGGGAAATGAGCTTCGACCGTGAAGCGGCGCTGGCTAGGGCCGAGGACCTGGCATTGACGGCCCGTGACCGTAAGCGGGACTGGGGTGGCCCGAGTGGAGATGCGCTGGCGGTCGCTGCGCAGGCACGTGCGAGTATCGGCGATGTCCGCGGTGCACTTCGGCTTCTCCTACCACCACCCGATGGTACAGCGGCACCTGTCGAAGCAGCATCGCAACCAGTTATCCGCGCAGGGGCAGAAATTGCCGTTGGACTTGGGAACATTGACTTGGCGCTCGAACTGGCGGCCAAGGTCGATGATCCTGTAGAGCGTCGGCTGGCCACAGCGCTCGCCTTGACTCTGCGACCCGATTCATATCCCGAGGCTGCCGCCGAGTATCGGAGAGCACTAGCCGATTCCTCGATCTCCGGACGAACTGATCAGCAGGTCCGGGGGCTACTCGGGCTCTCGATGATTAGTGAACTGGGCAGTGATGAGATGAGTCAGCTAGAACTAATTGACGCTGAGATGGCCGATCTTATCCGGGCCCAGTCCTTCCTTACTGCAGGAAAGACAAGCGAAGCGCAAATCCTGGCCCGGCAATACGACTCCGATGCCGCGATTCAGATAAGAGTCGATGCACTAGTCAGCCAAGGCAAACACACTGATGCAATTCGTGCTCTAGTAACTCACGCCTCCAAGCGCGGCGGAGAGCGCCCACTCCTGCAGGCTGCAGTGATAGCCCTATCCGCTGATCTTCCCGATGAGGCAGTGCGCCTCGCCTCTCGCGTCACGCCAAGCGCAGAGCCAACTCGGAGGAGAGGGGCCCATGAGATTCTTATCGATGCCGCATCACGCAGAGCAGACTGGGGGACGATACTCTCCGAGGCACGCATCCTGCTGGATGACACTGAACTCGCTGAAGCCGATATAGATCGCGACGCAAGTGCGAACAAGTACAGATGGGTTCAAGCTCACGCGCTCCACCAGTTGCGACGCATGGACGAAGCGTATGCGGTAGTCCGTGCTCAACCCCGTCTCTCTCCGGCTACTGTCGAACAGGCACGGTTGATCGCTTCGATCCTGCGGGCGATCGCGCCATCGATCACTATAGTCAGCAGTCCCGGAGATGCAGCAGCGCAGCAAGCGGTAACGCAGAACGAGGTCATGTCAGTTGCTGTAACTGCGGCCCAGGCTTTCCCGGATGATGAGGAACTCGTGGCCACAGCTGTAATGGTGGCATTCGCTATGCCCGCCGCAGACCCTCCTGATCCGAGACTGATGACAAAGGCTAGGGCTCTGCTCCAGCAGTTTTTTGAAAGGTTCCCAGAAAGCAGCCTGATAAAGACTATCCCGATCGGAGAGCCTCTGAAGGAATTCTTGCAGGAACATCTGGCGCCGAACGCTGAGGCAGTGGAAGAACTGCGGATGCGCGCATTTCTTGGCCAGATTCCCATTAGCGTGTGTACTGCTTCAATCAATAGATCGTATGCAGAGGCGCTAGTCTGCAACTCCATCGGATCCTACGTGCTCAGGAACCCTGACGATCATGTTAACTCCACGGAGGTTGACGCCGCGAGGAAAGCCCTAGACAAGGCAATTGTAGTTGACACCTCGGGCCTCTTTCTCTCTCCAGTAGTCCTCGGGGAATCGACGCAACTCCGCGCTCATTTCGAGCGCCTTTTCTCCACAGCCTCTCAGCGAGACGACATCCTGCTATCTCGAGTGGCGCTGATCACACGCAGTGCGGGTTCGCTCGGTTGGAGTCATGCATCCCAACGACCGACCTTGGTAGAATATGACAGCGAGATTACTGAACGCTGGGCGGTGGATGCCGAGCAGCTGGCCGCTGCGCTCGAATGGTGCGATATAATTGCGGACCCATCTTTCGATGGCGATCCCAGAAATCGAGACTGGAGTTCACCGATCCGCGCGGCCCGTGAGCAGGGCACCAGTCTCCTGTCCGACGACGCAGCGTTCCGCGCTGTTGCGCGAAATGAAGGGGTCGCCGCATTCGGGAGCCTTCAACTCTTGGAAGCTTTGGTCGCTGACGGTCGGCTACCCGGCAATCTGATCGAAGAGGCGCACCAGCGCCTGACAAAAATTCGTGCCGCAGAACTTCCCCTCCTGAACGAATTCCTTGAGTTCGCAAAGAATGACGCATGGAAGGCAACTGGCTATGCGGCCTTCCTGCTAGCGCGTCCCACCACGTGGACGCCACCGTCCGCAGGGTGGCAAGTTTACACCACCCTTATAACAAAGCTGCCCGAAAAAGAACCAAGCGAGATAGCCGCGTGGTGCGGATCCGCCTTGTGCGGCCTATGTCTTGTCAGTTCACCGCCAGCCGTGCCCGCCGTCGCAGCGGCGCTCATAGCCTGGACCGCCCTCGAGATCCGGGACAAAGCTGTGCTGTCTGCTCTTCTTGCCGTAGGTGAGCAAGTAATGAGGAGATTTTCTCCCGGGACTGATCTCCTCAAGGATGTGGTGCATAATTTGGCAACCACGATTGGGCAGCTCGTCCCTCCGGATCTTGCTGCACGCGTAATCCTTTCGCTTCTCGACGGGCTAAAAGGCGACATGCACTCACGAGCATTGTCTTATTTCTTCACGATGCAGTAGCAATTTACGGTCATCTCAGATCGTGCGCTGGAACTGACGGCGGTCCAAGTGCAGTCGCCGAGGGCAGTGCGGTCGCAGCGCGGACACTCGCATCCTTGGTCGCTGTGTTGGAGAAGCGAGTGCTCACCTGCAGGGCGTGTCGATCACGGCACCATAGTGGCTGATCAATCACGTAAGGTGACTAAGTCAATGCGTTCGCGGTCTTGCGCCGTGCCGATGGCCTGTGGGATCTAGTCTGGCGCCGCGGCGTGTAGAGCGGGTGTGCAGCCATGCAACCCTGTAACGATCATGAGCACCGACGGCAGTTGACGCACGGTTAAGAATGTCTTGGCAAGTGTCCAGATTTTCTGGACATACTTGTCGCGCGACGCTGTAGGATGGCGTCGGCGGTCCGCTCGAACAGTGCCATGACCACTAGGTGCGGCTATGGCCGACGTGCCGCACGCAATAAGTGGCGGGAGGACGGGTGGAAGAGGGTCCGGAGGGCGTTGCCGGTGATCCAGCGGTGGCGGATGTGCAGGCGCGATGGCGGTTCCTGCGCGGCGAGGTCGACCGGCAACTCGCCCTGTTCGGGCGCAGGCGGCGCCGGGACAAGCGAAAGGCGTTCGCATTGCAGATGGCTACGGTGACGTTGTCCGCGACGGTGACGGTACTGCTCGGCCTGCGCACCTCCGATCCGACGCGCATGCTGCTGCTCAATATCGCGCTTGCACTCGGAGCGCTGATCACGGTGCTAGCCGCGGCCGAGGCGTTCTTTACGCACCGTCGGCTGTGGGTGCTTCGTACCGCTACTGTGCGCCGCCTCGAGACGCTCTCGCGCCATGTCGATTTCCACACCACCGGGACCGGCGGACACCTAGTCGATGCGGGCGCGCTCACTGCGTGCCTGGCTGAGCTCGACGCGGTCATCACCGATGACCAGAAGGCCTGGCAGCACATGCACGAGAGTCCGCCGACAAGGCGAGTCTCATGCGC
>VFSW01016213.1_pt1 | contig 10184 bp, 9 predicted proteins | sample 5358111 | NCBI WGS metagenome assembly VFSW01 (sample SAMN11554181, study PRJNA540505) | mine drainage metagenome | isolation source: sediment from site ElyBrook_90M | place: USA: Ely Copper Mine, Vershire, VT | collected 2017
CCTGCATGCCTCGCTGGATTTACCTTTGCTGGCGCGGCTGGATGCCATACGCTATAGCGGAACTCGGCGGAATTTATTCGTTGCCGGTGCTTCGGCGAGGCAGTTGCGCCTCCAGGCTCGGGCGGAGAAACAACAGCGGCAGGCCCAGGCCCGCCCGCATACCGCACTAGCCGGCCCGCTTCTACCCCCAGCGATTCCGTTGAAATTCTACGGCTATGTCGCGCATTCCGGAGCCTTGCGCCAGATATTCCTGCGTATGGGAGATCAGATTTTTGTGGTGCACGCGGGAGAAACTGTGGCGCGGCGCTATAAAATCATGCGCATTCAGCCGACCATGGTCACGATTCAGGATATGACCGACCGGCACACGCAATCGGTGCCGCTGACGCTGGAATGAGCTTCACCATCATGCTTCGCCGCACCAAAGTTTCCCCGGCCCGCCGCCCCGCCCAGGGTTATATGCTGATGGGGGTGCTGCTGATGTTGAGCATGCTGATTTTAGTGCTGGCCACAGCGGCGCCCCGCATGACCACCCAGATCGAGCGCCAGCGGGAAAAGGACATGGTGTTTCGGGCCAAGCAATATGTGATCGGGATTCAGCGCTATTACCATAAATTCGGCGCCTACCCGCCCAATCTGGACCGGCTGAAAGAAACCAATGGCGTGCATTATCTGCGCCAGGCGTGGCGCGATCCGATGACCCGGAACGGAAAATGGTTCTTTATTCATTATGGCCAGGTGCCGACGGGCATGATGGGCGGCCCTGGCGCGCCGGCTAATCCGGGCCTGGCCGGAACTCCTGGAGGCAACCTGCAACCCGGCGGCATGATGCTGGCTGGCGACATGACCCCGGCGGGCGGAAGCCAAAACAGTAAAAATGGAGAATTTGGCGCTAACCTGCCCGGGAACAGCATGTACCAGGGCGCAAACAATAGCGGGTTGGTCATTGAGACCTTCGCCAGTACGAATCTGAATCTGAACCATGGCCCGCAAAAGCCCACCGGCTTCGGAGCATGCCGCAGCCGGAATCAAACCGGAAATGTGATCGGCGGAGGGCCGATCATCGGCGTAGCCAGCCGGGATCATGAACCGGGGATCCTGGAAATGGGCGGGCATGCGCGGCCTTGCAAATGGGCTTTTATTTATGATCCCAGCAAAGATAAAACCCTGCACGTGATGCCCGGCAGCCCCGGAGGCGTGGGCGTGTCTCCCGCGCCGCCCACCGGCGGCATATTGGGCGGGCCGACGGGCGGTCCCCCACCTCCGGCTTAAATGCACCGCCGGCTCATTCCTCTTCATGACAACTGCCGAAATACGCGCCGGGCTGGAGCAGCCGGCTGAAAATTGTTACCGCCTGCAGCTGGATTCCAGCGCGAGCTTGCGCGTCCGTGATCCTCGCATTGTGGGGCCAAAGGTTTTGGCGGTTCGCCCCGTCTTACCGGAGGTGGCGCTGGATAGCGGTATTTGGGGCATCAGCCAGTATCGCTTTTTAATGCCGGAAGCGGTGCGCAATCTGGAAGCACTGCCTGAAACCCAGTGCCGGGATACCCGGGGCAAAAAAAATTCGCCGCAACGCCAGGCCAGACCGGCCGCGGCTTCTCCGCCCTGGCTTCCTGCGCCTTATGGACTGATGGGACTTGCCGCACTGGCGGGGATCATGTTTCTGGCGTATGTGCCTGTATTTGTGGTCCGCGCCAATCTACATCATGGCTTTCATGCCTGGAGCGCGGCGCTGGCCATTGCCTTGCCATTGTCCGCGATGGAAGCCGGTGTGGCCGGGTGGGCGCTGTGGCGGCGGGATATTTACCGGCGGCTGAGTGATTGGAGTTGGCCGCCGGTTCGGCGGGGTTTGGCATTTCTGGCAGGGTCGGGTTTTACCGCAATTTTCTTATGGGCGGAACGGCTGCGCTTCGGAGCGGGAGTATTGACGCCCTCGCCGGCGGCGCTGGCGGGCGGAGCGGGCTTCATCTGGTTGACCCTGGGGGCCATGGCGGCGGCGGAACTGCTGCAGCGTGGAGTGATCCTTCCCTCGCTGCTGGCTTATCTGCCGCCCTGGCCGGCGATGCTGTTGGGCGCAATGGCGGCCGCATTGTTACAAGGACAGTTCTGGGCGGCATTGCCGCTACAGTTTGCTACCTGCATCGTATATCGCAAATTCGGCCATTGCTGGCCTGCCGCTTTGATGTTCCGGCTGGCGAATAACATTTTATTTCTGGCTTTCGTATTGCACCCCTGGGGGCTGTTCCGGCATTAAAACTGGCTCATGATGATTGATCTGCCTCTCCGTTGAAACCGCGGGAGCCAGGAATTCATAGCCGGTGCGTTCGGAACCGGCGATGATGACCAGCCCTAAAAGACAGATATTCACCAGTTCGAAGCCGGCCAGGGCGCGGCTATAGCCAAAATGATCGCGCAGCCAGTATTCCAGCGTGCTGGTGGGCGCGGCGATGAGAATGCCCAATTGATACATCAGGCCAGGAACCAGGCTGCGGGCCGCCGGCGGGGACAGTTCTGTCAGATGCGCGGGAATAATGCCCCAGGCGCCCTGCACACCCGCCTGCATGAGGAGCGCGCCCGCAGCCAGAAATAAAAAAGTGTGGGCGAAGGCCCAGGCCGGAATGGCGGCGAGCGCCACGCCCAGCCCGGCCAGCATGGCATAACGCCGGCCGGTGGAATTGGAAAGCCAGCCGAAAAATATCGCGCCGGCAATGGCGGCGAGATTGTAGAAAATTGCCAGACTCGAAGCTAATGCGGGCGGAAGATGGCGTGCAGTGGTGAGAAAGTCGGGATAAAGGTCCTGGGTGCCATGGGAGAGGAACATCATCAATGTCATGAGCAGCAGCAGATAGAACAGCAGCCGGCGATGACGCGCTAGTTCGGCAAACAAAGCCCGTGAGCTGGCGAGGCGATGGAATTGCCAGGCGCGGGATTCCGGCACCGACCAGCGCACATAAAGCGCCAGCAGCGCAGGCACTCCGCCCAGCCAGAACATGACGCGCCAGCCATAGACCGGCAGCGCGAACCGGGCGGCGAACGCGGCCAGCAAATAGCCCATGGAATAACCGGATTGCAAAAGGCCGGAGAGCAATCCCCGGCGCCCGCGGGAGGCGGTTTCCAGTGTCAATGCCGCGCCAATGCCCCATTCGCCACCCATGCCCAAGCCAAAGAGAGCGCGTAACCAGAGAAAAACGTGAAAATTGGGAGCAAAGCCACAGGCCAGCTCCATGGCGGAAAAAAACAAAACGTTGGCAATCAGCGGACGGCGGCGGCCAAAGCGCTCCGACAGCCAGCCAAAGAGCAGCGCGCCGAATGGCCGCATGGCCAGGGTCAGCGTGATGCTGAAGACGATGAGGGCATGACCGGAACGGGGCGGCTCAGGATTGGATGATGCGGGCACCGGCGGTATTGTAGCGAAGCTGAAAGGGATTTTACAGCCGGGCGCAAATAAAAAGGCCCGCGTACGAGGCGCGGGCCCGGGGAAAACGGCGGGGATGAGCTATGAGCGTGAGCGGCGATACGCCAGGCGGGCCGCGCGGCGCTCGCCGGCCTGCTGATAGCGGCGATGCTCAGCCTCGGTTTCGGGCAGTACGGGCGGTATTTCCTTGCGGCCGCCGTATTCATCCAGCGCGACAAAGGTCAAATAGGCGGAGCTGGTGTGCAGACGCTCGCCGGTAAGAACGTTTTCGGAAAAAACCTTGACTCCAACTTCCATGGAGGTATGAAAGACACGGTTGACGCTGGCCTTGAGCACTATCAATTCACCCACCCGCACCGGGTTGAGAAAATCCATATGATCGACGGCAGCGGTGACGACATAGCTTTGAGAATGGCGATGGGCGGCAATGGCGCCGCAGACATCCACTAGATGCATGACTTTGCCACCCAGGATATTGCCCAGCGGATTGGCGTCATTGGGCAATACCACTTCCGTCATTTCGGCGTGAGAGAAATGAATTGGACGACCAGGGAGGGAGGAAGAAGGCATAGAGAAAATTTCCTCAACCGCGCCATCAGGCGCGGGCGGTCAGGCGCAGGTCCCGCTGGTTGAGCTGGGGAGCTCCGGCGCTGGTTTCGACTTCACGGCGCAGCTTTTCCCATTCATCCTCCGGCACGCGCAGCATGGCGGCGATGACCGCAGGATCAAACTGTTTGCCGGAATGGCGGCGGGCTTCTTCGAAGGCCGCGGAAAATGGCTGGGCGGCGCGATAGGGACGGGCGCTGGTAACGGCATCGAGCATATCGGCGACGGAAAAAATCCGGGCTTCGAGCGGAATGGAGGCGCCGGCAAGGCCGCGGGGGTAGCCGAGCCCGTCCCAGCGCTCATGATGGCTATGGACAATTTCTGCCACCGGCGCCAGAAAACTGAAATGCCGCACCATTTCATAGCCAATCTGGACATGCGACTGCATGATATCGCGCTCGGCAGAAGTTAAGGCCGAGGGTTTCAGCAGAATGGCGTCGGCGATGCCCATTTTGCCAATATCGTGAAGATAAGCGGCGCGCAGCAGGTTATCGCATATTTCTTCCGAACAGCTCAGACAGTTGGCCAGCCGCAGCGCATAGGCGGCCACCCGGCGGGAATGCCCGGCGGTTTCGGTATCGCGCAGATCAAGGGCGGCGCGGAGCACGGCGAGGGTTTCTTCGTAGACCTGCGCCATGCGGGCAAAGACCTCGCGGGTTTCACGCGTGCGTTCGGCCACCATGACTTCGAGCCGGCGATGATAAAGATCGAGTTCAGCCGCCAGCCGGCGATGATCCAGGGCGCGCATCAAGCTGGCTTTGAGCAGATCAATCTGAATGGGCTTGGCCAGGTAATCTTCGGCCCCCGCCTGCATGGCGGCAATGCCATTCCGCAGATCACCCGCGCCCGTCATCATGACCACCGCAACGTGTGGCCAGTCACGGCGGATGCGGGCCAGCAGATCCATGCCGCTGAGACCGGGGAGATGCAGATCGGTCAATACCAGTGACCAGCCGCCGGATTGCAGGCGGGACAGGGCCTCTTCAGCGGAATTGACACCTTCGAGGGCAAAGCCTTCCGCTTCAAGCGCCTCAATCAGCCAGCCACGCACGAGCTCGTCGTCATCCACAACGAGCAGTTTCGCGTTAACATTAGTGGAAACTAATGCCATTCACTCCTCTGTCCCACCCACTTCATGAGTCACATTCAATCATAGCGAAGCCAAGCAGAAGAAACTGAAAACTTATTGCTTGCGGTTTTGTGAATTTAACAAATCAGTGAGAAATGCTGTAACGGCGCGGGCCTGCCGCGCGGAATCAAATTCCGGCAACGCTGTGGGCAGGGCGGAAATTTTCAACCTCAATTCTTTCTCCGTCAGCTGTTCTGTCCAGCGGGCCAGATTCTCAATGTAGTCCGGATGCCAGGGGGTGGCGCCGGAGATGCGCCAGGACCAGGCCAGAGTCAGATCGTAAGCCAGGGGGAGATGACCGGTCACAATCGGCAGTCCGGCTGCCCAATATTCACTGATTTTGGTGGTAAAACGAAATGTGCCGACTGGATTGAGACTCTGTGGAAGACTGCCGATATCCATCGCGGCCAGATATTCCGGGACTTGCTCCATTGTGACCCGGCCGGGGAAAATGGCACGGGCGCCTAAAGGCGCCGCAGCCGCGCGCAGGTGAGGCAAACCGGTACCGTCGCCTACGATGAGCAGATAAATATCCCTGCGGCGGGAGGCCAGCGCAGCCTGGACCAGTTCCCCGCCATAGCAGTAACGACAGCGTGGGTTCCAGATGAGCGCACCGGCCATGCCAAGCACCAGAGCGGAATCGGGAATACCGAGCTGCGCCCGTATTTTCCGGCGCACGATTGGCCGCTGGCTGAGAGGAAGCGAAAATGAAGCAAATCCGGGCGCGGTCATGGCCCGAGGCGCGCCATAAGTCAATGCCCGGCCGGTGAGGTAGGGGGTCCAGCCGATAAAACCAGCGCAATTGCGGTAGAGACAACGCTCATAAATGGCAAAAAGCGGCCGCAGCCAAGGCAAGCGGGCTGTCAGGTAGGGAGCAATTGCGTCACCGCTGCTCACCACGTACGGAACTCCCAGACAGAGCGAAGCCAGCATCATGGGTATGGCTCCGGCCATTCCACTGCCTTCCATAACCGCCAGATGCGGACGGCGGCGCAGTTCGCGCCACAATGCCCACAGGGTACGAATTCTGTGATTACGGTCAAAAGGGAACCAATGAACCTGTGCAAAAGATTGCAACAGGGTGCGCAGCCGCAATTCATCCTGTCCACGATAGCCTTGCGTCGCCCAGGCCAGTAATGGGCGGTGCAAGGCTGAATCGGGTGTGGCCTGATCTGGCGTGCGGGCGGGAGTCAAAGGGAAGTTCCTTGAGTCACCTGTGTGAGAGGAGCAGAAGCAAGCACCCGGTGATAAATATCGAGAGTACGGGCTGCCATGCGGGCAGCGGTGAATTCAGAAGCGGCGCGCTGGCGGGCGGCCTGCCCCAAGGGTTGCCTCAAAGCGGGATCGCCCAGCAGACGATTCATCGCGGTGGCGAGAGCCGCGGCATCGCGCGGCGGCACGGTGAATCCGGTCACTCCATCGAGCGACACTTCCGGAACGCCGGTCGGCAGGGCGGTGTTGATCACCGGCTTGCCGGCGGCCATGGCCTCAACCTGAACCAGACCAAAGGCCTCACTGCGTTCTATGGAAGGCAGAACGAATACATCACAGGCATGAAAATACGGCTGGATCTCCTTCACTTCGCCCAGCAGAATGACCCGATCCCGTAACCCAGCCGACTGGATTTGCGCCTGGAGCCGGTCGCGCAATGGACCCTCGCCAATCAGCAGAAGCCGGGCGGAAGTCTGGCGCATGGCTGTAATGAGATATTCAAAGCCTTTGTAATAGACAAGCCGCCCCACACTCAAAATCAAGGGCGAGCCCCATTGCCGGCGAATGGCATCGGCGGCGGCCCCAAGCCGGGAGCCGGGGGATTTCGGTAACAAGCCCAAGGGAACCGGCTCACATTTGCTCAGCCACGGCGCTAAAGCGAGCGAGGAGCGGGCATACGCTGCCGAGGTAGGACAAATAACGGCGGCGCGGCGCAGCATGGCCGTCTGCAAAGGCGAGAGCAAATGTGAGAGCCACTTTTGCCGCACGATGTCGCTATGCCAGGTGATGACCCAGGGTCCCTCAAATCCGCTGGCCAATACCATCGCGGCTGCCAGAGGATGGGGCCAGTGCGTATGCACCAGATCGGGGCGAGCCTGACGTAAAGCCGGCAGCATGGCCGGACTGATTGGCGAACCGGCGATCGTGGCCCAGGTGGAAAAGCGGCGCAGGCGGACGCCTTCGATTTCACCTATCCATTGCGAACGATCTGAGCTGGACACCCAGACTTCGAGATTGCCATCCGGGCCGCGAACCAATTCGACAGCCAGCGCGGCCAGGGCGGTTTCTATTCCCCCGCGGTGAGGAGGGTAATATTTACCGATATGTAAAATTCGCATCAGGATCCAAGCGCAGCGAAAAACAATTCAAACCGTGTCGGCGATTTGACGATAGAGGGCAAGCATTTGTTCGGCACAGGCGCGCCAACTAAACCGTCCGGCCCAGCCTTGCGCAATCTGGGAGCGGGCTTGCCAGGCGGAGGGTTGAGAAGCGCGTTCGAGCAGCAGATCGGTAATTTTCTGCGTCCAGGCGTCCGGATCATCCAAGGGTAGATAGGAAGTGGCTGGACCACCGGTTTCGCGCATGACCGGCAAGTCAGTGACGGCAGCGGGCAAACCGCAGGCCTGGGCTTCAGCCAGGGGGAGGCAAAAACCTTCCGCCCGGGATGGCAGCACCAATAATGCGGCACGGCGATAAATGGCCGCGAGAGTGGCCTTGGGAACGAACGGGAGGATGTAGATCAGATTGCGTACGGTGGCATCCCGCGCCAAGCGTTCCTGCGCCGGCGTCAGTTCCCCGCCCACCTGGGCCAGCCGTACGGGAATAGCCCGGTCCTGCAGGCGAGCCAGAATCTGCAGCAATAGTTCCATGCGTTTGCGGGGAATGGTGCTGCCTACGTGTAATAGCCAAGGCTCGCCCCGGCCCTCCGGCAACAGTTCACGCGCCGCGGCCTGGGCTTCTGGAGTAGCGGGTTGACTGCAGACTGGATCCACGCCATTAGGTATGACACAGATACGATCCGGCGAAATGATCTGATACTGCTCCAGCGCCTGGCGCGTGGCCTGGCTGGGGCAGGTGATCCAACGGGCTTTTTGCAGGCCCCGCAAAATGCGACGAGCCATGGCGCGAAACCAGGCGGGGCGCGGTTCGGCATCAGGAGCCAGCAAACAGCGAAAAGTATCGAGATCATGACAGGTCACTACGACTCTTGAAGCCGGCAGGTCATGAACCAACTGGCTGTAACTGTGGTCGAGAATATGAAATACATCCCAACCCGCGGCATGCTTCCTCAGATATGAAGGGTAGGAACAAAACCGATTGCATAAACGTTCGCTATTACGCAGCCGGGGCCCCGAGCCGAACACAGCGGGCCAGAAACGGCGGAATGGCGGCCGGAGCTCACGCCAATGAATATCCGCCGCATCCAATCCGGCATACTCACGGCTCAGCATCTCGAGCATCAGGTCCATGCTGGGCCAGCCTTCTTCGGCAAAATCCGGCAGTAAAGCTACTTGCATATGTATGCAACGGCTAACTATTCGATCTCTGCGGAGCGATTCATGCGATTACGGAAGCAACCGATTGCGGGCGATTTTGGGACATCCCGGTGAGGGTGCGCACCAGGCAGGCACGAGAAAAGTGCTGCTGATAATATAGCCGAGCCTGATGGCCAAGGGACTGCCGGGCAAGTGGATCGGCGAGCAGTTGTGCGGCCAAGACGGGAATTTCTTCTGGGCCTGACGCCAGCGCGACCATGCTGTGGGTCCAGAGCGGTTCAGAAAGCGGGCCGGTATTGGTTACGATGGCGCATCCCAGGGCCATGCCAGCCATGATGGAGCCTCGCCGGCAGGTAACGCCATCAGGGTAAGGCTGCAGCAAAAGATCACAAGCAGAAATGTGAGCCGCCAATAATGACGATTCCAGGCGACCGGTGGCATGCAGGCGCGAAGAGAGCTGTGGATGGGCGGCAAGAAAGCCGCGCAGCCAGTCATCACTTCCCTGCCCCATAAACAGAAAGTGGGCATAAGGAACTTTTTCGGCCACACGGATGATCCCTGCCGGTAAGAGCGGGGCGATATGAGCGCCATAAGTGCCGAAATGCCCGCAGATCAAGGTCTCTGGCGAAATTCCGAGTTTGGAACGAACGCGGGCGGGTTCGGAGAGAGGCACCTGTTCCGGGATGTTAGAGGGAACAGGCAGCCAGAGTGGATGCGGATATTGGCTAGCGGGGAAAGATGAATTGAACGAATGACCCAAACAGGATTCCAGCAGCGGAATCCAGGCGGGTATGGAGACAAAAATCCGCCGGCTGGAACGCGCCACCCAGCCGGCCATCTTGCGGTTGGCATGCGCCAGCAAGACATGGCGCCAGGATTGCCCTTTTTCCAGCGGATATGCGACTTCGTGAAACATGGTCCAGATGTCAAATTGCTGCCGCTGGAGCAGCAGCGCGCGGCAGAAGTCGAAATTCATGGCCTTCCAGCCGTAGCCGTGAGGTGTGTACTGGATGAGTACAATTTGCGGCTGAAAGTCATGCCACTGCGAAAGCCATTTGCGCAACCTGCGGCCCGGCGGGCCCGAATACAAAGTGATCCCGGGATGAGCCGACACTGGCAACGGCCGGGATTGATATACCCAAAGTCCGACCACATCCCCCTGTGCGGCGAGATCATGAGCCAAATTCCAGGCATAATCGCCGACGCCGCCGCAAACGGGTGGAGCTTCGGGTGTAATGATTGCCCAGCGAAGCGGCATATTAGGCAAACAGCCAATGTAAAGCCGGCTGGAGACGATCCCAGTGGGCCTGCAGCGTGAAACGTTGAGCTTGTTCCCTTGCCCCCTGACAGAGGGCGAAATAGTGGCGATCCAATGCCAGCGCCCGCGCAATGGCCTGAGCCAGACCGGGCCAGTAAGGCGATAATGCGGGCGCAAGTTCGCCGGAAATCCCCGGCAAAAGCCATTCCGCTAATCCGCCGGAAGCAATGGCCACGCTGGGAATCCCCAAGGCGCCGGCCTCCAGGCCGCCAAAACCGAACGGCGCGG
>VFSW01016214.1_pt1 | contig 10183 bp, 10 predicted proteins | sample 5358111 | NCBI WGS metagenome assembly VFSW01 (sample SAMN11554181, study PRJNA540505) | mine drainage metagenome | isolation source: sediment from site ElyBrook_90M | place: USA: Ely Copper Mine, Vershire, VT | collected 2017
CCCCCTCTCCCTAAAGGGCGAGGGGGTGTAAGAGCTTAGGAATACAGGTCTTTCTCCCCCTCGCCCTTTAGGGAGAGGGGGACGGGGGGTGAGGTCTGTCTGCGATCGGTCGAACGTCCGACCGGCGATGGATCAACAGATCTTCAGACGACCCTTGGCACTTCAGACCCGTACGCTTCGGGGGTTCCAGACCCTAGGCGTTGTGCGAGCGACGGGGGACGTACGCACAGAAAGGGTCGGATTCGAGTGGATCGTGGGTCATGGCGTAGGCCCGCGCGCGGGAACCGCCGCACACCGAGGCAAACTCGCACGCACCGCACTTGCCCTTGAGCTGAGTCGGGTCGCGCAGGGCGCGGAACAACGGACTGTCACGGTAGACCTCCGCGAGACGATCTTTTCGGAGATTGCCCGCTGAGACCGGGAGAAATCCCGAGGGAAAGATCTCGCCAAGGTGGTCGACGAAGGCAAAGCCCTTGCCGGAATTCACGGCCTGCGGAGAGAGCCCGATGCCGCCGCCGACACCGCGCGGGCGGGCGAGGATGTGTCGGATGCGGGCCGAGGCGTCGCCCGTGTGACCTTCGGTTTCTTTGAGGATGACGTGACGGCGGTAGTGCTGCGCCTCGGTGATCTTGATGACAAAAGGGACTTCGTCGTTGAGACGGTGCAGGCGGGCAAAAGCTTCTTCAAACTGTTCGGCCGTGAGGCTTTCCATGGCTCGCCCACGGCCCATGGGGACGAGAAAAAACACCTCCCAGAAGGTCACGCCGAGGGAGGCCACGAGGGCGACCATGGCTTCGAGGTGGTCGTAGTTCCAAGCCGCAAAGCAGGTGTTGATCTGGAGCGGAATCCCGACTTCGCGCGCCAGTGCAACGCCTTCAAGCGTCTTGGCAAAGGCACCAGGCACCCTTCGAAACGCATCGTGGGTCTCGGCCGTCGGACCATCGAGACTAAACGCAATCTGGTCGAGCCCCGCATCCGCGAGGGCTTGAATCCTCGCACGGGTGATGTTCTCCGTCGCCGCGGGAATGGTGCCCATGCGAAGCCCCACGGACCGTCCGTGCCGTACAAAATCTTCGAGGTCGGGACGGTTGAGCGGATCGCCGCCGGACAACACGACAATGGGCGTTCCCATGGCGGCGACCTGATCGAGAAGATCGTAGCCCTCCGCGGTAGAAAGCTCTCCGCGGTCACGGCCCAGCATCGCCTCGGCCCTGCAGTGCCTGCACGCCAGGCCGCACGACCGGGTGGTCTCCCAGATCACCAGAAACGGTGCCTTGTCGAAGTCCACGGCCCGCGGCCGCCCAGACGACGCACCATGGCTCACCGTCTCCGAATGTCCCGCATGCGATGGATGCATGACCGCGGTGTGAAGCACCAACCGTGCCGGAGAGACGTCTTGCGGGCGCGCCAAGCCCACCCAAGCGCACGGATGTCTCGGCAAGCGCCCCGGGGACAGCCCTTGTCGGGCAACGCGCGAAGCGGTCCGTCGGCGGTGGGATCGGGTCGCGCCCATGGAGACCGAAGCTTCCCGATCGCCGTCATCTCTTGTTCCGGCAGCGGTCCGCTGGTAGCAACCGGGCGATGGCTCCGACGCTGACAGCGTTTCTCGAAGCGACGCGCGCCCGGGTGGACGCACGGCTCGCAGAAGTGCTCGGCGAGGCCGATGCCGACACGCGGGCGACTGCACCGGAGGCCCTGCCCATTCTTGCTGCCGCGCGCGATCTCACCCTCCGTGGCGGCAAGAGACTTCGCCCAGCACTCTTGTTTGCCGCCATCGCCGCCGTCACCGACGACGTCCCTGCGACCGCCGTGGACCTCGGCGCCGCGCTCGAACTTCTCCAGAGCTACCTTCTCGTTCACGACGACTGGATGGATGGCGACCGCGTGCGCCGTGGCGCGCCGTCCGTCCACGCAGCCCTCGCCGATCACTACCGGGACGAACACCTCGGCGCCGCCACGGGGGTCCTCGCAGGGGATTACCTTTCGTGTCTCGTCCACGATCTTGTCGCCCGACTCGATGCCCCGCTCGATCGCCACAAACGTGTCCTTCGGGTGTTTGCCCGGATGGAGCGCGAAGTGATCCTGGGGCAGTGCATGGACATCATCCACAGCACGGACGTCGACCGTGTCCACCACCTCAAGACCGGGAGTTACACCGTCCGCGGTCCCCTCGCCCTCGGGCACGCCCTCGCGGGGGGTACCCCCGCTACACTCGACGCCCTCGAAGCCTATGCCGGACCGCTCGGTCTCGCTTTTCAACTGCGAGACGACATCCTCGGCGTGCTGGGCACCGCGTCCCAGACCGGTAAGCCCGTCGGCGGAGACCTGCGTGAAGGCAAGCCCACTGCGGTGGTCAGCCATGCACTCGCCCACCTCGACCCAGACGACCAGGCCACCCTTCGGTCGGTTCTTGGTTGTCGCGATGCGACGGACGACGCGATTGCCCGTGCATGCGGGCTTGTCGAAGCTTCAGGGGCCCGCGCCGCGGTCGAGTCCCGCATCGACATCTTGCGCGCACAGTGCCTTGCCGCACTGGATACCCCGGCCCTTCGCTCCGAGGGCCGGGAGCTTCTTTACGGCCTCGCCCACATCCTCACCGAGCGCACCCGTTGATCTCCGCCCACGCGCACGGCAAGGTCATCCTCCTTGGGGAACACGCTGTGGTTTACGGCCACCCGGCCCTTGCCGCGGCCGTTTCTCCAGGCGTCGACGCCACCGCCGCGCCCCACGACACCCTCTCCCTCACCATCTCTCCGTGGAACACCACGTACGCGCCAAGGGATGGCACGGATCTCGGCCGCGCCCTCGCGATCCTCGCCACCGTGCTCGCGGTTCCCTCCGGGAGCGTCCACGCCACGATGCACCTCCCGGGCGGCGGCGGACTTGGCAGTTCTGCCGCACTGGGCGTCGCAACGGCGCGGGCGCTGATGGCTCTCCATGGCCAACCCACCTCGGACGACGCCGTCCTCCGCGCAGCCTTCGCGTGGGAGAAGGTCTTTCACGGCAACCCTTCGGGGATCGATCACACGCTGGCCACCGTGGGCGGCATCGGAGTTTTTACCCGCAGCGAGGGCCTCGCCCGACGATCCCTCCGCGCGCCGCTCCGTCTCGTCCTCGCAGACTCCGGCGAACGCTCTCGCACCGTGGACATGGTCGCGCGTATCGCCACCTTGCTGGGCAGTCACCCCGCGTCCACGGAGGCGTCCATGGGGACCATTGCCACCCTCGTCCGAAGCGCAGCCGTTGCCCTCGCGGACGATGACCTCCCTGCCCTGGGACACCTCATGGACCGCAACCATTTTCTCCTCGCGTCACTCGGCGTCTCCACCGACCGCATCGACGCCCTTTGCGCCACCGCGCGCTCGGCGGGAGCCCTTGGTGCCAAGCTCACGGGCGCTGGCGGCGGCGGCTGTGTGCTGGCCATCACCTCCCACCCCACCGCGGAAGACTCCGTGCGCGCAGCGTGGGCCACGATGGGAGCGCGCACCTTCGTGTTCGAGGTGTGCGCATGACACGCCAGGGCTTTGCGCGGGCGCGGGCCAACATCGCCCTGGCCAAGTACTGGGGCAAGTCCGACGAGGCGCTCAACCTACCCGCGGTACCCAGCGTGTCCGTGACCCTCGACGCCCTGGTGACCGAGACCACGGTGACACTCGACGACACCCTCACCGCCGACCGCGTCACCCTCGATGGCTCGCTCCGCGACGGCCCCGAGTCCGCCAAGGTCTGCTCCGTACTCGACCTCCTACGCGCACGCGCCGACACCGCCACCCACGCCCGGGTGGACTCCCGCAATCTCTTTCCTTCCGCGTCGGGTCTCGCTTCCAGCGCGTCGGGCTTTGCCGCGCTCGTCGGCGCTGGCGCACGGGCCTACGGGCTCGACCTTTCGCCCACGACCCTTTCGCGCATCGCCCGGCGTGGCAGTGCCTCCGCCGCCCGGAGCATCCACGGCGGCTTTGTCGCACTCGCTGCGGGTGTTCCCGGTGACGATTCCCTCGCTGCGCAACAACTCCGCCCTGCGTCGTGGTGGGACCTCACCGTGGTGATCGCCGTGACCACCCGCGCGCCAAAGTCCCTCGGCTCGCGCACGGCCATGCTGCACACGTCCCATACATCGCCCTACGACACCGCGTGGCGGGCCGTGGCACCGCGTTACGCCGATGCTGTCCGTGCGGCTATCGAAGCCCGTGACCTCGAAGCCCTGGGCCAGGCCACGGAGGCCAGCACTTTTGCCATGCACGCCAACGCCTGGGCAGCCGTCCCGGCGGTGCGATACTTTCGTCCCGTGACCGTGGCACTTCTTGACCGGGTCGAAGACCTCCGACGGAATGGCACCGGCGCCTGGGCGACCATGGACGCCGGACCCCACGTCAAGGTGCTGTGCGCTTCGGTCGACGCCGCGACTGTACACGACGCCCTTGTTGCGGTTCCCAACGTGGTCGAAGTGCGCATCGCGCATCCGGGCGAAGGGATCGAGATCGGATGATGGCACGCGCGCCAGGCAAACTAATGCTGGCTGGAGAGTACGCCGTGCTCCATGGCCACCCCGCGCTGGTGATGGCCGTCGACCGTCACGCCGTGGCCACGGTGTCCGAGGGCGCCGTGCATCAACCCCCCGAGGTGGTGGCCACGCTCGCCGTGGCTCGCCGCGAGGGTTACCTTCAAGACGAACACAAAGACCTCGCCGTGGACTGTACCCCCCTCGCGGGTCCATCCCGGACCAAGCTGGGCCTCGGAAGTTCTGCCGCGGGGTGCGTCGCCGCGCTGGCGCTGGCCCGCGCGATCGAAGGACGGGAGGTCGACGACCGACAGGCCCTTGGCAACGTCGCCCGTCGGGGACACCGCGAAGCCCAGGGCGGCGGCAGCGGCGTTGACGTCCTCGCCGCGGCGATGGGCGGTGTGCTCCGAGTAACCCTTGGAGACACTCGCGAGGCCGAACCCACGGTGCTGCAACGGACCTGGCCCGCGGCGTGGCCCTGGGCGGTGCTCTGGACAGGGAATTCTGTACGCACGAGCGAGATGCTGGCCACGGTGGACGCGATGGCCGCACGCGACCCGCGGGGTGCACAAGCGTGCTGGGCGGGCATCGCCGTCGCGACACAACAACTGGACACCGCGATGGTGACAGGCGACCTTCGCACCGCGGTCGCTGCCGTGACCGCGCACGGACATTGGATGCAGGAACTCGGAGAGCGCGCGGGCGTTGCGGTGGTGACCGAGTCCCTTGCGGGATTGAGGACCCTGGTCGAAGCCTCGGGCGTCGGTGTCAAACCCTCGGGCGCGGGCGGCGGAGACGTGGCGCTGATGCTGGGGCCCGACACCCAGACCCTGGCCGCAGCGCTGGCCGTCGCCACACGCTTGGGCTTTGCGGTGCTCCCCTTGAGCGTGGATGTTCTTGGCGTGGATCTTCCATCAAGGTCTCCGGGGAGCCCATGAACCGCACGCCGCTGACCTCCCTCGAAAGCCTCTTGCGACTCGGGTGGTCGTTTGCACGCACGGTCATCCGCAACCGTTTTGTCCGCGGATCACAGCTCCCGCGGGTGCTGGCCCAGTACCGCCCCGACGGGATGCTCTCGGCCAAACCCACGGATCCCGCGGTGCTTGCCGGCGCCGCCCGCTGCATCGCCTGCGCCCGTTGCGATGTCCGCGCGCTCGAAGTCCATGCATACACCGCACTGGGCACGCAGGGACCCATGGCGTTTGTGCTGGGCGCGTCCCGTCTCGCGGGCTCCGCCGGGATGCTCCCCGAGGCCACGCCGGAGCTTCTCGCGGATCTCACCCTTGCGTGTCCCACCGCCGTGCCCTTTGCACCGCTCGTCGCGCTCGTGCGTCGCCGGGAGACCGAGTTTGCCGCAGCCCGCATGGATCCTCCGCGACAAGCCCGCGCGCTTACATCGGGCTAGCGGCAGGGACGCTGGATGGCCCTCGGGATCGACAGTCTGGACGCCACCGCGCTCGCGGAGCTTGTGCGCATCGGTGAGATTCACCCACGGGCGTTGCTCGAAGAAGCCATTGCCAGGATCGAAGACCTCGACCCGTCGCTCGGCGCGGTCCCCGTGAGACTCTTCGACCAGGCGTACGAACAAATCCGCGAGGGACTGCCCACGGGGCCCTTCACGGGCGTGCCGTTTCTCGTGAAGGACTTGTTGGCAACGGTGGCCAACGTGCCACAGACCAGTGGCTCACGCTTTGTGCGTGGCTACGTCCCAACCGTGGACTCCGAGCTCGTCGCGAGGTTCCGCCGTGCGGGACTGGTGATCGTCGGGCGGACGAATACGCCAGAGTTGGGCCTCGCGCCCACCACGGAGCCCTTGCTCCGAGCGCCAACCCGCAATCCCTGGGATGTCACCCGTTCGCCCGGGGGATCGAGCGGCGGGGCCGGCGCCGCGGTGGCCGCACGCATGGTGCCCATGGCCCACGGAAACGACGGCGGTGGGAGCCTTCGCATCCCCGCTTCCTGCTGTGGACTCTTCGGGATGAAACCCACCCGCGGACGCAATCCCCTGGGTCCTTCCGTGGGCGACGTGATGCACGGCCTCGTGGTCGAACACGCCCTCACGGTGTCCGTCCGCGACAGCGCCGCGCTCCTCGACGCCACCCGGGGCATGGACGTCGGCGCCCCGTACGATGCTCCGTACTGTATGCAACCGTACGTGCGCGAAGTACGTACCCCCCCAGGGGTCCTCCGCGTGGCGGTCTCCGTGCGCACCATCGCAAGGACTCCCGTGCACCCGGATTGTGTCACGGCCGTCGAAGACGCCGCGCGGCTGCTCACCGACCTGGGGCACACGGTGTTCGCCCGAGAGATCACGGTCGACGATCCCGAAAGGCTCTCCGCGGGCTTTGTGAGCCTCTGGGCGGGCGGGACGGCAGCGTCGCTCGATGGCCTCGCGCGGATGCTCGGACACCCGCCCACGCCCGACGATGTCGAACCCATGACCTGGGCGCTGTACAACCTGGGTCGCAGCACGCCGTTGTCTGCGTACCTGGTTGCAGTCGCAGACCTTCAACGGGTTGCGCGGGAGGTGCAACGTGGCTTTGCGGATGTGGACGTATGGCTCACGCCCACGCTGGCCGAACCACCCGTACCCATAGGGACATTTGCCGCCACGGGAGACGATCCCATGAAGGGCTTTCGTCGCGGGATGCTGTACGCACCCTTTACCCCTTTGTGGAACGTCACCGGCCAGCCTGCCATGTCCGTCCCGCTCTACTGGAACGCCCAGGGCCTTCCCATCGGGGTACAGTGCATCGCCCGCTTTGGCGACGAAGCCACGCTCTTTCGCCTCGCCGCGCAGCTCGAAGCCGCCCGCCCCTGGGCCGTTCGCAAGCCCGCGGTCTGTGCTCACGGTCGCGCGAGCCAGTTGTGATACCTTCCCGCGCCGTGCAGGTACGGGTGTCAGGACTCACAAAGACCTACGCGGGGGGTGTCACAGCCCTCGCGGATGTCACCCTTGGGATTCCCCCGGGGCGCACGGCGCTCCTCGGTCCCAACGGGGCGGGCAAGAGCACGCTGCTCAAGATTCTCCTTGGGCTCACGCATCCGACCGACGGAACGGTTGAAGTCCTCGGGGTGTCGCCCCAGCGTGACCCCATGGCCGTGCGCACGCGTGTGGGTTACATGCCCGAAGACGACGCCCACCTCCCAGACATGACCGCCGTCGAACTCTGTGCCTACGGCGCCGAGCTTGCGGGACTGCCCCCGCGCGAGGCCATCGAACGGGCCCACGCCGCGCTTTTTTACGTCGGCCTCGGAGACAAGCGGTACCTCCCGGTCGAGGGGTATTCCACAGGGCTCAAGCAACGGGCCAAGCTCGCGGCGGCACTGGTCCACGACCCCGATCTGTTGTTTCTCGACGAGCCCACCAACGGACTCGACCCCCACGCCCGTGAAGAAATGCTCGCCCTCGTCGCCGACCTGAAGTCTCGTCGCGGCTGCGACGTTGTTCTTTCGACGCACCTGCTCCCCGACGTTGAACGCGTGTGCGACCACGTCCTGGTGATGTCCTCGGGAAAACTCATTGCCGACGCTCCCCTCCGCGACCTCGTGGGTGTGGGCGATGCGTCGTACAGCCTGCGGATCAAATGCACGGCCGTTGCCCGCGAGAGCTTTGTCACGGCACTCACCCGTATCGGTTGCACCGTGCTCCCTGAGGGAGACTCCGTGGGGTACAACCTCACGGTGACCCTCGCGCCCCACGGGGATCTCGACGCGGTCTGGCGCACCGCGGTCGAAACCAACGTACAGGTGCGCCACCTCGCCCCGCGCAAAGCCACGCTCGACCAGGCTTTTCTCCAGTTACTCGCCTAGGAGCACCGGTACTTCATGGCTGACGGAACCGTCTACGACCTTGCCTACAAGTCCTACACTGGCACGCGCACTTCCCTTTCGTACCGCTGGACCGTCATTGCCCGCACCGCCATGCGCCTTCAGCTCCGACAGAGCTGGGTCAAAGTCCTCCTCGTCTTCTCCCTCCCCCTTCTCGCCGTGCGGGCGATTCTCATGGCAGGGTCTGCTGTGTTCAGCGCGGTCGACGCCGGACCCCGCGCCGACCTCGCCGTCGCCACGTACGGCGTCCCCGCGCAGAGCTTTACCACTTTTCTTCTTCTCCTCGTGTGCGGCGCGCCTGCCATTGCGTCCGACCTCAACGCCGGTGCGTTTCAGTTTTACTTCTCCCGCCCCCTGAGCCCCTGGCAGTACCTCCTCGGACGCATCGCAAGTTCGTCCGCGTGGGCGCTTACCCTGTCCCTCGGCTCCCTCGGCGTGCTCGCGCTCGAACGCATCGCCCTCGGAGGCTCCCTCCCTTCCGTCGCCCGTGTGGTGCTTTTCGCGTCGCTCCCGGTTGTCCTTCGGGTGCTCTCTGTCACCGCAGTCTCTCTCGCCGCGTCGTCTCTCACCCGCCGCAAAGGCATCGCCCAGGCGTCCTTCGCAGGCACCGTCGTTGCTTCGTACAGCCTTACCCTTGTCCTCGCCCGGGTCGAAGACCAACCCTGGGTCCGCTGGCTGGATGTGACCGCCGGCGCCGAGGCACTCGCCAACCAGTTTCTTTCTGTGATTCATCCCCCTGGCTGGCAGGCGCTCGTCCCCGTCACCGCCACCCTCGTCTGGATTGTCGCTTCGCTCTCCATTGCCTACACCCGACTCTGCCGCGCCGAGGTCGTGCGCGGATGATCGCCCCCGTCATCGAACTCCGTGGCGTCTCCCGTTGGTACGGCCCCGTGCTTGGACTCCGCGAGGTGTCTTTGTCCATCCATCCCGGTGTCACGGGACTCCTGGGGCCCAACGGCGCAGGCAAGAGCACGCTGATGAAAGTACTCACCGGCGAGGTCACCCCCCAGCGCGGCGAGGCTCTTGTACTCGGTCGCCGGGTGCCTTCTCCAGAAGTCTTTCGTCAGTTGGGATACGCCCCCGAGATCGAAGGCTTCTTTGAAGAACTCACAGCCCTCGAGTGGGTCACGACCCTCGCGGCGCTCTCGGGACTCTCTCGCACCGACGCGCCCGTCCGCGCGCGCGAGACCCTCACCCGCGTGGGCCTTGCCGCTGCGATGGACCGTAGGCTTTCGGGGTACTCCAAGGGCATGCGCCAGCGGGCGCGACTCGCCCAGGCGCTCGTCCACGACCCGACGGTGGTGCTCCTCGACGAGCCCATGACCGGCCTCGACCCCATGGCCCGCGCGCAGATGTCCGAACTTCTTCGGGATCTTGGGCGCCAGGGCAAGACCGTCCTCGTTTCCAGTCACATCCTCGACGAGGTCGAAGCGATCACCCCCGAGATCGTCGTGCTCTACCAGGGACAACTCCTCGCCCAGGGAGACATCCACGCCATCCGTGACCTCATCGACCGGCACCCCCACCGGGTCTCCATCGCCTGCGACCGCCCGCGAGACCTCGCCGCGGCCCTTGCCACCGAGGCCTCCGTCACCTCCATCAACTTTGCGTCACCCACGGGCCTCGACGTCGAAACCCGCAGCCCCGACGCTTGCTACGCTGCCATTCCCTCGGCCGCGCTCCGCGTGGGCGTGCACATCCACGCGCTCACTTCGCCCGACGACAACCTCGCGGCCGTGTTTCGTTATCTTACCCTCGACCGCGCCGTGGGCGCTGAAGGCCGCGCGTCGTGAGCGCCGTATACCCTCTCTCGGTGCTCTCTCGCACGGCGCTCCTCCGCGCTTCGCGCAGGCC
>VFSW01016215.1_pt1 | contig 10183 bp, 7 predicted proteins | sample 5358111 | NCBI WGS metagenome assembly VFSW01 (sample SAMN11554181, study PRJNA540505) | mine drainage metagenome | isolation source: sediment from site ElyBrook_90M | place: USA: Ely Copper Mine, Vershire, VT | collected 2017
AGTTTGACGCCGAGTCCGCGATGGCTGCGGATGAAGTAGGTCGCCATCGCGATCAGCGCGAGGATATTGCCGGCGACAATCTTCCACCATCCCAACGCTTCGAGCGCCGACTGATCGATCAGCGAAACGAAGCCGACAAAGAAGACTTCGAATACCGCCAGTAGTAACAGCGCGCCGAGGACCATGAACGGCTCCCATTCCGACGCCGCCAGCAAGACCGCGAGCACCAGCCCGAAGGCTACGAACGCTGCAAAATGCAGAATCGAGTAACCGAGCACGAGCGGCAGCGTCGCCTGGATGCCGTCGCTCACGCTCGCGTTTTGAAAAACCATCGCGCCGAGAATCGCGGGCGTGTGAAACGGATTGCCGGAGGCGAAGTCGTAGCCCATGAACCAGATGGCGACGACGATGCCGCCGACCAGTCCGGCCGTGATACCTTCGCGGGCGATTGAGATCCAGCCGCCGAGCAGATTGAACGCGAGCGCGGGATGCCGCCAGAAGAAATACGAGAGCATCGCGCCCGTCGCGAGCAGATTGCCGACGATGATGCCCCACCAGGTCAGCTCGACCATCACGTTCGGCCCGAGAAACAACACGACCGCGATGAAGAAGACCTCGAAGGCGACGAAAAAAATCACCAGCGAGAACAGCAGCGACGATTCGGTCTCGCACGCTTCGAGCAGCAATCCGCCGGCGATTCCAAACGTGATGAACGCGCCGAAGTGGAGTAACGAATACTCCAGCGCCAACAGCGTCAGCCCGTGTTGGACCTCGTGACTGTGCGAGCCGTGGAGAATCGTAGCGGCGAGCAGGGCGGGCGTTTCGAGCGCGTGACCGCGAATCAGATCGAAGAGCAGGAACCAGACGGCGACGACGACAGCGCCGATGAGGCCGGCGATCGCTCCGTCGATAATGATCCGCGTCCTCGAGTGCTCCATGGGTCAAGTACTAACCCACCGATCCGCACCCGGCAAGCGTCAAGAACGCGCTCGCACCACGCGCAGATTGGGGGGCGTCGATGCGGGTAGGACTGGGATGTCGGCGTCTTCGCGCTGCTGCCACTTATAGAAGATGAAGGTGAAGACGAACATCAGGTAGGTGCCCTGGCCGATCCACATGATGAGGCCGCCGAGGACCTGGTCTTCGAGCGGCTTGAGGCCCCATCCGTGCGCGCCTTCGGTGTACCACGGATAGATCACGCGGGTGGCGAGCGTGATCGGGGCGGCGACGGCGGTCATCGGGATCATGAGCAGGAACAGGTAGAGGATTTGCGCCGGGTAGGAGAGGCGCGGCAGCTCGGGGAGCGGGCTCAGGATCGGCCACCAGAGCAGGATGCCGGCGGCCATGAAGAGCAGGTGCAAAAAGATGTGAAAGTTCTCGTCGCGGCACATGCGATCGAAGATCGGGGGAAAGTGCGCGGTGACGAAGACCGCCGAGAAAATCAGGAACGCGATCACCGGCGTCGTGAGAATGCGCGCGACCGGCTTGATCGGACGGCTGAGCAGCCACGGGCGCAGCATCCAGCCCGGCGGGCCGAGCAGGCGCAGCGGCGGGATCACGACGGTCTGCATCAGATGTTGCAGCATGTGCATCGAGAAGATTCGGGCGTCGGCGAGCTCGTCGAGCTCGGTGTGCGTGTAGAGGAGCGCGGCCATCGCGAGCGCGAACCACATCGCCTGGCGGCGCGTTGGCCGGCGGCCGGCGGCGCGGCATGCGCCGAGGTAAATCGCGATCAGAAGCGCGACGCCTATCGGAATGCTCGGATGTTCGCCGAAAATATCCATCGTCAAATAGAGTGGCTAGCCGATTGGCGCCATGTGACCTGACAGATACGCGAACAGCAGGATCAGCGCGACGAGTAACAGCGTCGCCATCATCAACGGAAAGACGAACACGCCAGTCAGCAGCCAGCCGTCGTATTTCAGGTGCATGTAGAACATCACGACGAGCGCGAACTTGGCGGCGGCCAGCACGATCAGCACCGGCACCAGCACGGGGCGGAGCGCGTGGACGTAGAAGACGGTGATTTCCATCGCCGTAAGCACGACGAGGAATGCGGCGATGATGAGATAGGTCGCGGCGCCGGGATGATGAACCTGCCCGCTGTGTGGGTCGGCAATATCGCTCATGCGCCGGGTCCCGCCTGCATCAGATAGACGCGAGTAAAGATGATGATCCACACGACGTCGACGAAATGCCAGTAGAGTCCGGCGAGCTCGACCGACGTCGCGCGCGACTTGCCGAGGTTGCCGGTCATCGCGGCGACCAGCAGCACCGACAGCCAGATCACGCCGATCGCGACGTGCGCACCGTGAAATCCTACGAGCACGAAGAATGATTGCGAGAAGAGGTTGGTCGTAAGGCCCATGCCCTCGTGCATAAAGCTGGTGAACTCGTAAACCTGGCCGCAAAGAAAAATCAGACCGAACAGGACGGTGCCGCCGAGCCAGATTCGTTCCCATAGCTTGTCGCCGCGCTGGGTGGCCGCGAGCGCCAGCACCATCAGCAGTGAGCTCATCAACAAGATGAAGGTGCTGAACGAGGTCAGCGGGATGTTGAGAATTTCGGGGCCGGGGCCGGTGACGCTGCGCGATTTGTAAACGATGAAGGTCGAGATCAAGCTGGCGAAGAATACGCATTCGGAGCCGATGAAGGACCAGATGCCGATTTTGCGCACGTCGATTCCGCCGGCCGACGGCGCGTGTTCAGGGTCGTGCGATTCCTGGCCGTAGTCCGCGTACTCGAAGCCCATGCCGATGATCGACAGGATCGCGACCGACACGCCGATGAGAACGATGCGATACCAGTCGATGATGAGCCCGAGGCCCATCGTGCCGACGCCGAGGCTCATCACCAGCGGGAAAATCGAAGGCGCGGGCATGTGGATGTGCGCGACGTCAACGGGCTGAGCGGTTTGCGGCTGCGACGGCGCCTGTCCAGCCATGTAAGCGGCGACGCCGCGCGAGCCGGCGCGGCCATATTTTAGAATCCACCACGCGTCGCGGCCGCGGATTTGCGGGATGGTCGCGAAATTGTAGGCGGGCGGCGGCGACGGCGTGGACCATTCGAGGCTGCGTCCGTCCCACGGATCGGCGGGCGCGCGATCGCCGCTGACGAGACTCTTGAAAATATTTATGTAGAAAAGCAGGAAGGCGATGCCGAGGATGAACGCGCCGACCGTTTCGAGCTGGTTCATATGCGTCCAGCCCATGTCGGCGCCGTAAGTGTAGGTGCGCCGCGGCATCCCCCACATCCCGAGAAAATGCATCGGGAAAAACGTCAGGTTGAAGCCGACTACCGTCAGCCAGAAGTGCCACTTGCCGAGCCGCTCGCCGAGCATGCGGCCGCTGACCTTGGGCCACCAGTAGTAGAAGGCCGCGAGGATCGCGAACATCACGCCGCCGAACAGCACGTAGTGAAAATGCGCGACGACGAAGTAGGAGTCGGTCTGTTGGAGATCGATGGGCGCCGAGGCGTGCATGATTCCGCTGAGTCCGCCGATGGTGAATTCGAGGATCATGCCGAGCGCGAAATAGAATGAGGTGGTCATGCGCAGCGAGCCGCCCCAGACGGTCGCGATCCAGCTGAAAATTTTCACGCCGGTGGGAATCGCGATCAGCATCGAGGTGATGGCGAAGGCCGAATCCGCCACCGGACCCATGCCGGTCGCGAACATGTGATGTCCCCACACGCCGTACGAGAGGAACGCGATCAGGCAGATCGAATACGCCATCATCGGATAGCCGAACAGCGGCTTGCGCGAGAAGGTCGGGACGACTTCCGAGATGATGCCGAAGGCGGGAAGCGCCATGATGTACACTTCGGGATGGCCGAACAGCCAGAAGAGATGCTGCCACAGGATCGGCGTCGCGCCGGCGGATGCGATGTAGAAATGAGTGTCGAAGAAACGATCGAAGAGCAGAAAGATGAGCCCGATGGTGAGCGCGGGAAATGCGATCAGGATGAGGATCGACGTCACCAGCATCGACCAGATGAACATCGGCATGCGCATGTAGGTCATGCCGGGCGCGCGCATCGCGATGATCGTGGTCAGGAAGTTCAGGCCGGTGAGCACCGTCGAGGTGCCTGACACGAGCAGGCCGACCACCCACCAATCGATCGCGAGGCCGGGCGTGAAGTAGCGCTCGGTGAGGTTCGCGTAACCGAACCATCCGGCGTCGGGCAGGCCGCCGCGAATCCAGCCGAGATGAAGCAGGATTCCGGCGACCAGGGCCAGCCAGAAGCTCAACGCATTGAGGCGCGGGAACGCGACGTCGCGCGCGCCTATTTGCAAGGGGATCAGAAAGTTGCCGAGAAAGCCGAGCAGCAGCGGCATCACGACCAGGAAGATCATCGTCGTCCCGTGCATCGTGAAGAACGCGTTGTAGGTCGCCGCCGACAGCGCGTGATTGTCGGGAGTCCATAGCTGCACGCGAATCGCCATCGCTTCGAGCCCGCCGAACGCCATGAAGAACAGCGCGCTGGCGAGATACATCACGGCGACGCGCTTGTGATCGATCGTCGTCAGCCAACCGACGATGCCGCCACCTTCGAGGTAGCTCGGTTGATGCACTGGCAATGGTTTTGGTTGCGCAGCCATTTCCTCGCTCCCTATTTCAGACTCTCGAGATACGCGACCAGCGCGTCGAGCTTCGGTCCCGGCAGCAGCAGCGGCGGCATGTTCGCCCCCGGCTTGATTTCCTGCGGATCTTCGATCCACTTCGCAACGTTCTCAGGCGTGTTCTTCAGTACTCCGGCGGCGAGAGTCGTGCGGCTGCCGAAATGCGTCAGGTCGGGACCGATGTATCCTTTCGAGATGCCCTGGACCATGTGGCAGGTGGTGCATGGACTGTCGGCGAAAACCTTCGCGCCATCCGCCGCCAACTGGTCGCTCGCGGGAGGCGCGACCGGGCCCGCGAGTTGCGCTCGATCCCACTTCGCGAAATCGTCGGGCGAATCGCCGAACGTCCGAAAGCGCATGTTCGCATGCGACAGGCCGCAGAACTCGGCGCACTGCCCCGGATACATACCGACTACGGTCGCGACGAAGGTCAACTCGTTGATCTGGCCGGGCACCACGTCGCGCTTACCGCCGAGTTGCGGGACCCAGAAGCTGTGGATGACGTCGGGCGATTCGAGTGACAGGCGAATCGGCCGGTTGACGGGGATATGCAGTTCGTTACTGGCCTTGGCGCCGTCGGGATAGTCGAACTCCCACCACCATTGATGCGCGACGACTCTGATTTCGAGCGCGCCTTTGGGTGCTACGGCCGGCTGCGAGCGAAAGATCGTGCGTATCGTCGGAATTGTGATCATCAACAGGATCAAGACGGGGCCGAGAGTCCAGGCGATTTCCAGGCCAAGATCGGATGACGCGGTGGTGGCCGGCGCCGCCTCACCCACGCGGGTCGAGAACACGAACAGCGCGAGAACAAACGCCGCGACAACGATTGTGAAGACCAGCGCGTCCCACAGCGTCACGTCGATGTACAGATTCTGAATCCACTGCGCGAGATCCGACTTCGGCGCGAGCGTGGTCATCGGACGGTCTTTGTCCGAGCATCCTGCAATAGCCAGTGCGATAGCCACTCGCATAGCTATTGAAGCGATCGAGTACCTATTTAAACCGCGCCGGATCATTCGGCGTCGTCTCCCACCGGTTCGCCGGAGGTCGCGGCCTGCGCGACGCGGTTCAGTCCTGGAACGGCCGAGATGAGGAATGCGCCGAGGAAGCCGATCGAGATCAAAAACTGCGTCGGCCCAAATGGAATCGCGTCGAGCGACAATGATGGAACGACGAGAACGTAGCGCTCAAGCCACATTCCGATTAGTCCCAGCACGGCAACAGTGCCGAGAATCATCGGCGATTTTTTCGTGCGCACGCTCATCAGCACGACGAATGGAATCAGCCAAATCAAAACCACGCAGGCCACCGACAGCGGCGACCACGGCATGTGATGGACCCGCTGGACGATGAAGAAGGTTTCGACCGGAAGATCGCCGTACCAGATCACGATGTACTGCGCGAAGACCAGATAGACCCAGAAGACCGAGAAGGCGAAGACCATCTTGCCGAAGTCGTGCATGACGACGGGATTGGTGAAGAGATTGTGGTCACCGAGGCGGGAGCGCAGCACGGCTGCTGTGAGAGCCATCGCGGTCAATCCGCTCCAAAAAGCGCCGGCGAAGAAATACCAGCCGAAAAGCGTGCTGCGCCAGACCGGCGCCAGTGACATGACGAGATCGAATGAGATCAGCGTGTACACGACCGCGAACAACACCGCGACCAGCGGGGCGAATACGCGTATCGAATGCGGCGGCAACTCGATGTCGTCGGTCGCGATCGTCCATGCGCGGACGTCGTCGCGGCGCGAGACGCGGATAAACGCGAAGCTCGCAGCGGCCATCACGCCGAGTCCGATTCCGTCACGCGCGAAGAGAAACGGAACATTCAGCCACGCGGCCTTCTGCGGGATCGGATGTGTCACCCATGGGAAGATCAGGCTGCGGCCGAAGTACAAGCCGAAGAACAGAAAAAATCCGACCCACAGAAATGGCGCGAACGCTTCGCCCAGGCGATACTGTGTCGAACCGCCCCACTTGGCCTGCGTCAGATAAAATGCCGCGGAGGCTACCACCGCACCCTGCGCGACGCCGAGGAAGAACAGCAGATTGACGAGGTAGGCCTGCCAGGCGAGCGCGGCGCCGCCCCGCATCAGCGCGAATACGAACGCGATCGCGCCGAGCGCGATCATCACGACTCCGGCCGCCTGCATCGTCGTGCCGGCGACCGACTCGACGGCTCGCGGTTTTGCGGCGGCGTGATCGCGATGCGCGGTTTGCAGGTTAATGCTCATCGTCGTTAGCTAGACGCCTTCACGGACGACTTCTTCCGCGCCCGACTCTTTCATCATCGACTCGATGCGCGCCGCTTCCGTCTCGTCGCAGCGGACCACGATACCAAATCGATCTTCGCCGAAGCGCGCGTCGTAACCCGGCGCAATCTCTGTCGCGGGAATACCCGACAGGCCGAGCACTCCGAGGAAGCCGAAAATTCCGCCGAGCAGGACCATCAGCTCGAAGCAGATCACGATGAAAGGCGGCCACGACAGCAGCGGCTTGCCGCCGGCGTTGAGGCGCCACTCGTAAGTTGTGCCGATCGTGATCGCGAGACCGGTGAGAACGCCCGAAATTCCGCCGGCCAGCACGATCCAACGCACCGGGCTCTCCTGGCGGCCGATTGCGTGCTCGATTCTGTGGCTCGGGATCGGCGAAAAGGTGTTGAACTCGCCGAGATCGGCCGCGCGCAGCTGCTCGATCGCGTTCGCGCATTGTGCGTCGTCGGCAAACGAACTTATGATCGCAATCGTGCTCATGCGGCGTCGGCTCGATCCATCTTGAGCGCCTTGCGCAGCCAGACGATTCCTTCCTTGAGTTCCGTCATCGAAATGATCGGTAGGAATCTGCAAAACAGCGAGAACAGTCCGAGGAACCACGCGAAGCTGCCAACCGTGATCATAATTTCGGTGATCGACGGATGGTAAGGGCCCCACTGCGAAGGTTCGAAGTTGGCGGTGAGCGAGCCCGCGATGATGACGAAGCGCTCGAACCACATACCGATGTTCACGAAAATTGTGATTACCCAGAGCGCTCGCAGATTAACTCGTATGCGCGGCGAGAATAGCAACAACGGGATTACGCAGTTGCATAACACCATTACCCAGTACATCCAGCCCCACGGCCCGAAGTAGCGCATGTGAAATGTCATTTGCTCGATCGGATCGCCGGCGTACCAGGTCATGAAGGCTTCGGTGATGTACGCGTAGGAGACGACCAGCGAAGTCAGCAGCACGACCTTGGCGAGATTGTCGAAGTGCCATTCGGTCAGCAGGTCCTCGATGCCGAGCAGTTTGCGCATGGGTATCAGCAGCGTCATGACCATCGCGACGCCGGAAAAAATCGCGCCGGCGACGAAGTAGGGAGCGAAGATCGTGCTGTGCCAGCCGGGATTTATCGCCATCGCGAAATCCCACGACACCACCGAGTGCACCGACAGCACCAGCGGAGTGGCTAATCCCGCCATTAGCAAGTAGGCCATTGAGTAATGGCGCCATTGGCGATCGGTGCCTTGCCAGCCCATAGCCAGTACAGTGTAAACCTTCTTGCGCCAGCCGATTGCGGCCTCGCGCGCATTCGCAAAGTCGGGAATCAGGCCCATCGTCCAGAACAGCGCGCTAATAGTCAGATAGGTACTAACTGCGAAGGCGTCCCATACCAATGGCGAGCGGAAGTCGGGTTGTAAGTATCTCTGATTAGGGTATGGCAATAGCCAGTAGAAAAACCACACGCGGCCAAGATGGATTAGTGGGAACAGTCCTGCAGTAGCTACTGCGAATATAGTCATTGTCTCGGCGGCGCGATAAACCGCGGTGCGCCACTTGGTGCGGAACAGAAATAGAATCGCGGAAATCAAGGTGCCCGAGTGCGCGATACCGACCCAGAAGACGAAGTCGGTGATGTAGATCGCCCACATCACGGGCTGCTGAAGTCCCGTCACGCCCAGTCCCGAGTAGATCTGCCGCATCCACAAGGCGGCTGCGATGCCGACCAGGGTGAAGCAGAATCCAATCCACGCCCAGTAGGCGCGGCCCGCCGGTTCCATCACGCGCAGGACGCTGCGATCGATGTCGCGGTAGCTCGGATCGGTGTTGATTTTGGGCGCCGCCGCCACTTACGCCTTTCCTTTCTCGCGATAGAGATCGCGCAGATACGTGATGGCCGGCTGCGTGTTGAGTTCCTCGAGCGCGCGATAGTTGCGCAGCTTGTTGTCATCGCGACGGCGCATCATCGCGCTCGCGGGATCGTTGCTGTCGCCGAAGGTGATGGCGCGGGTCGGACAGGCTTGCTGGCAGGCGGTGACGATCTCGCCGTCGCGCAGTTGGCGATCTTCAGTTTTCGCGTTGAGCTCGGCGAACTGGATTCGCTGCACGCAGAATGTGCATTTCTCCATGACGCCGGCGCCGCGGACCGTCACGTCGGGATTGAGTTGGAGGTTCAGCGGCGCGGGCCACTCCGGCACGAACCAGTTGAAGCGGCGCACCTTGTACGGACAGTTATTTTCGCAATAGCGCGTGCCGACGCATCGATTGTAAACCTGGCCGTTGAGGCCTTCCTGCGTGTGATAGGACGCGAACACCGGGCAAACGGGCTCGCACGGCGCGTGATCGCACTGCTGGCATAGCATCGGCGCGAGGTAGAGTTGCGGCGCCGCGGCCGCTTCCTTCTCACTCGGGAAGTAGCGCTCGATGCGAATCCACGACATGATTCGCCCGTTATCGACCCCGTCCCTGCCGACCGTCGGCACGTTGTTTTCGGCGTAGCACGCGGTCACGCACGCGCTGCATCCGGTGCACGCGTTGACGTCGATGGTCATGCCCCATTTGTGACCGGCGTACTTCCACTTCGGGTACATCTCGAACGGACCGGTGACTTCTTCCGCCTCGCTCTTTGGCAGCACGCCGCTCGCCAGCTGCTCGATACTCATCGCTTCGACGATCGATCGGCCCATCATGTCGCTCTTGCCCAGTGGTGACACGAGCTTGCGAGTCTCACCGGTCGCGCGCGCGGTCGCGGCCGAGTAGGTGGCGCCGGCCGCCAGAATCGCCCACGCATTCGCACCGATGTCTTTCGCATAGCGGCCGTAAGCGCGATGTCCCTGGCCGAGCGGCACGGCGATCACGCCGGGACGCACGGTGCTCTCGACCAGCACCGGCGCTTCGATCGTCCCGTGCTCCGTTTTGATCTCGATGATGTCGTCTTTGGCGACGCCGAGCTTGCGCGCGGTCTCGGGATGAATTTCGGCCCAGCTGTCCCACACCAGCTGCGAGACCGGCTCGGGCAATTCCTGGAGCCAGGGCTTGTCGGCGCCGCGTCCGTCGTAAAGAAAAATGTGCGGATAGGCGTACACGGAAAGTTCCATTTGCGCGGCGGCCGGCACCGGCGCTTTGAAGGGCGTGGTGTCGAGGTTGAGCGCCGCCAGATGCTGCTCCTCGAACAATCCGCCTTCGCGGCGGACACTTGTCCAGAACTCTGCCGACGCCGGGTCGTCCGCGTTAGGAGCCCGCGCGTGCCTTTCGGTCTTGACTGCCTCGGCTGTAGTCGTGCAGCGAAGTGGAGTGCTCGG
>VFSW01016216.1_pt1 | contig 10182 bp, 13 predicted proteins | sample 5358111 | NCBI WGS metagenome assembly VFSW01 (sample SAMN11554181, study PRJNA540505) | mine drainage metagenome | isolation source: sediment from site ElyBrook_90M | place: USA: Ely Copper Mine, Vershire, VT | collected 2017
GGTCCGTGGCGACGATGACGCTGCCGTCCTGCGGTCAACGACAATGGACGCGGAAGAGGCCCTCTCAGCCACGCGAGAGGACCTGCACGATGCCGCGGCATCCCTCTGCCTCCCCGCCCTCTGTCGTCCCCGTGCTGCCCAGTGCTGCGCGCCTGCAGCTTGTTGAGCACGTAGGCGGCCAGCCTCGCGACGGTGCCGACCCTGACCTCGCCCTTCTCAACCAGCTCGGAGAGCTGAGAGGCCAGCATGCCCGAGTGGGAGGCCTGGGGCATCAGGGGTGAGCAGGCGTCAACTTGGTACTCTCCTGGCTTGAGAAGGCCTCCTCTGACCTGGCCGTCAGTGAGGGTGACCCGGAACTTGTTGTTCGACGCCTTTTCGATGCTTGTGACCTGTGTATGGTGTCGAGCAAAAGAGTAGTGGGCGCGATGGGGCAGCATTCGAATCGGGGGGTTCGAATCGAATCGGTCGGAGCGGCATCGGCATGCGATGCATGCGATCCCGAACCTGGAGGACGACAGGCTCCATAAAGTCCCCGCCCTTGATTTTCGCAATCGAGCCCGCCGAGAGTGACATTTCTAGGAACTAGTGGGAGGTGTAGGACTACCGGCGACACGAATTGCGTCGCGAGTTTGAAAATTGTACGGCTCCAACATCAGAGCCAGCAGCTGGCACATGTGCGTGCCCATCCTGGAATCATGCCGATCTCATAGGTTTTGCACACGCCTCTAACACGCAGAACAAATGTCGAACTCGCGACTCTTATCCTCCAATCCTCCAATGGAGGGCGACGATGATTACCCGCTGCTACGCTGCTCCGCCGACCTCAGGCCGATCCTTTTGCAGAGCGAGTTCGCCAAAGCGGCTCGGAGGCGGAGTGTGATCGATGGAGAGCCGCAAGGGAGCGAGAGGGGAGGAGAGAAGCTGCAGGTGCGGGCAACTCTGGACGCGAGAGTAAGTGTGTAGTCCCATCCACCATGTCTTTCCAGGAACAGGCTGCTGCCAATGTCCTGATACAACGCCGGCAGACAGAGCCTGGCGTCGCACTCCCCCCGCTCGGGCTCGCTGCCGACCAGCAGCTTCAAGCAAGCGACGGGCGGGTGAAGGACAGGTCCCTCTCTCCACAGCTGCAGGTCTATCTCATGCCGACAGCAGCACGGCAACAGCGTCGCTCCAAGAGCACCCTCGCGGATGAATCGTCCCAGCACTCATCAGTGCTCCAGGCTGCCAGTAGCGGGAGGACCGGGCAAGGACCGGGCAGCGAGGGGGGTGACCGAGGGCCTACTAGGCAGGCTGACTTGAGGTGGCGGCTGCCAGACCCGAACAGCATCCAGCTGAAGGGCTATTACACCCCAGCCCTCGGTGGCAGCGAGAATAGAGGCACGGGAATGGCGCCGCGACTTCCGCCGCTCGAAACCGAAGCGGCCGCGCCGAGGCCAGACGCAATAATAATCGGAGACGTGCCTCAGCAGCTACCGTCTTGGAAACTCACGAGGCTGCCGGTCATGATGTCCAACGCCGACCAGCAGAATAGTGTAGCGATGCCAGCAGGCGTCGGAGAAACTTTGCCGCCGCGTCGTGATCTGCTGGAGGGCGCTTGTCGCGGTGACGGACTTAGCTGCATGGACCGCTGAGTGCCCACATCGGCCTGCATGCCTCCTCCTTGTCGGCCCTTCAGTAGGTGAGTCGGGTGGCAAGCGGGGAAGGAGGAGGAAAAGGAAAGCTCCTCATGTTCGTGCATCGTGCAGGTCCCACTTGAGTGATCGATCAAAATTCAAGAGCATGCTCCACGCGATGTGTTTGAGACGACGGAGGACGAGAGAGTCCCTCTGCTCTAGTGTAATGATAGTCTAGCTGCTGCTGCTTGGATAGGGACTGCGTAGTGAATAAACATTAGACAGAGAAAGGAGCTCAGTCCCACAGTGCAGGGGACACCTAGCTCTCGAGGATCGAGGCCGAGCTCCACGGCCTTTGCCTCGAGGGCAGCCCGTTCAAGGACGGCACGACCATGGAGTTGCTCATGGCCCGATTAAGGAAGCGGCAGGAGCAGCAGACGCAATGATGGTGGAGGAGCATCTGTTGGAGGAGGGCTGTTGGGAAGATGAAAGAAGGCCTAGATTTCAAGTATATAGACTCAATGAAGCCGCCTTCACCATGCTACGATCATACCATCACGAAAGGATCCCCTCTCATCAGAACTGGGTAATCAAACGTGATTGGGCCTCATCAGTACTGGGTCGAGTGATCACCTGGGAACCCGGGGTGTCGTAGTGTTTTGCCTTTCTTTTGCTGTTGGTGCAGGAGGTTCCCTGTCCTTTGTTTCAGGACTGTCACCCTTGACCAGAATGCATGCTCTCTGCGTTCTCCGGCACATGAACTACTACTACTACTACTTCCACGCCAAGACCGCAAGGCATCAGCACAAATGTCGAACTACCGTAATGTTACACAGGCATTGAGTGAGTCCTAATAACCAGCCGCCTATGCCGCTGAGTGGACACGTAAGCAACCTATTCAATAGAACACGATTTCAGATTTTGAAACCAAACAAAACAAAATAAAAAAATCCTGCCGAAAGGACACCAACTGCCTCCTCCTCCACACAAGCCGAAAACAAACTGCCACCCCATACCGAAGGCAAACAATCGGGTCTGAACCTAAAATGTTTTGACATGTAACACATCTAAAAAACATAGCATAGAAATAGGATCAAAGAACAGAACGGCCTCCAACGAGTGACGGCGCACTTGAACACATCGATACATACAGTTTTCAATACAGAATTGAACTCGCTCCATGGAGCTAGTGAGGAACAGAGAATTGAGAATCATTGCTTAATAATAGGCCTCGGCCTTCTGCTTCTGCTGCAGCTTGCTGCAAAGCGAGCGAAACCTGACCACCATCCCCACCGGGACCTCCTTGCCCGCGATGCTCGCGGACAGCGCCTTGAGCGCCTGCGCCAGAGAGACAAGGTCGCGCGGCGCGCAGCGCGCGTCGAGCGCGAGCCTGGACAGCAGCTGCTGCGAGTGCCGCCGGTGCACGATGGCCGACGCGAGCAGCGCGGCGGCGGCCACGCGCGAGGGCAGCGCCGAGGCCACGGCGCTCTCGGCCTCGTCGCGGGTCAGCTGGCGGAGCGCCGACGTCGACGAACCTGCCGCCCGGGTGAAGCGGCGCGGAGAGGCCGTCTCTGGACGCTGCTCCGGGGTGTGCACGCTTGACACGGTGGTCGCGGTCGAGTTGCCGCCGGTGGCGTTGGTTCCCGACGAGCAGTCGGACGGAGTCGGCGACGGCGTCGAGGACGGCGGGGGCGAGGAGTGAGGCACTGGCGAGTCTGCCGCCGGTGATGGCCCGCCCGAGGCCGCGCCACGGCGGCGGGCCGGGGGGGCGACGCCGGGGGACGACAGAGGCTTCGAGAAGGCCGCCGCAACGGCAGCGGCGGCCGGGAGAGACCCCGAGGAGGGGTGGGGGCACGTCGCCAGCGTAGATAGCTCCAGGAGGTGCGCGGCCAGCATGCTGATCGAAGTCGAGTTCAGGTCGGCCGCATGCCTGTCGTGGGAGGCGAGGAGGGGGGGCTGAAGCAGACGCTGATGATGGATGCCCGATGAACATGGCAAGGGTAAGCAAAATGGACAGGCAAAAAGACAATTGAAGTAGAATCGAAAGGGGTACATCCTGATCTCTCTCACTCTCGACTCTCTCTCTCTCTCTCACACCTGCTGCTGTACAGGTCCATAAACTTGAGCGAGGTGGGTGAGCTGAGGTCGAAGCTGAGGGCCGAAAGAACCGAGCGCTCCATGGCGAACAGCTGGCAGATCCTGTGAAAAAGAAGAGGAGGAGGGTGTTAGATCGAGAGAACGGCGGTGACCGAGGGGCCGAGGGGAAGGAAGTCGAAAAAGGACTGAGCAGAGTGGCACTTGTCTCTCACTTGAAGCCGCCGCTCGTGAGGTCGAGCAGGTCCTGCGCGGCCGGCGGCCGCACCTCCTCGTACTTGGCGGCGAGGAGCAGGCACGCGACGCCCAGCAGCTGCAGCCGGTCGGGCTCGTCGACCGGCGTGCGGCTCAGGTAACGGTCCATGTAGTTGACGGCGAGCAGGAACGTCTCGCGCAGCAGCTCAAAGTCGGCGCTCGCGTCGCTCAGCCAGGCCACGACGGCCTCGCGCATCTGCGGCGTGACGGTGCGCTGCAGCCGCCAGATGCCGCTGGGCTGGACCTGCACCTGTGGACGGTTGAATTCGAATTCAAGGCCAAGGGAGGCATGGTGCATCGAAAGAGCTCACCTCGCGTTCCCTCCAGTGGGCCATATAGGAGGCCTCGTCGTCGAAGGAACCTGCTGGGCGGGGAAGGCGATCGGCGATGTAATCGAGGGACACTCGCACTCGCGACTCACCTTCGGGGACGTCGACGGTGAGGTTACGATGGCGGGGGCCCTGCAAAGACGTCGAAGGGTCCAAGTGAGCCCCACGAACTCGAAACTCCAAGCGGGCGCAGCTCACCTTTGCGGCGACGAGGGATTGCGCGCAGGTCCTGGCCCTCTTTGCGATCCGCTCCGCGCCCGTCGTGCAGCTTTGGTCCTGAGAGGGATCCATCTTAGTGAGAGATAGATCATCGGGCGCGAGGGGGCGGCTCTCACCTCTCCGGCATTACTGCAGCTCGAGGGCTGATGTGACTGAAGGGCCCGCTTCAGTGGGTGGAGCTGCGACGACATGGCTAGCGAAGGGAGAGAGAGAGAGAGTCCCGGAGATCGATTTGCCGAATCGGGAATTCGAATCAAAATAAAAACTCCGCACCGGTGCGGTTTGCGGCACTAAACTGCTGCAGGACTGCCCAGCGTGGTGTCCTCCATTGGATGAGGTGATGGTAACGCCCCCCCCTCACGTCGTCGCAGCAGCGTCCACTGATCCCGCCTTGGTCGGCCACACGACATCCTCGACCGGCTCGCGGCATGAAGGGCACTAAGCAACAGCGCAAGAGAATGAGAAATAAAGGGAAAAGGCAACACAATCATCCCCTCGAACCACTCACCAGCGGCTCGACCTGCTTGGACTCCGCGATGGCGAGCAACTCCTTGCAGCAGCGCGAGCACATCTGCATATGGCCGCAAGGCTGCAGTCTCGCTGCCCTCCTCACTTTCCCGAAGCACACGATGCACTCGTGATCTTCCTGCTGGGCCTCCCTCTTCTTCTTGTAAGACTCGTCCACCATCCGTCTGGCCCTTCGCACGGCTTCCAGCGTCGACGACATGATGTCGGGAGCGGGAGCGGCAGAGGCGGCGGGCTGTGTGGCAGCAATGGCCACCGCTTGCACTGCCAACGGGGCTTGGTTGTGGACTGTCAGAGGTGTAGTGCCCGCAGATGCCGCCAAGACCGGCCTCATGATCGCCGGCCTTATGATGGGGAGTGGGGTGCTCGGCCCAACTGCTGCTGCCGCAGAAGCAATGGCAGTTTGCACCCCGACGGCTTGTTGCAGATCAGGGGGCAAGTCGACGGCAGAGGGCGCGACCGACGAGCCAAGGGGCGATGCTGACGCATCTGCTGCATGAGAATGGGCGGCACCCTCTCCCCCCGTGGTGCGACTCAGAACCTCGGCGGCGGGGGGCGTGGGGTTGGGCTGAGCGCTGGGGCCAGCCCCCTCCTCGTCTGGCGGAGTGCCGCCCTTCTTCGCCTGTTGCAGGTAGGGAAACATGACAGGTTCTTCATCCAATTCTGTTGCAAGGGAAATTTCAGTACCACTTTTCACACCTTTTGGGCCCCCTTCTTCGCAGCCTTCTTTGACTTGGCCTCAGCCTCCTTCGCCTGTTCACAACAGCAACAGGGAATGATCCAATTCGCATTCATGAGCCACGCACCTTGCCCGACTCCTCCTCTGCCAGCAACTCGGCTGCAGCAGCAGCGGCAGCAGCAGCAGATGTCTCGTCCGTAAACAGCGTGGCCGGCGCACCTGCCTTGACAACACGCGCCCTCAGATCCTCGCTGTTGAAAGCGATTTTTCTCAAGGTTCCTGCTGCCACCGTCTTTGCATCCACCGAACCCTGCTTCAGCAGCACCACGAGCGGCTGAAGCGCACCTCTGTTTGCGATCTGGGCACTCCGCATCTTGCAGCGGGAGGCAAGGATACCTAATGTGAAGGCCGCAACCATCCTGTTGTTCTCCGCCCCCTGCTTCAGAGGAGATACCAAAGGCTGCAGGGCGCCTGCATCGACAATCTGCGCACTCCGCTGATCGTTGTCCCAAGCGATATGTGCGAGGGCACATGCTGCATGGTGTTTGGCGATGTCCGAGCCATCCTTGAGCAGCGTGACCAAGGGCTGCTAACGCACCTGCTCGAGCGATCTGATCACTCCGCTGGTCGCTCCCATCTGCTAGGTTTGCCAGCGCAAGCGCCACCTCCTGCTTCACCGCAGCACTTTCTTCCTTCAGGAGTGACACCAGCGGCGGCACTGCTACAGCACTGATCTGAGCTGCTACAGCACTGATCTGAGCGCTTCTTTGATCACTCTCCGATGCCAGTTCTGCAATCACTCTTGCTGCAACACTCTTGGCATCGCTAGTCCCCTCCTTCAGCAGCGTGACCAGTGGCTGAAGGGCGCCAGCATTGATGATCGCTGCACTCCGCTGCTCGCTGTTAGAAGCCAACATGCCCAACAAAATAAAAATCCTCTCCTGGTCCTTCATCGGCGCCTCCTTCAAGATGGCGACCAGCGGCTGCACTGCGCCTGCATGGTTCATCAGAGAACGACTATGCTCGCTGATACAACCCATGGGCACGGCCAGCTGATACAGTACAAACGACGCTCTCATCTTGGCGGTCATTGACCCCTGCGTCAGCAGAGCGACCAATGGCTGCAATGCTCCTGCATTGATGATCTGGACACAACGCTGACCACTTCCAACAGCCAGGCTCGCCAACGCAAATGCCGCCTGCTCTTTAGCTCCCGCCGACCCCTCCTTGAGCAGCAGCACGAGCGGCTGCAGAGCACCCGATACAACGATCTGAGCACTGCCCTGTTCGCTGTTGTCAGCCAGATGTGCCAGCGCTGTCTCTGTGTGTTTCTTGAGTTCGTCCGTTCCGTGCATCAGCAGCTTCAGCAGCGGCAGCAGCGCGCCTGCCTTGATGATGAGCGAACTCCGCTGCTCGCTGTTGGTAGCCAGCATTGCCAACAAAAGAGCCACCTCCTCCTTGGAGTCCATCGGCCCCTCATTCAAAATTTTGAGCAGCGGCGGCAGCGCGCCTACGCTGAAAATCTGCGCCCTGCCTTCCTCATTGCAGAAACTCATCTTAGACAGAGCGTACAACGCCTTGTCCTTGGCAAAATCAGACCCCTCCTTCAGGAGCGCAACCAGCGGCCACACCGCGCCTTCATTGATGATCTGAGCACTCTGTAGCTTGCCGAGGGAAGCAAGATTCCCAAACGCAAATGCCACAAGCGGCCTGACTCTCTTTGACCCTTCCGTAAGCAGCGTGACCAGGGGCGGCAGCGCACCCTCGCTGACCATCACCGCACTCATTTCCTTGCTGTGATGAGCAATGTAGCCTAGAATGATAGCAGCGTGCTCCTTGGCTCGCAACGATCCCTCCCTCAGCATTACCAGCAGTCGCTGCACTGCATCTGCATTGGCGATCTGCGCCCGTCCCTGCTCGTTGGGAGCCAACTGCTCCAGTGCGTACGCCGCATTCTCCTTGGTTTTATCCGAGCCCTTCTCCTTCAGCATCGAGACCAAAGGCTGCACTGCATCAGCACCGACAATCCGAGCAGCCCGCTCGTCGCTGTCGGCAGCCACGTGTCCCAGCGTGATCGCTGCCTGTTCCCTTGCTCCCACTGAACCCTCCGACAGCTGAAAAACCAGCGGATGCAGCGCACCAGCATCAATGATCATGCATCTTCCCTGATTCGCAGCATTGTCGACTCAAGTGCTCCAGCGCGTGTCCCGCCATGTCCTTGGCTGCCGTCGAACCCTCTTTTAGCAGCTTCACCAGAGGCTCCAGCGCGCCTGCATCGACGATCTGCGCGCTGCGCTGCACGCTGTCGGCGGCCAGATGGCCGAGAGCATACGCCGCCATGTCCTTCTCCCCTGACGAACCTTCCTCGAGCAGCGTAACTAGCGGCTGCAGCGCGCCAACGCTCATGATCGCCTCGCTCAGCGCTTGACTGCTGCCTGCCAGGTTCCCCAGCGCCCTCGCCGCTTTGGCTCTCTCAAACGGGCCTGTCTTAAGCACAGTGACCCAGAGTGCGATGTTTGCCGACATCGTGACCGTCGTTGCTACTATGTGAGGGCAAGCAACGGGAGGGTCTGTTCAGGAACAGGCGCTCTGATAGCGCGTGATTCTGGTCTTTGCTTCAAATGCAAGCGATGGCGTGCATGAAGGACATGCACATGTGCTTGTCTCAAGCAAGGGCCGCCTCTGCCCCCGCGGATGCTGAGCAGTCTCGTGGCGCAAGCAGCTTTGCTCACCCGGTCTGCCGGCCTTGATCGAGTGAATCGCCAACAGATGTTCGCGAGCGCCACTCCACGGCTTCCAGGAACGTTGAATCGAATCGATCGAAGAATCGATCGAAGGCGGCTTGGTTTGGTCGTACTCATTCATCAGAGGGGAGAGCACGAACAGCTTCGATGCGTTGCTGGTGCTGCTGTATTTTTGTGCTGGAGGACGCTCAGCCGCAGCCAGGGGCGAGAGATGGGGGTGAGGGCATGCGCACGGCATCCCTCTCGCTCTTCACCTAGCCTGGTGCCTGTCGTCAGTGCTGGTCACCTTCTCAGCTGGTCACCTGCTCAGCATCGCGGCCGGCCGCTGCTGCACGGGGGCCGCATGCTCAGCAGGAGGGCGCTGGGGGATGCATCGTCCTTGAGCATTGTGGTAGGTAGCTCTCTCCGTCTGGCCTGACCTGAATGGACCTCAAACCACCTTTCTCTGATGTAAGGGCAACTCCAAGGGATTCTGAAAACGGGAATGGAATGACAGTCCAGCAGGCTCCTATCCCTTGTCCTCCGGTTTCGTCGGCCAGACGCTGCCGGGCTTGGAGCGCCTGATCAGCCAGCGGCCAGCACCTACTGCATGCTGTTGGCGCATGGGATCAATGGTCAGCTGCGAGGAGGTGACGAGGAGGTCCTTGAGGTGACGACTATAAACATTACAGTAAGCTCTACAAATGCATGTTTCTAAATTGCAAGTCATCGTTTGAAGTCACAGTTTCAGCATAACGGTTGGAGGCAGCAACTGTAGAGCAGAAGAAGAATCGCAACGGAGGGGGGAGAATCAGCCGCGCAATCAGCAGCAGCAAAGGAAACAAAGCAAACGTCACTCTCGTCAACGCCAACCAGCAGTAGTCAACTTGGCAGCAGTCCGGTGTGCCGGCGGTCACAGTGGTGCATCACTTCTTTCCTCACTGCATCCTGATGTAGTTCTTGGGGCAGCTGTCGCCGGTGCCCGAGATGATGGCAAAGATGGGCGCGGCCAGGAACGTCTCGATCGTGAGCGCGGAGGGGACGTCGAAGCTGAGCGTGAGGCCCTTGGAGAGGTACATCGACGAGGGCGGGACGGGGACGAAGCCGGTCACCTTGAACGTGTTGCCCTGAAGTGCGATCAGCGGGGAGGCAGGAGAGGAGGGAAGGGTCAAGCGGGGCTCAGATGGAAAGCAGAGAGGGGGAGAGAACGATAACCCGTCGGGCAGAACAGAGTTAGTCAAGCCCTTTTCCCTGCCTGAGTGTAGCTGTCGTAGCTTGCGCTGATGTAAGTGCCGTTGAGGAACACGTTTTTGACCTGATGGAAACCGGCCGGAGCTGCGGGGGGGGGGAGGGACGGACGATTAGGTCAGAGCATCTCAACCCCGGATGGAGATCTTCCTCAGTCAGAGGTGAAAGCTGAACCCGCTGCCCCTCTGCCCATCTTCCTCTGTGCTCTTGCCACCGCCTCTCGTTCCCGAGCCACTCACTGACTGGGAACACGATGCGGGCCATGGCAAAGGCGTTGAGGGTCGTGGCGTTGACCGTGAAGAGCAGCTTGGTGAGGCCCGCTGCTGACCCCGGCGCTGTGCCCAGGTAGGTCATCGAGAAGGCGCCCTGGGAGAGAGAGGTGTGGTGGGGAGTGAAGTGAGGAGGCATGACAGGACAGAGAGAAATGCGATGCAACGGAGCAACGTGTGAGGACCCCGCCATGCTCACCGCGCTGACGTTGGCATTGCACTGTGACC
>VFSW01016217.1_pt1 | contig 10181 bp, 14 predicted proteins | sample 5358111 | NCBI WGS metagenome assembly VFSW01 (sample SAMN11554181, study PRJNA540505) | mine drainage metagenome | isolation source: sediment from site ElyBrook_90M | place: USA: Ely Copper Mine, Vershire, VT | collected 2017
GCGCGGGCCCCCGTGGCGGAATTGGTAGACGCAACGGACTTAAAATCCGTCGGTTCACAGCCATCCCGGTTCGAGTCCGGGCGGGGGCACCAGCCAGATAAAACAATTAGTTACGCGATAATTGTATTTCCCGGGAATTTCGCCGATTTGCACCAGGATTTGCTGCTGGAAAAAATGGTCGCTGCGGCAGAGATCGGTTTGCGTACCACGGCGGAACGTCCGCCTGACGAAGAAATGTTCTACAGGGTCGTCGAAAGCCTCAAATCGGCGAAGCTCACGCCGGCGCCGCCCGGCCACCTATCGGAGCGTGCCGCGGTCCAGTGGAAGCGCCTGGGGCGCCGCTCTGCGTGCGCCTGGGGACGGTCCGCGAGGCGGACTTGCCCGCGCTCGAGCTCCTGGCGACCATCCTTGCGACCGAGCGCGAGGCCTGCGAGCTGCTCGATAAGCAAGGCATCGTGAGCGCCACCGGCGCGGGCGGCCTGAAGCCTCATCCCGCCATGCGCATGGCTGAGACAGCGCGTGGGCAGGCGATTGCGCTCCTGGACCGATTCGGCCTCAGCCCGCGCGCCCGCAAAGGCATCGATGCTCTATGGGACGCCGACGATGGCGACGAATAGCCAGATCAGACGGCTCGGCGTCCAGATCGAGCGATGGGATTCCGAGACGTACGGCACCCATCGCGCGGACCAATCTCATCGAACTCGCTTCCCGATTCCTCGTCGACACGAATCTGGATGTCTCGTGAAGCGCTGGTCAGGCTGGCTGCGGAACGAGTTTCAAGCCGAGTGCTCGCAGCACCTTGAGAACAGTGCCGAGGCTCGGATTTCCGTCTTTCGAGAGCGCCTTGTACAGCCCCTCGCGTGTCGGCCTTTCGTCCGCCGTCGCTTGGTCGCCATGATTCACCCTATCCAGTCTTTTGCGATTCCGATTGCAGGCGCAGGGCGGGCGTTCGGCAGGGTAGCCGCTATCTTGCCATGGCTGGAGACCCACCATGCGGCCCACGCCCGGCCTATACGCTTGTAATGTGATGCATTACAATCGGTATGGCCTAGAGCCGAGGTACCATGATCCGAAGTTTCCGCCACAAGGGCCTTGCGCTGTATTTCGGCAAGGGCGATGCACGCAAAGTCCCGGCCGATCGGCTGGCGCGCATCACCCGGCTGCTCGACCGGCTCGATAGCTGCGTGCGGCCGGAGGACATGAACCTGCCAGGCTTTCGCTGGCATCCGTTGAAAGGTGCGCGCAAGGGCACCTATGCGGTAGAGGTGTCGGGCAACTGGCGCCTGGCTTATCGATTCGACGGGGCGGACGCGACAGATGTTGACCTGGAGGACTATCACTGATGAACACCCTACGTGATCCGAAGCGGGCTCCGACGCACCCCGGCGCAGTGCTGCGCGAGGACGTGTTGCCGGCGCTCGATATGACGCAGACCGAATTGGCGCAGCGGTTGGGCGTGAGCCGGCTCTCGGTATCCGAGTTGCTGCACGAACGGCGGGCGCTCTCCCCGGAGATGGCCGTGCGCTTGGGGGCGCTGCTCAAAACCTCGGCTGAGAGCTGGCTTGCGATGCAGAGCGCGGTGGACTTGTGGCAGGCGCGGCGGCTCTCTGCGTCGGTCAAGCCGCTATCGCGCGAGCGCACTGGCGCGGTGGGCTGACGGCCATGGGCTACTTCCGCGGTCACGAGCGGCATTCGCACTGCCTTGGTGTTCTGGGGTTACCCGATATGAATCGCGCACGCTGAATCGCAAGAAGTGCAGGTAGTTGCCTGCGGGTAATCGCTTTTGGCTGTAGTTTGACCGCGCCCTCGCCCTGGCGCTGAGTAGACGGACCGGACAGGACAGACGTTGAAGCGCCTGCCCGGCCCTAACCAATCCATCCACGTATGAGGTGAACAGCCCGATCCTTCGCCGCGTTCTTATTGCCGCGCGCCTTCTCGCTGCGCGCCTACCGTTACATCGAGACGAGTTCGGCCTCGGCGGTGCCTGACAAATCCTCGCGGAACAGGTTCGCATACAGTCGCTCGCTCGGCACTCGTTTCGCGCTCGCATTCGCCTTGCCGCCCCGGACGAAGTACAGGAACGCGCGGCAGGCTTGGCCGCGGCGACACGCGTCGACGGACGGGCGGCCCTGGCACGGCGGAACCTCGGCGGCAAGCTCGGCCAGGGTGACGGTGGGCTCGGGCTCGGCCTGGCGAGCGAGCAGCATCTCGAGGAAGCGATCGACGCGGGCGACTTCGGGCGATTGCTGCATGCGGATCATCCTCGCGGCCGGGCGGATCGCGCGACTGTAGATCAGGGGCGGGACGGCGTGAAGCGCGGGAGCGGCGGCCCGCGGAGCGTATGCGGGGCGCCGCATCCCGGGTCGAGCGAGATAGCGTGTGCCGAGCCCGAGGGTTTCAAGTCCGGTCGAAGTAGACGACCAGGGCGTAGCTTGCCGACCCGGCCGCACCGGTCACGCCGACAATCAGGCGATTGGGCGTGACGGTATTGTCGAGCGTCGCGAGCCCGGAGAAAGCAACGCCATCGAGCGCAACGTAGGCGCCTTGGCAGCTCGCGAGGGTAAAGTCGAGCTGGTAGGCGTCATAGGTCGGGTCGATGATCGAGACGGTGCCGTTCAAGACGCAGCCGGTGGTCGCGTCCTGATAGACGATCGAGCCGTTGTTGATCGAAAGGATCGTCCCGGTCCCTTCCTCGCTGTAGTTGCCGCTCAAGGTCGAGAGCGATGAGCCGGAGTCGTAGAGCGAATTAAAGGCGAGATCGACGGTGCCCGAGGTCACGCTGCCCGCATCCGTCGTGAAGGTGTCGGAAGCGCTGATCGTCTGGCGCGCGGCGATGGTCCCGGTCATGGTGCCCGTGCCGTGCGTCGAGCCATCCGGGAAAGTGGAGCCGTAGGCCGTGTAGCCCTGGAATGTCGCCTGGAAGGAATTGCCGGTGATGGTCACGGTGCCCAAAACGTACTGCGCGCCGTCCGCCCGGAGGAAGTGCGCCTCGCCGGATTCGGTGATGAGCCCCTCGATGGCAAGACCGGACGTTGAGTCGGTGCCCGTCCAGATGCCACCCGGCGATGCGTTGTGAACGACGGGGACCGGTGTCGATGAACCTGAACCGCCGCCACCGCAAGCGGCGAGCAAAAGAGCGAGTGAAATAGCGGTAAAGTGTTTGGTAGCCATGATGCCTCCTTGCCAGGCGATGTTGGTCGGCCGCGGGCGTTGCGGAGTCAACATCTGCGGTGGGCGCTGTCGCTTTCTTCGCGCGGCTGATCTTAGCCCGCACCGCGCCAAAAGACCAAAAGTCCTTTGATTGATTTGCCATAAGCGTCCGCAGCGAAAGAGTCTCTCGCGAGACTTCGCGGGACCGCCTGAGCGGTCGAAAACATGGTATCTACGATTTGCACTCGATGTCGAAATGCCAATAAATGCAGGTTTGGCACGCTTTATGCGTTCCTTGCCAAACAAGTGCTTGCGTGCGTTAACGCGGTGCTAACGCGTCATTTTTGGGTCTTAAAATCCGTCGGTTAACAGCCATCCCGGTTCGATTCCGGGCGGGGTCACCAGCCAACCCGCGGCGCCCGCCTCTGTGCGGCGGCGGCGCGAGGCTGCGTTCGAGCGGCGAGAACTCGCGAACCGACGCTGAGGCCTGGCGTCCGCCGTACCCCGATCGCATCACGGCCGAACGGCGGTAACCTCGATCTCCACCAGGAACCCGGGATTGGCGAGCGCCGCGACCTGCAGGGCCGAGCGTACCGGCAGGTTCGGCTGCGCGGGCGTGCCGAAGAACTGGGTGTACCCCTGCATGAATCCCGCGAAGTCCAATTTGCCGCCGTTGGCGGCATCGCCGACCAGGAAGACCTGCATCTTGATCACGTCGCCGAGCGTCAGATGCATGCTCTCGAGCGAGCCCTTGATGGCGTTCAGCGCGCCGATCGTCTGCGTCTTGGTGTCGCCGTAGGCAGCCGGGCTGTCCTTCGGTGCTTTGGGATCGCTGACCGGGGCGACCATGCCGCTCAAGAAGACCAGCGTCTTTCCGGCGGGCACCTCGACGGCCGCGGAGATCGGGAACGGATTGCCGTTCGGCAGCTTGTGCCGTATCACATCCTGCCCGAGCGCGAGCGCCGGCAGGGCGAGGAGCAGCAGGGAAGCGGTGGTCTTGATCATGGCATCTCCATGGTGGGCGAAGAGTGGCGTCGCGGGCGCACTGGCCGGGATCCCCGGCCTTGGTGCGACATTAAATGGATCGTTCATGCATAAGCCGGGCTAGCGGGCGGGGAGCAGCGTGTCGTGCAGGGGCCGGCGCAGTGCCTTGACCTCCGCCGCGGTGATCCGGCCCTTGAAGTGATTGCCGAAGTTCGAGCGCACGTAGTTGATCACGGCTGCGATCTGCTCGTCGTTCAGCGAAGGGACCGCGAAGAACTGCCCCACATCGCCGGTGCCGCCGAAAGCCGGCATGTTGCGCCGTCCCTCGAGGAGCGTCATGGCCATGAACTGCGTGGAGGCGAGCGATCCGTCGCCCGCGAGCGCGGGATATCTCCCCGCGCCGATGGCGCCCTTGCCATCGGGCATATGGCAGCCCTGGCAAATGCCGCGAAAGATCTCCGCGCCGGAGGTGGACTTGAACCTGCCGGCGCTGAACATGCCGACCCCTTCGACTTGCGCCCGGATCGGCCGGCTGGCGCAGGCGGCGAGCGCCAGAATCATCGCGCAAGCGGCCCGCGCGGCCCGGGCTGGCGGTGCAGTGTTGACGGCGATCATGCCGATCCTCCGGAGAAAAGTCCTTGGCAGGCCGCTCATGCGGGCGATCCTGCCGCCAGTGCGTGCCGATGCAGCCGCTCGATGGCATCCAGCGCCGACATCAGCGCACCCTCCTGCCAGGCGGGCAGATACGAGGCGTGTTCGCCCGCCAGTACGATGCGGCCGTCGATGGCACAGAGCGCATCGTAATGGGCCGCACGTGCCTCTTCGGTCCACATGCCGAAGCATCCCATCGTGAACGGCGAGCGGTGCCATGCCACGGCGACGCCGGTGTCGAACTCCTGCGGATACTGCGGATGAATCTGACTGCCGTATTCGAGCGCCTTCGCCACCCGTTCGGGCGGCGACATCGCCGTGAATTCCGCCGCGTCGAGACCCCATATGTAGCCGCCGAGCAGCACGCCCTTGCCGTCGCTGAAGTAACCGGTGTTCGGATACCCGATGTTGCTGATCGGCAAGTCGGTGTAGGTGATGCCGCCGTAGATCTGCTCGTCCTGTTCCCAGAAGCGCCGCTTGAACTGCAGCCCGACCTTGACGGCCGCGGCGTACGGCACGGCGGCGATGGCTTGCGCCATCGGAGTGCCGACCTGCATCGGGATCTGCCCGAGCACGGACAGCGGAATGGTGCACACGCACCAATCTGCGTGCACCGTCTGAGCGCCCGCCGATGAGTTCGCGGTGTCCTCGAAGGCGACGCGGACCCCGTGCTCGTCCTGGCGAATGTCGATCACTTTTGCATCGTAGCGGATCAGCGGCGCCAATTCGCGCGCGAAGGCTTGTCCGACCATTCCCATGCCGCCGACCGGTTGGAAAATGGATGCCTGCATGTCGTACACATCGCACAACGGCAATGCTTCCCACAGGCCCGAGCCGACGACCTCGGAGAGCTGCAGCGGTTCGGAGAACACCGGGCTGCCGCTCAGACCGCCGCCGGGATCCTTGTCGAAGCCGCGCCGATCGCTGCTCATGGGGCCCGCTGCATAACGATAGTTCTTGTCGAGCGCGCCCCATTCGCGCAGCGAGGCCAGCAACCGCTCCTGATCCTCCGCGGTGACCGCCGCGTCGAGCTGACGGGTCCGCACGGTTTTGGCTAGCAGTTCCGCGACGTGGCCATGGTAATCCGCCTTGATGGAGCGAAACCGCTGCGGCTTGCCGCCGAACGCCTTGGAGCGGTGCAGGTAGGCGTTGTTGTTGCACTGGATGAAGGGTTCGAGCTGCACGCCGAGGAGCTTGCAGTAGCTCAGCATGCCGCGATGATGATAAGGCAGGCGCCACGGCCCGGGGTTGATGTACAGGCCGGGATCGAAGCGACATTCCTGGGTGAATCCGCCGAGCTCGGTGTAGCGGTCGCCGCCTCTCAATGTCCAGTTGCGCCCGCCCGCGCGGGAGTTGTACTCCAGCACCTGCACCTGGTAGCCGGCTTTGCGAAGCTCGTACGCGGCCACGAGTCCCGCGATGCCTGCGCCGAGCACGAGCACGGATGCGCCCGACGGCGCGCCGCTCAATTGCACGGGTCCCCGGTAGCCGGAGTCCGCGGCAAAACCGAGGCTGGTCATCGCCTGGTACATCGCGGCGCTGCCCGCGGAAATGCCGATCATCGACAACAGCTCGCGCCTAGTCATCGATCCGCGGATCCCTACCTCACCCATACGTTCACCCCAGATTGTCGTTGGCGCCTTTGCGGCACGTGCCGGGCCGATCTTACATGAGATATCCACCACGACAGACCTCCGCATCAGCGCGGCGAGCCGTTCTCGATGGAGCGCGGAAGGGAGCGGCGGTCGCACGCCCGTCGCCGGCCGGTTGTGTCGATACTGCACGAATCGGCACGCAGAATTGCCACAGAACTTCCGGGCGCAATATTCGGCGTCAACCGAGTGCGTGACGCGCACGTTATAGCCCTCGGTATTCGCCATCATTCGTCATGCAGGAGATCTGGGCAATGAAACCGTTGGGCAGGGCATTGATCATCGGCCTGAGCATCGCGGGGAGCGCTTTGATCGCGCCCGCGCTCGCTTCGGCCGCCGTGGGCATCGACATCACCGTGGCGCCGCCTGCGCCGCGCATCGAAGTGGTTCCTGCGCCGCGGCCGGGCTTCGTCTGGGCGCCCGGATTCTGGGAGTGGCGAGGCGGCGCCCACGTGTGGATGCCCGGCCGTTGGATGGGCGAGCGTCCGGGGTGGCGATGGGTACCCGATCGATGGGAGGAGCGCGGCGACCGCTGGCATCACTGGCGTGGTCATTGGGAGCGCTGAAACGCAGGAGCCGGCGGCGCGGATTCGGGAGTGGCCTCCCGAGCCCGCGCGACTTGCAAACGGAGCGTTGCGGGCTGCGCCCTCCTTACGGCCGTCCAGGGCGCCCGCTTTTGCGGCTTTTCTCGCTGCCGGCAGTGGGAGAGAGCGTAGCGAGCGCAGCGGCCGTCGCAGCCGGTGAATTCAGGCACACATCATCAGGTAGCTTCAACTCTTTGATTTAGCTAAGATCGCCGCCTCATGAGCACCGCGGCCGAGGGTCTTGGCATCGAAAGCGTCCACGTATGGCGCGGCGATCGCCACGTGCTGCAGGGCTTGAGCCTGACGATCAAGCCGCGCGAAGCCCTGCATATCTCGGGCCGAAACGGCTCCGGCAAGACGACGCTGCTCAAGGTGGCGTGCGGTTTGTTGAGACCCGAGCAGGGGCGGGTCACGTGGCGCGGCGAGCCGATCGCCGGCATCCGTTCCGGCTATCAGCAGGCGCTCGCCTACGCCTCGCATGAGCCGGCGCTCAAAGGCGACCTGACGGCGCTCGAGAACCTGCGCTTCCTGGTCGGGCTCAAGCGTCGCTCGAGTGCCGCCGAGCTCACCGCGTGTCTGGAGCGCACCGGTGTCGCAGGCTGCGCGGATCTGCCGGTGCGTGTACTGTCCGCGGGACAGCGGCGGCGCGTCGCCATGGCGCGGGTGCTCGGCATGCGCGCCACGCTCTGGCTGCTGGACGAGCCGTTCACCAATCTCGACGCGGGCGGCTCGCAGATCGTCGCGGCACTGATCGCGGAGCACGTCAATGGCGGCGGCATGGCGGTGGTCGTCGCTCATCACGAACTCGTCCTCGCCGCCGCCGCGCGGCGCCTGGAATTGCCGGGATGAGCCCCGCCGGCGCCATGCTCCTCATCGTCGGGCGTGAGCTGCGTCTCAGTTTCCGCCGGCCCGATCAGCTGGTGCAGCCGCTGGTTTTCTTTCTCATCGTGACGACGCTGTTTCCGCTCGGTCTGAACCTGCAGTTGTCGCTGTTAAAAGACATGGCGCCCGGTGTGCTTTGGACGGCCGCGCTGCTATCGTCGCTGCTGTCGCTCGAGTCGTTGTTCAGGAGCGACGCGGAGGACGGCACCCTCGAGCAGTTGGCGCTCTGCGGCCAGAGCCTGGCGGTGATCGTCATCGCCAAGACCGCGGCGCACTGGCTGCTGAGCGGGGCGGCTTTGGTGCTGGCCTCGCCGCTGGTGGCCATCGCGCTCGGCATTCCGAGCGCCGCCTTCGGGGCAATGCTCGCGAGCCTCGTCCTCGGCACGATGACTTTGAGCTGGCTGGGAGCGATTGGCGCGGCACTGACGGTGGGCCTGAAACGCGGCAACGTGCTGCTGTCGCTCATCGTGTTGCCGCTCGCGATGCCGCTGCTGATCTTCGGCGCGGGAGCCACGGACCGCGCCATCTCCGGAACGAGCCCGGCGGGGGCCCTGTATTTTCTTGGATCACTATGCGTGTTCACCTGTACCCTGGCACCCCTCGCGGCGACGGCCGCGCTGCGCATCACGCTCGAATGACGGACCGAAACAGCTATGTGGACCTGGTTCTACCGTTTGGCCTCGCCCCCGTTCGTGTATCGGACGGCGGGCACGCTCACGCCCTGGCTGATGGCGGCGGCGGCGGCGGCCATCGGCTACGGCGCAATCGACGGCCTGGGTTTTGCGCCCGCCGATTACCAGCAGGGCGACGCGTTTCGGATCATCTACGTCCATGCGCCGAGCGCCTGGCTCTCGCTGTTCGCCTATACCACCCTGGCGGCGGCCGGTGCGATCGGACTGATCTGGCGCATCAAGATGGGCCACGCGGTCGCCGCCGCCGGCGCTCCGATCGGCGCCTCCTTCACGCTCGCCGCGCTGGTCACCGGCTCGCTCTGGGGACGGCCGATGTGGGGGACGTATTGGGCCTGGGACCCGCGCCTCACCTCCGAGCTCATTCTGTTGTTTCTTTACGTCGGGGTGATGTCGCTGCGGTCCGCGTTCGAGGACTCCGCGCGCGGCGACCGCGCCGCGGCGCTGCTGGCCATCGTCGGGGTGGTCAACGTGCCCATCATTCATTATTCGGTAGTCTGGTGGAACTCACTGCATCAAGGCGCGACGGTTGCTAAAATCGGCAAACCCTCCATGCCGGGCAGCATGCTCTGGCCGCTGCTGTCCATGTTTCTGGGCTTCATGTGTTTCTACGGAGCGGTGCTGTGTATGCGGCTGCGCGGCGAGGTGCTGAATCGTGAGCGCCAGGCGGCGTGGGTGCGGGAGGCAATGAGATCGTGAGTGCAGACGGATTCTGGTCCATGGGCGGCTACGCACGCTTCGTATGGCCGTGCTTCGCATTCGTGTTCGGCGTGCTCGGCTGGAATCTCTGGTCGGCCGCCCGCTATCAGGCCGAGGCGCGCAAGCGGGCGCTGCGCGCGATCGCCATGATGGGTGAAGCCCGATGACTCCGCGCCGCAAGCGTCTGTACGTGGTGCTCGCCATCCTCGGCGGCGTCGCCGCGTCGGTGTCGCTCGCCGTCATGGCCTCGCGCGAGAACATCATGTTCTACTACGACCCGAGCCAGATCGCCGCCGGCAAGGCGCCCGCCGACAAGCGCTTCCGGGTCGGCGGCATGGTGGTGAAGGGCAGCGTCTCGCGCCGGCCGGGGGATCTCGAGGTGCGATTCGTGCTGACGGATTTTGCACATCAGATTCCGGTCGAATATACCGGGGTTCTTCCCGACCTGTTTCGCGAGGGGCAAGGGATCATCGCTCACGGGACCCTCGGGTCGGACGGCGCCTTCGTCGCCGACGAGGTGCTCGCGAAGCACGACGAGAAGTACATGCCGCCGGAAGTGGCTGCGTCGCTGAAGCGCAAGGCGGCGGATCCGGCTGCCGGCGGCTCAGGGGCCGCAGCTCCCGCCGGCGCCGGCGGGGATCAGGCGCTCGCGGCCGGGACGCCCGCGGGCCGGCCGACCGGGTAGGCGGCGCAGCGACTGCACGCGACCGGCAACACGGGGCCGACAGCACAGGCCCGACAGCACGCAGTGAGGAGATGATCATGGCAGCGGAACTCGGCGTATTCGCCCTCATCCTGGCTTTCGTGCTGAGCCTTGCGCAGGCATTCTTCGGACTGGCCGGCGCCTGGCGCGGCAAGAGCGAGTGGATGAGCGTCGCGCGCCCCGCGGT
>VFSW01016218.1_pt1 | contig 10180 bp, 10 predicted proteins | sample 5358111 | NCBI WGS metagenome assembly VFSW01 (sample SAMN11554181, study PRJNA540505) | mine drainage metagenome | isolation source: sediment from site ElyBrook_90M | place: USA: Ely Copper Mine, Vershire, VT | collected 2017
AGTCCTTGATGAAGCAGTGGCCGCCCGCGCCGCGGCCGGTCTTGTGCACCGGCGAAAGGTACGTATCTGACACGTATGGATCGGCGGCGAGCGCTTTCCGCACCACGTCCCAACTGCTCCCGCTCCGAGCCGCCAGATCGTAGAACATATTCCACAGCACGACCTGCATGAAGCCGTTCGCATTGTGCGCGTACTTGATGAGCTCGGCTTCGGTGCTGTCGCAGGTCAGCGAGTATGGCGCCGACGGCAGGAGCGCGTGCACCTGCTCTGCGGCCGCCTGGTGCGCGGCGTCGTCCGCCGCGCTGCCGAGGATGTTCGAGAACGGATGTGCGGCATCATGCGCAGCGGTCGCCTCGGAGAGGAATTCGGGCGAATAGAAGATGATGCGGTCCGGATACTGCGCCTGGAATGATTCGGTCGTGCCAGGCACGATGGTCGATTTCACGATGGCGATCTTCCCGACGCCGACGAGGCCGATAGCCTCGCGCACGATGGAATCATCGAATCCGGCCGGCGTCGTCGGCGTCGGCACGGCGATGATGACAATGTCGCAGTCCTTTATTTTTTCTTTGTTATTCAAATGAGGCTCTTCGAGCGAGTACCGCACGACCGTATAACCGCGCTGCTCGAAATCGTCGGCATAATTCTTGCCGACGTACCCCTGCCCTATGAAGCCGACGAGCGGCCGCGCATGCGAAGCTGCGGTCATGAGAGTGACTGTATCACGGGTGCTCTATCGCTCATATATACCCTATAACTACCCTCTACCTAGGCAGGTTGCTCAATATCGACTACTTGTGTGACGATGAGAAGTTTCTTATTGACTTTCTGTGTGGCGGGTATATCATACTTAGACAAATGCCTTCGGGCCGGCCCCCGCAAGGGGGAGAACAAGTGAAGCCGTTAAAGCATGTCTTTAACGGCTTTTCTTATTTTTTCAAAGATCGCCGAGTTAAGATTTGCTATCTTCTGATCTAATCTTCTCGTATCAATAAGGCGAATTTGCGAGATTATTGCAGAAGAGTGCCGACCATCAATCGTACCGATGGATAGACGCGATACCGATTCTGCTTTTGAGAGGTGGTGAGCGGAATAACGAGACAAGTAAGGCGGCTAAATCCTTTGATGATGAGGACCGGTCGTGCGCGCTCTTCTCCAGAACCATCTTGTTCAAAACCAACATTCGTTCCAAGACGACACCAACGAATCTCGCGCTCCCGGTAGTGGGGGTATGCCCATGATCGTTAAGTTTTTTCTTTTCCTCGTTCCATCCATCAAAATCCTTTTGCATACCTCTATTCTAGCGCACGAAGAAGCCGAGGACTGGGTCCTCGATATCGACTGCTTGGGTGACGATGAGTAATTTCATATCTCTATCTTAATGCGCGAGTCGTGCCAGATCATCGGCGATGCGCGTCGGAATGTCCCCGACAGATGCGAGATGGGCGCGAGCAGTCTCTTCAGCATGGCGCGGGAGCTCCATGCGGACGGTGGTGTCCTCGATGAGGCCGACGACGGCGAGCGAGAGCGCGGTCGGGTCGGCCACCGGCACTGCAAGCACGTCCTCATACCCTTTGAACACTTCGCCGACGATGCCAACATCAGTCGTGATGATGGGCACTTTGGCGAGCGCCGCCTCGATGAGCGTGCGGCCGTAGCCCTCATAGGCGCTCGCTTGGATGAAAGCGTGGGCACTCGCCATGAGGGAGCGTGCGTCGGGCCGGTTGCCGAGGAATACCACATTATCGGCCAAGCCGAGCGAACGCGCCATACGCTCGAGGTGCGCGCGCTCGCGGCCGTCGCCGACGACGAAAAGGCCGGCCATCGGGTAATGCTTGATGACCAGTTTGAGCGCCATCAGAATGTCGTCGATGCGCTTCTCGCGCTCGAGGCGCCCGACCGCGATGAGCGCGAAGGTGAAGGTAGGATGCGCGGGCAGCGGCACGGGTGCCGGCGCATCGCTGTCGACCATGACCGGAATGACCACCGGCTCGGGTATCTTGGAGCCATACCGTGCAAGGAGCGATGCCTTTATACGCTCAGAGACGACGCGGATGCCATCGGCTCTCGGCAGGACGCCGTCGGCAATGCGGCGGCGCCAGCGGTTCAGGAGCGGCATCGCTACCTGCGACGAACGCCAGTTGCCATCGCGCAGGAACCACGGCGAGAGGAAATCGGTATGCACCTGGATGTGGAGTCTCGCTTTCGTGCCCTGCACGGCACGGAGCGCCGCGAGCCCATGCTCGAACGGGTCCTGCGCCGAGACGACGTCGATCCCGGCCACGAGAACGAGGGCGCGGGCGCGAAGAGCGAGCGAATGTACGCGAAAGAGTTTCCAGGTGCGGATGGGGTGCAGATATAGATTCCCCTCCTGTTCATCGCGGGCGCTCGGACCGGCCGCAGACAGGATGTGCAATTCCCCCATATGCGCGGCATAGGCGCGCATGCGCGACCGTGCGGCGCTCGTCGCGTCGAAGATTGCAGGGTCGTTGGATATGAAAAGGGTTTTCATCCTGTTAGAGATAGGAAACGTTTGAGGCGATTCCTAATATAGCGCTTGCCCATTCCGCTCTTGAGATAACGTTCTCTATCATAAGCATCATCAAGAGACCTTGAGGCCTCGTAGTATATGAGCGTGTAGGGTCCATGGTGCCTAGTATAACCTCCATTTCCTGAAGTATGTTCCTCAAAACGTTTCCGTAAATCCCCCGTACATCCGGTATAAAATATACCGTCCTTCTCGTTACGAAGTACATATACATATGCAAAGGATTTATCTCTAACAGGATTCATATCATTCAAAGAGGTCGGCATGCGAACCTGTTCTGGAGATAACCACGGTCTCGAGAGTTAGCGCGTACACGAGCAGCCAGTCCGATTCAAGATGACACTCCCGATACCCCGCATATCCGCCTTGCAACTTATGGGAATCATACCGGCTCGGCAAGACGCCTTCCCGGGCAAGGTATGCCACCGCGTCGATGAGCTTTTGCATATCCTTACCCCGGCGCACCATTCGCGTTTGATCTTTCTTAAGCGCAGGAAGATACACGACATCGCGCATGACGCTTACGCCGCTCTGGCAACATCACGCATCTCTTTGGCGAACTCGTCGAAAGAAACGCGAATCCCTTTCCCGTCTTCAATATTCTTTATCGCCCTGCGCGTCTCTGCGTTCGGAACATCGAGCGAGAAGGGTATCCCTTTGTCACTCGCGATGCGCCGATAGAACACATTGATCGCTTCCGATGGGGATATGCCGATCCGGGACAACACCATTTCAGCCTTCTTCTTCACCGAAGGCTCCATGCGCGCACGCACGAATGCTGTTTTCGTAATCATGAATACATTGTAGCACATATGTGCCACATGCCGCAACGCGGGCTTTCATACGCGCTCGAGGAACCGCGTGAGCGATGCGAGCATCGCTTCAGTCGAGAAACGCTTTGCGGATTCTGCCGCTCTTGCCCGGAGGCGCGCGCGGAGAGCTTCATCGCCGAGCAGGCGCATCAGAGCCTGAGCGAGCGCAGGCGTGTCGCCGACCGGCACCAGGAGGCCGTCTTCCCCATCCGTAACCACTTCAGGATTGCCGCCGACGCGCGTCGCGACGATCGCTGCGCCGAGCGCCTGCGCCTCGATGAGGAGGTGGGAGAGGCCTTCGTAGGAGGAGTTGAGGACGAAGATGTCCGCCGCGCCAAGCGCGGCGAGCGTATCCTGATGCGAGAGCATGCCGGTGAAGAGCACCTTACCGGGCAGCTTCTCCTCTGCGCGCCGTACGAGCGCTTGGCGTTCCGGTCCGTCGCCGATGACAGCGAGCGAAACGCCGCTCATGCTCGCGACTGCATCGATGATGCCGTCGATGTGCTTCCACGGCACGAGCCTGCCGGCGGTCACGATGAGCGGCCGCGGCAACGTTGCCACGGCCTCGGGCATGGTTCCCGCTCCTTCGAGCGGCACGGCATTATAGATAACGTCGATATTCTCGCCCGGTATGCCCCATGCTCTAACGATGCCTTTCAAATACTCGCTCGGCACGATGATGCGCGTCGCGGCAGCCGCGACGCGGGTTTGAACCCACCGGAGCACCCGTACCGCACATGGCACACGAGAGGTCTTCACAAAATCGTCGAGCGCCGCCGTGATGCCGAATCGCTGCTGCCCTTGTTCCCATGCATAGTCGCCGACGATTTTCACGACAAATGGCTTGCGCGCGAACCGCGCCGCGACGCAGACCGGCACACCGACCGAGACCGGGTCGAGCGCGAGCGCGAGGTCTGCATTCCTGAGCGCGCGGAAGACGCGCCAGAAGTACGCGAGGTGACGGACGCCTTTAGGCAGATGCCGCACATCGCTGAATTTCACCAGCTCCACCTCAATCCCTCTAGGGAAGTCAGACTTCCCTAGTTGCGGGAGCCCTTCCGCAAGCAGTTTGGCATAGGTAGCCGGCCCGCCTATTTCCGGCGGATAGAGAGGTGTTGCTATGACGAGCTTCATACGGAAATCATACCTGATATCACAGCTTATAGGTGTCTTCCCCGCGGAAACCAACTCGCACAATGTATACCTCTTCAGCATCATGCACGTACACAATACGGACTCGCCCTATTCGGACACGGAAGATATCCGAATATCCTCGAAGCTTTTTTACATCAAGACCATCCGTATCACGAGCGAGAATTCTCAAGACGACCGCGCCGATCTGTTCTCGTTCGGCAGGAGACAAACGACTAACGAATTTTTTATTATCGTCCATTCTTAAGCAATTTCAGAAACTGCTTTGCTGGCATGCCACCACCCTTGAGAGAACTAAAGTCGACGGCCGTCTCCCAGACACCTTCGTCGCCAAACTCATCGACCGGCGTCACACGAAACACCGGGCTCGAGCGGCGCACGACCGTAAAGGACTTCCCTTCCTTCACTTGGGAAATGTACGTCTCCATATTCTCTCGCAATTCCTTAAGGCCGATGATGTTCGTCTTCATACGCGAAGTTTATCTTAAGGTTAACTTGTGTCAAGCGGCGAATACCCGGTCGAAGACTGCCTTCATCTGCGCCGAGACGAGATTCCAGTCGTACTTCTCGATAGCCATGGCTTTCGCCGTCGCCACGACACGCACGACCTGTTCGGGGTGCGCAAGGATGTCTTTGACCGCCGCGGCAATCTGCTCGGGCGAGTCTTTGTTCACCACCCAGCCGGTCGTCGGCTTATCCGGATTCCGCTTCGCATCGAAGAGGAAATCCGCTATGCCACCCTCCTGCGTCGCGATGACCGGCAGCCCCGCCGCCATCGCCTCGATGAAAGAATTACCCATACCCTCCGAACGGGAGGGGCGAATGAAAATGTCGCAGGCCTTGAGAGCGAGCGGCATTTCCGCATGCCCTATCTGACCAGCGAAATGCGCGCGCGATGCGACGCCGAGTTCCTGCGCCAAGCCCTTGAGCATAACCTCGTCGGGACCGATGCCATAGATTAAGAAATGGACATGCTCGGGGAGCAGTGCGAGCGCACGGACGACGTCATCAATGCCGTTCTTATGCACGAGCCTTGAAGTCGTGACGAGGAATATATCTCCTTCCTTCTTCCCTATCTTCTCGTGCATCGCTGTCAATTCATCTTCCAGAAATGTGTGTGAGAAATGCTTCGTATCGACCGCATTTGGTACGAGAACTACTTCGCCCTTGAACCCTCGCCGACGCGCCCATTCCCCGAGAAAGGTCGATATGACCGAGACTGCATCGGCCGTCGTAAATGCTCGCGAGAAAAGCGGCCACAAAGGACGCATGAGATGCTCGATGTATGCGGGAGGATCCCCTTCTTGCAGCTCGAGAATATACGGCACGTCCGGATGCGCGATTTTGAAAAGCGCCGCCGGGACGCCGCAGGAGTGCGCCATCATCGCCCAGACGGCGTCGTAGCGATACTTTCGATAAAGCGAGAGCGCCTTGCGTGCTGCGGCAAATTGATACCAGTATTTATTAAGGTGGAGTGGAAACTTCTTGAGATCGCCCATGTCCGGATTACGGCGCGAGAATCCTATGCGATGCACGAGCACGTTCCCGATTTTCTCAACCTTAGGCAGGGATGCATCGTACCGGAGCGTTATCATATGGAACTCGCTATCCGGCATGCGGTCGGTCTTCTCTTTGATCGCGACCTCCGCCCCGCCGACATGATTCGGGAAATAAGCGAGCGAGAAGATAAGAATGCGCTTCATTTCCTACGAACTTCGGCAATATAGTCGGTGAGATTCTTCTTCGGCGACCAGCCGAGTGAACGCGTTTTCGACGTATCGATATCGGACGTCATACGGTTTCCCTGCGCTGCCGGCTTCATGATTATCTCTCCTCCGAACATCTGCGCGATTTCAAGTATTGAATATGCCTGTTCGTTGCCGATACCGAAATCGTCCCCGCTCCCATCCTCGCCGACCAGTATCAGTCCGTCGACAATGTCCTCAACGTGAGTGAAATTGCGCTTCTGCGTTCCCGGTGCAGTCACCGTGAGCGGCTCGTTCGCGATGTGTTTCTGCCTGAATATCTCGATGACGGTGCCGTACGCGCCCGCGCGCTCTCCTAGACCGTAGACGTTATAGAAATACGTAATCGCGTACGACAGGCCATACCAGGTGCTGTAATTCCTGACGAGCTCGGTATTCGTCGCTTTCGTCCATGCATACGGACTCTGATCGCGACCAAGGCCACCGTCACCGAACTTCGTCGAGGAACCGGCGTAGATGAGCTTACCGCCGCGCTTCCGCCAGAATTCAAGCACACCGAAGGTGCCTGCTTTGTTAAGGTCCCAGACGAGCGCCGGTTCCTCAAGACTTTTTTCGACACGCGAATACTCACCGAGATGGTAGATGAGGTCGGGCGTCTCGGGGATATGTTGCTCGATATCCTTGGTGTGACCCTCGCGATAGTCGACGCCTGGCACATGATTCTCGCGGCTGCCGGTGAAATAATTATCGAGCGAGATAACTTGGTGACCTTCTTTCACGAGGCGCGCGCAAAGGTTCGAGCCGATGAAGCCCGCACCGCCGGTGACAAGGATGAGTTTCTGATCTGTCATGGTAGGAGAGTAGTATAAAAAACGTCAGAGCGCGAGCCTCGTTACAAGAGTATGAATGCCCCGCCGGCGAGCGTCATAATACCGAAGAGGCCGAGTGTCCAGGGCGACGTAAAGACACTCTTCGTATGCACGGGCGACGATGACGCCTGATCGGGAGACGATGCCGCCCCCGCGGCGGCGAGCTCTGTCGACGCCGCGGGGGCTAGTGCTGCTTCCTCATGTGGGCGGACTTTTGTCGTTACGCTGATAATCGGCTCGACCTTCTGTACTGGTATAGAACTCACGATATGCTCTGGAAGTTGCTCATCGCGAATTGGCGCACTCGCTGTCATCGTCGTCACAATCGCCGAAGACGATGACGCGGTGCGGACAGCAATGATGCCATCTGGATACGCGAGCGCCGCATCAAATGTCACGGGCAAATTCGTAATAGCAAAAGGAAAAAGGACGCGTGCTTTCGGCAAAATAATCGTACCTTCGGGAATACGGAACAGGCCGGTGTCTGCGAGGAGTCGCCAACCCGAGAGATCGAGACGTTCATCCGCGTCATTTACGATCGTGATGCCATCGCCCGAAACGAGAAGCGAGCTCACCGCGGCAGGGCGAGCCGTGACAATAAATTCATCGGTCGCTCTTGCAGGACCGTCGGTTGCGATGACTTTCACGAGATACGTCCCTGCATACCGATATGTCTTCTCTATCGCACTCCCCTCTGCCCTTGATCCGTCGCCGAAACTCCACAGAATTCGTGCTGAGGAGTCCACGATCCCATTCTTGGCGGTCACCTGCGCCGAGAGCTGGAGCGGCACTTCGAGCGTCGCAACGTCGACACCATCCACTTGCACCGAGAGTGTGGAGGGCGGCGGGACATATGCTGTTGCACTCCCCTGCGGCGGTGTCGCCGACGTGCTGTCTGTTGTGCTTGCTGCAGCCAGCACAGGTGCGGAAGCGTCACTCACCGTGATGAGCGGCGCGATGTCGGCGTAGTTACTCCCCGAGCCGATGCCGCTCACCTTTTGCAAGTCTTCGATGGTCGCAAATAGCCCGTTTTGAGTACGGTACGCGATAATTCTATTCGCAAGCGTCTGCCCTATGTGAGGAAGCGTTTCGAGGGTCGTTCCATCCGCCGTATTGATATTCACCAGTCCAGTCGCGAATACAAACGAAGGAATCGCGAGGAGCACGAATCCGAGAATGGAAATCTGGCGCATGAATATTTCGTCTCCTTAGGCTTCGCCTTTCAGAACCTTTCTGAGCGCGTCTTCCGGAATTTCAAAAGGCTTTTTCTCTTCTGCAAGCGGTGCAGGAGAGGCCGGCCGCGGCGGCTCTGCCGCCGCGGGTTTCGGCATTTCGCTCGGTTTGTGTCTCTCTAGCACGCCGGCAAGCGCTCCTTTGAGCGACTGTTGGTTGGCTGTCTGCTTTTGTTCCTTCTCAGCAATTGTCTTTGTAGTCATCGTGCGCAAGACCGCTTTCAGGCCCGCGGAACTCTGCGAGGGCGGTGTCGGGCGCGCCATGGGCGCGGCCTCCTGGCGCGGTGTCGGTGGGGCCGGCCTTACTTCCTCTCTCAGAGGCGGCATTGCCTCTTCTCTCCCATGGAGCGGACGCGGCGGTATCGAAACCGCTTCTTCCCTCCTTTGCACAGGCAGCGGCGGTGCCGGTTTCTTGCGCATGCGCGCGTCAGGCGGCACAGGAGCCGACGTGCTCGCAGCGAGCTCCTCTATAATGGCACGCTCAATGCCAGCACGCGGTGCGGTAAATTGCTCGCGTGACGCCGCAATGATCTCGTTACGATACGACACAGCAGGCGCTTCTATCGGCGGAATAGTCACCGCCGAGAAGGGCGCCGAACCGACACCATCGATCATGAGTGTCATATACACCTGTGCGAAGCCGAGACTCATGATGTCTTCTTTGAGAAATTTCGGGAAGAAGATGGGCTCGAGCACCTCCGCATCAAAGGGTCCGACGCGGAAGACGACCGTGGTACCAACGTTGCCGAAGACCGCATCGCGCACTTCTTCTTCCATCTGCTCAATATACTGATTCGTAATGATCAGATTTAATTTATATTTGCGCGACTCAGAGAGAATTTCAGCGAATGTCTCGTTTGCGAAATTCTGGAATTCATCGACATAGAAATAGAAATGCGGAAGCTTCTGCATCTCGGCAGGGGTCGCTGATGCGCGACTCATTGCAGCGAGGAATATGCGCGTCGTGAGCATCGAGCCCAAGAGACGCATGTTGGTCTCCCCTACTAACCCCTTTGAGAGGTTGATGATGAGGATTTTCCGTTCGTCCATCATCGTACGAATGTCGAATGAAGACTTCGGCTGACCGATGATATTCCTGATAAGCGGATTGCCGGTAAACTGGCCGATTTTATTTTGAATTGCCGGTGTCGCCTCCTGCGTGTAGCGATCGCCATAGTTGGCGAATTCTTTCGTCCAGAAATCCTTCACCACCGGATCTTTCACATTGTCGACTACTTTCTTGCGATAGTCCTTATCGGTGTACATGCGATTGACACCGAGCAGGGTCGCGTCAGGATATTCGAGAAGCGCGAGGAGCGTATTGGTAAGAATATATTCCATACGTGCGCTCCATGCGTCCTCCCAGATCTTCTTGAAGGTCGCCATGAGACCGGAAACGACGAGATGGCGCTTGTCATAGCCGACGTCTTCCATAACATTGAAGGCAATCGGATTGTCCATATCAAATGGCGCAAAGTAGACAACGTCTCTGACGCGATCTTTTGGGATATAGTCAAGCAGCGTCTCTACCGATTTGCCGTGCGGGTCGAGAAAGACGAGCCCTTCGCCATTTCGAATATCCTGGATCGCTAGATTTTCGAGCAGCGTCGACTTGCCCATGCCGGTCTTGCCGATCACATACATGTGCCGATCGCGATCCTTCGATTTGATGCCGAAGGGAATATGTTTGCCTCGTGCATCAGTCGCCGCGAAGTATGTCACTCGCTCTGGGTTCTCCATCATTGAATTGAGTATAGCAAAGAGTCGGGGGGGGCCGGGGGGGGGGGGCGGGGGGGGTTGGGGGGTTGTTGTGTGCGGTGTGGGGTGGTGGGGGGTGGGTGTTTGTGTGGTGGGGGGGGGG
>VFSW01016219.1_pt1 | contig 10180 bp, 8 predicted proteins | sample 5358111 | NCBI WGS metagenome assembly VFSW01 (sample SAMN11554181, study PRJNA540505) | mine drainage metagenome | isolation source: sediment from site ElyBrook_90M | place: USA: Ely Copper Mine, Vershire, VT | collected 2017
ATTGCCCTCCAACGAGGTGTGCGATCGCCAACTGCAGTGGCGATTGTTTCACGTGAAACGTCAAAAGAGTGGTTTCTTCTTCGGAATACCTGATGAGCGTGGATACATTGCCGGCGTAGCACGAAGCTTCTGCAAGACTTGGAACCCCGCCTGATCTCGGACGTTCCCGACGATCTCCAGGCCAATAGTGCCCAGACCAGCGTCATGCCACCGTCCTCGGCTATCCGGCGGCTCAGAAACGATGAGTAGACCTCCGACGTTGAGAAAACGCGCCGCGCACTCGGCCGTCGTCGCTGGAGGTCCGAATGACCGCGCCGTAACGAGGTCGAACTGGCTATCGCTACGGGACTCCCTCGCCAGATCTTCGGCCCGACCACGCCACACCTCGCCGCCGGCCGGGACGTCTTCCCAGGTCAGGACCTCAACAATGAATCGAGTGCGCTTCTCCATCGAGTCGAGGAAGACAGTCCTCCGGCGCCATTCATCGAGGAGAACGAAGCCCGGTAGGCCGCCGCCACTACCAAGGTCAAGCACCTGGAGAGGGGGGTCTGATCGGTACCGACCCCATGCGTCAACGAATCCGCGAGCGTGCCCGATCTGAACATCGATTTCCTTTGGCCCTAAATAACCGCGCGCCCACGATTCTTCGAGGGCGCGGGTCAACCAAGGCGATGTCACGCTGAAGCCTACGCCGGAGCGATGACCACGAACCGACGGGGCTCTTCACCTTCGGAGCGGGTGACGACGGCGTCGACGTCGCTGAGGGCATCGTGAACCGCCTTGCGATCGGCCGCTGACATCGGCTCCAACGCCCGTTCCTCGCCGGTCTCCACCACCTCTTGCGCGACTTTCTGCGCGAAGCGACCAAGTGCGGCGACGCGTCGTTCCCGGTATTGGGCGACGTCGACCAGGATTCGGTTGGTGCGACCAGCGCTCTTGGACTGGACAACGGTACGTGTTACTTCCTGTAGGGCCTGCAGTGTCATGCCGCGTGGCCCGACCAAGATACCCAGTTCAGTTGGTGGATCGGCGTTGACGGCCAGTTCGACCGTCTCCTCGTCGAGCTCCTGGACGGTGACGTCCGCGGTGATTCCCATCGACGCGAGTAGCCCCTTAAGGAACTCTTGTGCGACGACGCCCTGCTCGGCTAGAGACATTCCCTCGGCCATTGTGTCCTCCTTCTCAGAACTCTTCTCGACCCGTGGGGTCCCTTTTTCCTTCACTACCTTCTTGGGACGAACATCCCCCTGGTTAAGCTTTTCTTTCTTTTCTTTCGGCTTTCGATCGTGGTCCGACTGTCCGTTCCCGCCACTCTTTCGGGCGTCAGACTCACTTCCCTTGGGGCCGCGGTGTCGCTCGGAGCGTTCTCCGCGTGGTTTGTCGTCACGCCCGCCGGTCCGGCGAGTCCGCTTCGGGCGGGGACCCGTCGGGCGGATTCGCGCACGAACTCGGGCCTCACCTTTTACACGACCGAAGAGGCCGGTCTTCGGTTCCTCCAGCACCTCGATCTCGGCGTCATCCTTGTTCACACCGAGGTGTGCCAGCGCTCTGCTGGTCGCTTCATCTATTGACTTCCCCGTAGTTTCCACCCAATCCATGGGTTAACGCGCCTTTCTTCTCCGCTTTGACCGTGACCTGGTCTGCTGTTGCGGCTTGATGGTTGAAGGTTTCTTCTGTGGCGCCGGTGCTGGGGCCGGCGCCGCTTTCGTTGGCGGGACCTCTTCGGCCTCGGACTTGCCGGCCGCAGGAATCTCGCGTTCCTTCTCCTTGTTTGGATTAGAAACGCCAGCCCGGAACATCAGGTCTTGCGTGATGATTCGGATGATCGTTGAGACGATCATGTACAGGACGACCGCCGAAGGAATCACGATGTAGAAGTACGCGAAGAAGATGGGGAGGAAACGCTGTAACGCCTGCTGTTGGCTCGGCATCGCCTGGCCACTCTTCTTGCTTCGGTTGTTCATCTGAGCCATCTGGAAGTACTGCAGGGCAACGGCGATTGCCACCATCGCGAAGAAGGGGATTGCGGCCCCGACTGACGAGTGGTGACTGAAGGGCTTGAGGTTCAGGTCGATGCCGAACGCATTGATCTGACCGTGGGACGCAATGAGGTTGTGGTACATCTTTGACGACGTCGGGATGTAACGAGGTTGGACGACACCGGCCGGGGTAACGTTCGCCAGACCCTTGATCACACTATACAAAATAAATAGAAATGGGGCTTGAAGTAGAACAGGGAGGCAACCCCCGACTGGGTTTGCGCCCTCCTCCTTGTAGAGCCGCATCAACTCCTCGTTGAGGGTTTGCCGGTTCTCCGGTCCCTTGTACTTCTGCTGCAACTTCTTGATCTCGGGCTGCAGTTTCTGCATCGCCATCATCGATTTGGTGCTCTTGACCGTGAACGGCGTCAACGCCCCCATGATGACGATGGTCAACAACGCAATCGCGATGGCGTAGTTGGGGACCAGACCGTAGAGAAAGGCGAGTATCCACCCGAACAGGTGGAAGATCGGCTGGAAGATGGAGCCGATGGTGTGGGAGATAGACGCCATTACTTCAGGCTCCTTGTCGTACGACGCGGTTCGGGAACGAGATCAATGCCGTGCGGCCCCAACGGGCGACAACGCGAAATGCGTCGACTCGCCAACCAGAGACCCCGCCAGGCCCCGTGCGTGGTGAGCGCCTCGAGTGCGTAGTTCGAACAAGAAGGGTAGAACCGGCACGGGGAGGGGCGGCCAGACGTCAGCCGCTGGTAGCCCGCGATCATTCGAACCAGCGCTCGTACCGCGACCGATGAGCTACCGGAGGAGTTGGGCGCGCCCGAGTGCTTCATGGAGGTGGCGTCGGAGTTCGTCATACGAGAGGTTTCCAGTTTCTATTCCACATTTGATCAGGTATGTTCCTGGCTGGATGGACGATTGGGCTTCATCGAGGAGAGACCGGAGTCGACGCCGGATACGGTTACGCACCACGGCGTTGCCGACCTTCCGGCCGATCGCGTACGCCGCCGCCACCCCGGTCTCACCCGCCAACCCATCAACGAAGGTGATTCGCAGGGGCCCGCTTCGCCCCCGAGCTGTCGGAGTTGCGAGTCGTACGAACTGCCGTCGGGTCCTGACCCGATCGGGCACTGTTCACACCGTTAGCGAGTGGCGGCCCTTGGCGCGCCGTGCCTTCAAAACGGCACGTCCCGCCCGTGTTCGCATCCGCGAGCGGAAACCATGGGTTTTCGCCCGCTTTCGCTTATTTGGCTGATACGTCCTCTTCACAGAATCCTCTTCTCCACGATGTCGCAACCGCTTCGCGGCGCCCCCCTGGGGGGCGGCGAGCGCTACTGGGGACAATCTTACTGCACCACCCGCACCCCCTACCCGTCCATCACGGACGGTGTAACGTGACTAACCCGGGCCCGATGGTGGTTTCGTTGCTCTACGGCCTGTGGATAATGTCGAAGTCGACTTGTGGAGGAATATCGTGCCGAATGGAGAGGACATCTGGTCAGCACTACGAGACTCCATACGCGGCAACGCTTCTGAAGCGGTGTGGTCGGCTGGGCTCAATACACTTCGACTTGTGGATTATCACGATGATGAATTGATCATCGGTGCTCCGAACCAGATCCAACTCCAACGGGTCCAACAACGGTACCTCCCCTTCATCACCGAGCAGGCCAAGCAACTGATCGGTGAACAGGTGCGCGTTTCGTTGACAATAAGTGAACAGCCAGTGACGAACGGTGTTGAGACTCAGTCGGTGGTCGACTCGTTGCCGGCCCCGTCATCCTTCGCGCCGAGCATCGATCGGCCCGCCCGTCTCGACCCACGGATGACGTTCGATTCCTTCGTACCCGGACCCTCGAATCGCCTGGCGTTCGCGGCCGCCCAATCAGTCGCTGAAACCCCTGGTAAAGCCTATAATCCCCTGATGATATACGGTAACTCTGGTTTGGGCAAGACCCACCTCCTCCACGCCATCGGGAACTACGTGCGCGAGAACTACCCGGAGCGCAAGGTTCTCTACGTCTCAACCGAGACGTTCCTCAACGATTTCATCCGCGCGATCCAGACGCGCACGCAGCTCGCGCTGCACGAGCGTTACCGCGAGAACGACGTGCTGCTCATCGACGACATCCAATTCATGGAGACGCGTGGTGAGACATTCCACGAGGAGATCTTTCACACGTACAACGCACTGCACGGTGAGGGTAAGCAGATCGTCTTGACCTCGGATCGTTCGCCCCGCGACCTAGCGGGCATTCAAGAACGTTTTCGCAGCCGTCTGCTGCAAGGTCTCGTCACCGAGATCGACCAGCCCGACCTCGAGACCCGAATCGCGATCCTGCACGCCAAGGCCGAGACCGAGGGGGTGGACCTGCCGCGTGACGTCGCTGAGTGGGTGGCGCATCGGGTCCGTGACAACATCCGTGAGCTCGAGGGATCCGTGACCATGCTCCGCGCGTTCGCGAACCTCCGCCAGGAACCGATCTCGCTCGATCTAGCGAAGAATCACCTCAACAACCTCGGACACGAGCAGGTCACGTTGAAGCCCGAGACCATCTTGGATGTGGTGTCGGACTACTACGGACTGTCCGTCGCTGAGATCAAGGGTTCGAAGCGTCTGCGACCCCTCGTACACGCGAGGCACGTCGCGATGTACCTCATCCGTGAGCTCTTGAACAACTACTCCTATCCGATGATCGCGAGGATCTTCGACGGTCGTAACCACACCACCGTGATCAGCGGGGTTGAGAAGATCAAGGAGCAGCTCCCGCTCAACGCCGACCTGTTGGCGCAGATCAACCACCTCAAACGGCGCCTGCAGGGAGAGGGATTCGAATAGGTTGTGGACAAGGTGGGTGGATCGTTGTTGGCATGCCGTGAAGAATTGGTGTCTAATCAACATCACTTGAATCTTGAGTTCTGCGAGTTGAGACAGTTCCGAACAGTGGTGTGGAAAACCACCAACATTAGAAATCGAACCTAATCAGGTATAAAAGGCAATAAACCACACTCCACAGCCCTACTACTACTAACCACCCCCTACACGTAACAAGCCACGTAACCTCAGTAGTCAAAGAAAGGCACTTGATGAAGTTCAAATCCGAGCGAGACATCTTGGTCGAGGCGCTGACGCTGTCGAGCCGGGTGGTGGCGACCAGGCTGGTGGGCGCCACGTCGGGCGTGCTCCTGTCGTTGAGCGGCAACGAGCTGGTGATCACCGGCACCGACCTCGACATCACGGTACGGACCACCGTGGACGTCATCGGTCTTCACGACGGTTCGGTCGTGGTCCCCGCTCGGCTCATCGTCGACGCCGTGCGTTCCCTGGAGGCGGGAGCGGTGACGATCGACGGCAATGACGAGGTGGTCGAGGTATCACTGGGTCGCGCGAAGTTCTCGCTGCGCACCTTCGCCGTGATGGACTACCCGAAGCTGCCACCGATCACCGGCTCGCTGATCTCCATCCCCGCTCTCGACCTGATCCAAGGGATCAACCAAGTCGTTCGAGCGGCCGCCACCGACGACGCCCGCCCGCTGTTGACGGGTGTGCTGCTCACCACCGAGAACGACGCCCTCCGTCTCATCGCCACCGACTCGTATCGACTCGCCGTTCGTGACGTCCCAGGTGTCTCCGCCCTCGGGGGGAACCACGACCTGCTGGTGCCCGCCCGCGCGTTGCAGGAGCTCCAGCGCGCAGCCGCGTCACTCGCCGTGGACGCCGAGATCGGCGTCACACTCACCGACGCCGAGATCTCCTTCCTCGTCGGCCGCACGACCATATCGTCGCGACTGATCGAGGGGAACTACCCGTCAGTCCTCCAGCTGATCCCCGCCAGCTACCCGAGCCAGCTACGAGTGGCCAAAGACACGCTGCTCACCTCACTGAAGCGGGCGAAGCTGCTCGCCAAGGACTCCACCTCGTCGGTGCGCTTGAGCGTCAAGGACCGGATGGTCGAGATCCGAACGCAGAGTCAGGACACCGGTGGGGTGGAGGACAACGTCGACGCCGACTACGTGGGGGAGGACCTGACCATCGCGTTCAACCCGAACTTCCTCATCGACGGGATCGAGGCGGTCACCGGCGACGAGGTCGTCCTGGAGATGTCCGACTCCGTGCGGCCCGCGATGGTCCACGGGATCGAGGACCTCCGGTTCCGATACCTGCTCATGCCCGTTCGTGTGCAGTAGGTCGGTACCACGGTCGTGGGACTCCACGAACTCACCCTGCGCGATTTCCGCCTCTTCGACGAGCTGCGCTTCCGTCCCGACGCCGAAGCGGTCACCGTTCTGCTCTCGGCGAACGGCACCGGGAAGAGCTCGGTGCTCGAGGCGGTCTACGCGCTCGCGACGGCGGGGTCCTTCCGGACGAGCAACGCGGGGGACATGATTCGATCGGGTGCCCCCATGGCGGAGGTGCACGGCGTGCTCTTCCACCAAGACCGCCGGCTCCAGGTCGACCTCACCCTCACCCGAGGGGTTCGCTCCACCCAAAAGCGGATGCTGATCAACGGCCAGCGGCCGACGTCGCGGGCGGAGCTCGCCGAGGCGCTGCCCCTGACCATCTTCACCCCCGAGGGCGTGGACATCATCCGCCAGGGCCCCGAGCACCGTCGCGACTTCATCAACCACCTCTTGAACGACGTGAATCCCAACACGAGCCAGTTGGTCGAACGGTTCAGCCGCGTCTTGAGCCAGCGCAACTCCGTGCTCCGCCGGACGATGGGCCGACGGCCCACCACGAGCGAACAAGAGGAGCTGGACGTCTGGACCGTCGATCTGGCGTCCAGTGGGGAAGAGCTCGCCGCCGAGCGCCAATCACTGCTGCTCGACCTGACCCCGATCGTGCAGCGGTACTACGAATCGCTGACCGATGACGGACAGCTCGTGGACGTCACCTACGACCGCTCGTGGAGCGGCGACCTGTTGACGGCCCTGCGTCAGGCGGTCAACGACGACCTCGCGAGGGGTCACACCACCCTTGGACCCCACCGCGACGACGTCGCCGTCACCCTCGACGCCCGAGACGCCCGACGCCAGTCGTCACAGGGCGAACAGCGGTCCCTGGCGCTAGCGTTGCGCTTGGCGGGTCACGAACTCGTGCGCCAACGGCGGGGGGTCGACCCACTCCTCCTCCTCGACGACGTGTTCAGCGAACTCGATCCGACCAGGAGCGACCGCCTCCTCCAATTGCTGCCGGCGGGACAGACGCTGGTCACCACCGCCGTACCACTGCCGAGTCGCCTTTCACCCGCGTCGGTCATCGATCTCACGGTCGGCCGGTCATGAGGCGAAGACGCGAGGAGCCCCAGGCGTTGAGCGAGCTCCTCGACGGAGTGGCGAGCCGTCTGCGGCGAGTCGATCTGCGCCTCATCGATCGCGTGAGGTCCGTGTGGGTCGACACCGTCGACGAGACGATTCGCGAGCGGTGTCGGCCGCTGTACATCAAAGACGGCGTGCTGGTCGTCGCCGTCCCGTCGGGGGCGTACGCCCAGCGGGTGAACCAGGACAGCACCGTCATCCTGGCCGGATTCGCTTCACTCGGCGACGACGCCCCACACGCCCTACGCACGTCCATCGAGTCGTGACGACAGCGCCCGGCGGGCGCTACCAGCGTGTCACGGCGGGATTCACGTCACACCCCAACGGGTAGGATGGAGGGGTCGAACCATTGTGGTCGGCTGCGCCAGGGCGCGCCAAATTTTACGACCGAGAGGACTGCTTCGTGGCCGCGAAATCCAAGGGTTCAGCCAGCTACGAGGCTAGTGACATCAGGGTGCTCGAGGGGCTCGATCCGGTTCGGATGCGTCCGGGCATGTACATCGGGTCGACCGGTCCGGCCGGTCTGCACCACCTCATCTGGGAGGTCGTCGACAACGCCGTCGACGAGGCGATGGCCGGCTTCTGCACCCGAATCGACGTGACGATCCTCGCGAACGGGAGCTGTCGGGTCACCGATGACGGCCGCGGAATCCCGACCGACGACCACCCCCAGTACCCCGGGAAGTCGGCCGCCGAGATCGTGCTCACCGTGCTGCACGCCGGCGGGAAGTTCGGCGGCGGGGGCTACAAGGTCTCCGGCGGTCTCCACGGCGTCGGCGTCTCGGTCGTGAACGCGCTGTCCACCGAGCTCGTCCTGGAGATCGATCGGGACGGCAAGCATCACGAGATGGTGTTCCGCGACGGCGGGGTCCCCCAGGGGTCGCTGCGCGTCACCGGCGACGCCCCCAACGGGCGCACCGGCACGACCGTCACGTTCACCCCCGACCCGACGATCTTCGACGAGACCGAGTTCCGAGCCCAGACGGTGACCGAGCGGCTCCAGATCATGGCGTTCTTGAACCGCGGTCTCGAGATTCGCTTCGTCGACCAGCGGCACGGTCGGGCGGCCAAAGAGGTCTTCAAGTACTCCGGCGGGATCGTCGACTACGTCCGCCACCTCAACAACACGAAGGAGTCGCTGTTCCGCAAGGTCGGTTTCTACGATCAGTCCGAAGAGGGCCAGGAGGTCGAGGTCGCCTTCCAGTGGAACACCGGTTACTACGAGAGCATCCACTCCTTCGCCAACGGCATCGCCACCATCGAGGGCGGGATGCACGAAGAGGGGTTCCGCAAGGCCATCACGAACGTGCTCAACCGCTACGCCCGCAAGCGCAACCTGTTGAAGGAGAAGGACGAGAACCTCAAGGGCGAGGACATCCGAGAGGGGCTCACCGCGATCGTGTCGGTGCGCCTCGCCGAGCCACAGTTCGAGGGCCAGACCAAGGGCAAGCTCGGCAACGTCTCCATCCGTTCATTGGTGGAGCGGGCGACCAACGAGAAGCTCGCCGACTGGCTCGAGGAGAACCCCCGTGAGGGCGGCCAGATCGTCGCCAAGGCGATCCAAGCGTCGCGCTCGCGAATGGCGGCGCAGCACGCGCGCGATCTCACCCGCCGCAAGAACGCCCTCGACGGCGCCGGTCTGCCCGGCAAGCTCGTGGACTGCTCCTCGCGCGACCCGCGCGAGTGCGAGCTCTTCATCGTTGAGGGCAACTCGGCCGGAGGGTCGGCCAAGGACGCGCGCAATCCGCGCACCCAGGCGATTCTCCCCATCCGCGGCAAGATCCTCAACGTCGAGAAGGCCCGCACCGACAAGATCCTCAAGAACACCGAGATCCAAGCGCTGATCGCCGCTATCGGCGCCGGCGTGGAGGCCGACTTCGACGTGAGCAAGGTCCGCTACGACAAGATCATCCTGTTGGCCGACGCCGACGTCGACGGCAGCCACATCCGCACGCTGCTGCTCACGTTCTTCTTCCGCCAGATGACCGAGCTCGTCAACAACGGTCACGTCTACGTCGCCCAACCACCGCTGTACTCGACGCTCGTGGGCAAGGAGAAGGCCTACCTGCGAGACGACCTGGCCAAGACCAGGTTCCTCGACGAGCACCCCGACCACCGCAACGAGTTTCAGCGCCTGAAGGGTCTCGGCGAGATGGACTACGACGAGCTGCGCGAGACGACCATGGATCCCACCAAGCGAGCGCTGCTCCAGATCACCGTCGAGCAGGCGGCGCTCGCGGACGAGGTCTGCTCGATCCTGATGGGCGACGACGTTCCCCAGCGCCGCCACTTCATCCAAACCAACGCGAAAGACGTTCGTTTCCTAGACATCTAGGACCGGAGGACCATGCCACGCAAGAAGAACGATTCCACGAACACGCCGGACGAAGGCGCTGACGTCGTCGTGGGCTACGTCGAGCCGATCGAGATCAACCTCGAGATGGAGCGGTCGTTCCTCGAGTACTCGATGTCCGTCATCGTCTCGCGGGCCCTGCCGGACGCTCGGGACGGGCTGAAACCCGTCCACCGGCGGATCCTCTACTCCATGTTCGATCAGGGCCTGCGTCCCGACCGTCCGCACACGAAGTGCGCCAAGGTCGTCGGCGAGGTCATGGGGACGTACCATCCCCACGGCGACAGCGCCATCTACGACGCGCTGGTGCGCATGGTGCAGGACTTCGCGATGCGCCACCCGCTGATCAGCGGGCACGGCAACTTCGGCGGGACCGGACCCGACGAGGGGGCGGCCGCGATGCGCTACACGGAGTGCCGCCTCGCCCCGCTCGCCCTCGAGCTGCTGGACTCCATCGACGAGGAGACGGTCGACTTCGAGCCCAACTACGACAACACCAACCAGCAGC
>VFSW01016220.1_pt1 | contig 10179 bp, 4 predicted proteins | sample 5358111 | NCBI WGS metagenome assembly VFSW01 (sample SAMN11554181, study PRJNA540505) | mine drainage metagenome | isolation source: sediment from site ElyBrook_90M | place: USA: Ely Copper Mine, Vershire, VT | collected 2017
ACCTGCTCGAGATCGCCACCGGCACGCTGGCCTCGCTGGCGATGGAGTTGCCTGACTCTGCCGCCGCGCCGACGGCTTCGCTGGGTGTGCGCCTGCGCCGCCTGCTGGGGTTTCGCTGAGATGCCTGTGCCTGACGGGATGCCGCTGACATGACGATTGAGCCCATGACGGGTGGCTGCGTTGACGCTGCGTCGATCGGGATGCGGCATCCGGCCAGCAGCGCAGGTGCCGTCGACGAGGCCTACTGGCTTGCCCGCTTTGCCGATGGGATCCCGATGCTGGAGCTGCCCGTGGATCATCCGCGGTCCGTCGCGGGCAATTTTGCGCCGGCGTACCAGGAGCAGGTGCTCGACGCTGCGCTGGTCAGCGCGCTCGGCCGCCTCGGCGACAATTTTTGCGCCACCCTGCTCGGCAGCTACGCCGGCTTGCTCGGGCGCCTGGCGGGGCAGGTCGAGGTGGTGATCGGCATCGCCGTCGCAGCGTCGGCGGTCGATGGCCAAGAACAACCGCCCGGGCAGGCGGCGAGCCTGCTGCCGCTGCGCTGCGTGGCCGAGCCGTCGGTCACATTCGCGGAAATGCTTGACGCCACCCGGGTCACGCTGCTGCAGGCACTTGAGCACCCGCACTGCAATCTCGATAGCCTGGCCGGGGAACCGGCGATCGGTGGCGATCCGGGCCGCACGCCGCCGCTGCGCGTGCTGTTCCAGATCGAGCAGCCATGGGATTCCGCGGTCGCCGGATCTCCCACTGCGGGCATGACGTTCGCCCGCAGCATGCAGCGCTACGGAAACGTCGAGCTGTTCGTCCGCGCGGTGCCGGAACAGGGTCGGCTGCGACTGGCGTGCCAGTACGACTGCCACCTGTTCGACGCCGCCAGCGTGCGCCGCTGGCTGGACGCCTGGGAAACCTTGCTGCGCGCCGCTGTCGAGCGACCGCAGGCATTGCTTGGCGAACTGCCGCTGGTCAGTGAAGCCGGCCGCCGCGAACTGCTCGCGCTGCAGCCGCCAGCCACGCCATTCGAGGTCGAACGGCGCGTGCATGAGTTCTTCGAGGCGCAGTGCGACCGCGCCCCCGGGCGCATCGCCGTGCGCAGCGGCGAGAGCACGCTGAGCTATGCCGAACTGGAGGCGCGTGCCAACCGCATCGCCCACCTGCTGCGCGTGCATGGTGGGCAGCGGGGGGCGCTGGTCGGCATCGCGCTGGATCGCGGCATCGACATGCTGGCCGCCGTGCTCGGCGTGCTCAAGGCCGGCGCCGGCTATGTGCCGCTCGATCCCGAATTTCCCGCGGAGCGTCTGCAGTACATGCTCGGCGATGCGGGTTTGGCCGTGCTGATCACCCACAGCGTGCATGCGGCGCGCCTGGACCTGCGCGGGTGCCCGGTGCTGCTGCTGGATCGACTCGATGCGGAGCTGGCTGCCGCGTCAGTGGCGCGCCTCGGCCGTGATGCCGATGCCGCCACGCCGGATTCAGTCGTCTATGTGATCTACACCTCCGGCTCCACCGGGCAACCCAAGGGGGTGGAGATTCCGCATCGGGCGGCGGCAAATCTGCTCGCGTCCATGCAGCGCGCACCGGGTATCGACCCCGACGACCGGCTCGTGTCGGTGACCACGCTGTCGTTCGACATCTCGTTCGCCGAATTGATGCTGCCACTCGCGGTGGGCGCGCAGGTGATCGTGGCCAGCCGCGAGCAGGTGCGTGATGGTGCGGCGTTGCGTGGCCTGATCGAAAGCAGCGGCGCGAACTACCTGCAGGCCGCGCCGGCGGGCTGGCGCCTGCTGCTCGAGTCCGGCTGGCAGGGGCATGCGCGCTTCCGCGCGGTGTCCGGTGGCGAGCCGCTGTCGCTGGCAGTGGCCGAAGCGCTGCTCGCGCGCTGCGGTGAGGTGTGGAATGGCTACGGGCCGACCGAGTGCACGGTGTATGCGACGTTCTGGAAGGTCGCGAACCCGCAGGCCGGCATCGTGATTGGACGCCCTGTCGCCAATACCACGGTATGGATCCTCGACGAGCAGCGCCAGCTGTGCCCGATCGGCGTACCCGGCGAGCTCTGGATCGGCGGCGCCGGTGTCGGGCTGGGGTATCTCAACCGGCCGCAGCTGACCGCCGAGCGCTTCACCGCCGATCCGCATGTCGATACGCCGGCTGCGCGGCTGTACCGCACCGGCGACCGCGCGCGCTGGCTCGCCAACGGCACGATCGAGCATCTGGGCCGGATCGATTTCCAGATCAAGCTGCGTGGTTACCGCATCGAACCGGGCGAGATCGAAGCCCATCTGCTCGGTTGGCCCGAGATCACCCACGCGGTCGTGACGGTGCGCGAAGACCGCCCCGGCGATGCGCGACTGCTGGCGTATCTGGTCGCCGCAGCCGGCGTCGCCGTGAGCGAGCCGGCTCTGCGCGCGCATCTGCGCACGCGGTTGCCCGACTACATGATTCCGCAGCACTTCGTGGTGCTGGCGGCGATCCCGCTGCTGCCCAATGGCAAGGTCGACCGCGGGCGATTGCCGGCGCCCGCGGAAGTGGCCGGCGCGCTCGTCGCCCGCGTTGCCCCGCGTGACGAACTCGAACAGCGCGTGGCGACGGCAATGGCTGCTGCGCTCGGCGTGGACGCGCTCGGCGTGGACGACAACTTCTTCGAGCACGGTGGCCATTCGTTGCTGGCCGCCCAGCTCATCACGTGGCTGCAGCGCGAGCTGGGCATCGGGTTGTCGCTGGCGACGGTATTCCATGCTCCGACGGTGGCGCGTCTGGCTGCGGCCATCCGCGCACTGGGCGTGATCTCGTCGCCACCGGCGTGGCCAGCGATTCAACCGCTGGCCGACCGCCAGCGTGCGCCGTTGTCGATCCTGCAGCAGCGGCTCATGTATCTGGAGCAGCTGCGGGAGGGACGGCTGGCCTACAACACGCCGTCTGCGCAGCGGCTGCATGGCTGCATGGACGAGCCGGTGTTCGAGCGTGCGCTGCAGGAAGTGGTGCGACGCCAGGCGGCGCTGCGCACTTCGATCGGGCAGGAGCGCGACGAACCGCTGCAGCGCATCCACCAGCAGGTCACGGTGAGCCTGCTTCCGGCGGTGGACCTGTCGGGCATGCCGGCGGACCTGCGCGAAGCGGAGCTCGCGCAGCGTCTCCAGCGACTGATTGACGAACCGTTCGAGCTGGCCCGCGCACCGTTGTTCCGCGCGCGGCTGTTCCGGCTGGAAGCGGAGCAGCACGTGTTCCTCTTCGTGGCCCACCACATCATCTGGGATGGCGCGTCGTTCGAGCTGCTGTACGCGGAGATGGCGACCATCTACAGCGCGTTTCTGCGCGGCGAACCGGCGCCACTGCCGCCGCTGCCGGTCCAGTACGGCGACTTTGCGGCATGGCATCGGACGTGGATGCGCGGCGACGAGCTGGCGCGCCGTCTCGAGTATTGGAAGAAGCATCTGCAGGGCGAGCTGGAGCCGCTCGATCTGCCCACCGACCGACCGCGCCCGGCGCACATGTCCGGTGCCGGTGCCACCGAGTGGTTTCATTGGGACGGCGACTTCACCGACGCGATACGCCGGCTGGGGCAAGGCGTCGAGGCGACGCCGTTCATGGTGCTGTTCGCCGCCTATTATGTGTTCCTGCATCGCCATTGCGGCCAACGCGACCTGCTGGTGGGTACGCCGGTGCGCGGCCGCGAAGTGCCCGAACTGGAACCGGTCATGGGCTATTTCGCCAACGTGCTGCCGTTGCGCATGGTGGTGGATCCGGAGGCGTCGTTCCTCGACTGCCTGCGCCAGGTTCGTGCGATCGTCATCGATGCCTTCACGGCGCCTGAAGTGCCGTTTGATCCCTTGGTGGCGGCGCTGAAGATTCCGCGTGATCCGGGTCGGCCACCGCTGTATCAGGCCATGTTCGGGTTCCAGGATGTGCGTCAACGCCGTCCTTCGTGGGGCGATCTGCGGCAGGAGCAGCTGCCGATGTTTCAGCGCGGCGCAGCGGACGACCTGGGCCTGTGGTTCATCGAACATGGGCAAGGCCTGCGCGGCGGGCTCACTTGCAACACCGATATCTTCGACGCCGCGACGGCGGTGCGCTTGTGCAAGCGCTATCAGAGACTGCTCGAAGCGGCGCTCGCCGATCCGCACCGACCGGTCGCCCGGCTGCAGCTGCTGCCTGCCGACGAGGGTGACCTGCTGCGACACTGGAACGCGAACGTTGTCGATCTGGCCGAGCACTGCGTGGATACGCTCATCGAGGCGCAGGCAAGACGCACGCCGGAACGCATCGCCGTGCGTAGCGGCGAGCACACGCTGACCTACACCGAGCTGGAGGCCCGCGCCAATCGCATCGCGCATGCGCTGCGCGCGCGTGGCGCGCAGCGTGGGGTGCTGGTCGGCATCGCGCTGGATCGCGGCATCGACATGGTTGCCGCCGTGCTTGGTGTGCTCAAGACCGGCGCAGGCTATGTGCCGCTCGATCCGGCCTTTCCGCGCGAGCGGCTGGCCTTCATGGTGAACGATGCCGCTCTGGCGGTGCTGGTGACCGAACGCAGGCTGGCCCATCGCTTCGATGTCGGCAGCCACCCGCTGCTGTTGCTCGACGATCCGGCGGCGGCGCTGGATGCCGAGCCGGCGACGCCGATCGGTCGTGATGCCGCTGCCGCCACAGCGGAATCGGTCGCTTACGTGATCTACACCTCCGGCTCCAGCGGCCAGCCCAAGGGGGTGGAGATTCCGCATCGTGCGGTGGTGAACTTCCTCGCCAGCATGGCCGCGCGGCCGGGACTGCGCGCGGATGACCGGCTGCTGGCGGTGACCACGCTGTCATTCGATATCGCGGTGCTGGAGCTGCTCGGGCCACTCAGCGTCGGAGCCGAAGTGGTGCTGGCCCGGCGCGAAGACGCGATGGATGGTGCGGCGCTCAAGGCGCTGATCGCCGCCAGCCGCGCCACGCTGATGCAGGCGACGCCGGCGACGTGGCGGGTGCTGCTGGCGGCCGGTTGGTCAGGCGGTCCCGACTTCCGTGCGTGGTGCGGCGGCGAGGCACTGGCGCCGGATCTGGCAACGCAGCTGCTGGGCTGCTGTGGCGAGGTGTGGAATCTGTACGGCCCGACCGAAACCACGGTGTGGTCCAGCTGCTGGCGGGTCGAGCATCCGCAGCAGGGCATTTCGATTGGCACGCCGATTGCCAACACCACGGTGTGGGTTCTCGACGAGCAGCGTCAGCCGTGCCCGATCGGCGTGCCGGGCGAGCTCTGGATCGGTGGTGCCGGTGTCGCGCTCGGCTATCGCAACCGGCCCGAGCTGAGCGCCGAGTGCTTCATCGCCGATCCATACGCTGAAACCACGACGGCGCGGCTGTACCGCACCGGCGATCGCGGTCGCTGGCTCGCCAATGGCACGCTGGAGCATCGGGGGCGGCTCGATTTCCAGGTCAAGCTGCGCGGCTTCCGCATCGAGCCGGGCGAGATCGAGGCGGTGGCGCGCAGGGAGACCGCGCTCAGGGATTGTGTCGCCGTTGCCCACGATTTCAGCGCCCATGATCGGCGCCTGGTCCTGTACGTGGTGGCGGAGGAATCCGCCGATACGCTGTTGCCGCGACTGCGCCTGTTGCTGGCGGCGCAGTTGCCGGGGTACATGCAGCCACAGCATCTGGTCGTCCTCGGGAAGTTGCCACGCACGCCCAACGGCAAGATCGACCGCAAGGCGCTGGCCAGTCCGGCGCTGACAGCCGGTGCAGCACATGATTCGCCGTCATCCACTGCAGCCGGGTTGACCATGGCCGATCCGCGTCAGCTTTACCTCGGCGCGCTGTGGTGCGAGCTGGTCGGCTCGGCGCAGGTTGCCCCGGGCGACAATTTCTTCGACATCGGCGGCCACTCGCTGCTGGCGGTGGAGCTGGTGACGCGGGTGCAGCGCGACACCGGGGTGCGCCTGAACCTGCTCGAGATCGCCACCGGCACGCTGGCCTCGCTGGCGATGGAGTTGCCTGAAACCCGGGTAAAGTCGGCGCCAGGCAGGCTGCTTCGGGGGCTCCTGCGGCGCCTGTTCGGGCGCCACTGAGGTGGGTATGCGCAAGGGGAATCACGCCACATGTCGAGTCTGATCTACCTCGTGTTCTGGGTCTGCGCGCTGCTGCTGGCGCACGTGTTTGCCGGCTATCCGGCGGGCATGTGGCTGCTCGCCCGCTGGCGGCCGTTGCCGATCCGCAAGCAGGCGCTGATGCCGACGGTGACGGTGGTGATCGCGGTGCACGACGGCGCGGCGCATATCCAGGCCAAGCTGGCCAACCTGGCGGCGCTCGATTACCCGCACGCGCTGATCGACATCGTGATTGCCTGCGACGGTTGCGGTGACGCCACCGCCGCGCTGTGTCAGCAGTTCGGCGATGCGCGGGTGCGCGTGCTGGAGTTTGCCGAGCGTCGCGGCAAGGCGGCCTGCGTGAACGACGCCGTCGCCGTTGCCGGCGGCGAGATCCTGCTGCTGACCGATGTGCGCCAGCGGCTGTCGCCGACGGCGTTGCGCGAGCTGGCGGCGAACTTCGCCGATGACAGCGTGGGCGCTGTCGGTGGCGAGCTGCTGTTCGAGGACGCGCACAGCGGATTCGCGCGCGGGGTCGATGCCTACTGGCGCTACGAGAAGCTGATTCGCCATGCCGAGAGCCGCTCCGGCTCGATGGTCGGCGTCAGCGGCGCGCTGTACGCGATGCGGCGGGAGCTGTTCTGGCCGTTGCCGAGCGGCACCGTGCTGGACGATGTGCTGGTGCCGATGCGGGTGGTGGCGGCCGGCCGGCGGGTGGTGTTCGAGCCGCGCGCGCTGGCGTGGGATCGCCCCTCGCAGCAGCCGACCGAGGAGCGGCGGCGCAAGATCCGCACGCTGGCCGGCAATTTCCAGCTGATCCAGCTGGCGCCCTGGCTGCTTTCGCCGCGCAGCAACCCGCTGTGGTTCCGCTTCGTCAGTCACAAGCTGCTGCGGTTGCTGGCGCCGTGGCTGTTCCTGCTGCTGGCGCTGTCGGCGCTGCTGCTGGCGACACGGCACATGGTCTGCGCGCTGACGCTGGCGCTGCTGCTGCTGGGTGCGGCCCTGGTGCTGGCCGGTCAACGGCTGGCATCGCTGGGGCGCTGGCTGCCGGTGCGGTTGACCACGGCCTTCGTCTACCTCAACGTGTTTTCCGCGCAGGCGCTGTTCGCCTTCGCGCGCAATCGCCGGTTGCATTTGTGGTGAGATGCATGCGGCACGCGATGTCATCCATGCATGCAGGCTGCGCGGAGTCAGCCCGGCCTGTCATCACGATGACTGCGTCCGATCCCATCCTTCCCAGCGTGCGCTGCCCGACAGCCTTCCAGCCAGAGCCTGCATGTATTTCCTGAGCCTCGTCTATCTCGCGCTGACCATCATTCGCCCGCAGGACTACCTGCCAGGGTTGGTCGGTGTGCCGGTGCTGTCGGTGGTGCTGGTGCTGGCGTTCCTGTTCTGGCTGGGCTCCGCTGCCAAGACCATGGCGGCGCCGCAGTTTCTGATCCTGCCGGCGTTTCTGCTGGCGGCGATGATTTCGCAGGTCACCAACGGCTGGACCGGCGGTGCCATCGAGGAGTTGAAGCTGTTCGGGCCGACCGTGATCGCGTTTTTCATCCTCGCCAACGGTTGCACCAGCCAGCGCCGGGTGATGCTGGCGATGGCGGTGTTTGTGCTGTGTTCGATGGTGCTGGCGCTGCACGGTGTGGAGCAAAAATCCACCGGCATCGGCTGGACCGGCATGACCGTCGGCGAGGACGGGCGCATCCGCTACGTCGGCATCTTCAACGACCCGAATGACCTTGGCCTGCTGTTTGTCGCGACGCTGCCGATGGCATTTTATCTGGCCCATCGCAGCGGCCTGCTGCTCAAGCTGTGCTGGCTGGCCGGCGCGCTGCTGCTGCTGTACGCCACCTACCTGACCAACTCGCGCGGCGCCATGCTGGCCGTGCTGGTGATTGCCGGCGTGTACGTCTGGCGCAGCCGCGGCATGCTGACCGCGCTGGTGCTCAGCGGCGTCGGTCTGACGATCATGAAGCTGCTGTCGTCGCGCATGCAGGAGCTGGATGCGGATGAGCCTTCGGCAATGGGCCGGGTGGACGCGTGGTACACCGGTCTGCATCTGTTTCTGTCGCATCCGCTGTTCGGCGTGGGCGCCGGCAATTTCACCGAGTACAACGAGCTGACGGCGCACAATTCGTTCGTGCTGGTACTGGCCGAGATCGGTTTCGTCGGTTACACGCTGTGGCTGGCGTTCGTCGGCTACAGCTTCTGGATGATGCTGGCTGTGGTGCGGCATCGACCGCAGCCGGTGGAGGGCAGCGTGCCGGCGAGCGACTGGGTGGGCGAGCGCGCGATGGCGTTTACCCTGCTGCTGTCGCTGTGCGGGCTGTTTACCGCCGCGTTCTTTCTCAGTCGTACCTATACGATCGTGTTGTACCTGGTAATTGCGGTGGTGGTGGGCTATTACGTGGGTGCGCGTCAGCGCCATCCGGAGTTGCCCGCGTTCAACTTGACCGCCAGCTGGGGACGCTGGGTGCCGGTGGCCCTGGTCAGCATCGTCGGGCTGTTCGTGCTGGTCACCGTGCTGTTGCATACCGCATGACCACTCGCTCGCACGCCCTGCGCAACACGTTGTTCTCCTCGGTGGGCATCTATACCGAATACGTCCTCGGCATGCTCGCCTCGATCATGATCGCGCGCCACCTCGGTCCGGGGCATTACGGCGTCTACGGCCTGTTCATGTGGTTTGTCGCGGTGGGCATCGTGATCACCAACGCCGGCATCACCACCGGGGTGATCAAGTTCGTGGCCGAGCTGCGCGGTTCCGGCCGCAGCGAGCTGGTCGTGCCGCTGGTGGCACACTTGCGCCGCTCGCAGCTGCAGCATCTGCTGGTGGCCCTGGGCATCGGCGTGGTGCTGTTCGTCGCGCTGGGTGACAGGCCGGTGGTGCACCTGGACTATGCGGAGTTTGCCCTGCTGCTGCTGGCGATCGGGATGCGTGCGCCGTACATGTTCAATATCGCCATTGCCAAGGGGTTCGAGGCGTTCGACGCCACGGCGAAGGTGGCGATGGTGGTGGCACCAATGAATCTGATGATGGTCTTCGTCGCCATGCTGTTGCACGGCCCGATGCTGTGGTTTCTGATCGTGTATGCGATCTCCAGCCTGCTGTTCCTGCTCGTCTCGCGGGCGCAAGCCGTGCGACTGCTGGCGTCGTTTTCGGGGGGCGACGTGTTGCCGAAAGAACTGATTCAGCGCGTGCGCCGCCATCTGCGCCTCGTTTCGGTGACCGTCATCGTCGGTTTCCTGATCGCCAGCGATGTGGAAATCCTGTTCCTGTCGCTGTTCGACAGTCAGACCGCGGCCGGCTATTTCAAGGTGGCCTATCAGCTGTCCACCGGCATCATCCTGCTGGTGCCTGGCGTGTTCGGTGCGCTGCTGCTGCCGATGATGTCGAAGGCGCTCAGCCAGGGGCGCGAGGTAGCGGGCCGGCGCTTCGTGGCGGCCACCACCTACCTGGTGCTGATGGCGGTGCCGGTGCTGGTGTTCGGCATGTGTTTCTCCGCGCCGGTGATCGCGCTGCTCTACGGCAGCTCCTACGCTGCCGCCGCGCCGGTATTTGCGCTGATCATTTTTTCCAGCGGCATCAGCACCATGACGCAGGGCGCCAGCAGTCTGCTGGTGAGCGCCGATCGACAGCAGACGATCCTGCTGCTGACCATCGTCTTCGGGATACTCAAGATCGTGCTCGATGTCGCGCTGATCTACCGCTACGGACTGCATGGCGCGGTGGCCGCCATCGTCAGCGAGACCCTGCTCAGCTCCGCCGCCTACCTGATCATCGGCATGCGGGTGGGCGGCGTGCGTCTGGAGTGGAAGCGCCTGCTGCGCATCGTGATGGCCGGGGTCGGCGCCGCGCTGGTCTCGCTGCCGGTGTTCGCGTTGCAGCTTCCACCGCTGTGGACGCTGCTGACCGGCGGCATGCTGGTATCGGGCGGCTACCTGCTGCTGAGCCTGCTGCTGCGCTGCTGGAATGCGGACGACATCGAGCAGTTGCAGGACATGCACCAGCGCTTCACCGGCGGCCGCCCGCGATGGCTCGTGCAGCTGCTGGGCTGGGCCGGGGCGCGCGCGGCGAGGTATCCGGCATGAACGGTCTCTACGAAACGGCGTTCCGCCACGTGCTGTA
>VFSW01016221.1_pt1 | contig 10179 bp, 10 predicted proteins | sample 5358111 | NCBI WGS metagenome assembly VFSW01 (sample SAMN11554181, study PRJNA540505) | mine drainage metagenome | isolation source: sediment from site ElyBrook_90M | place: USA: Ely Copper Mine, Vershire, VT | collected 2017
GCCCCCCGGGTGGCCGGGGGCGCGTGGGGGGTCCCCGCGGGGGGGGGGGGGGGGGGGGCGCCCCGGGCCCCCCCGCCGTGGCGCCGAGCAGGCGCCGGACCGGTTGCGGCAGGAAACGGGAAATCATCGCGAAGGGAGCCGATGCTGAACAGCTCGGCGGAGATTTACAATCGCCCGCTAGGCCCAGGCGTCGAGGAAGGCATCGACCAGCTGGGGGAGGTCGGAGCTGTATCCGCCTTCGAGGACGGCGGCGGCGGGGAGCCCGCCTTGGCGCAGCCAGCGGCCGAGCTCGGCGAAATCCTCCTTCTCCAGCGACAGGTCCGTGATCGGATCGCCGACATAGGCGTCGAACCCGGCCGAGACCAGGACGAGGTCGGGATGAAAGTCGAGGACGCAGTCCCAGGAGGCGGCGAGCGCGGCGCGGTGGCGCGCGCGAGGGGTGTGCGGGGGGACGGGCCAATTGCGGCAGTTGGCCAGGCTGTCCTCGCCCGTGCCCGGGTAGCAGGGGGATTGGTGGACGGAGCAGTAGAGGCAGCCCTCGCGGCCGGCCAGGATTGCCTCGGTGCCGTTGCCGTGATGGGCGTCGAAATCCCAGACCGCGACCCGGGCGACCCCGAGGCTCCGGCGGGCGAAAAGGGCCGCGACCGCCGCCTGGTTTAGGTAGCAGAAGCCCATCGCCCGGTAGGCCGTGGCGTGATGGCCGGGCGGGCGCATGAGCGAAAAGGCGGGCGCATGGGTTGCCAGGGCGTGCCGGACCGCTTCGAGGGCGCCGCCCACCGACCGGCGCGCGTGCTCCCCGATGCCCGGGAAATAGGCCGTGTCCGGGTCGAAATTGCAGGCCTGCTCGAGCCGGAGCAGATGGTCGGGGCGGTGGGCGAGGAGCAGGGCGTTGTCGGCCGCTGCAGCCGGAACCTGCCATTCCCAGGCGGTATGCGCGGCGCGCAGGTGGAGGGCTGTCGTCCGCACCCGCGCGGGCTGCTCAGGATGGGGCGGGGCGCCATACTCGGCGCATCGGGGATCGTGCAGGATCAGCACGGATCCAAATTACGACCATTGCCTCGGTCACTGGAATGCCCAAATTTGCCCTACCGCGATGAAGGTGGTGGTGCTTTGTTCCGGTGGGATGGATTCGGTGGCCGCGCTCTATTGGGCGCGGCGGGTCCACGACGTCGCCGCCGCGGCCAGCTTCGACTACGGCTCCAAGCACAACCACCGCGAAATCCCCTTTGCCGCCGAGCACGCCTCGCACCTCGGCATCCGCCACCAGACCATCGCGCTGCCGTTCGTCGCCGCGCTCTTTTCCTCCCATCTCCTCGCCGGCGGCGCGCGGATCCCAGACGGGCACTACGAAGCCGAGAGCATGCGGCAGACCGTCGTGCCATTCCGCAATGCGATCATGCTCTCGATCGCCGCCGGCTTCGCCGAAAGCCTCGGGGCCGAGGGCCTGGTGATCGCCGCGCACGGCGGCGACCACGCCATCTACCCCGACTGCCGGGAGGAGTTCATGCGGGCGATGGCGGAAGCGATGCGGCTCGGCACCTATGCCGGCATCGGGTTGCTGCGGCCGTTCATCGCCCTGGACAAGGCCGGGATCGCGGCCGAGGGCGGGCGGCTGGGCGTGGACTTCGCGCGCACCTGGTCGTGCTACAAGGGCGGGGAAGTCCACTGCGGGACGTGCGGAACCTGCGTCGAGCGCCGCGAAGCCTTCCTGCGGGCGGGGATGGCCGATCCGACCGTCTACGCCTCGCTCGATCCTCTGCCGGCCAAGCCGGCCCGGGCGTGACCGCGCCGTCCATGCGGGTCGCCGAGATCTTCCATTCGATCCAGGGCGAGGGCGAACTCGCCGGCGTGCCCTCGGTCTTTGTCCGCACCAGCGGCTGCAACCTGCGCTGCGCCTGGTGCGACACCCCGTATGCGTCCTGGGATCCCGAGGGGGAGCTGCGCGGCGTCGACGCGATCGTGGCCGAGGTGCAACGCCACCGGTTCGCGCACCACGTCGTCCTGACCGGCGGCGAGCCGATGATCGCCAAGGAGATCCGAGACCTGGCCTCGGAGCTTAAGCTCCTCGCCTACCACATCACGCTCGAGACCGCGGCGACGGTGGCCCCGGAGGGCATCGCCTGCGACCTGGCCTCGCTTTCCCCCAAGCTCCTCAACGCCGCGCCCGATGCGACCCTGCATGTGGCCTGGAGGAAGCGGCATGAGGCGACGCGCTGGAGGCCGGATGTCGTACGGGCCTGGCTCGACGGCTATGCCTGGCAGCTCAAGTTTGTCGTGGCCCACCCGGGCGACGTGGACGAGCTGGACGGGATGCTCGCCTCCCTCGGCCGCGACATCCCCCGCCACAAGGTCCTGCTCATGCCCGAGGGGACCACGGCAGAGGCTCTGCGGGCCCGGGGGGCCTGGCTGGGCGAACTCTGCAAGGCCCGCGGCTTTCGCTACGCCCCCCGGCTCCAGATCGAACTCTACGGCAACAAGCGCGGGACCTGAATCATCCGCGCTCGGATCCGGATTTCAGCTTCGCCTTGATATCGCGGGTCGCGCAGCCGCAGTCGCTCCCGCAGCCCGGGTTCCGGTGCCGGACGACGGCGCGCCCGATCAGCCACCCCGCGGCGAGGGCGACGAGGGCGAGCGCGATGACGGTTTGCAGTTCGGGAGGCATCCTCAAAGGCCGAGCGCATGGCCGGCCTGATAGACAATCAACGACAAAAGCCATGCGGTGCCAGTCATGTAGGCCGTTTGGAAGATCGGCCAGCGCCAGGAATTGGTCTCCCGCCGGACGACGGCGATCGTGCTCATGCACTGCATGGCGAAGACGTAGTAGATCATCAGCGAAAGGCAGGCCAGGGGAGTGAAGAGCGGCCGCCCATCGGGCCAGCGGGCGTTGCGCAGCGCGGTCCGCAGGGGCGTGAAATTGGCCGTCTTGTCGGCTTCAAAGTGCTGGACGCTGAAGACGACCGCAGTCGAGCTGACGAACACCTCGCGCGCGGCAAAGGAGGTGATCAGCCCGATGCCGATCCGCCAGTCGAAACCGAGCGGCTCGATCAGCGGCTCGATCAGGTGGCCGGCCCGGCCGGCGAAGCTGTAGTGCAGCTGTTCGGTCGGGTTGGACCCGGCGGGGGCCTTTGGATAGGCGGCGAGGAACCAGAGGACGATGCTGATTCCGAGGATGACCGTGCCGGCGCGCTTGAGGAAAAGGCCGGCGCGCTCCAGCATCTGCAGGCCGACGTCCCGGATCCGGGGCAGCCGGTAGGGCGGCAGCTCCATGATCATCAGCGGCGGCTTCCCCTTCAGGAGCGTCCGCTTGAACACCCAGGCGAATCCGAACGCCCCGCCGGTGCCGAGAATGTACATGAAGAGCATGATCCCGACCTTGGTCAGGACCGGCACGCTCGCGCTCGGCATCATCGCCGCGATCATGACCAGGTAGACCGGCAGGCGGGCTGAACAGCTCATGAGCGGGGCGACCAGGATCGTTGTGAGCCGATCCTTCGGATCCTCGATCGTGCGGGTCGCCATGATGCCGGGGATGGCGCAGGCGTAGGAGCTGAGAAGCGGGATGAACGACCTGCCGTTCAGCCCGACGCGGCTCATCAGCCGGTCCATGATGAAGGCGGCGCGCGCCATGCAGCCGGTGTTCTCGAGCAGCCCGATGAAGAAGAAAAGGATCAGAATCTGCGGCATGAACGTGATGACCGCGCCCACGCCGGAAACGGCGCCGTCGGTGATCAGGTCGCGCAGGTCCCCCGGCGGCATCGCCGTCCTGATCCAGCCGCCCAGCGCCGCGACGCCGCTGCCGATCCAGTCCATCGGGTATTCGGCGAGGGTGAAGATGCTGAGAAAGAGCAGGCTCATCACCGCGCCGAGGATGAGCCAGCCCCAGAACGGATGGATGACCACGGCGTCGATCCGGTCGCTCCTCGTAGGCCCCGTCGTGGCGCCGGGCTGGACGGCGTCGGCGGCGAGCCGCGTGATCGCCTCGTAGCGCGACGTGACCAGCGCGCCCGCCCAGTCGATGCCCTCGGCCGCCCAGCGCTTCCGCCAGCCGTCGAGGATTTCGAGGGTGCGCGGCGGGAGCGGGGACGAACCGGCGACCCGGACCGAGTCCTGGTCGGTCAGCAGAAGGAGGGCCTCGGCGCGCGCGATCAGCGGCGAACGGCCGTCCTCGCCGGCCAACGAAGCCTGGAGTTCGGCCACGGCAGGCGCGATCGCGGCGGGCACGTCCCAGGCGTGGCGCGACAGAGGCAGGTCGGGCCGGCTCATGGCCAGCTTCAGCTCGATCAGCCCCTTTCCGTTGACCGCCTCGCACGGGATGACGGGGATGCCCAGGGCGTGCTCGAGGCGCGCGACCCGCACGTTGAGTCCCGCCGCCGCAGCCAGGTCCATCATGTTGAGGACCAGGATCACCGGCCGGCCGAGATCCAGGACCTGGTGGACGAGGTAGAGGTTGCGCTCAAGATTGGTCGCGTCGACGATGCACAGGATCCGGTCGGGCTGGGGCGTGTCGGCGCGGCGGCCGAGCAGCACGTCGCGGGTCACCGCCTCGTCCGGCGAACGGGCCGCGAGCGAATAGGCGCCCGGCAAGTCGATGACGGTCAGTGCCTGGCCGTGCTGGGAGTAGGCCACTCCCATCTTCTTTTCCACCGTCACGCCCGGATAGTTGCCGACTTTCTGCTTCAGGCCGGTCAGGGCGTTGAAGAGCGTGCTCTTGCCGCAATTCGGATTGCCGACCACGGCGTACACCGGGGCCCGCCCTCCGGCGGACCTAGGAGGAGGGTTCGACGACGACATGCTCGGCCTCGCTCTTGCGCAACGTGAGGTGGTACCCTCGAACCTTGATCTCGATCGGATCGCCCAGCGGGGCGGTCCGGACCAGGGTCACCGGGGTGCCCGGCAGAAGCCCCATTTCCCGCAGGCGCAGGAAACCGCCGCCGTCCTGCGGGCAGCGGCGCACCACGGCCGACGCGCCTGCGGCAAGCTGCGAAAGCATCAGTTCCTCCGGCATCCGTCAGACGCCGCCGCGGATCATCTCGACCAGGATATGGGCGGCGGCCCGATCGCTGAGCGCGATTCGTGTGCCGCAGAGCTGGCAAAGCAACGTCCTCCGACCGGCGATGCGCTCGATCACTGCCGACTCGCAGAAACCCATCTCCCGAAGCCTTGAGCAGGTGTCGGGTTCCCCCGAGAGCCTGCAGACCCGGCCGGCGGATCCAACCGGAAGCTCATTCAGACGAATGAGGCGCGGACGAAAGGGCTCAGCGAGATTAGGCATGGCGGACTGATTTCCAGCGTTTAGGGCACTGAAATTGAATGAGACTCAATTTCATCTGTCAAGCATACAATGTTTTTATCTATAAGCCAGCCTGTTGCAAAACAGCACCTTCGGTATCCCCTTAGCCGTCACTCTGTGCCTCCCCTGCCAAGCCAAGGGACAGGTTCGTAGGCGATAGGGACAGGTTAGCGATGGGGATAGTGGGGGTGGATAGGGACAGGTTAGAAAGCCGGGATCCTGCCTACGAGGGAGGGGGAGAACGGAGCGCGTCCAGGACGATGCCTGGGGTGAGCAGGGTCGGGAGGATCACCGGGTCGGGCCGGTTGGGTAGCCAGAGCAGATCGAACGGCACGGCGCTGCGGTGGTACTTGGCGAGTTCGGCGGTGATCGCCGGATCCTGGTTGGTCCAGTCGGCGCGGAGTGTCGCGATGTTCTCGTTGCGGAAGGTGCGGAGAACTTCGTCTGAATGAAAAACGAGCTTCTTGTTGGCCTGGCACGTGGCGCACCACCGGGCGGTAAAATCGACGTAGACGATGCGGCCGTCGGCGCGGAGCTGCGCCACGGTTTCCGGACTCCACTTCTCCCAGGTGATGTCGGTCGGCGCGGCCGGCTTTGGCCAGCCGGCCCAGGCTCCTAAGGCGATCAGTCCCAAGCCGAGAATCATGCCGAAACCCGCCCGGCCGGTCCTGGGTGCGGCGGCCTGCCCGCGGCCAAAGGCCCAGACGCCCAGGGCGACGATGACCAGGCTGAAGAAGGCCGCGAGCAACTGGCTTTCCGAAACCTGGCCGGCGAGGACCCAGGCGAGGTACCCGACCGTGGCGTAGAGCGGGAAAGCCAGGAGCTGCCGGAACCACACCATCCAGGCTCCTGGCCTGGGGAGGACTTTCACCGCTCCGGGAAAAAGGGAAAGGAGCAGATACGGCGCCGCCAGACCGACTGCGATTGCGGTGAAGATGAGGAACGAATCCGCCGCCGGAAGGGCGAGGGCGGCCCCGAGCGCGGGGGCGAGAAAGGGCGCCGAGCAGGGCGTGGCGACCAGGGTCGCGAGGGCGCCGGCGAAGAACGAACCCGCAAGTCCTGTCCGGGATTGGAGGCCGGAGCCGACGGCCGTCGCGGCAAGCCCGAACTCGAAGACGCCGCTCAGGTTGAGGGCGAAGACGAGCATCAGCGAGGCCAGGCCGAAGACGAACCCGGCCGACTGGAGCTGGAAGCCCCAGCCGAGCTGAGACCCGCCGGCGCGAAGGATCGCGAGAAGACCGGCGAGGGCCCAGAAGGACAGCAGGACTCCGGCGCTGAAAGAGAGACCGTGGGCGGCGACTTTGCGGCGGTCGCGGCCAGCCTGGTTCACGAAGCCGAGAATCTTGATTCCGATCACCGGAAAAACGCACGGCATCAGGTTCAGGATCAGGCCGCCGAGGAAGGCCAGGCCGAGCAGGCCGCGGAGGGGCTTGGCGGATGCGGCCGCCGGCGCGGCGGACGAGGGCGGCCCGAAGGGTGCGTCCACCTGCAGGCCGGGCAGCGTGCCGGCCGGGGTCCAGCCAGTCGCGGAGGTGAGCACGCCAGTCAGTCTCGTCACGCCGGCCGGGGCGTCCATCCCGAGAGGCAGGGTCAGGATGTACCCGCCGTGGCCCGTATGGGCGACGATCTGGGGCTGGTCGAAGGCCACGAGGTCGTTGTCGGAGAAAAAGTGCAGCGCGGTCGGCGCGGCGCCCCCTTCGTCCCGAATTCGGCGAACGCGCAGCGTGACGGCCTTGGAGCCGCGGGTGGCGGAAAGGCTCCAGTTGGCGTCGGCGCGGGGGAGCCGCGCGAGAACGGCACGGATCTTAGCCCCCCAGAGGGGATCGGGAGCCGCGGGCCCTGCGGCGACGTGAAGCTTGAGGCTGAGGAAAGCTCGGCCCGGCTTGCAGACCTCGCGGCACATCAACCACTCGGCCAGGGCCTTGAGCTCGATCGTTGCGCCGGCCGGAAGGGTTGCCGGCGGAGTTAGGGTCACGGGCAGGAACAGGTCGCCTTGGTAGCCGTTGCCGATCACAGCGCCGGTGTCATCCTTGAGCACTTCGGGCGCGGGCCATCGGATTTCGCCGGCCTTCCATCCGGGGGGCAGCGCCCATTTGAGCGTGGTCGGGGTCCCGGTGCCGGGATTGACCCAATAGGTGTGCCATTGCGGTTGGTGGACCAGACGGAGCGCGACGGTGAGCGGCTCGCCGGGCTGGACCGAGGCGTCGGCGGAAACAAGCGAAGCCTGCACCTGCGCCCGCAGTCCGGGGGAAAGAGCCAGGGCCATGACGGCGGTGGCCGTACGGAGGCGGCGGAGCTTCATTGAGGCAGCGTGAGGACTTGTGGGCGGGGACGCAAATCGCGACGTGGGATGACCGGGAAGACGATTTTGGAGCGACGATTGCTCTCGACTCGCGCGCGAGGGTCTCGCGAACCTTGGGCCATGAACACGCGGATCTTTGGCCACACGCAGCGGTGGGTGGGGGCGGGGGGGCTCGGCACCGGGCAGCTGGGCGCCGGCTGGGGCGAGGTCACGGAGGCCGACGCGATGGCGACGCTGCGCGCCGCCTACGAGGCGGGGACGACGTTTTTCGACACGGCGGACGTTTACGGGATGGGCCGGAGCGAAACCTTCATCGGGCGCTTCCTCAAGGAAACCCGCGCTCCGATCTACGTGGCGACCAAGTTTGGCCGGTTCAGCCCGCCTGGCTGGCCCGATAACTTCACTCGAAAGATCGTGAGGGAGCACGCCGATGCCTCGCTCCGCCGCCTGGGCGTGGACGCGCTCGACCTGACCCAGCTGCACTGCCTGCCGACCGAAATCATGCGGCAGGGGGAGATCTTCGAGTGGCTGCGCGAACTCAAGCGGGACGGCAAGATTCGCGATTTCGGCGCCAGTGTGGAGTCGGTCGACCAGGCGGTCGAATGCCTCCGGGTCGATGGAATCGCCGCCCTGCAGGTCATCTTCAATATCTTTCGGCAAAAGCCGATCGACCTCCTATTCGCGGAGGCCGCGCGGCGGAACGTGGCGATCATCGTGCGGTTGCCGCTCGCGAGCGGACTTCTGGCGGGCAAGATGACCAAGGCGACCACCTTCGCCGCCGACGACCATAGGAACTTCAACCGCGATGGCCTGCAGTTCAACGTCGGCGAGACCTTTGCCGGCCTGCCCTTCGAGAAGGGGGTCGACCTGGCCGAAGCGCTCCGGTCCATGGCGCCGGCCGGGTTCACGATGGCCGAGATGGCCCTCCGTTGGTGCCTGGATTACAGCGCGGTCAGCGTGGTGATCCCCGGAGCGAAGAACCCCGCCCAAGCCCGGGCCAACGCCGTCGCGTCCGCCCGCCACCCGCTCGCACCGGATCTGCACGCACGGCTGGCCGACTTCTACCGACGCGACGTGGCCCCGTACATCCGCGGGGCCTACTGAGCGGCGGGGCCCCCGCTCGGCGCGGCGTCGCGCGGCTCCTGGGCGGCGGCCCCGGCGCCAATCCAGCGCTCGAGCAGCCGTATTTGGTCGGGAGTGAGGGGATTCTTGCCGTTGCTTGGCATGTAGTCGTCGTCGTCGGGCGGGAGCGTGACCCGGCGGATGAGCTCGCTGTACTGCGGATACCAGGGATCGACCACGGATCCATCGTCGCCGCCGAGCATGAGCTGCGCATAGCTGTCGAGCCGGAGCCCTCCCTTCATCTTGTTGGGGTTGTGGCAGGATGCGCAGCTGCGCGCGAAGATCGGGGCGATTCGGGCCGCGTACAAGGTGGGAACAGCTCCCGCCTTCGCGGGCGGCGGCGGCTTGGGCCGGGCCGGCTCGGGCACGCCGAGAATGGAGCGGAGCCGGGAAGGCATGAATTCGGTCAGGAAGGATTCGCCATGGCTCAGCTGTCCGCCCGCGTGGCCCGTCCAGACCATGAGCGCCACGGTGCTGATGAGAAGCGGGCAATAGGCCAGAATGTATCCGGGCCGACCAGGCGGCGAGGCCTTCCGGACAACGCTGGCGACGACGCAGAGCGCCGCCAGGGCGACGCCGCTCCACATGTGACGGGTGACCAGCGGACCTCCATACCCCCCGCTCCATGCAAGCAGCCAGCCGTCGAGCGCTGCCGCGATCACTCCCGCTGTCGCCAGTCCCAGGACAAACCCGGCAGTCGACCTGAGTTCAATTCCCCGACCGAAGGCGCCGGCCAGCTCGAGAATTGGAACCAGAACCAACAGTCCGATAGGAAGATGTACGATCAGGGGATGGAAGCGGCCCACAAATTGGGCCAGCTTGCCATGCTCGTGGCCGATCGGGGGTGCGCCCAGGGCAAGAAATGCGGCCAGGAGAGTAAGGCCGGCTCCGAGCCGCGCAGTCTTGGAAAAAGCTCCCATCTTCGGGGTCGATCGCATAGGGCGTTATCCCAACAAACTCATGGTCAGCGGGCTAGGGGATTGGATGCCGACATCGAGAAAGACTCTAGCACGAAGCTCAAGCATTGAAATTGGCGGAGATAATTTTCGAGAAAATGTTAAGTAAAGTGTTATAAACCATAATCTTAATTAAATCATGTTGCGGTCCACCGATACCAAGCTAGGGTGGCGGCTGTCGGATGGGGCCTGCCCTCATCCGGCACGTCAGGGTTAGAAGTTGATTGAAAATGCCCTACACCTTCGGGTCTGGGCATACGACTGCCGCACCAAGCGGAATAGAAAGGACGAAAAATCCCATGATTATCGCCCTTATGATAGCCTGGGCGACCGTGGTTGCGATTGGGTTCGTAGCCAATGTCGATACCGGGAGCAATAAGAGTAAGCTAAAGTAGAAAACGACGCCGCCCCCGGGGGGGACCCCCCGGGGGGGGTTGTTTTTTGTATGCCAGGGGGGGGGACCGGGGAAACATAGGAGCCGGGGCGGGGGGTGGTGGTACCCGCCAATT
>VFSW01016222.1_pt1 | contig 10179 bp, 4 predicted proteins | sample 5358111 | NCBI WGS metagenome assembly VFSW01 (sample SAMN11554181, study PRJNA540505) | mine drainage metagenome | isolation source: sediment from site ElyBrook_90M | place: USA: Ely Copper Mine, Vershire, VT | collected 2017
ACCACGTGGCTACCGAGAAACCCTGAGCCTCCGGTCACTACAATCTGTTTTTCCTGAAGCGTTATCATTTATCGCTCTACCTCGCTCAAGTCTTCATCATCCGCCCTTTAACCGTATCGTCAGCCCGCCTCACGAGCGTCGTCGTAGTAGGAAGAGTAATGTCGATAGAAATAGTAAGCGTAGTCGCTATGCCTCATATCGACACGGTTAAGTACAACGCCAAGCAGGCGAGCATGCACTCGCGACAGGTGGACCACACAGTCGCGAACGACATTGCGCGGGGTCTTACCGGCTTCGACTACCACCACTACGCCATCGACCAGGGTCGCGAGAATTAACGCATCGCTCATCGGAACGATTGGGCACGTATCGACCAGCACGTGGTCATACTGTTCGCGCAATTCATCGAGCACCTGCTGCATTTTTTTCGAACCGATTAGCGCACCGGGATTCGGCGGACGCGATCCTGCCGTCAGCAGATACACCCCACCTTGCCCTTGTCCCTCGATCACGAGACGAATGACTTCGTCGAGCTTTTTTTGTCCGGTCAGAACCTCGGTCAGCCCAAAATTGTTTTCGACACCGAGAATGCGATGACACTGGGAGCGCCGCAGATCGCAATCGATAACGAGTACCCTCCGTCCGGCTTGTGCAAAGGCGATCGCGGTGTTGAGCACCGTCACACTTTTGCCTTCACCTTTGCGGGTGCTGGTAAAGAGCATCGTCCCGGGTGGTTGGTCCGGCCGGGACAGCACGATACCGGTGCAAAGGGTGCGGAAGGCTTCGGTCGCAGCCGAATATTGAGTCTTGCCCAGCGTGGGTAGGGCGTACGCGCTGGTCGGCGTGGCGTCGGACAGACTCAGCGAAAGCTCCGCGTGTCCATTCGTTCCGACACTCCGGGGTTTTCCGACACTCCGAGGTTTGTCGTGCTCGGCCATCGTGAGAAAGTCCGGAACTACGGTCAGATTGGGAAGGCGCAGCCAGGTCTCAACTTCGCTCGGAGTTTCGAGAGTGTTGTCGAGATATTCGGTTACCAGCGCCAACCCGATGCCACCGACCAACCCGACAATCAACCCCAGAACCAGACTCAGAGCCTTGCGCGGGATCGCGGGTCGCTCAGGCGGCACGGCCGGATCGATTACCGAGACATTGGAAGCCCGCAGTTGCGCTTCCATGCCCATCTCTTTCATCCGCTGCAGCACACCCTCATAGAGTTGGCGATTGGTGTCGACCTCGCGCGACAGGATGGCGTCCTCCACCCCCGCGTCCTTGAGTTTCATCGCCTCGACCTTGAGCGCGTCCATCTCATTCTTGAGTTTCTCTTCCTTCGATTGAGCGGACAGATAGGCGGCTTGTGTCGCCGTGGCGATGTTCAGGACTTCGCTTCGCAGGCGCGCCCGGACTTCCCGGGTCTGCGCGTCCGCCTTGGCAAACTTCGGATGGTCGGGAGTATAGGTGCTTGCGAGCGAAGCTTCCTGACTTTCAAGCGTCGATAATTGTTCCTTAAGATTCTGGACCAGGGGACTTTCGACCACGTCCGGAAGCGCATCATAGTCGTGCCGTTGAACGAGCTGCGCTTGGGCTTCCTTCGCAATGCGATCGGCCTCGGCCCCAGCCATTAGTTTGCTGAGCTCATCAAGCCGTTCGAGCACGGTCGTGCGATGACTACCGCCGCCTGCGACGCTCGCTAGATCGCCTTCATCGAGATAGACGAGGCCGCTTTTGCGCCGGTAATTATTCAGGTTTATCTCGGACTCGCGCAGCTTCTGTTCGATATCGCCCAGCTTCTCGCGGAGAAACTGTTCGGCCTCCTCGCCGGGTTCGGTCCTCAGTTTTAAGCCTTCCTGGATGTAGGCCTGAGCATGTGCGTTGGCGATGTGTGCCGATAGCACCGGGTCTGGACTCAAAAAGGAAACCCGCACGGTGCGTGAGTTCAGCGCAGGCTGCACGCTCAGTCGACTCAGGTAGCGATCGATCAACCCGAGATCCACGTGAAGCTCGTTTTCCGCAATCGGCGATTTCGTGGCGGGGAAAACCGCATAGTAAAGCGCACGCACATGGTCGATCGCCCAACCCGGTAACCCACTCAGATAGGGTTCTAGGAATGCAGGATTATGCTCGAGCCCAAGTTGACGAATAACCTGCGCGGCGAGAATATGACTCTTGAGCAAATCTTCTTGCGTTTTGTAGAAGTCGTGCGCGGTATCCAGAATATCGGGCGAAAAAAGCTCTTCCTGAGACCCGAGCACCTGCGGCGCGTTGCGCTCGATTAGTATAACCGTGCCCGCTCGGTACATCGGTCGCAGAACCAGAAATACCGCCGCCGCAGTGGTCGCTAGGGTTATCAAGGTGAACGTTGCGATGAGCCGCGCCCGGCGCTTGAGGATGAGCCAAAAGTGACCGATTGAAGCCCGGTTTTGGTCGTGTTCAAGCCACGGTGTCGCAAACACCTCGTCCCGCTGGCCGAGGAGCACGGTAGTATCCTGACGGCTGTCGATCCCTCTCACAGTAATCGTGCTCCTGGCGCTCCGAGTGAATTATCGGCTGCTCGTGCCGTTCGTGCTTCGTAAGCTGGAGGCATCGCCTTGACCTTTAGGTAACTCGTGTCCGCTCCGAGTACTTCACGGCGCCACATACGCACCCGCACGGAAAAGCTGTATCGCCGTTTCATAAAATCCGTAGGGAATAATTTTCGTGCCCGAAACCGGCACTTCGATGACATCACCATCTTCGACCGCGATATCGGTCGCATCCCCACTTTGGACTTTCTCGATATCAACGTAGAGACCCTGGGCGCCCTCGTTGTCTTTGCGAATGACTTTTATGTTGCTTTTTTTCGCCGGGTACATCGCACCACCGGCCGCCGCAATCGCGCCGAGTACTTTCAAATCCCGGCTGATCGGATAGGACCCCGGCTTGTTCACCCATCCATCCACCAACACCTGACCGTTAGCCGCAACGTTGATTATGTCCCCGGGATGGGCCGGCATGCCGAGGAAATTGCGCTCGGATTTGTCGTCCACGTCAACCACAATCGCGTTCTGCGCATCGTCCATCGAGAGCGTCGGCATCAGGGTGGCCTCGGACAGCCCCTTCTCACTCTTGTCGCCTTTCTGCAGCGCCAGCTCTGCCGGTCTGAATTGCACTCGTGGGGAGGCATCGACGGTGAATCCACCAGCGAGTGAAATCATGTCCTGAATGGTGTTGTTAGGACCCGACAAACTATAGACGCCCGGTTTCGCAACCGACCCGAATACTCCGACTTCGCGGCTGTGATACTCGGTTACCAGCAAACTGATCTGAGGCTGCCGCAAGTAATGCTTTAGCTGTTGCTGCAGACTGGTTACGGCTTCCTGCTGCGTTAAACCTGCAATTTTGACCTCACCCAGTAACGGCAGCGTGATCGTTCCGGTGCCCGAAATTCGATACTGATTGTTGAATTCGTCGTCGTCCGGACAGCTGATACTGATCAGGTCGCCTGGCCCCAGCGCGAAGTCACCTCCGCCGCCGGCTTCTCGATCTTGCCAGATTCGCCTCAGCACGGCGTCGCCGTTACCGGCCGGATTCTCACTGGATCCGCTAGTGGGCACAGTTTCTGAAGTCGCCACCGCTAAGGGCTGCTGATGTGCGGACGACTCGATCGAATTTGACGCGCCACTCGGGAGCTGCGCAGATCGAGTGACGCAGCCGGCCAGAACCATCACTATTACGGGCGTAACGAGAAATAGAGAGAGACTCATCGCATTCTCAAAGCGCCGGCTGCGGATGCGCCACGTCCGTTGAATGTTGTAACGTCCTATGTGTCGTAAAATAGCTCGGCAATTCATAAGACCACTTCAAGCAGCTAAACGAATTTATGGTTAGTAACTCATCTGTAACGTATGTAGAGTCAAGTTTTAACGCCCGTTAAAGCAAAATGTTCAACGCGATCCTATTGCTGGTCGCTTCGATCAAACTTTACGTGCTCAAACCTATCTCAGGCCCGTGTTGAAGCAGCAAAACGTGCGCACAAGTACGAGAATCGGCGCTCAATCTAGTTTGCTTTATTTATTTGAGTATAGCAATGGCCCTGCTGACTATGAACACTTTTGATAATCATAACAGCCGCAAATTCGCGCGAATTCGTCAAAATTAGCACGCGGGTTTTCTCCGTGATGAAGACGCCGGGCACGATTGCAGCGCTCTTCCCACGTCAGGTTCTCCACGCTGACATATCCCTCCGAGAAAGCCAGTCGTAGCGTTGGTGGGAATAGGTCCGACCTCGATAGCCCCGGTGGCGATATTGAACCGGTAGAAATTGCCCGTGAACTGGCTTCCGGCCCAGAATGAAGTGCCATCCCTATCAAGCGCCAACGCGAACCAGCCGAAATCACTCGGAAATGGGCCAACCTCGCCTGGCGCGGTGTAGGTCTGAAGCTGGTTCCCAGCCGAGTCTAATCTGATCACTTCATCCAGGTCTGCCAGCAGGACCGCACCGTCCGGCAGTAATTTGATCCCGAAGGCTGCGCCTGCCGCAGAAAGTCCGTCAACCAAGTCCGGCAATTGCGAGTTCGTGCAGACGTCGAAGCGCCTAATCGCCTCGCCCTCAGACGTGTAGAAGAGAGTGCACTGGTCAGATGCCAGATCGATCCAGTCGATACCGCGGCCACCGCTCTCCACATCCGGGCTGAAAGTCGTCTGCAAAACATTTGCGCTGCTATATTTGAACAGCTTTTGCGCGTCGGGGCTGCCGACATAAAAGTTACCCGCGTGGTCGAAGACGATCGATTCGGCGTGACCTGTCGCACCGATCTTCGTTCCTGGGTTAAGCGTCTGATCGATCGGATGGGGACTGGTGCTGTCATACAGAGTTAGCTTGGTTGCCGTAAAGTCGGTTGTATAAAGCTTGTTGCCCTTATTATTGAATGCACAGCCTGCGGTCAGGTCAGGCGTAATCTTCAGTCCGTTGAATACGGAGCCGAGGAAATTCCCGCTGTTGTCGTACACCTTATAGCTGGCAAGCTGATTGTCACTGACACGCGATACGTTGCCAAAATTGACATCGCCAGTTTCGCTGAGCGCCGCAAACGTTAGAGCCATGCCCAATGTAGTTGAGGAAACCGACACCTTCGACGCGAAAAAGTTGAGTTGCGTGTTGTTGCCAAAATTCAGGCTGCCATTACAAGCAACCGCGCCATTGATCGTAATACCGGTGGTTCCCGTGCAAGTACTGTTCAGCGCAAGCAAAGTCCCGTTCAAGGTGCTCGACGCGTTCCACGCAGTCACGAGACCGCCGACGTTGATGATTACGTTTGCCGGCGCGAGCCCCCCCACCAGTTTGATCGTCGCGCCGTCGCCAATCGCCAGTGCACCACTGATATTGAGAACGAGGGTGTCAGTGGCAAGGCCAGAGAGCCTCAAGGTGGACGAATTGCCCAACGTCACCGAGGGAACGGAGATTATATTCAGGCCGGCTATGCTGTCGCTGATCGTCTGGGTTCCGCTAGCGGCCAGGTTTACCGCCGGTATGGTCTGCGTTGGAGCAGTCCCGCCAAGCGCAGTCTCAAACGTTGCCAGGTCCGAGATCGCACTGGTCAGGGTTGCGAGGTCAGGATTGGTGCCTGAAGTATCGGAGGTGCCGCAGGTTGCGCCGGTTTCAAGGTCGAGCAGATTACCCCCGGTGACACACGCACCGAGCGCTTTCGCATAGTTATTCAGCTCAACTGTACTGGATGTAGCAATTACATCCTGCCCCGCTATCGAATTGGCACCAAAGCTCACATCTTTGCCGCCAACCGCACCGCCGGGTGCAATTCCCCCAACTGCCACAGCGACGTCGCCATTGACCCAACCTGCCGCGTCAACGGAGGGTACAGCGAAGAACAACGCTCCTATCGCGAGTAGCGATGCGACTATCCGCCGTCCATTTTTTCCTGATCGGTTCAAGTTTTTGATCTTCTCCAAGGGATTCGTTCCAGCCGAAATCTTGGAATTCCGATTATCAAGGTCCCGCAGGATTTGCTTTATTCGATTTATGTTGACTTCTAGGGATAGTCAAGGGGTCGAATTTGGATGTTTGACAAACTAATTGCCATAAATCATTTTTGGGACGCTCCACGAGATTTGGCGTCAAGCAATCAGATGCAACCTTATGCGATTCTTAACTATCATTGTTAGGATGCGCTACGCAAGAGGGCCTCACAGAGGGATTTATTTGTCTGTAATAGGCAAGCAACCGATGATCAACAGCAAAATGCGAGGATTTCCCTTGAACTTCGCGACTACCGTCAACTTTCACAAATCGGCGTTTGGGGCGGACAGAAAGCGATCCGTTCAAGGTTCAACAGCGGAATTGAAGAATTATCGGCACATCTTGGCCACCCTGATTCTTTTCGCCGCGGCAATAGTTCTCGGCGCCTCTCAGACAAGTGCTGCGAACACGGGAGCGCCGCACTTCGCGCCAAAACTGCTGGATTTCCCCAACGAGGTCGTCGGTATCCTGGCCTCGGCGACCAGCCCGCCGGTGTCGGTCAAGTTCATCAACCCTCGTAACGGTGCTGCCGTCAAAATCAAGGCCGTTAGTATCTTTGGCACCGACCCGGCAGATTTCGCCGTCGGTGGTACAACTTGTAGCGGTACGTTAATAAATGGTTCTGTCTGTCGGATTACCGTTACCTTCACTCCGACGCTGCTTGGAGTTCGCGAGGGCACGCTTACCGTCAAAAGCGACCTCGGCAGCTTTAGTATCCCGCTCACCGGACGTGGCGTGCCGGGCGTGCTTAAATTGACTCCGGCGGCACTTTCCTTCGGCAAACAGACCGACGGCGTAACCAGCCCGATCGGCAAGACCGTTTCCATCACCAATGGTAATCCGGTGGCATTACAAGTCACCCAAGCGCAAACGACCGGCAGTTTTCAAATTCAAACGAACAATTGCGTCGGGGTGCTGAATGCAGGGCAGACTTGCACGATCGTCCTCACGGTAACGCCGCTTTGCCCCGTACCGGAAGCGGGTGCCTTGATCGTTTCAAACGACGGCGCTAGCGATCAGCAAAGTGTGGCGCTCTCCGTGATCGGCGTGGCGAACGGCGGTGCGCCCGGTCCCCACGTCCTGATTGCGGGTGGTCTGAGCACCAAAGGTCGAACGCTCGCCTCGGCTGAATTGTTCGATTCGGTTGCTTGTAAATTCAAGTCAACCGGCTCCATGAGCGTGCCGCGGGTGGGACATACCGCAACCTGGCTGGACCCGGCGATTGTTCCGGCCCTCGGCGGGCAGGTCTTGATAACTGGGGGCAAAACAAATAATTCCGGTGCCGTAACCACCAGCGCCGACCTCTATGATCCGCTAACCGGCAAGTTCACGCCGACCGGAGCTCTGGAAGATCCACGTGCCAATCACAGCGCAACCTTGATAACCGAGGGTCCACTCGCCGGGATGGTGCTCATCACCGGCGGCGTGACGACCGGCGGGGTACCGGACTCTACGGCAGAGTTGTTCAACCCCGCAACCGGGACATTTTCGTTCACCACCGGCACTCTCAATACGGGACGCAGCCATCACACGGCGCTGTTGATGGCGGGATGCGGTATCGGCTGCAACGAGGAGGGCGACGTGCTGGTAGCCGGCGGCTTGGACAGCTCCGGTAACGCGCTGGACAATGCTGAAGTGTTCGATCAGGCCAGCGAAAGTTTCAGCTGTGTCGGAGGAGTGGTTACTGCCACGGGTCTTTGCAAACGCTCACTCTCCAGTCCGCGTTGGAAGCACATTGCAGTGGCCGGTTTGAACGGCCGCGTCACCTTGATCGGCGGCGATGACGAGAGCGGATTCGTAAATCCCGGGTCGGCCTTGCAATCCACCGATGTGTACGCCCCTGCCAGCCAGGTCTTGGCGGAGGGTCCGACGATGATCGACGCGCGCCAGGCAGAATCCTTCGCCTCACTAACTGTGGGATCGTTAAGCGGTCTCACACTCGTAATGGGCGGCCTCGACGCCAGCGGGGCAACCCTGTCGTCAGCGGAATTGCTCGATCCGGCGCATAACAGTTTCGCCTGCATCGGAGGGAGAAACCCGCTCGGCACTAACTGTACGCCGATAATGGCGAGCCCTCGAGCGTTTAGTTCAGCGGTGGCATTCGCAAGCGGACCGCTTGCCGGGTCCGCGCTGATTACGGGCGGAATCGATGCCGCGAAATCCGCCACGCTCCGTAGCGCCGAGCTGTTCAATTCGACCACGGCAGGATTCTTTGCACTTCCGAATATGACCGTTCCACGTTCCCAACATCGCGCGATCTTGCTGCCATAGATTAAGAGGGGCACCTCAAGCTTCACGACGAATTACGCTGGGAGTCATGACGTAGAACAGCATTATTTGGACCCTTTTCGCCGGACTCGGATGACGCTTTTTTCGCGCAAGGGCGCCTGCTGTAAGAATTGAAAGTTGACGACCGGACGACTGCCGAATAGCATGACGCTTTCTATAAGGTGATTTGCATCATTTACTTGGGCAATTAGCCGAAATGTGGTCGTTTATTGTCGCTTTCAAGCCCGGCTTCGGCACCGTTCGAAATAACCGTGACCACCGACGACACGCTCGAGGAGATAGTTAACTAATGCCGCATAGTTATGCGACTGCACGCCGGAATCGCCGGATTCCGCTGTTGCTGTTTTTTTTGACGCTCACCTTAATCACGTCGGCAGCTCTCTTGACCGGTCTTGCTCACGCCACTTTCGACGGCACCAATAACGTCGCCGACGCAGTGCTCGGGCAGTTCGATTTCAGCAAAGCGGGAGTCAATTCTGTTGATGCGCAAGGCTTGAACGTCGGCTTGGATAGCGGCGTCGCCATTAACGAGACCAACGGTACTTTCGGGGTCACCAGCGAAGCGCTACGAAGCCAGGCTGGAGTCGTGGTTGGTCTCGACGGCAAGCTCTGGGTGGCCGATACCGGTAATAACCGCGTGCTCGGATGGCCCACCGCGACCAGCTTCGCCAACGGCGCCGCAGCGACGATCGTGCTTGGGCAGCCGGATTTCAACTCGTATTTCGTCAACAATAATGCGGGACTGCCCGCGGCAACCCCTACTCAATCGAGTTTGGCAGGTCCGACCGCCCTCGCGATCGATCCGGTGTCGGGAAATCTCTGGGTCGCCGATACGCAGAACAATCGCGTATTGGTCTTCGAACCGCCCTTTGTAACCGCCATGAATGCGGCCGTGGTTTACGGCCAGGGCGGTTCCTTCACGACCAACACCGGCTGTAACCACTTCAGCATCACCACGCCGGGTGCTCTATGCCTGCCGCAGGGAATTGCGATCGATCCCGCGCAAAATCTCTTCATTGCCGACACCAACGACCATCGCGTGCTGGAGTACGACAGCGGGGCGTCCAGCTTCAACACCACCGCGAACCTGGTGATTGGACAGCCCGATTTCACGCACAAGATCTGCAATAACAACGGCAACAATACGCCCGGCGATTCAACTTCGCAGAACTCGCTCTGTGTGCCCACGGGGATCGCGGTTGACGCGAGCGACAACCTCTACGTCGTCGATCGAAGTAACAATCGCGTCCTTGAATATACCGATCCGGTCACCAGCCATATGGCTCAACCGAAGGCGAATCTGGTGTTCGGGCAAGCGGCCAACTTCACCACGCCATACTGTGATGCAAACGCGAGCCCGCCGACCGTCAATACTCTGACTCTGTGCGGACCCCATTCGCTGGCGCTGGATGCCAACGGCAATCTCTGGGTCTCCGATGCGGCCAACAGCCGCGTGCTCGAGTATCTCAATCCGCTCGTCCCCTCAGGAGGATGTACTCCCAATCCGGATGGCAGTGGATGCCCAGGCGATACCGCGGCCGACCTGGTTCTCGGGCAAGTAAACTTTTCCAGCCGGAGTCCGAATGGCGCTCCTCCCGTAATCACCGCGAGTTCTCTCTCGGAACCCGAGGGCATCGCAACGCTGCCGAATGGGGGAGGGCTCGACGTCTTTGTCGTGGACAACCTGACATCGACGGCCGGCAGCAAGCCGGGCATTCTAGCCACTGCTCAGAACGATCGCGTGTTGCGCTACAAGCAAGTCACCACGAGCGGGCAGGCTGCGTTTGCGGTCCTCGGGCAAACCAATTTCAGCAATTATTCCGCAAATTTTGCGGATGGTATCGGACTCAACAGCCAATGGACGACGCAGGCCTTCAACA
>VFSW01016223.1_pt1 | contig 10179 bp, 9 predicted proteins | sample 5358111 | NCBI WGS metagenome assembly VFSW01 (sample SAMN11554181, study PRJNA540505) | mine drainage metagenome | isolation source: sediment from site ElyBrook_90M | place: USA: Ely Copper Mine, Vershire, VT | collected 2017
CGCACGCCAGCGGGTAACCGCGCGGCACGCTATCGCTGCGTGCTGGCCGCAGCCCAGGATGGAATCATCCTCGCCAAAGCGGAGGGTGCAGTCGAAGGGGAAATCCTGAATGAGCCGCGCGGTACCGGCGGCTTCGGCTACGATCCACTCTTCTATCTGCCAACCTTCCAGCGGACGATGGCTGAACTGGATCTGGAGACCAAGCATACGATCAGCCATCGCGGGCACGCGCTCCGTGCCTTGCTGCCGCTGCTCGGCACGGAAATGCTGCAGCAGTAAAGGGCCTGTTTGGTTTAATAGGGAAATGCTATCGAATCGATCCATCCCGAACGCCATCGTCATTCCTGTCCTGGCATATCCTGACGTCAACGAAGCTGCAACCTGGCTATGTGATGCCTTCGGATTTACCGTCCGACTGCGCATCGGCAGTCATCGCGTTCAGTTGAACGTGGTGGGAGGGGGTGCGGTAATCGTAAGAGAAATGCGCCCAAACGAAGTTAATGAAGTGATGGGCCGGGGCCACTCGATCACTATTCGTGTGGAAGACGTAGATGCCCACTGCAGGCGAGCCACAGATCACGGCGCGCAAATCACGCAAGAACCAACGACGCAGCCCTACGGCGAGCGCCAGTACACTGCGGAGGACCTCGCCGGACACTCGTGGACATTTTCGCAGTCCGTGGCCGATGTACACCCAGAGGAATGGGGTGGAGTCGCGGAGCATTTATAGTGCCATCCGATCTCCAGTGTCTACCAATCCAACAGCTTTCTTGACGACCTCGAATCTGACCCCGATAATGAAAGGTTCCTGAATTTCGTACAGCGTTGCATCGTCACGCCAGCGCAGGTTTGTTCAGCAGCAGCTTTCAGTACCAAGTTTCAGTATCAAGTTAAGGAGTCACTCGTTATGGCCACGGCCACCACTCCCGCCTCCGGCAACGCGCAGCCCAACAGTGCCCATGCAGGTGTACCGCCATTGCGCGCCGGACAGGGACATTCATTTTTACTTCGGAAACTGCACTCGCTCTCCGGCGTGATTCCCATCGGCGCATTTTTGCTGGAGCATTTTCTCTCCAACACTGAGGCGTTGCGTGGCCCCGCCGCGTATGCCGCGCAGGTAAAATTCCTCAACAGCCTGCCCTGGGTTCCCGTGCTGGAGTGGGGTTTCATCTTTCTGCCCATCCTGTACCACGCCTGCTACGGCATCTATATATGGTCGAGTGGGAAGTCGAACATTACCTATTACCCCTGGGCGGGCAACTGGATGTACATGGCGCAGCGCTGGACGGGCCTGATCGCTTTTGGCTATATCGCGCAGCACGTCTACCATCTGCGATTTAGTGGCGTGCGTCTGGCCGATCATCCCGGCGCTTCCTTCGCCAAGGTGCACCATGAACTGGCCAATCCCTGGATGCTGGCCGTCTATCTGGTCGCCATCGTCGCGACGAGCTGGCACTTTTCTTATGGCCTCTGGCTCTTTGCCGCCAAGTGGGGCATCACAACCGGCGACAAGGCGCGGCGTCGCTTTGGCTACGTCTGCACGGCGCTTGCGGTTGCGCTCATCACGCTGGGAATCGCTAGCGCGCTGGCCTTTTTGAATCCGAAATATCAATCCGGATGGACGGAGTCTTCAGCCGCGCAGACGACACAGAGCCAACTCCAGATGCCAGCCGATGCGGCGTCAAAGTAAATTGCGCGCGTCAGAAATTTTGCGCATAGAAAAGTTTTGAGAGAGGGTTGAAGAAGGTATGGCGAGTACCCCGAAGATTATTGTGGTGGGTGGTGGACTGGCAGGATTGTCCGCTGTAATCAAAATTGCCGAGGCCGGGGGCAAGGTCGATCTGTTTTCGATTGTCCCGGTCAAGCGTTCGCACTCCGTCTGCGCGCAGGGCGGCATCAACGCAGCCAAAAATCTGAAGGGTGAGGGCGACACCACCTTCCAGCACTTTGACGACACCGTCTATGGCGGAGACTTTCTGGGCAATCAGACCCCGATCAAAGGCATGTGCGAGGCCGCGCCAGCCATCATCGACCTGCTGGATCGCATGGGCGTGCCCTTCAATCGCACACCAGAAGGGCTGCTGGATTTCCGTCGCTTTGGCGGCACGCTCTACCATCGCACCGCCTTCGCGGGCGCAACCACAGGCCAGCAGTTGCTCTATGCGCTGGATGAGCAGGTGCGTCGCTACGAATCCGAAGGCAAGGTTCAAAAATTTGAAGGCTGGGAGTTTCTCTCCGCCGTGCTCGACTCCAAAGGCGCCTGTCGCGGCATCTGCGCTCTGAATCTGCGCACCATGGAAACGCGCACCTTCGCTGCCGATGCCATCATTCTGGCCACGGGCGGCAATGGAGCCATCTTCGGCAAGAGCACCAACTCCGTCGTCTGCACCGGCTCGGCGCAGGCTGCGGTCTATCAACAGGGAGCTTGCTATGCAAATGGCGAGTTTATTCAGGTGCATCCCACCTGCATTCCCGGCGAGGACAAACTGCGCCTGATGTCGGAATCCGCGCGCGGCGAAGGTGGCCGCGTCTGGGTGCCCAAGCTGGCCGGTGACAAGCGCGAGGCCAACAGTATTCCGGCCTCGGAGCGCTGGTATTTCCTCGAAGAGTGGTATCCCAAGTACGGCAATCTGGTGCCGCGCGACGTAGCCACGCGAGCGATTCATAAGGTTGTCTACGAACATGGCCTGGGCATCGACGGCCAGCCGATGGTCTATCTCGACCTGACGCACATTGACCGCGCCACGCTCGATCGCAAGCTCGAAGGCATTCTCGAAATCTACGAGAAGTTTGTTGGCGACGATCCACGCGAAGTGCCGATGAAGATTTTTCCCGGCATGCACTACACGATGGGTGGCCTGTGGGTTGATACCGATCAGATGACCAACGTTCCCGGAATTTTTGCTGCGGGCGAGGCGGAGTATCAGTATCACGGCGCCAATCGCCTGGGCGCGAACTCCCTGCTCTCCTGCATCTACGGCGGCTTTGTCGCAGGGCCAAAGGCTATGCAGTATGGCCGCAATCAGCAGGCGGCAGAAGGTGATGGCGGTCACACGGCAGAGCTGAAACGGCAAGAAGAGATCAACCAGCGGCTACTGTCCTCCAGTGGAAGCGAGAATCCCTTCAAGCTCTGGCGCGAACTGGGAGATGTAATGACCAAGAACGCCACCGTCATCCGCTACAACAAGAACCTGCAAGAGGCGGACAGCCAGATTCAGCGGCTCTTGGAGCGCTATCGCAACATTAACCTGAGCGACAAGAGCATGTGGGCCAACACCAGCTTTGCCTTCACGCGGCAACTGCTGAACATGCTGCAACTGGCGCGGGTTATTGTGCAAGGCGCCGAGCGGCGCGATGAATCGCGTGGCGCGCACTACAAGCCGGACTTTCCAGAGCGCAATGACGAAAAGTTTTTGAAGACGACCAAAGCATTCTTTGCTCCAGATACCAACGGCCCACGCTTTGAATATGAGGCGGTGGACACGCAATTCATTACACCGCGACCACGCAGATACGACGCGGCGAAATAAAGTTTTTATCAGGAAAAACACATGGCAGAACGCACAATCCAGGTTGAAATCAAGCGGCAGAATGGCCCTGACGGCAAGGCTGTCGTGGAGAAATTCTCGATACCGCACCGGCCCAATATGAACGTCATCTCCGTGTTGATGGAGATTGCGATCCGCCCCGTCACCATTGAGGGAAAAGAAACCGCTCCGGTCACCTACGAGTCCAATTGCCTCGAAGAAATTTGTGGCTCCTGCGCCAAGCTTATCAATGGCAAGGCCCGCATGGCCTGCTCCGCGCTGGTGGACAATCTGGAGCAGCCGCTACGGCTGGAGCCGCTGTCGAAGTTCCCCGTCGTGCGGGATTTGCAGGTAGATCGCAGCGTGTTGTTTGAAAATCTCAAGCGCGTTCAGGCCTGGGTGCCCATCGATGGCAGCTACGATCTTGGCTCCGGCCCGCGCATTACGCCGCAGGTGCAGGAGGAGAATTATCCGCTCTCCAACTGCATCTCCTGCTGCTGCTGCATGGAGGTCTGCCCGCAGTTCAATGCGGCCACGGGATTTGTTGGCGCGGCCACCATCGCGCAGGTCAAATTATTTAACGACCATCCAACAGGCAAGGTGCTCAAAGAAGAACGGCTGCGCGCGTTGATGGGCGATGGCGGCATTCAGGATTGCGCCTACGCGCAAAACTGCGTCGAGGCCTGCCCCAAGGAGTTGCCGCTCACGCGTGCCATCTCTGATGTTGGCGGACAAGTGATGGTGCAGGCCATCAAGGATATTTTTACAAAATAGAAGCGCAGCAAGTGAAAACAAAAATAAGCTCCCAACCGGGAGCTTTTTTTGTTGGAGCATTCACAGTCAATTTTTCAGTGCCCATCGCTTTTGCTGATGACACCTTGTCCTTCTTCGAACTTTTGAATTCTATTGGACGAACGTTGTGCAACTTCATTGGCAATCTCCTGCATCTTTTGATCGGCTTTGTCTGCCTCGATCCGTTCCGATTCCAGAGCTTTGCTGGGAGATGTGGGTGCGTTTTGTGGGGGAGTCCCGGTATTCGCCATGACATTAACGTCTGGTAATGGCAGATGGTATCAATTAGTAAATAGGTTGCTTGCGCCTCTAGACAAAAATATAGGAGGCAGGGTTACTTCCAGGGAGTATTTATTCGATATTCATGCCCTCAAGTCCTGTGTCTATGCCCTGAAGTCCTGTGTCCATGCGTAGTTCCGCGGGTATTTCCCATCTTGATTGTTGCTGCCGGCAACACGGCGGCGTGTTGCCGGAGGATGTTCCCGGATTGGGGGACAGGGGCAGATCACGCATCTGCGCCTCCTGTTCGCGTCTGGATTCACGTTTGTCCCGGATGCCTGCCATATCTTTTCATTTCGTTTTATATTTCTTTGCTTTACAACATCCTTATGTTGTGTTCGACTGAAAGAGAGAAGCATTGCCATTTGTGTGCATATTGCTAGGCAACATTTTTGCATTGCAGGTGTCTAACTCTGTAGTACGTCCTGTTTTGGGCGTTATTACGGAAGATACCAGGAATAATTCACGCAAATTGCAATAGAACCGATGATGATAATAATGCATGCAGTAGATAGAATTCGCATTTTGTTCTGCAAAGGGTTTTGAGTTTTGTAGGCATGAAGTCGAGTATTATCCCTCGCTTTTATTGCAGGATCCAGCGTTTTGATGTCAGCGGGCAAGTAAGATGTTGAACTGACTTTGTTGCCTTTTGGAGGCTGCGTTTTGAGTGCGAATCCGGTAATCCATCCCCATCAAGTCGAGACGTATGCAGCGGTGGTGTGCGCACAGGGTTCCACTGCCAGCATTAGCAAACGCCCGGTATCGCGGGTTCACGCCGAGCCAGATTCCCCAGAATTAGAGAATTTGATTGCGGAGCCAGTCGTTAGCCCGTGGTGTATGTCTCCGCTGAAGCGACTTTTTGATTTAGCTTGCGTGATTCCGGCACTGCTACTTCTGGTTCCGGTCATGCTGTTTGTAGCCATCTTGGTTTGGCTGACCTCAGAAGGGCCGATTCTCTTTCGCCAGCCTCGTGTAGGCTTGCACCGCCGCACCTTCACCATTTACAAATTCCGCACTATGTTCCACGATCCAGCCTGTGCTGGCCCTTGTGTCACCAAGACCGGCGATATCCGCCTGACCCCAATCGGCGAGTTTTTGCGTAAGTACAAGCTGGATGAATTTCCCCAACTCTACAACGTGCTGCGCGGAGATATGAGTCTGGTGGGTCCACGTCCGAAGCTGCCGCAGCACGAACATCTGGATATGCACTACCGTCCAGGCGTTACCGGAGCCGCCACGCTGGCCTTTGCCAATGAAGAAACCATGTTGCGGGATGTCCCGGATGCAATGCTGGAAGAGTTCCATGTAAATGTGGTTTCTCCCATCAAAAAGCGTTTGGATCGGGAGTATCAGGAACGAGCTACCTTTTCCAGCGACTTTTGTCTGCTGGTCGATACCGTACTGAAGCGGCGCACTTGTCTGGACATTCGGAATCTTGTCGCGGGTACCCGTACTCCTGAGCACGCGGAGCAACTGGTTACGCTGTGGGCAGCCGAACAAGCTGGCGACTAATCTCTCGCTCTGCACGCCCCTCTGTCAGCACCACTTTCCCCTATTGAAGCACTGCGCTGCCTGCGCAGACGCGTCCCGTAAACAGGCATGAAAAAAGCACAGACAATGTCTGTGCTTCTTTCATTTGCGACAAAGAAAATTACAACGCAAATTCCGTGGTGTGTTTGAATTCTCCACTGGAATGTTTCGGGTCGCGCGCAACGTACTCCACAAACGTTCGCCAGCTCTCTGCCTCAGCAAGAAAAGCGTCGTGGCCGTGGTGGGAATGAACCTCCACGTAATTGCAGGCCACCCCGGCGTGACGGCAGCGATCCGATAGCGCCTGGATATCAGCCGCCGGAAAGAGCCAGTCCGAGGAGATGCCCGCCAGCAGCACGCGTGCCGTAATGCGGCGGAGAGCCTCGTGCTCATTGGCGTAGCCACGCGCCAGATCGAAGGTATCCATGGCGCGCGTAATGGCAATGTAGCTGTTGGCATCGAAGCGGTCGATGAAGATGCGTCCCTGGTAATCCAGATATCCCGCAACGTCATACCGTGCTGCGTGAGAGCGCGTGGGGTCTTCATCGCCAGAACGATTGGGCTTGCGGCCAAATCGCTCTGTAAAAAGCTCCGGTGATTTATAGGTACACGAAGCAATGCCGCGTGCCAGCGCCAAGCCACCCGCAGGCTGCTGGTCCAGCGGATATTTTCCGCCGCGCCAGGCTGGATCCAGGCGAATACTTTGCCGTTGCAGATGGTTCAGCGCCAGCCCCATTGCTGAGAGAGGCGTTGCTCCCGTAGCAAAGCAGTTGGCCACGCGATCCGGAAAATCCACGGCCCATTGCAGCGCCTGCATTCCGCCAATCGACGGGCCAATGACGGCACGCAGGCGAGGAATGCCCAGATGATCCATCAACTGCGCCTGTCCGCGCACAATGTCGCGAATGCTGACGACAGGAAAATCGCTGCCGTAGTGCGTTCCTGTTTCCGGGTTCAGCGAGGTAGGCCCGGTAGAACCGTAGCAGGAGCCAAGCGCGTTGATGCCGAGAATGCAGTGGGTCTTGGGATCGAGAGGATGGCCGTTGAGGAACATCTCCTGCCACCAGTCGGCCACGCGCGCCGATCCACTCAGCCCGTGGCAGACCAGGATTGCGTTATCCCGCGCGGCGTTCAGCTTGCCATAGACAACATAGCGCAGCGAGACCAGCTGTAGGGTCGCGCCGGATTCGAGAGCGAAGGGCGCTCCGCCGTTCAGCAGAAAATCTGCTTCAACATCGGGCTGGAGCGCCACCTGCTTCGTCGCCTTGTTCGCCGGTTGGATCGGTTTCGACATGGTTGTCCTTAGGCGTGAACAGTCTCTTTGCGCGCCGCGCCTACCTTGATAAATGCACCATCCAGGTCAGCAAGAATATCGTCGATATCCTCAATGCCGACCGAAAGGCGGATCAAGTTCGGGGTAACGCCGGTGGAGTTCTGTTCGTCGCCACTGAGTTGCTGGTGTGTGGTAGAAGCTGGATGGATCACCAGCGATTTGGCATCGCCAATGTTGGCCAGCAGGCTGAAGAGTTCGAGCGAATCCATGAACTTTTTGCCCGCTTCGTAGCCGCCGCGAATGCCAAAGGTGACGATGGCGCTGGCGCCTTTGGGCAGATACTTCTTGGCCCGCGCATGGTATTTGCTGCTGGTCAGGCCGGGGTAGTTGACCCCCTCCACTGCAGGATGCTTCTCCAGATACTTGGCCACCGCCAGCGCATTGTCCGAGTGGCGCGGCACACGCAGATGCACCGTTTCAATGCCCTGCAAAATCTGGAACGCATTGAAGGGTGACAGGCAGGCACCGGTATCACGCAATCCCTGCAAGCGAGCTTTCAGAATAAAGGCCAGGTTGCCGAAGGTCTGCGAATACAGCAGTCCGTGGTAGGAGGGATCAGGATTGACGAAGTCTGGGAAGCGACCCGAAGCGGCCCAATCGAATTTTCCGGCATCGACAATCACGCCCGCAATGCTGGTGCCGTGACCACCCAGGAACTTGGTGGCCGAGTGAATCACAATATCCGCGCCCCACGCGATGGGATTGCAAAGAATGGGCGACGGCACGGTGTTGTCTACGATCAGGGGCAGCTTGTGTTCATGCGCGATGGCGGCGAGCTTCTCAATGTCCACCACATCCAGCTTGGGGTTGCCCAGCGATTCGGTGTAGATGGCCTTGGTGCGATCGTTAATGGCCTTGCGCAGACCGTCGAAGTCGTCAGCATCGACAAAGCGAACTTTAATGCCCAGCTTGGGCAGCGTGTAATGGAAAAGATTGTAGGTGCCACCATAGAGCGAAGTGGTGGAGACAATCTCATCGCCGGAGTTGGCAAGGGTCAAAATGGCCAGCGTCTCCGCCGCCTGCCCGGAGGCCGTCGCCAGCGCAGCTACGCCGCCTTCGAGAGCGGCTACGCGCTTCTCCAGCACATCCGTGGTGGGGTTCATCAGGCGGGTGTAGATGTTGCCAAACTGTTGCAGGCCGAAGAGGGAAGCAGCGTGATCGGCATTGTTGAAGGTGTAGGAAGTGGTCTGGTAAATGGGGACGGCCCGCGAGTTGGTGGCCGGATCGGTGACCTGTCCGGCGTGGACGGCGAGAGTTGCGAGGCGCTGCTGCGGCTTTTCGGGTTGCGACATGGAGTTCTCCTGATGCGAATAAGATTTTTTCGACAAAACAAAACCCACGCTCTGCTGGGAGCCGTGGGTCGCTTGATACTCAGTAAACTTTGCTGGTCTGTTACGCCGATTCAAAGCCCAGAGCAAGCCGCCCACGGATGCACATGGGCATCCGCATCGACATGTACATGGACTGGATCGTGTATTTCATAATCTGATGAAAATCTACAGGAAGATCGGAAACCCGTCAAGAATTTCTTTCGATTTGATCCGCACGGCGCTGCACCATTTTCTTGTTTGAGCCGTCCAACTACTCAGCCGCCCTGGTGGAAAGCGAATTTGCGTTGGGAGAGGCAATTTTTAGAGAGTGAACGTAAATGGAGGAAGATTTTCCAATGAATCCAGCAGGCCGCCTGCGTCAACTGTTGAACCGGGGAGAATGTATCGTTGCGCCGGGCGCGTATGACTGCATCACCGCCAAGGCCGTGGAACTCGCCGGCTTTTCCGCTATGTATATGACGGGCATGGGAACTTCGGTAAGCCGTCTTGGCCTGCCGGACTACGGCCTGGCGACCATGACGGAGATGGTGGCCAATGCCTCGGCGATGGCCGCAGCCGTGGAGATTCCGATCATCGCCGATGCGGATACCGGCTATGGCAATGAACTCAACATGGCGCGCACGGTGCGGGAGTACGAGCGGCACGGCATTGCGGGCATTCATGTCGAAGATCAGGTCTTTCCCAAAAAATGTGGTCATCTGGATCAAAAGCAGGTAATTCCGCAGGATGCCTTCGTCAGCAAATTGCTTGCGGCGGTGGATGCGCGGATCAATCCAGATTTTGTCATCATCGCTCGCACGGATGCGAATGGAGTGCTGGGTTTTAACGCGGCGCTGGATCGCGCCAATGCCGCGCTCGAAGCCGGAGCTGACTTGGCTCTGGTTGAAGCTCCCACGTCGATGGAGCAACTGCGCGGTATCCCCGAAAAAGTGAACGGGCCATGCGTTTTAAATGTGTTGGTCGGTGGCAAAAGTCCGCTGCTCCCGCTCGCTGCCATCGCGGAGATGGGATATCGGTGCGTGCTGCTGTCAGACGTGCTGCTGGGCACGGTGATGCAGCGCTGCGATGAGGTGCTGGCATCGGTGCGCGATTCGCGCGAGGCGCTGGGATTCCAGGGCGCGCTCAGTCCAAAAGAAATCTTCCGGCGTTTTGGCGCAGAAAAATGGGATCAATTGCGTGTCGAGCAAGCCGGAGAGTTCACGCGCTAGAGCGTTTTCGGTTCCAGTGTTTCCAGAACTTCGGGTGCCCCATCCTGGCCGCGTTCTTTGCGGCTAGGGTGGGATGGAACAGCTAGTGGCTAACAGCTAACAGCTATCAGCTACCCGGTAATGGTGTCGCTTTACTGCACGGTCAGGGTGAAGGTGGCCGACTGCACCGGGCCGCCATC
>VFSW01016224.1_pt1 | contig 10178 bp, 12 predicted proteins | sample 5358111 | NCBI WGS metagenome assembly VFSW01 (sample SAMN11554181, study PRJNA540505) | mine drainage metagenome | isolation source: sediment from site ElyBrook_90M | place: USA: Ely Copper Mine, Vershire, VT | collected 2017
TCTTGCGTTTTTAACACAGCCAGGGTTGCCGCGTTGCAATAACTTACGCCTCCAAACCAACCAAGGGGGGGGGGGTTGGGCCGCCCCCGTCCACTACCAATTCACTAAAAAACTGCCTTTTCCCATCTCGCAAAATTTTTGCGCCTCATTCTTGTAGTTTTACAAAGAAAAAAATTCTCGCGCAAAGGCGGGACCATACCACGCTTATCACACAAAAACTGCTTTATAGTTTATAAATTTGTCATCCTGAGCGAAACGTAGCGCAGCGAAGTGCAGTCGAAGGATCTGCAGTTGCTTTTTCTTCATGGTTTGACCATGCTCGTTGTTTTGTCGGTATCGCGATAAGTGATGGTTTGCGTTACGCGACGAAGCAGGATGCGTGCACCTCCATCAACTGGCGTAAACCAGCGTTTACGTTCAATCCAGTTGGCATGATCGTCGTAAATAACTTCCCAGAAAACACTTCCCTTTTGAATTTCCATCTTGTTGGTAGTTGGATTAAGGACAAAGTCTGAGCCAGTTGCAACTTTGCCTGCACCATCAAACTTCTGCAAAGCGACGAGCAAGCCATCTCTATCTAATTGGCCGATTGAACGCAGTCCTAATTTCCCATTGGTTTCAAAGAACTTCTGCTCCACAGTATTTTTTTCATCATCATACTGGGCTATGTATTTTCCTGGCATTGGTGAGTTGTCATCGCCAGCGCCAAAATTGTAGGGATCTGTATTCTGTTCAATGACGCGGCCCTTTCCATCGTATTTAAAGGTTGTGTGATACCAAAGTGTAAGCACTCCTTTTTTCATATCTGAGATCTTCAGATCAATCACACGCCCAGCATCATCTAGCCCCTGAATCTGTAATGCGACAACTGTGCCGCTCGAATTGCCGACTGCTTTTTCAACAGTATTTCCTGTGTATTTGATCTCAGTATGAGTCATTGGCTTGTCATCTTTGCCTTGTCGATAGTCCCAACTTGTAACTCGATTTTTCAAGTCGTACTGAAAATTCAAATAATGATTTATAAGATCTGTTCCACGTCCTCGCTGAAGTTCGGTGAGTTTTCCCGTCGCATCGTAGCTGTATTTGTCCCATGGTTCCAGCATCACTGGTTGCGCCGGGTTATTTTTCACATTAGCTCTCTCGCAAGTGCTGGATTGAAGTCGTCCATCAGTCCAGGTCCTGTAGGTTCTAAGAAATGCACGATTCTTTTGGCCTCGATCTGTGCGCTCAATTTCATGTTGATCTGCGTCAAACCTGAGGGTCATAGATCTGCTCAACGTGAGCTCTGTACCGGTTTGCCCGGGCAACATGCGATATTCTTCAAATCTGATTTGTTCCACCGGCCCCTTTGCCTCTGGTTGAGGTGAGTCCATTTCACCCTCCCAGATTGCTGTCATCGCTGAAAAGATGTGTGGATTTTTAGGCAGATCTGGAAATTGTGCTTTTGAGTTCGGTATGCAAAGAATGAAAGCGAGAAGAAAAATGAACATCCATCGCATGCTCTTGACCCCGCTAATTTATCTCTGAAATCTTACCCTGCAGTTTACAACAGCGCATCCGAACCGGGGCCCAAAGTCTTGCCTTTTGTCTGCCTCCGCCCCACCGCAGGTGGCCCAATTCAATTATCATTCTCTCAATGAAACTCGGCGAACTTGCAACTCAACTCGGAGCTGAACTCCGTGGCAATCCGGACGTAGAAGTCACTGGCGTGCGCGGCATTGAAGAAGCCGGCCCCAACGAGATCACCTTCGTCGCCAACCCCCGCTACACCGGCCTCGCCCGCGAAACCCGCGCCGCCGCCGTCCTCGTCGAACCCGATTTCCAGGAAATCTCCGCCCCAACCCTCCGCATCAAGAATCCCTACCACGCCTTCTCCCGAGCCCTCGCCCTCTTCTACCAGCCGCCCGTCTACGCTCCCGGCATCCATCCAACCGCCGTCATCGACCCCACCGCCACCCTAAGTTCCACTTCACATATTGGAGCTTATGTCGTTGTTGGTGCAGGAGTTCGCATCGGCGAGCGCGCCACCCTTCTCCCCCATGTCGTCATCTATCCCGGCGTCACCATCGGCACTGACTTCTTCGCCCACGCCCACGCTGTCGTTCGCGAAAACTGCCAGATCGGCGACCACGTCACCCTCGAAAACGGAGCCATCATCGGCGGCGACGGCTTTGGCTTCTCCAAGAACGACGAAGGCCGCTGGGAGAAAATCCCCCAATCCGGCCCCGCAATCATCGGCAACTACGTCGACGTCCAATCCAACGCATGCATCGACCGCGCCACCGTCGGAGCCACCATCATCGGTGACGGCGTCAAGGTCGACAACCTAGTCCAGATCGGCCACGGCTCACGCGTCGGGGCTGACACTCTCGTATGCGCCCAGGTCGGCCTCGCCGGTTCATCCTTTATTGGCAAGAACGCCATCCTTGCCGGACAGGCCGGAGTCGCAGGCCACTGCGAGCTTGGCGACGGCGTCATCCTCACCGCCCAAACCGGCGTCTCCCACGACATCCCTGCCGGCAAAATGATCTCCGGCTCGCCCGGCTTTGACAACCGAACCTGGCTCCGCGCCGTCACCCTCTTTCAGCGCTTTCCTGAGCTCGCCAAACGCCTCGACCGCCTCGAAAAAGCAATTTCCAGGATGACTAACCAGATAGTTAACACTTCGGAGAAATAGTAACCACTATGCTAATACCCATTTACTACTTTTTCCTCTTTCCTCGCCGCCTGTTTTTCCTCCTCTCGCTCCTCTTCCTCACCACCCTCACCCTCTCCGGATGCCACTCCTATCACGTTGAAGCCACAGTAGTTAACAACACTGGCCACCCTCTCGAACTCCTTGAAGTCCAATACCCCAGCGCTTCCTTCGGCGCCAACCATATGGAACCCGGCGAAACCCTCCATTACCGCTTCCAAATCCTCGGCCAGGGAACACTTAAAGTCCACTATTTCACAGGCTTAGGCCATCAAGTCGAAACCACCATCGACGGCCCCCAACTCCACGAACTCCAGCAAGGTTCCCTCCAAATCCTCCTCCAGCCCAACGGCAAAGCCCAATTCCTACCTCAACTCAACCCTTAATCCACCTCAACTCCAATAATTATCCATTCAAAAATTAGCGGCTTAGTAATTTCTAACGCGCGTGCCAAAAAAAGGCAGCCTGAATAATCAGGCTGCCTTCTCATTTCAAAAAAAAATTTGCTTAACGAACCATCCCCTCGAAGAGCGGCGACTTGAGCAAGCTTTGAAATTCATTGTCCGTGGTTGCAAAGTGAACCGTCAATTTGCCCGCATCTGAGCTGATATTCGTGGCCGCCAGTGCAGCCTTTTCACTCTCTGACCCGCTCACCTTGCGGTAGCTGATAGCGGCATTCAGCAACGATGATACCGTTGCTGACGTAAATGTATCACTCGTCGATATCGTCAGATCAAAATGAACTCCATGCTGAAAATCCATCGTGTACCAAGAAGCCACCAGCTTCTTCTGGATGGTTTCAAAATCCGTCAGATCACTCGCCTGCCCCATCACCGAGTGCATCATCGTCTCTGTTCCCTTTTTGTCCAGAATGCTCCACAACGGCTCGCTCTCCACCGAGTGCATCGCATCCATAATTGTTTGATTGCTGAGCATATTCGGCACGTTGCCGTCGCGCGCATTCAGCGCAATCTTTATTGCCTGCGTACCACCAAAGAGCATCGTCGATGCGTCCAGAAACGTCACCTGCAACCCCGTTGTGCCCATTGGGTAAATCTTGTTTGTGCGGATGGTGACGGGCTTGATCTGCTGCTTCTTGAAGTTGGCTAGTATATCCTGCATCGAGAACTGACCTTGCGCAATGCCGACAATCGACGTCTCTTCGCTGTCTTCCTTGACCCGGAAAATCGCAAAAGCAAGCTGCTCCACGTCGTGATTGTCGTTGAGACCGGAGTTTTGCAATGCCTCTTCAAGCTGTTTCAACTCGGGCAGCATCACGCGATTACGCAGCGCCATCGCCGCAGCCGATTCCTGCATCGCACGGTAATCAATCACCACCAACTGCTGAATATCTTTCGGGATTGCGGTACGCGCGTCGGTGGAGAGTTGTGATGCATGGCTGACATTGGCTGTCAATACCAACACAATTGTAACCAGAAGTCCGTAGTAAAATTTCAAGCGATTCCTCCAAATACGGCAGATCTTGCCGTGTTGACTCTGTTTGCGAATTCATTTGAACCTGATTCAGGCAAAATGATCCGGGTATTTCAATTTCCTAAAGCCTTGGGCCATTCGAGCGGGCGTTCAAGACGCTGCTCCAATATTTTAGCCGAAGGCACGAATCCACTTAAATGACGCATCCACTCGCTCTCGCGCTCACAGGCCCCTTCGGGAATCAATCCCACTATCTCCCCACCCACGATTTCTATTCGATGCTTCTTCGCAAGCCGCACTACCGATGCGTAAACGCGTGTGATCGGCGTGCTCTGGTAATCAGGGATATTCAACGAAATCTGCGCCCAGCCATGAGCTAGCAATGCCAACGCCTTCACACTCTTGTTATCTACTGATGCAGCGCGAATCTCCCGCGCTATCGCCCTTGCAGCTCCAATATCCGTCGAGTTGAAGTGAATATTGTATGTCACCAGAAAATTGCGCGCCCCAATTGCCGACGCACCCGCGCTCGGATGTAATCCCGGTCCGCCTACATCCGGACGCCGCGTCGATTCTTTCCGAACCGCATCGCGCAATCCCTCAAATTGATCCCTGCGCAAATCTTCTAGATTCTGCCTGTCTGGTCGCGTTGCTGCCGCCTCATAAAAATACGATGGCACCCCAAAACGATTCCAGATCTCCTGACCCGCCTGCCGCGCCATCAGCACGCATTGCTCAAGCTTGATTCCTGAGACTGGCACAAACGGAATCACGTCCGCCGCGCCTATCCGTGGATGCTCGCCCTGCTGCCGTGTCAGATCAATCAGCTCCGCTGCCTTCCCCGCACCGCGTATCGCTGACTCAAGCACCGCTGCCGGTTCGCCTGCAATCGTCACCACCGAACGGTTCAAATCTGCGTCCATCGTCAAATCCAGAAGATGCACACCATCCACGTGCATTGAAGCCAGTATCGCTTCAACAACGCGAGCTTCTCTGCCCTCAGAGAAGTTCGGAACACAGGCAACAATCGGTGAACTTATTCCTGGCAATGATCTTTCTCTCTCATGCTTGTTGAATCACTCATCAATAACTACTTCCAGAAACTGTAGCCAACTTGCACTTGCAAGCTCGCATTCACACCTGGATTCTTGTCTCCCAATGATGCCGACGAAATATGCACCGCATTGAGCCCCACATCAATCGATCGCTTCTCCCGCGTATAGTAGTGGAAGCCGATTCCGCCCTGCGGCATAAAATTCCACACCGACGTTCCTCCCGGCATTCCCGGCACAACCTCAACATCCGGTGGAAACTTGTGCGTTGTATATAGCACCGCTCCCTTGGCCTGAAACCACGGCTGGATGCGCTTCGAGTGTGTCGCAAAATTCCAGCGGAAGATCACCGGCGCAACGCTGAAACCGGTAAACGTGCCACCGCCTATCAAAATTTCATTAATCACATGCGGCGCCGGTGTATAAGCTTGAAAAAACGGAATCACTTCGCCGTTTAATTCAAGTTGTCCGCTGAAGATTCCCGCCTTCAACACTGGCGTAACAGGTTTGCCAATCTGAAATCCCGTCCAGATAAACTTGTAACTCGATCGATCTCCCACACCGTTGCCATAGTTGAAAAAGGGCCCATACTCCCACCCCCTGCTCGCGCGCTCCTGTGCAACCGGATTATCCGCAGCCGGCTTGCTCTGTGCCTTCACATAAAGTGGCAGAATCGTCACAATGGCAAATAGAAAAGCCACGAGCCTCTTCATATTCTGTCCTTCAACAAAATGCATCTGCAATTCCCTTCGCAAAAAAATTCTTGTTATCCATCAGCTTTTAATCAGAGGCTCCGTGACCCCTGATTGATGATTGCTGACCCCTGTCTTCAATGAAAAGGCCGCCAATGCGGGCGGCCTCACCGTTCTTCCAAACTTCATTCAATACCGACGCTGCATGCAAGCACAAATTTGGCTGGCTCTGAGAACTGATAACTGACAACTGAATACTGACAACTGTCTTTTCACCCCGCCGCTTCCAACTGCGCCGCGTCCATGTCAAAGTTCGAGTAGACGTTCTGTGTATCGTCATTATCCTCGAGTGCTTCCAGCAGACGGATCATCTGGTTGGCTGCCGAGCCTTCAAGCTTTGTGTACGTCGATGCAACCATCGTCACCTCGCTCATCACCGTCGGAATTCCTGCTGCTTTGACGGCTGCGGCTACCGCTTCGTGAGCCGCTGGATCAGTGAGTATCTCCCACGTCTCGCCTTCATCATTGAGATCATCGCCGCCATGCTCAAGCACGATGTTCATCAGCTGATCTTCCGTCGCTGCATCCTTCTCGATTGCAATTACACCCTTCTTCGTGAACATGAATCTGACTGATCCCGTTTCACCAAGGTTGCCGCCATTCTTCGAGAACGCAAAACGTACCTCGCTCACCGCGCGATTGCGATTGTCCGTCAGTACATCCACAATCACCGCAACTCCGCCAGGTCCGTACCCCTCAAAGCTGATCTCTTCGTAGTTGACGCCCTCAAGCTCTCCCGTGCCGCGCTGAATCGCCCGCTTGATGTTCTCCTGCGGCATATTCTCGGCCTTCGCCGCAAGAATCGCAGTGCGCAAACGCGGATTGCCATCCGGATCGCCCCCGCCTGCCTTCGCTGCTATCGTGATTTCCTTGATCAGACGTGTGAATACTTTGCCGCGCTTGGCATCCAGCGCGCCCTTTTTGTGCTTGATTGTCGCCCATTTTGAATGGCCGGACATTGGAACCTCGTGCCTTGAACTGAGATGATTGGCGTCATGCGCCGAACTCTACAAGTATACCACTTGGGGAGTTCGCAAAATCCGCCCGTTGCCGCGCCATTGTGCCTCTGGAGATGAAACTGATTGTGTCAATGCCACCGCTGACTTGCTGACTTGCTATCACCGCGAAGCGGCGGCTGACTTGCTGCTTTTGTTTGAAACCGCATTTCACCTCAGACTACGAACAACTCTTGCTCACTATGTTGAAGAGTATTCGTCCACTCGATCCCACGGAATTCCCAAGCTCAGACCGTAAAAACGAATAATTCCATCTACTAGTCAGTCGAAATATTCGTCGCTGAACCGACCCCTTCGGGGTAGGAAGAGAATAGCCCAGGGTGAACCCTGAGCGTAGCGAAGGGGCAACCCTGGGTTGCTCATCCTAAAAAGCCCGCGCCCCGGAGGGCCGTCCGAACCATCCCTATCTCTCCGATTTCCATCTGAAAGGAACCGAAGAAGAAGTCCATTATCAGATCTGACATCTGACATCTGAGATCTGAGTTCTGACATCTGAGTTCTGACATCTGACATCTGAGATCTGACTTCTGACTTCTGACATCTGATATCTGACATCTGACATCTGAGTTCTGAGATCTGAGATCTGACATCTGAGTTCTGTTTCAATTATCCCCGCGATAAAGCAGATCCCGAATCGCCTTCCTCCGCGCCGCGTTAACCTCGCTCTCGGCCTTGCGATCAACGACTGACTCCAGGCCCTCACCCACTGGCCCTTCTTCTTCAGGTTCACTGCACGCGGGACAACGGTTGGCAAAACCCGGCTTATCAGGACGGAGTTCAAACTCCTCAGAACAGACAACGCAAACTTTAATAGGAAAGTGCATAACACAAAACATCTTACCCCAAAATCCTTCCCCACAGATGTCACCACCGTAACTGACAGTCGTGCACTTTCCAGATTGCCGCTAATACGCCCAAAATGAGAATTGCCGGCGTGACGGGCGTTTTCGGGAACGATCCTTGGATTTGTGTGCAACCAAAGTTCAATTTGTGACTCGGGCTGTTAGCGATAGTCGAGAACTCTACCTCTAAACACATTCCTGAACACTGATCGACTTATCTTTAATAATCACCTCTTCTATCAGCCTCACAGAAATGCATATATCAGACATTGCCCTCTCACAACCCGTGATAGTGAGTAGCCCTAACTTCAATCCGAAATTCACTCATTCGTGGGCGACTGGATCGAGGTACCCACTCATATATACAGATCAGATTCTCCCATAAGCCGTCCTCAAGCAGTACAATTTGATAAAAGCAATCCTTATAGAGCAGAATCCAAAACAGTATTTCCATACACCCGTTAGCACCGGGCATGGGATACGACACTGACGAAGGAGCAACAATGGACGAGGAACTAAAGAAGAAAATTCTTGAAATCGGAAATGTTATTAAAGGTCTTCCTGCCAGTGTCCAAGAGAAGGCATTCGAAATACTACTGTCACATGAATTGGCCGGCACTTCAACTCAAAAGAGCAAAGAAGCCGAATTGACGGCTAAGGACCAAAGTGGCCCGGAGAACGGGAACGGCAGTGGTGCCGAGGCTACGATTCAATTTCGTGGAGGCGAAGATTTAACTCAACAGGATTTACACCTGAAAGCTAAGAAGTTTTTAGAAAAACAGAGTTTATCACTTGACGATCTCAACGAACTTTTCTACAAAGAAGGCGACACAATAAAACCCTTGTTTGAAGATCTCAAGACAACCAAATCATCTGAAAGCCAGATTCGCTTGGCTCTCCTTTCCGCGCTGCGGAATGCAATTCAAGATGGCGAATTTGAATTCAGCGGTGAGGAGGTCAGACAGCAGTGCCAATTCCGGAAGACTTACGACGCCACGAACTTCAAAGCGAATTTCCGAAACAACAAGAAACTCTTCGACAAATTTGAAAACTATGATCGGGATAAACCAAAAATTCGACTCAGTGAAGAAGGCCGTGAAGCGCTCGCAAAATTGATCAAGGACCTACAGTAGCAGATGACTCCCTTACCCTTACTTGCATCCCTGAAAGATTTCGAGTCTCGGCTAAAGACTCTCCGTAGCAATGTTAAACGCGAGAAGGTTAAGCAAATTGCAAAGGTCTCAATCAGGAACACCGCAGAGAACCTCGGTTCTGAATGGTTTTCGTCGATCGAACCTGAATTAAAGCTCTCATGTTCTGATACATCCATTTTGCTATCTTATTCTGAAAATTTTCACACATTGATCAAAATCTCAGCACCCAATAACTTGAAATCCAGGTATCTGACTATTTTGCAAGACATCGTAGGCAAGTTCAGAAAAGAGCTGATCCTGCCTGTACAAACAAATCCACCTACACCGACCTCGCAATTGCAGACACTGCTTGCGGGAATTACAAATTCGAATCAGAGCGAATATCTAAAAGAAGCAATTGAATGTTCTAGGCACGAACTATATCGCGCAGCTGCGATGCTAGGCTGGAGCGCGGCGATTGACCAAATTCATCTCGCTATCGAAAAGATTGGTTATGCCAACTTCAACGCTGCCTCTTCTGTTATGGCGAGAGAAACCAAGGGAAGGTTCAAGAAATTCAATCAGGTCCAGAACATTTCCTCACTCGGGGAACTTAGAGAAGTTTTCGACAATATAATTTTGTGGATTCTGGAAGGCATGCAGCTTATCGACAATAATCAACATACACGACTTCACAGCTGCTTCGAGCTTCGGTGCCAATGCTCCCATCCGGGCGAAGCTCCGATAACAGAATACAACTTGCTATCTTTTTTTTCTGACATCAACGAAATCGTTTTCAAGAATCCTAAGCTAGCAATCTGATGTACACCAACACCACCCCCTTTGCCACTTGGGCAACCTTAAACACCCAAAAAACAGCCACGAGAGTGCCTCCATCCCGCTTTCTTGTGGACCAGGAGACCTCATAGGATCGGTCCCCGTAAGTACCATAGAATCCCAGAGCATCTCTATATTTAACCCAAATCGCCAAGTCACTCACCGACGACACAATTACTCCTCGTAACTCGGCTTCTCGGAAGTGATCGATTGCAATCTTGCAATCACTGGTTGCGGGCGTATCGTCGCCAATCCAGAAATACCACCACTACCCACTAACAAATTTTCTTGAATCTCCCATTCCACCTTCCTTCATCACCACCGCACTTGCAGATAATTATTCACTTTTGCGGCAAAATGAAATCAAGCACTCCCCTACCTGAAAGAGCTAAAAGCTAGAGGCTAGAAGCTAAAAGC
>VFSW01016225.1_pt1 | contig 10178 bp, 8 predicted proteins | sample 5358111 | NCBI WGS metagenome assembly VFSW01 (sample SAMN11554181, study PRJNA540505) | mine drainage metagenome | isolation source: sediment from site ElyBrook_90M | place: USA: Ely Copper Mine, Vershire, VT | collected 2017
CCCACCCCCGCGACGCCGACGGCGCCCCCGACGAAGGACTGAACCGGTCGTTGTCCGCCCTACCGGCCGGTAGGCTGACGGGGTGATCCTGCCGTCCATCGAGAGCCCCGCCGACCTTCGCGGGCTCTCGTTCGAGCAGTTGAGCCAGCTCAGCTCGGAGATCCGCGATTTCATCATCGACACGGTCACCACGACGGGCGGTCACCTCGGCTCCAACCTGGGGGTCGTCGAACTGACGATCGCGCTGCACCGGGTCTTCGACTCTCCCAATGACATCCTGCTCTGGGATACCGGCCACCAGGCCTACGTCCACAAACTGCTCACGGGACGCCGCTACGGCTTCAAGCGGTTGCGCCAGCGCGGCGGACTATCGGGCTCCCCCAACCGGTCCGAGAGTCCCCACGACTGGATCGAGTCCTCCCACGCCTCAACGGCCCTCTCCTACGCCCACGGCCTCTCGGTCGCCCTGGAGCAGCGTAAGGAGCTCATCGGCCACGGGGGCCACCGACACGTCGTGGCGGTGGTCGGCGACGGGTCCCTCACCGGCGGCATGGCCTACGAGGCGCTCAATAATCTCGGTCACTCGAACCAACGCGTCGTCATCGTCTTCAACGACAACGGGCGCAGCTACGCCCCGACCATCTCGAAGCTCTCCGAGTCGCTGACGGCCCTGCGGCTCAATCGGACCTACCTGACCCTTCGGGACCGACTGCGTCGCCTCGTGCCGCACCTGCCGTGGGTGGGCAAGGCCGCCTATCGCGGCATCGACGGGTTCACCTCGGTGGTTCGCGAGATGGTCACGCCCCACACCTTCTTCGAGACCCTGGGCGTGCGCTACGTCGGACCGATCGACGGTCACAACATCGAGGCGCTCGAGGCGGTGCTGCGCAGCGCCGCCCGGTGGGACGGGCCCATCCTCGTGCACGTGCTCACCCAGAAGGGCCGCGGCTACGAACCGGCGGTCTCGGACGACCTGCGGATGCACGACTTCAAACTGCCCCCCCGCCTCAACGAGGAGGACGTCGTTCCCCAATCGTTCACCGAAGCCTTCAGTAACGCCCTGGTGACGCTCGGGGGCGTCGATGAGCGCATCGTGGCGATCACCGCGGCGATGGCGGGCCCGACCGGGCTCCTGCAGTTCCAAGAGCGCTTCCCATCGAGGTTCTTCGACGTCGGCATCGCCGAGCAGCACGCCGTGACGGCGGCGGCCGGAATGGCGATGGGCGGCCTCAAGCCCGTTGTGGCCATCTACTCGACGTTCTTCAGTCGAGCCTTCGACCAGGCCCACCTCGACGTCGGGCTCCTCAATCTCCCGGTCGTCTTCGTCTTCGATCGGGCGGGCATCACCGGCGACGACGGCCCGAGCCACCACGGTCTGCTCGACATCGCACTCTGCCTCGCGATCCCGAACGTCACCATCTTCGCGCCCTCGAGCGTCGAGGAGATCCCGGGGATGCTGGCTACCGCGCTCTCGATGTCGACCCCGACGGCGCTGCGCTTCCCCAAGACGCTCCCGCGACCCTTCGACGGTCGCATCGGCGACGGACTGAGGGCTCGCGAGGTGGTTCGCGGTGACGGTTCGCTCTGCGTGCTGGCGGTGGGCAAGATGGCGCCGAACGCGCTCGAGGCCCTGGCGGCCATGGACGACATGGCCGCTCACGTGACCCTCTACGACGTGCGCGTGCTACCCCCGGACCCCGCGATGATCGACGACGCGCTCGAGCACCACCGCATCATCACCGTCGAGGACGGGACGCGCCACGGGGGCGCGGGCACGTTGATGGTGGCCGCGGCGAGGGACCGTGCCCAGGTGCTGGGCCGTCCGTTCCCCACCACGCGAATCCTCGGGGTGCCTCGCGCGTACCTCGAGCACCACCGACCGGACAAGCTGCTCGAGGAGCTCGGACTCGACGCCGGCGGCCTGGCGGCGGCCTTCAGCCGGATGCTGAACGACCAACCTGAGTGCCCGCGAACCCTGCCCGAGGCCCCGCGGTCGCGCTACCTGTAGCCACCGGTGAGCGGTACCGGTACCCTGGGGTAGTGGACTTCCCCTTGAACCGCACCAGCGAGGAGTGGCGGGCGCTACTCGATCCCCAGCGCTACGCCGTGCTGCGTGAAGCCGCCACGGAGGCGCCGTTCACCGGCTCCTTGCTGCACGTGGACGACGCCGGGGTCTACACCTGCGGCGGTTGCGGTCAGCGGCTCTTTACGTCGGAGCAGAAGTTCGACTCGGGCTGCGGTTGGCCGAGCTTTGACGCCTGCGAGCCCGGGACCATCCTTGAACGGCCCGACCACACCATCGGACGGGTCCGGACCGAGATCCTCTGCGCCACGTGCGGGGGCCACCTCGGCCACGTCTTCGAGGACGGTCCCACCGAGACCGGCCTGCGCTACTGCGTCAACTCGCTGGCCGTCGACTTCGAGGCCGCGGGCGACTAGACGTCGAGGAACCGCCGGATCGCCAGCGCCGAGCCGACCGAACCGACGACGACGCCGACCACCAGTACGACGGCGTTGGTCCCGAGCAGGGCCGTCGTGTTCAGCTGGAACTCGTTGTGCAAGGGGTACCAGGTGTGCAACGCCGTCACCGCGGCGATGGCCACGGCCGACCCGAGCAGGCCCTGGATGAAGCCTTCGGTGATGTAGGGGATGCGGATGAACCAGTTCGTGGCACCGACCAACTTCATCACCGAGACCTCCCGGCGCCGGGCGAAGATCGCCATCCGGATGGTGTTCAGGATCAGCACCGTCGCCGACAGCAGCAGGACGCCGGCGAGCGCCAGGAAGACGATCTGGAGGATCCGGATCGCGCGATTCATCTCGCGGATCTGTTGTTCGGGTGCCGTCACGGTGAGCACCCCGGACTGGTTCTTGAACGTCGATTCGACGACGAAGGCGTTCGATGGCACCGTCGGCACGCAGCGAAATGACGACGGCACGTCCGACACCGTCAGCACCGACCACTCCGAGGCTGGGAGGATGATCTTGGCTTCCTGGTAGTCCTGGGCCTGCGAGTAGTACGCGCAGTCCTTCACGATCGGCAGGCTCGCCAACTGGCTGCGCACGCTCGCGAGCTCGCTGGCCGAGGCGGTCGGCTGCATCCAGACGGTGACGCGCGTCCCCTGCTGCCACTGCGCCGACGCCTGGGCCGCGCTCTGCTTCAACAGCAACGCCGCGCCGACCAGGGACAGCGAGACGGCGACGGTCAGCACCGCCGCGATCGTCATCATGCGGTTGCGCCAGAGGTTGCCGAGGGTCTCCTTCACCGCGTAGCGCAGGTAGACGCGCATCAACGACTCCCCGCCGGCTCGTCGATGCCGTAGACGCCGCGCACCTGGTCACGTACGACTTCGCCGCGATCGAGCTCGACGACCCGGCGCCGCATCCGGTCGACCAGGGCCTTGTCGTGCGTCGCCATCACCACCGTGGTACCGGTCCGGTTGATCCGCTCGAGCAACGCCATGATCGATTCGGAGTTGGTCGGGTCGAGGTTCCCCGTCGGCTCGTCGGCCAGCAGGATGAGCGGGCGGTTGACGAAGGCCCTCGCCACGGCGACGCGCTGTTGCTCGCCACCGGAGAGCTCGCCGGGCAGGTTCTTGGCCTTCTCCGACAGACCGACGAGCTCCAGGATCTGCGGCACCTGGGAGTCGACCGTCGAGCGGGGGCGACCGATGACCTCGAGGGCGAAGGCGACGTTCTCGAAGACCGTCTTGTTCGGCAGCAGACGGAAGTCCTGGAAGACGCATCCGATGTTGCGCCGCAGGTACGGCACCCGCCACTTGGAGAGTTCGCTCAGGTCACGGCCCGCCTCGAGGATCCGCCCCCGGTCGGGCAGCTCTTCGCGCAGCAACAACCGCAGGAACGTCGTCTTGCCCGAACCCGACGCGCCGACCAGGAAGACGAATTCGCCCTTCTCGATGTTGAGCGAAATGTCCTTGAGGGCGGGGGTGCCGTTCTTGTACGTCTTGGAGACGTTCTCGAATCGAATCACGGCAGCACTCCCTCGGGCGGTGGTGGTTGGTGCACGAGCACCCGTAACCTCTCCAGGCATTCTAGTTGGCGACCGATCGAAGCCCTGGGCACCGATCCGGCGACGCCGACGCCGGTGGCGATCACGCCTGGCCCCGCTGGCGACGCAGCTCGGCCTCCATGAACGCGTCGAGGTCACCGTCGAGCACGGCGTCGACGTTGCCGGTCTCGACCTCGGTCCGGTGATCCTTCACCAGTTGGTACGGGGCTTGGACGTAACTGCGGATCTGCGACCCCCAGGCGTTGTCGGACCGCTCCCCGGTCAGCGCGTCCATCTCGGCCCGGCGTTCGACCCTCGACCGCTCGGCCAGCTTCGCGGTCAGGATCTGGAGCGCCCGGGCGCGGTTTTGATGCTGGCTGCGCTCGTTCTGACAGCTCACGACGATGCCGGTCGGCAGATGGGTGATCCTGATGGCCGAGTCGGTCTTGTTGACGTGTTGGCCACCGGCACCCGACGAGCGGTACGTGTCGATGCGCAGGTCGCGCTCATCGATGTCCACCTCGTGGGCGTCGTCGGCGAGCAGCGGTGTGATCTCGATGCTCGCGAAACTGGTCTGACGGCGGGCCTGCGAGTCGAACGGGCTGATGCGCACCAGCCGGTGCACGCCGCGCTCGGAGGACAGCCACCCGTACGCGTAGGGACCCTTCACGATGAAGGTCGCCGAGAGCAGTCCGGCCTCCTGGCCCTCGGTCGCCTCGTCAATCTCGACGCCGAAGCCTCGCCGCTCCGCCCAGCGCGAGTACATCCGCAGCAGCATCTCGGTCCAGTCCTGCGCGTCGGTGCCACCCGCACCGGCGTGCAGCTCGGCGATGGCGTCGTTCTGATCGTACGGGCCGTTGAGCAGGCTCTGGGTCTCGAGGGCCGTCAGGGCCTGGTCGACGGTGGCGAGGCTGGTGCGCAGCTCGTCGAGCAGCGTCCAATCGGTCTCGCCCGACGCGAGCGACTCCCGGGAGAACTCGACGAGCACCGCGCAGTCGTCGAGGGAGCGGCGCAGCCGGTCGAAGGCGTCGAGCTCGCTCGACAGGCGGCCGAGCTCGGTCGTCACGGCCCGGGCGTGGTCCTGATCGTCCCAGAGGTCCGGTGCCTGGGCCTCGCGGCCCAGCGCCACGTGACGCGCGCGGTGGTCGTCGATCTTCAGGTAGTCGCGAGCGGCGGTCCACCGGTCCTCGAGCGCGGCCATCGACGCCTGCGCCTCGCGCAGCGCGTTCTCCGCCTTAGGGTCGGCCATGGCACTGCTTGAACTTTCGCCCGGACCCGCACCAACACGGCTGGTTGCGGCCCAGCTTCTCGTTGGGTCGACCGGCGGGGGTCGGTGCCTTCGAGTGGACCGGGAGCTCGACCGCCCCGGGGGCCACCTCGGCGACGTTGGTCACGGCCCGGTCCAGGTCGTCGGCGTCATCGTCGACTTGCTCGGTGACTGCGGCCTCAACGTGGGTGACGTAGCGGACGAAGTCGGTCTCGACGGCCTCGAGCAGGTGCTCGAACATGACGTAGCCCTCCTTCTGCCACGCCGTCAGCGGGTCCTGCTGGGCGACCTGGCGGAGGTGGATGCCGTCACGCAGGTAGTCCATGTCCGACAGGTGGTCGCGCCAGCGCTGGTCGAGAATCTGGAGCATCACGTCGCGCTCAATCTCCTTGGCCGTGTCCAATCCGCCGGGGTACGTCTCGCACTTGGTCTCGTACTGGGCGAGCGCGTCGGCCACGACCGCCTCGACGACCTCGTCACGGTCGCCGAAGGTCTCCAGCGTCGCCATCGTGATGGTCGTGGGGTAGTACGTCGGCAGATCGGTGAGCAGCGCGTCCAGGTCCCACGCCTCGGGGTACTCGCTCTCGAGGTGTTCCTCGACGGCGGCCGCCAACTCGGATTCGATCATGGCCAGGGTGGACTCGTGGATGTCCTCGCCGTCGATCACCTGCTGGCGGCGCGCGTAGATCACCTTGCGCTGTTCGTTCATCACCTCGTCGTACTTGAGTACGTCCTTACGAATCTCGGCGTTGCGCGCCTCCACCGTGTTCTGGGCGCGCTCGATGGCCTTGGAGACCATCTTCGCCTCGATCGCCTCCCCTTCGGGCATGGCCCGCTCCATGACCCACGAGACCGCGCCGGTCGCGAAGAGTCGCAGCAGGTCGTCTTCGAGCGAGAGGTAGAACCGGCTCTCACCGGGGTCGCCCTGACGGCCCGACCGACCCCGCAGCTGGTTGTCGATGCGTCGCGAATCGTGGCGCTCCGTTCCCAGTACGTAGAGCCCGCCGGTCGCTCGCACCTCGTCGCCCTCGGCGTCACAGACCGCTCGAAAGCGCTCGAGGGCGACCTGGAACGCGGCGTCGTACTCCTCGGTCCCCGCGGCCAGGCCCTGCGCCGCCACCTCGCGACGGGCCAACCCCTCGGCGTTGCCGCCGAGGATGACGTCGACGCCTCGACCGGCCATGTTCGTGGCCACCGTGACCGCGTGCTTACGTCCGGCCTGGGCCACGATCTCGGCCTCGCGAAAGTGCTGCTTGGCGTTGAGGACCTCGTGGACGATACCGGCCTTGGACAGCGCCCTCGAGAGCAGCTCGGACTTCTCGACCGACGCGGTGCCCAGAAGGATCGGCTGTCCTTCGGCGGTGCGGGTCCGCACGTCGTCCACGATGGCGTCGAACTTGTCCTGCTCTGACTTGAAGATCAGGTCGGGTTGATCCAACCGCCGAGAGGGACGGTTCGTGGGGATCGGAACGACCGCGAGGTTGTAGGTGCTGCCGAACTCGCTCGCTTCGGTCTCGGCGGTGCCGGTCATGCCGGCGAGCTTCTCGTAGAGGCGGAAGTAGTTCTGCAGGGTCACCGTCGCCCAGGTGTGGTTCTCCTCTTGGATGCGGACCCGTTCCTTGGCCTCCACGGCCTGGTGGAGTCCGTCGGACCACCGCCGGCCCTCGAGGGTACGGCCGGTGAACTCGTCGACGATCTTGACCTCGCCGGCGTCGACCAGGTAGTCCTTGTCGCGGTGGAAGAGCTCCTTCGCGCGCAGGGCCTGGCCGAGTTGGTGCACGTAGTTCGTCGCCACGGCGTCGTAGAGGTTGGTGACCCCGAGTTGGCGTTCGACCTTCTCGATCCCCGACTCGGTCGGCACGACCGTCTTCTTCTCCTCGTCGACCTCGTAGTCGACGTCTCGCACGAGGGTCCGCACGATCGAGGCGAACTGGTAGTAGAGCTTGGTGACGTCCGACGCGGGGCCCGAGATGATCAGGGGCGTGCGGGCCTCGTCGATGAGGATCGAGTCGACCTCGTCGACGATCGCGTAGTGGTGGCCGCGCTGCACCATGTGCTCGCGCCGTCGGGCCATGTTGTCGCGCAGGTAGTCGAAGCCGAACTCGGTGTTCGTGCCGTACGTGATGTCGCACTGGTACGCCTCGCGCTTCTGATCGAAGTCGGGCAGGTCGGGTCCGACGCGACCCACCGACAGCCCCAGGAACCGGTGCAGCTCGCCCATCCAGTTGGCGTCACGGGTGGCCAGGTAGTCGTTGACCGTCACCACGTGGACGCCCTGACCCGCCAGCGCGTTCAGGTAGACCGGCAGCGTCGAGACGAGCGTCTTGCCCTCGCCGGTCTTCATCTCGGCGATCCACCCGAAGTGCAACGCCATCCCGCCCATCAGCTGCACGTCGTAGTGGCGCTGTCCGAGGACCCGGCTGGCCGCCTCGCGCACGACGGCGAACGCCTCGATCAGCAGGTCGTCGAGGGTCTCCCCCTCGGCCAGGCGCCGGCGGAACTCGTCGGTCTTGGCGCGCAGCTGCTCGTCGCTCAACGCGGCGGTCGGGTCGGACAACTCGTTGATCGGTCCGACCAGCTCGGCGAGCGACCGCACGCGCTTGCCTTCGCCCGCCCTCAGGATCTTGCTAAACACACTCATGTCGTGACTCACCCTACCGGTCGGCGGACCTTTCTTACGGGGCTGCGGGTGTCTGACCTGGTCTTTGACCCCACACCGGCCTGCGGCGGTGTCCGCACGCGTCGCCGGCAGCCACAGGCTCTCCGACGTCGTGCTCGTGCTCTTCACCGGCTCCCGTCGCGGCCACGGTGACCGCTACGAGGCAGGACTTACTTCTAAACCGCGCCATGCTCAGCGTCCACAGGACGCCTTACGTGGGTCGTTTCGCCCGCGACTGGCCTCGACTTTCAACCACAGAACCATCCGCAGCCCCGCTCTAGTCTACGGGAAGAACCGTCAGCGGCCCGAGCGGGTCTGGCGACGGCTCCAGGAGTCCGCCGCCAGCACGCCGCCCAGCCGCAGCGCGAGGACCGCCGTCGCCACCGGCGCGAGGAGGCGGCGCCAGCCGCGGGCCGTCTGCCACTCGAAACGCAGCGCGCTGCGATGGTGTGCGAGGATCATCGACCTGGTCGCACGCTGTCGCGAGAGGCCCTCGACGTGGGTCACCTCGGCCGAAGGCACGGCCGCCACCTCGAAGCCCGCCTCGTGGATCCGCCAACACAGCGCCATGTCCTCGGCGAACATGAAGTAGCGCTCGTCGAAACCTCCGACCCCTTCGAAGACCGACCGTCGGACCACGAAACAGGCCCCCGAGACCCAGTCGACGGTCCCGTCGGGTCGCGGTGCCCGGTACCGCACGGTCGCCGGGTTCCCGGGCCACCACGGTTCGAGCAGCGCGTGCGCGCCGGCCAGCCACACGTTCGGGAAGACCCGCATCGACGGATAGGCCGATCCGTCCGGGCGCAGGACCGTCGGCCCGACGATACCGACGCTGGGGTGGGCGTCGAGGTGCGCCACCATCGCCGAGACGGCGCCGGCGTGCACGACGACGTCGGGATTCGAGACGAGCAGATACGGGTGGTGAGGCCCGGCCGCGGCGCCGCGATTGACCCCACGGCCGTAGCCGAGGTTCATCCCCGGCTCGACGAGGACCACGGGTCCCAGCGCCGACGTCGCCGTCGAACCGGCTTCGCCGTTCTCGACCACCACGACGTCCTCGACGCCGTTGGCGCGCAGCGACGCCACGCAGTCCACCAGGGCCTGGTCGGCGTGGTAGTCGACCACGACCGCGGTGACGGGCTGACTCACGGCGCCCGCCGGTCGCGCAGCAGACGAGCGACGCCCTCCCGCCAGGCGGGCAGCGCGTCCCACCGGGACCGCCACTTCGAGGTGTCGAGGTCGCTACGGCGCGGTCGGGCGGCGAGCGGCGGTGGGGAGAGCTCGGCAGTCGAGATGGCCTGCGCGAAGTCGTCACCTCGTCCGAGGGTCGAACCGACGAAGCGCGCGAGCTCGAACCACGTCGTCGTCCCGCTGTTGGCGACGTGCCACACCCCGCCGGGACGCTCGCGCACCACCGTGACCAGCGCCCGGGCCAGATCGGCGGCCAGAGTGACGGTACCGGTCTGGTCGTCCACGAAGCGCACGGTGTCGCCCGATTCGGCCCGATCCGCGATGACGTGGACGACGCTTCGCCCCCGGACCCCCATCACCCACGACGTGCGAACGACGGTGTCGCCGGGCCGGCACCGCTGCTCGCCGGCCCACTTGGAGGCGCCGTAGACGCTACGCGGGTTGGGGCGGTCGGACTCCACGTAGGCGTCGCCCTTCTCGCCGTCGAACACGTAGTCGGTCGAGACGGCCACGAAGTGGGCGCCGACCGCCGCCGCCGCCGCGGGGACCAGTCCGGTCCCCTCGGCGTTGACCAGGAAACAGCGGTCGATGTCGCGCTCGGCCCGGTCGACCGCCGTGTAGGCGGCAAGGTGCACCACCACGTCGGGCCGGGCCATCTCGAGGCCCCGACGGACCGCTGACGCGTCGGTGACGTCGAGCTCCCGACTGCTCAGGCCGAGGACCTCGAACTCGCCACGACCAACCGGACGGCCGTCGGGTTGAAACCGGGGATCGCCGCCCGGCGGCGTCGTCGCACCGAGCACCGCCACGAGGTCCACCCCCACCTGCCCGGCGGCGCCCGTCACCACGACCCGCGTCGACCGCTTCACGCCTCACCTCGAGCGTGCGCACGCAGATGGACGACGTCGGCGGCGGTGAGTACGCGACGCGCACCGTCGACGTCGAGCACCAGGGCGCCGTCGTCGTAGACCTCGACGCCCCCCCCCCCCCCCGCGCCCTGGGCCAGCACGGCGCGCCCCCCGCGCCCCCACCGCCCCCGCCCCCCGCGGGAC
>VFSW01016226.1_pt1 | contig 10177 bp, 9 predicted proteins | sample 5358111 | NCBI WGS metagenome assembly VFSW01 (sample SAMN11554181, study PRJNA540505) | mine drainage metagenome | isolation source: sediment from site ElyBrook_90M | place: USA: Ely Copper Mine, Vershire, VT | collected 2017
CCGGGCGGCCTCTCCCTCTGGGGGGCGGCCGCGGGCGGGGGGGCCCTGTGGGGCGCATTTTCACAAAATTTCTTTAATTTGCCCGGCTACGCCCCCCGGGGGGGCCTCGCCGGCCGCCAATCCCTCGACGCCGCGCAGGCTCCGGTAGGTGACGTGCTCGAAGCACCCGAGCACCCGGTCGGTCATGAAGCGGCTCTTGGCCCCATAGACATGGGCGTCCCCGGCCTTCGCCTGCTGGGTCACGGCGTAGCGCAGCGGCGCGCATAGATGGAGCTCGTTGCGCGCACGGGTCATCGCCACGTACAGCAGGCGCCGCTCCTCCTCGATCAGCTCCGGCTTGCCGGTGGAGAATTCCGAGGGAAAGTTGCCGTCCGCCACGTTGAGCACGTACACCACGTCCCACTCCTGCCCCTTGGCGGAATGGATGGTCGAGAGGATCACGTAATCCTCGTCCTTGGACGGCGAGCCGGACCGATCCCCGGTGAGCACCGGCGGATCGAGGGTCAGCTCGCTCAAGAACCGCTCGCGGCTCGCGTGCTGGCCGGACAGCTGCTCGAGCTGCTCGAGGTCCCCCATGCGCGTCCAGGCGGCGTCGTAGATGCGCTCGAGCTGCGGCTTGTACCACTCGCGCACCAGTCCGAGCTGGCCGGGCCACGGGGTCTGCGGATCCGCGAGCTTCTCGATGAGCGCGCAAAACTTGCGCCATTCGAGCAGGCTCGCCGCCGGCGCGCCGTAATCGGCCAGGCTCTTGACCGCGAAACCCGAGGACTGCAGATGGTCGAGCGCCTGCTTGGCGTTCGCCGGACCGATGCCCGCGACCAGCTTCAGCACGCGGAAGCCCGCCACGGCGTTGCGCGGATTGTCCGCCCAGCGCAACACCGACATCATGTCCTTCACGTGCGCGGCCTCGAGGAATTTCAGGCCGCCGTATTTCACGTACGGGACGTTGCGCCGGGTCAGCTCCACCTCGAGCACGTCGCTGTGATGCGAACTGCGGAACAGGATCGCGTGCCGCCTCAACGAGCCGCCGATCTCGCGCGTCGCGAGGATCTTGCCCACGATGTACTCGGCCTGCCCCTGTGCGTCGTCGACGGTCACGTACGCCGGCTTGTGCGGCGATTGACGCGGGCTCAGCAGGGTCTTGCGGTGCTGGCGGGCGCCCTCGGCCATGAGCGCGTTCGCGGCGTCGAGGATCTGCTGGGTGGAGCGGTAATTCTGCCCCAGGATGACGATCTCGGCCTTCGGCTCGAAGCGCTCCGCGAACCCGAGGATGTTCTCCACCGCGGCGGCGCGGAACGAGTAGATGGCCTGCGCATCGTCGCCGACCACGGTGACGCCGCGGCCGTCGGGCTTCAGCAGGTGCACGATCTCGCCCTGCAGCGCGCTGGTGTCCTGGTATTCGTCGACCAGCACGTGATCGAAATGCCGGCCGAGGCTCTGCGCCAGGGCGGGATTTCGCATCATCGCGTGCCAATAGAGCATCAGATCGTCGAAATCCAGCACGTTGTTGCGCTGCTTGCGCGCCACGTACTCGCGATACAGCTTGGTCAGCTCCGCCTCCCACTCCTTGACCCAGGGGAACTGCTCCTCCAGGGTCTGCTTGAGCGGCAGGCGGGTGTTGACGCGGTACGAATAGATCGCGAGGCACAGGTCCTTGCGCGGGGAGCGCCGCTCCTTGGAAGACAGCCCCTGCTCGTGGCGGATCACGTCCATCAGATCGGCCGCATCGGCGCGATCGAGCACCGAGAAGCTCGGATCGAGGCCGAGGTGCCGGGCGTACAGGCGAAGGATGCGATTGCCGACGGCGTGGAAGGTGCCGGACCAGAGCAGGCGCGACACCACGCTGCGATCGCCGGGCTTGCCGCGTTCGGCGAGCGCCTCGGCGACGATGTGCTGCGATCGGCGGATCATCTCCTGGGCGGCGCGGCGCGTGAAGGTGAGCATGAGAATGCGCGCCGGATCGACCCCGTTGAGCACCAGGTGCGCGGTGCGGTGCGCGAGCGTGTTGGTCTTGCCGGTGCCCGCGCCGGCGAGGATCAGCAGCGGTCCCGCCTGCACACCCGGCGGTTGACCCTCGGCCGGCGCGGCACCATGGGTGGCGGCGCGCCGCTGCGCCGGATTGAGCGAATCGAACGCGGAGGACTTGGCCTTCATCATGACCGCCACTCTACTGTACGGATGTCCAGAGCCGCAATTGGGCCACGAGGCGCTCGTAGGCGAGCGGCTGGTCTTCGTGAATCCAGCGCCCGCCCGGGATCTCGAGGAAGGTCGGGGGCTGCGCCGCGCTCGCCTCGAGCTCGCCTGCGAGCTGCCCGGCGTCGAGATGACCCGGGTGGCGGCGGCGCGCCGCGAAGCGTTCGCGGATCAGCGCGGGCGTGCAATGGCACCACACCTGCCGGACGGCGGCCCGGTGCGCCTCGAGCAGGCCGGCCCAGACGGCGCCGTGTGCCGGACGCAGGTTGCCCTCGACGATGCAGCTCGTGCCGACGGCCAACTGGGTCGCGGCCAGCCGCGCCAGGGCTGCGAAGCTCGCCTCGCTCAGGCGCCGCGACCATGCCCGGTCGCCCGTGCCGAGCTGCTCGAACAGCGCCTCCTTGACGTCGTCCTTGCACAGACAGGCGACGCCGAGATCCGCGGCCAGACGCCTCGCCAGCGTCGTCTTGCCGCTCGCGGGACTCCCGAGGATGATCGTGAGGGTCGAACCATTGGTCATGCGAAGGGTCCCCATGTTGAAGCCTACCCTGATCGGCAGCGTGCTCGAGCATCGCGGCCGCGTCATCGAAGTGTCCACCGAACGCCTCCGGTACGCGAACGGCCGCGAACACGACATCGATTTCATCCGTCATCCCGGAGCGGCCGCGGTGGTCGCGCTCGACGCGGCGAACCGCGTCTGCGTGGTGCGCCAGTACCGGCATGCGCTGCGTGATTTTCTCTGGGAGATTCCCGCGGGCAAGCTCGACCGCGGCGAGGCTCCCGAGGGGTGCGCGGTGCGCGAGCTCGCCGAGGAGACCGGGATCAGCGCGCGCCGCTGGTCCTCGCTCGGGCTGTACGTGCCCGCCCCCGGAATATTCAGCGAGATCATCCATCTGTACCTGGCGCGCGAGCTCGAGGTCGGCGCCGCGACGCCGGATGCCGACGAGGAACTCGAGCTTCAGTGGCTGCCGCTCGGCGAGGCACTCGATCTCGTGCGCCGCGGCATATGGAACGACGGCAAGACCGCGCTCGCGCTGCTGCGCGCGGCGCATCAAATTGGCGCGTGACGGACTGCCGGTTTTTGCCCGCTCAAGGTTGACTTGCCCTAGCCGATAGGTGTGTAAAGCCATGGTGAACCGAGAGAAACCCCCAAAGCCGGCCGCGAGGCCGACGGCCGAGCCGCAGCCCCCCGGCGGCGCCGCGGATGCGGGCCCCGAGCTGCGCGGCGGGCGCTCGGGCCGGGTTCGCTTCGATGACCGCGGCAATGCGGTCTGGGAATGGTCCATCGCAACCGGCGCCTTCGGCCGCGACGTCTCGACGGGACGACTGCACAAGCTCGAGCACCCGGCCCTGTCCATCGCCGACGACGGCGCGCCGCCGAGTCCCGTGGCGCCCGCCAATCCGCTGGCCGCCAAGAAGGGCTACGACCCCTACGACAGCGGCCGCGTCGGCAAGGCGGCGCAGGCGCCCAAGAAGACCGATCTGCGCAAGCTCGGCGAGTGGCTGAAGCTGCGCAAGCAGGCGGACGCGAACAAGAAGGACGAGTGACCTCAGGCCAGCGCGTGCCGCAGCTTGGCCGCGCTCCCCAACCGGTAGAAGCTGCGCAGCTCGCGCACCATGGCCTCGACACGAGTGCCCGCACTGGAGACGAAACGCCGCTCCAGGCGCCTGCAATAGCGCGCGGCGCAGCGGTGCGCGGTCTGGTAGCGCTCCAGCTGGGCCGGCGACAGGCGCGCATCGAACCGCACCCGCTCGAACAGCCGCGGGTGCACCTGGCGCGGATAGTCGCCGCCGCACTGCGTGCCGAGCAGGAAGACCGTCGCTGCATATTTGTCGACCTCGGCCTGGGTCTCCAGTTCGAGCAGGGAGACCGGCGCGTCCCGGTCGAGACGCCAGGTCGAGTACAGGAAGTGGCTCAAGCCCTCGAGCGCCGTGCAGTAATCGGCGAGGTTGCGCTCGTCGAGCAGCCCGAGCGGATCGGCGCGCTCGAGCCGCGCCAGCACCTCGGGCTCGATGTACAGCGCCACACCCGCGCCCTCCCCGGTCTCGGCGAGCAACAGCACCTCGTCGAGGGTGCGTTCGTCGTTCACCGGCGCGCCCGCCGCGAGCGAGCGCCGATCCGTGACCAGGAAGTCGTACACGTCGTAGGCGAACTCGACGTCGTAGAGCCGTCCGAGCAGTCGCTGCAGGCCGCGCAGGACCATGACGGACCTAGTGCCGGCGGTCTGCGGCGGCGGGCATGACCGGCCGCACGCCGAGCCGGCCGAGCAGTTCGTGCGCGCGGCGGCTGCCGGTCTTCATCCAGATCTCGTACAGGCGCAGGACGTCCGCGTCGGTGTGCCGATAGGACATCTCGCTCACCTCGTTCAACGCATCGACCAGGCGCTGGAATTTGCGCGCGAGTTCCGCGTACACCGTCGCCACGCAGCGGCCGGAGAACGTCCGGCCGAGCGCGTCGGCGAGCGCGCCGTAGGCATTGCCGCCCATCGCGATGTGATAGTCGATGTCGATCAGCTTGCGGGCGAAGCTGCGCGCGAAGAAGCCGGCGACGAACAGCGAGACGTCGCCGAGCCGCTGCAGCGCGCGCTGGCGCGCCTGGGCGCTCGGCGCCTCGAGCGCCTCCGCGAGCATGTGCGCGAGCGGCTTGATCCGCAGCCCCTCGGGCGTCGGCTCATAGAGCGCCTCGGCGCGCGCGAACATGGTCAGCAGATTGACGACGTAGGCTTCGGATTGCTCGTCGATCTCGAGCCGCTGGTTCTCGCTCGCCGCGTGGAAGGCATCGCGGAAGAATTCCCTGAGGGAGCTCACCGCGACCAAGGAACCCGCTGACATCTCCGGCATGGGTGGCGTCCTCCTTCGTGCTCGTGAACATCCTATCGACGTTCGAGCGGCGAAGTGAAGCGCGCAGGCGCGAAAATGCAGGGAAAAATCCGATGAATTTCGCGTTTTCTGCAATCAGCAATCGCACCCCGAGGCTGCTAGGCCCGCGCCGCTCCGCTCTGGTGCTCGACCAGCTGCTCGAGCGTCATGACGGTGCGCGGCGGCGGCGCGAATTCCTCGGGCCAGGAGCGCGCATCGCGATTGAGCCACACCGCGCGCAGCCCCGCGCGCATGGCACCGACCACGTCGGCGAGCGGATCATCGCCGACGTGCAGCACCGCCTCGGGAGCCACGCCCGCCGCGCGCAACAGTTCGCCGAAGATGCGCGCGTCGGGTTTGGCGGCCCCGGCCGCGCTCGCCGTGATGTGGCCGTCGAACAGATCCGCGACACCGCAGCGCGCGAGATCCGCGTTGCCGTTGCTCACCGCGAACAGGCGATAGCGGGCGCGCAGGCGCGCGAGCGCCGGGCGCACGTCGTCGTACAGACGCACGCGGTTGCGCGCCGCGTAGAACACCTCGTAGGCGGCATCCACCGCGGCGGCGCGCTCGGGGCCGGGCGGATAGCCCGCGGCCCGGAATTGCCGCTCGAGCGCGTGCCGGCGCAGGAACGTGAGATCGTGCGCGCGCCCGGGCAGCTGCGCGGCAGCCGCGGCGCGCAGCGCGCGCATCGACTCGAGGTCGTGGCCCGCCGCGGCCCGCGGATGGGTCGCCTGCAGCCAGTCGAGCAGCCGGCGCTCGGCGTCGGCGATCGCCGGCGCCACCGGCCAGAGGGTGTCGTCGAGGTCGAGGCTGATCACGCGCGGCTCGGTCATGCGCGAATACTACCGCGCTTGCGGCTACAATCGCCGCGGGGACACCGGGGGAGCTCGAAGCCATGATTGCACGATGCCTGTTCATCGCCTGGGCCGCGGCGCAAGCCGGTGCGGCGTTCGCCTTGGCGGCGCCCGCCGCGCCGCCGGCCGCGCCGCCGCCGTTCGGCGTTCGCGACCTCGTGAGGCTCGACCGCGTGTCCGACGTGGCGGTGGCGCCCGACGGCACGCGCATCGCCTACACGCTGCGGATCACCGACTTGGACGCCGACAAGGGGCGCACGTCCCTCTGGATGCTCGACACCGCCCTGCGCAGCCCCGGCCGGCGCGATCCGGAGCCGGTGCGGCTCACCGCGGGCGAGGACAACGCGGGCTCGGCCGAGTGGAGCGGCGACGGCCGGTTCGTCTATTTTCTGTCGAACCGCGGCGGGTCGAGCCAGGTGTGGCGGGTCGCGCCCGGCCAGGAGCCGGTCCAGGTGACCCGCCTGCCGCTCGACGTGGGCAGCTTTCACCTCGCTCCGGCGGCCGACCGCCTGGTCGTCAGTCTGGAGGTATTCGTCGACTGCGACTCCCTCGAATGCACGCGCCGGCGCCTGGCCGCCGCGAAGGGCACCGCCGCCGGCCACGGCGTGCTCTACGACACGCTGTTCGTGCGTCATTGGGATGCGTGGAGCGACGGGCGCCGCGCGCAGTTGTTCGCGCTGCCGGTGGACGCCGACGGCGCCGCCGCGGGCGAGCCCGTGCGGCTCACCCAGGGGCTCGACGGCGACGTGCCGGCCAAGCCCTTCGGCGGCCGCGAGTGCTTCAGCATCAGTCCCGACGGCCGCGAGGTCGCCTTCTCGGTGCGTACGCCGCGGATCGGCGAGCCCTGGTCCACCAACTTCGACGTCTACGCGGTGTCGATCGACGGCGGCGCGCCGCGCAACCTCACCGCCGATAATCCCGCCGCCGACCTCGAGCCCGCCTTCTCCCCCGACGGCCGGTGGCTCGCCTATCTCGCGGCTGATCGGCCGGGGTTCGAATCGGATCGCTTGCATCTGGTCCTGCTCGACCCGCGGACCGGCGAGCGGCGCGCCCTGACGCTTCGCTGGGACCGGTCGGTCGACGCGTTCGCCTGGTCACGGGACGGCAAGACGATCTTCGCGACCGCCGACCACCTCGGGCAGCATCCCTTGTGGGCGATCGATGCGGCGAGCGGCCACGTCTCCGCGATCACCGGCGCGGGCCACGTGGAGAGCTTCGCGCCCGGCAAGCGTCGGGTGTTCTACACCGCGAGCAGCCTGGGCGCCCCCGCCGACGTGTACGCGGTGGCACCCGCGGGCGGCTCGCCCAAGCAGCTCACCCAGGTGAATCGGGCGTTGCTCGCGGCCCGCCGCCTGGGCGAGTACCAGCAGTTCGACTTCGCCGGATGGCACGGGGAAACGGTCTACGGCTATGTCGTGAAGCCCGCCGAGTTCGCGCCCGGCCGGCGCTATCCCGTGGCGCTGCTGATCCACGGCGGCCCGCAGGGCAGCATGGCGAACGACTGGCATTATCGCTGGAACGCGCAGAATTTCGCCGGCGCGGGCTTCGGCGTGGTGATGATCGATTTCCACGGGTCGACCGGCTACGGCCAGGCGTTCACCGATTCGATCAGCCGCGACTGGGGCGGCAAGCCGCTCGACGACCTGAAGGCCGGCGTCGCCGCGGCGCTGGCGCGCTATCCCTGGCTCGACGGCGAGCGCATGTGCGCCCTCGGCGGCTCCTACGGCGGATTCATGATCGACTGGATCGCCGGCGCCTGGCCGGACCGCTTCAAGTGCCTGGTGAGCCACGACGGCGTGTTCGATCAGCGCAGCATGTACTACGCCACCGAGGAGCTGTGGTTCCCCGAATGGGAGAACGGCGGACCGGAGTACGCGAACCCGGCGGGCTATGCGCGCTTCAACCCGATCGACCGGGTCGCGGACTGGAAGACGCCGATGCTGGTGATTCACGGCCAGCTCGACTATCGCGTCCCCTACGAACAGGGGCTCGCGGCGTTCACGGCGCTGCAGCGGCGCGGCATCCCGAGCGAGCTGCTGTACTTCCCCGATGAGAATCACTGGGTCCAGAAGCCCGCCAACAGCATTCAGTGGTACGACACCGTGCTCGCGTGGCTGGAACGCTGGACGGCCGAGGCGCGCCCCTAGGTGTACAGCGCGCGCCAGGCCGCGGGATAGGAGCCGCCGAGCGCGAGGATCCGGTGCAGCAGATCCTGGTAGCTCAGGCCCGCGGTGAGCGCCGACTGCGCGAAGTCCTCCGCCGCCGAGAGATTCGGGTTGGCGTTCGCCTCGAGCACGTACAGCGTGCCGTCCTCGCGCAGGCGAAAATCCATGCGCGCATAGCCGGACAGGTGCAGCGCGCGATAGATCCGCTTCGCGATCTGCTCGAGCCGCGCCACCGTGCCCTCGGGCAGATCACGCGCCGCCGCCGTGGTGATGCCGTATTTTTTCTGGTAGGCGCGATCCCACTTGACCTTGCGGGTGGCGATCGCCGGCAGCTTCTCCGGCAGCGTGCCGAAGGTCATCTCCCACACCGGCAGCACCCGCAAGCGGTCGTTGCCGAGGACCCCGACGTACAGCTCCCGCCCCTCGATGTACTCCTCGACCAGGGCGTCGGAGTGCGTCTGATCGTGGATGAAGGCGATGCGCTCGAGCAGCTGCTTCGCGTCCAGGGCCACCGAGGCATGCGCGATCCCGAGAGAGGCGTCCTCGGTGGAGGACTTCACGAACATCGGAAACCGCAGCTTCGCGGGCAGCCGCGGCTTGCGGCCGCGCGGGAACACCGCGAACTGCGGCGTCGGGATGCGGTGGTAGGACAGCAGCTGCTTGGACAGCACCTTGTCGCGCGACAGCATCATGCCGCGCGGATTGCAGCCGGTGTAGGGCTGGTGCATGAGCTCGAGGAAGGCGACCACGTGCTGATCGTAGGTCACGATGCCGTCGAACTCCTCGAGCAGATTGAACACGATGTCCGGCTTCCAGTCGCGCAGCGCCCGGCGCAGCTCCGACAGGCTGTCGGAGAGCCCGAGCGGCAGCACCTCGTGTCCCGCCGCCTTCAGGTGGGAGATCACGTCGTACTCGGTGCGCCACTCGTCGATCTCCTTCTCGGTCGCACCCTGCAGCGAATCGGGCGGCACCAGCGTCGCGTGCACCGGCACCAGCGTCCGCAGGCGCTTCACAGCGCCACTCGCGGCAGACGCCGCTCCTCGTGGGATTCGGCGAGCCTCGCGATCATCCAGCGCAGATGCGGGGCGAGCTCGCGGCGCGGGCCGCGCAGGTAGAGGTTCAGCGCCTCGCAGCGCTCGATCATGAGGCGCATGACCTGATGGACGAGGTACTCGCTGAACGTACCGGAGCCGACCAGATGCCCGCGCAGCGGCGCGCGCATCTCGCGCAGCACGCTCGCGGCCTTGGGGGCGTTGCGCCGGCGCGGCGCGGCCGTGAACACCTTGAGCAGCAGCTCGTCGGCGCCCGAGCGCCGCGGCGCGCGATAGCGCGCGAGCTTGCGCTCGTAATGCTCGCGCAGCGTGAGCGTCTCCTCGGCGAGATCCTCGATCCGGCTGCGGTCGATCACCGGGGGCCTGCGTCCGCCGATCTCGGCCAGCACCTCGTCGATGAATTCGAGCTTGGCGAAGGCCGGCCAGCCGCGGTATTCGCGCCGCCAGGCGGAGCGCGGCTTGAGCCATACCGCGAAGGTTTCGGCGAAATCCTCGGTGGGATGCGCCTGGGCGTACCAGGCGCCGAGGTGCTGCACGAAACGGCGGCTGCCGGGCCGCGGCCGGTAGGTGTCCGGATAGGGGAGCGATGCCGGGCCGAACACCTCGCGCCAGCGGCGCCGGCGCCTCAGGCGATAGGCCGTATCGAGCGCGTGGCCGGTCTCGTGGCGCAGGATGCGCATCAGCCAGTTGCGGTTGCCGCCCTCCACCTCGCGCATGAACCGCCGTTCGATGCCCATCAGCCGCCGATGCGCCAGATAGAAGGGTATCGCGATGCCCGGGATGCCGTCGGGCGAGAACCATTCCTGCGCGAGCCAGCAGTGGGGGCGGAACCGCAGGTCGCGCCGCGCGAGCTCGCCGTACAGCCGGTCGATGGCCCATTCGATGTCCGTGCCCTCGATCGACAGCCGCAGATCGCAGAAGCGCAGGCTGAGAAGCTGCTGGTCGCTGAGCGTCTCCCAGGCGTATCGGTGCGCTCGCGGCCGGCGCCGGCCGGCGGTGCTGCTTTTCGAGGATGGCATGGACACGAAGGTAATCCGTCGGCCGGGAAATGGGT
>VFSW01016227.1_pt1 | contig 10177 bp, 7 predicted proteins | sample 5358111 | NCBI WGS metagenome assembly VFSW01 (sample SAMN11554181, study PRJNA540505) | mine drainage metagenome | isolation source: sediment from site ElyBrook_90M | place: USA: Ely Copper Mine, Vershire, VT | collected 2017
CAGTGACCCCTGGCACGAACGCCAGTTGCATCGCGGTGCCGGAGTCACTGTCTCCAGGATTGGCCGCAATCACCGTTTCGTCCAATGGAACTTACAATGCGAACAATAACAGCGTGGTCTGGGGGCCGTTCTTTGGCTCGAATGTTTTGGCCCTTAGCTTCGTCGCCGTCGGCCAGCCGGGAACCTATCCCGCGCAAGTCACCTGGAGCGTGGACGGCGTCAGCAGCCAATCGGCGACAAATATAGTTTTGACTAATGTTCCTTCCAGCGGGGGACCGACGTTGCCTCAGGAGCCGACGCCAACATTGTCCCCGCCGTTTGGCACGAACCTGCCGATCCAAGTCTTGATTTCCTCGGGCGATTCGCAGGCCGTATTCTATTACACCACCGACGGCACGCTGCCGACCACAAACTCCATTCCCTACACCACACCGTTGACGTGTGCCATTCCGACGACGTTGCGCGCGGTGGCGTTTCGCCCCGGTTACTCGCCAAGTGCGTCCGCTTTGGGCTACTACGCCGCCGCCCCGTCGGGCAACTCGCTATCCCTGACGCGAAGCATTTCCGGAGGCGGGACCAACCAGGCATCAGTCACTTTGAACGCCGCGCCGCAGGGATCGGTAACTTGTTACGCCGTTACGGAAACACTCGCGTCTGGGCTGACGGTGTCGGGTCTGGCCGCCGATGCGGCCTGGAATGCGTCCGACAATACGATTTCGTGGGGACCGTACCTGGACAACCAGACCCGCGCCTTGACCTACCAGGTCAGCGGTCCACCCGGCACTTTCCCATTGACGGCGCAAGGTAGCTTTGACGGCTATTCTGTCAGCGCCGCCGGCGGAGCGGTAACGTTTGCGATTAATCTCACTTTACCCGGACAGACCAACTCTTCCGGTCCTACCAACGTCATTCCCGCCTGCACGTCAGAACCAATTTCTTACACGGTGGATGTGAATCCTGAGCCGGGGGTAGTCACCGTCGATTCCGCCAGTGGCACGCTCTCTTGGGGCGATGGCACACAAACGAATATCACCCAGCCCGTGCAGACATTTCAGAAGCTCTACAGCTCCAACGGAACCTATACCATTGCTGTATCGGTCAACTGGACGGGCCACACTACCAACGAGCAAGCCTCTGGAAACGGGGTCAAAACCGACACGGTCGAGGTTGACTCCTCCTGCGGGCCGGTCATTACCAACCAACCGGCGAATCAACAGGTTTTGCAGGGCGCCACAGCTCAGTTCATCGTCGGGGCCAGCAGCGCGTACCCGCTTTCCTACCAATGGTATTTGAATCAGACCAATGCGCTTTTGTTCGATGGAACATCGGCGGCGCTCACGCTTTCAAACGCCGCTCTGAGCGAAGTTGGTTCCTATTCGGTGGTGGTTGCCAATCCCTACGCAAGCGTGACCAGCTCAGTGGCGACTCTTACGGTGATCACGCCGTCGAATGTCCCACCGGCGATCACGCGGCAACCGTCCAGCGTGACGACCAATCAAGGCGCCACGGTGCTGTTCGAGGTTCTGGCGACTGGCTCCCAACCGCTGAGCTACCAGTGGCAGTTCGACGGCCAGGCTTTGCCGGGAGCAACAGGCCAGGTTCTGGCGCTGTTCAACGTGCTCTCCAATCAGGCCGGAACCTACACTGCCATCGTAACCAACGCGGCGGGCGCCAATGTAAGCTCCAATGCGGTGTTGACGATCATCGTTCCGCCGAGTATTGTCCAACAGCCAGCCAGTCTTATTATCAGCCACAGTTCCAGCCCGTCGTTCACGGTTGGCGCGACGGGATCGCCCCCGCTGAACTACCAGTGGCGGATCAATGGCGCGCCGATCTCCGGGGCGACTGGAGCGACGCTCTCTTTGTCTTCGAACGCAACGATTGGCTATTACTCGGTCGTTGTGTCGAATGCCGCGGGCACGGCCACGAGCAGCAACGCCAGTCTGACGTTCCTTGATTTGCAGATGTACGCCGGCCTCACCATTATCAGCCCGGTTGCCACGAACTACGGAATCCAAGCGATCCCGGCGCTTGGCGGAACAAATTGGACGACCCTGACCAATGTCACGCTGGGCACGCCGCCTTATCTTTACATCGACTACAACTCGCCGACAAACCCGACGCAGTTTTATCGCGCCGTGACTTCCCAATGACGGGAAGCTAAGATTTAAACCAAGAAACATCAATTAGGAAGCAACATAAGCATGAAAAAGCCTCTTCAACCAAACGTCACTGGCGCCACGGCTCTTTGCAAGCGAACGATCGGGCCGTTCTGGCTGTCTCTCATGATCGGCCTCATTGCTCTCTCCCGCCCGGCCTGGTGTCAGACGCCGATTCTCTGCGGGGACACGACCAATGGCGTGATCGCGACGGCCACGCAGACGGTGAATTACTCCTTCACGGGGAACGCGGGGCAAGTCATGGAGATCGCGTTGTATTGGGATTGCGCCGGGGGCGCCGGCGCCGCGGATGTTTATTTTCCAGGCGCGACCCTGCCAGGCGCGACCGTGAAGGCGCAATGTGACGGAAACGTCACCGCGTTCAAGCTGCCCACCAACGGCACTTATGAAATCTCCGTCCATAGCCAGGGCGCCAATTCGACGGGTAGTTATAACTTGACCCTTCAGTCGGTGACGGGCGGCGGATGCAGCGGCTACAGCATGACTTGCGGGCAGTACCTGCAGGGCGTGATCCAAAATCCAACTCAAATGGACAGCTACGAGTTGGCCGCCAACGCCGGCGAAACCGTGGGATTTCTCCTCAGTGGTTTTGGAGGAATGGTGATGGACATTTATGATCCCAGTGGCAGCAACACGATCGGCATAATCTCGACGGATGAAAGTTACACCTTTGCGGACACCGGGCTTTACACCCTGCTGGTTCATTCCGCCACCTATGATGTCCTAGGCGCGCATGAATACAGCTTGTACATGGCGCCGATTTCGGCAGGTTGCGGTTATACCGCCGATGTCACAGTCGCGCCCGCCACCCAGTCCGCGCCCGCAGGCGGTTCCGTTACGCTTACCGCCTTGGTCACAAACAAGGCGCCGACCAATTATTTCTATCAATGGTATTTCGACAACTCTGTCATTGCCACGGCGACAAACAGCACATATTTCATTCCTCAAGCCCAGACTCAGAACTCCGGAACTTATTCGGTGATCGTCAACAATCCCAATGGCCCCTCCAGTCCCGCGCTTGCGGTTCTGACCGTCACAAGCAATCTGCTAATCACTCCGATCTTGACATGGCCGAACCCGAGCCCGATCCCTTATGGCGCGCCGCTAACGACAGAACAGCTTAATGCGACCGCGACCTGGGCAGGCACGAATGTGCCGGGCGTCCTCAACTACGCGCCAGCCATTGGGACTGTCCTCGACGCTGGCACCCGGACCTTATCGGTTTCTTTCACGCCCAGTGATCCTGATACCTTCACGACCCCGGCCGCCAACGTCCTCCTTACCGTGCTGCCGGCTTCGCTCGTCGTCACAGCCAGCAACGCCAGCCGGACGTACGGAGCGCAAAATCCGGCGTTTTCGGGTGAGCTGAGCGGCTTGCAAAATGGCGATAACATCACCGCCTCCTACAATTGCGGCGCGATCAACACAACTCCGGTTGGCGGTTACCCAATAGTCCCCAGTCTGAGTGCTCCCGGCAATCGGCTTGCCAATTACGCGGTCACGCTAAACGACGGTGTGCTCACAGTGGCGCAAGCTTCTCTTACCATAACCGCCAACAGCGCCAACAAGCCGTTTGGGCGGCTCCTGACGTTCGCCGGCACGGAATTCACAGCCACAGGCTTGCAAAACGGCGAAACCGTAGGCTCAGTGACATTGACCAGTGCCGGCGCCGCCCCGGGCGCGACCGTCGCCGGCTCGCCGTACAGCATTCTACCGAGCGGGGCAATCGGCGGCACGTTTTCGCCGGGAAATTATAGCATCACGTACGTAAACGGCGTCCTGACAGTCACCCCTGGCAACCTTGCCTCGCTTGACTTACGCATGTACGTTGGCCTCAACATTGTCGGCCCCAGTGGCGCCACCTACCAAATTCAAACTGCGCCTCCAACGAATGGCGCGCCTGCCTGGACGACCTTGGCGAATGTGACAGTTGGCTCTCAGCCATATCTTTACATCGATTACACGTCTGGAACGAACGCGGGGTGGTCCTACCGATTGGCGCCAACGCAATGAGCATTGGAAAAAGCAGTTTTCGAGTCGTTTGCGGATACGGATCACAATGAAACCTCTTGTCCGCCATCGCCTTGGAGCGTGTCTGAAAAAGACGAGGGGTTTTGCGGCCGCTCTTTTGCCCGAAGCCTTCGTTGGCCCGGACCTTGCAGCCCGCTTCGGGGATGCGCGCTCCTCGCCGTCCCGGCTGCGGCCAAAATCCCTCGCCGCAAAATCCCTCGTGTTTTTCAGGCACGCGGGTTTTGTATTGTGTGCCGCCACGGCTCTTGCGGACTCGACTCCGCAGTACTTTTCCAATCCCATTGGGGAACACGCCGACCCGTGGATCATCCAATACAACGGCCGCTATTTGTCCTGTTTTTCCGACGGGAAACGCGAGATTTCTGTCCATGTTTCCGATCGGCTCACCGCTTTGGGGCCCAAGCATGTGGTATGGACCGGCCCCGCCAGCGGCCCCGCTTCCGGACAAGCCTGGGCGCCGGAATTGCACCGGCTGGACGGGCGCTGGTATATCTATTTTGCCGCGTCGGACGGGCGTAACGAAACGCATCGCGCGTGGGTGCTTGAGTCGGCGGCCCCGGACGTTTTGGGACCTTACACGTTGCATGGGCCGCTCTATACGGGCGATGATCCCAATCTTTCGGCCAGTAATCACTGGGCAATTGATCTTACGGTGTTCGATTTAGGGCCGCGCCTTTACGCCATCTGGTCGGGCTGGCAGGATGAGCGCGACATCCAGCATCTTTTCATCGCGCCGATGAAGGATCCGCTGTCCATTGCGGCGCCGCGCGTGCGTCTTTGTGCAAACGACGATTTTCTTTGGGAGCGCGTGGACGAATCGCCGCGAGGCCGGGGACTCAACGAAGCTCCGGAGGTCCTTCAACACAAAGGGCGCACGTTCGTCACTTTTTCTTGCAGCGGCTCCTGGCAGCCTTCTTACAAAATCGGTCTGCTTGAATTGAAACGTGGAACCGATCCGCTCCATCCGGAGAATTGGATCAAGTACCCAAAACCCGCGTTTGAATCGACCGCGACGACTTTCGGTGTCGGCCATAATTCCTTTGTCAAATCGCCCGATGGCACTGAAGATTGGCTGATCTATCACGCGAAAGTGGAGCGCCGGCCCGGCTGGCATCGGGTGGTTTTCGAGCAACCCTTTACGTGGACGCCCGACGGCCTGCCTGACTTTGGCCGTCCCGTGGCGGCGGGCCAGCTCTTGCGTGTGCCATCCGGCGAGAAGGATCGAATGGATGCAAAATGATACGGAAGCAGATGGCTGGCACGGAACGGCGCGTAAAAAGCCGCTCTGAGACTTCAAGAATCGAGCGAGGCCGAAAATAGTTTTCTTCACATGCGATTGGCGTTCAAAGAATGGGCCGTTGTCGTAGATGCCCTGGGCCGGGGCGAACAGATCATCATTTTGCGCAAAGGAGGCTTGCGCGAAGGCGCCGGAGGCTTCCGGGTCGAGCATTCCGAGTTTTTGCTCTTTCCAACTTTGTTCCATCAGCAACGCGAATCAGTATTGCCGACGGCCCGGAGGCGTTTTGATGAACTGGCATCCGGGCTGTCCGCCGATGTTCTTCGGATCGAGTATTTCGCGCGCGTGATTGCGTGGCGGCGATTGGAGTCGCTCGCCGCCGCGGAGGTGCTTCGAGGACAACATGTTTGGCGTGATGATGTGATTGCCGCTCGTTTTGAATGGGGACGCGCCAGGCAAATTCATGCGCTGGCCGTTCGCGTTTTCAAACTGTCGGCGATTGCCCAACTGCCGATGCTGGCCGCGTATGGCGGGTGCAAATCCTGGGTGGAATTGGCCCACGATGTCGGCCCGGAGGGAGCGGCCCCGGCGCTGGATGACCGGGAGTTTGCCGAAAAATTGGCGGAATTTGAAAAAGCCGCCATTGCAAACTCGTCTTTTCGGGCTTAAACTACGGTGCGGCGACGGCGCATGTAACCGTTGCCGCAATAATAGTGAATTCACGATGCAATCACCTATGCTTATCCTTGCCTCCGCCTCCCCACGGCGCGCGCAATTGATGCGCCAGTTGCCATGGGCCTTTCAGGTCGTCCCGAGCACGGCCACCGAGATTTTTTCCGAATTTCTCAGCGCCGGCGAGCTGGCCCAACTCAACGCCTATCGGAAGGCGCGCGCGGTTTCCAAAAAATTTCCCGACGCGACGGTGGCGGGGGTTGACATGGTGGTTGCCGTGGGCGCCAGAATCTTCGGCAAGCCAAAGACGCTGGCCCAGGCGCGCCAGATGCTGGCTTTTCTTCAAGGCCAGACGCATCAGGTGGTCACCGGGGTGTGCTTGATTCATTTGCGGCGGCACAAACAAAAAGTTTTTGCCGAGCAGACCGAGGTGACATTTCGACCGCTGACGCTGGAGCAAATCCGCCATTATCACAGCCAGGTCAATCCGTTGGACAAGGCGGGCGCTTATGGCATTCAGGAGAAGGGAGATGTTTTGATCGAGTCTATTTCCGGCTCCTTTACAAACGTCGTGGGATTGCCCTTGGAACGACTCAAGACGGAACTGGACGGGTTCCTCGTGCCTCCGCCGGCCGGCCGCCCGCCGAGCGCGCGCCCGGAGGCGCGTCTGTAAGTTTGCGAGACGGCGACGGCGATGGCGGCAAGCCCAAAGTTCCTGGCGAGGCTACGAGAGCGGTCCATATAGCGTGAACGAACCGGCGCGCTGGATGTGGACATCCATCAGGCGCCCGCGCTGATCCTGGCTGTCCTCAAAGACCACGATTTTGTTGCAACGGCTGCGGCCCATTTGACGGGCGGGGTTTCTCTTGCTTGGCCCTTCCACCAACACTTGCACCTTTTCTCCAACGCGGCTTGCGTAGCGGCGCGCGCCGATTTCATTGATCACCTCCAGCAGGCGGGCATTGCGTTCCTCCCTGATTTGCCGCGGCAATTGGCCGGGCATGACCGCCGCGGGAGTGTCCTTGCGCGGCGAGTATTTGAAAATGAAAGCATTGTCGAATTGCACCTCGCGGGCCAGCGACAACGTTTGTTCAAAATCCTCCTCAGTCTCGCCCGGAAAACCGACAATGATGTCGGTGGTGACGCCCATCCGGGGTTTGACCTTGCGCAATTTGTCAACAATTCCAATGTACCGTTCAAGCGTGTAGCCTCGGTGCATCAATTGTAACATTCGGTCGCTGCCGCTTTGGACTGGAAGATGGGCGCTCTCGCATAGTTTGGGCAACCGGTCATAAGCATCCACCAAATCATCGCCGTATCCCTTGGGATGCGGCGAGGTGAAGCGAATGCGCTCCAAGCCCTCGATTGCATGGACTGCCTCAAGCAACTGGACAAAGCCGGATTTGCCATCCTTAGGTTTGAGTTCGCGCCTGGCATAGCTGGTGACGATTTGCCCCAAAAGCGTGATTTCCTTGACGCCGGCTTCGGCCAATTGGCGGCATTCGGCGACAATGTCGCCGATCGTCCGGCTTCGTTCCTGCCCCCGCGTGTAAGGCACGATGCAAAAGGTGCAATACTGGTTGCAGCCTTGCATGATGCTGACAAAAGCCGTCGCCGAGCGCGCGCGGATTTGGCCGTTGAGACCGCGCATGCCCTCAAGAATATGTTCTTTGATGGCGGCCTCGCTGCCCGTTTCGCCGCCGACATCCACCACTTTTTCGCGCCTGCCGGCCAGAATGTCGTCCAGGTAATCGGCGGCGCGATGGAATTTTTGTGTGCCGAGGACCAGATCCACGTCTGGCAATTGATCGATCAATTGCCGGCCCCGGCTTTGCGCCATGCACCCCATGAAGCCGAGCACGACATTGGGCCGCTCGCGCCGGACTTCGGCGGCGATGGATTGCATTTTGCCGATGGCTTTTTGTTCGGCCATATCGCGCACACTGCAAGTGTTGAGCAAAATCACGTCAGCCAACGCTTCGGAGGGGGCAAGGCCGTAGCCTTTGGCGGCCAATTGGGCTGCGACAGCTTCGGAGTCGCGCTCATTCATCTGGCAACCGTAAGTCTTGATGTAAACAGTGGGCATTATCGGCAGAAATTATTCCCTCATTTGCGTTGCGTCCAACCCCACGCTCTGGCACCAGCGCCGGTAGGCGTCCGGGGCGATCTCCGAGGGCTTGATCTCGCTGCGGCCGCCCCAGAAAACATTCGTATAACTGACAGGCATGCCGCAATGCCGCAAATGCTCATCAATGGCGGCCTTGTGGGCCAGCACGGCCGGTTTTTCCATGCCGTGCGCCACGCCCATGATGTTGACGTTGTGAAACTCAGGTCCGCCCTCCCGCCAATAGGCATGGGTCATGATATAGTGCCGGCCGACCTCGCAGCCCGCTTCAATCTCGCGTCCGGCGGGCACGGCCCAATGAAAAAGCGCGTTGAATCGCGTCACACGATCCCCGTCTTTGAGCGGTTTGACGTGTTCCAAAAAAGTCGAAAAACGCCCAAGGATTTTGCGCCGATCCAGGTCCCGCGCGATTTCGCAAAATTTCTCCAACGGCAGTTCCGCCTCCACGGCCCGCGCCCGCCAAAGGTCGGGAACAATTTCCTCCGACGCGAACTCGCGTTTGAGCGCCGTCAATACGCGCCACTCCAAATCGTTGAGATGGGCCATCGCCACCTCCGTGACCTCGGCTGGAACGCCGGCCTTGGCGCCGGGTTCCATCCCGCGCCTGCGAACATGCCCGACTCCCAGGGCAAAGAGCCGCTTGGCCGGCATCACGCGGAAATTCCCGGCGCCGACCTTGCGGGCCAGGAACTGACAATGTGCGCGCAACGAAAAGCCTTGCGGCACCTTGAGCGTTGTCCAGAGTTTGTAATTGGAGCCGGGCGTGGCCGCATCAGTCGAACGCAAGACCACATGGCCGGAAAAGGGGTCCTGGCCGGACATGTAATCAAATGCCGCGTCCAATTGGTCCGCGGGAACCTCCCACGCCACCAGCGCGCCTTGGGCCAGGTTGGTCGCCAGCAACGTTTGGCGGACCCGGCGAATGGTGCCGGATTCCAGCATCGCGCGAATCCGTTCGATTACGACCTCCAGCGGCACGCCGCTTAGCCGGGAGATCCGGCCCAGGGGATTACGCTCAAAGCCATGCAGTTTATCCTCTGACACGGCCAGAATGCGCGCGTTGATGGAGTCTTTAGTGTCAATCGGAACGGTCGAAGAATTCATGATACGCCTCCAGAATACCAGAGAACGGCCGTCCATCAAGGCGATTATCTGGATTCCAAAATGTGCCCGGCACGGAGAGCGACAATGGCGGCCAGTAACGGCCGGCGCCACCGCGCTAACGAAGCGGAATTTGTTAAACTGAAAAGAGAAACTGCCTTGGCCCCCCCCAAAGCGACGCTTTCCTGTAAAAGTCCTGATCCCAGGCAGCGGGCCGCTGTGCTGAGGGACAATGCCACACACCTGAAATAGGGGGTATAACAAAACCGATCGCGTTCTCGTGAAGCGGGGGTAAATGAAAACAATCACGATTTAACGCGCCATACCAGCAACGGCCACATTCTGGATAAAGTCCTTGAGAGAATCCACGTTGATTTTCACCCGGCGGATACGCGTTGAAATCACTGACAAATTCAGACATGCCAATGCCTATCTGGCGAAGGTTGCCATCACAACCAGCCTTGCGCGCAGTTCCTTTGGATCCGGAAAGCGCGACAGCCAAAAGAGCCGCGAGTAGCGCGATGATCCCAATGACAACCAGGAGCTCCATAAGCGTAAATGCGACATTGAGCCGCCGATTGTCGCGCCCAAGAGCGGACGCTCCATGCGCTGCCTGACCGTTGGGGGCCTCGTGACGCTGAATCGAATTGAGATGTTCCTTGGATCACTCATCGCTACGCCAATGTACCGCGCCGTCCCGCGCGGTCAAGTCCTCCCGGCGGACCCAAATCCCCGCCTAAAATCAACGCCGCGCCTGAATGTTTCGATAGGGGTCATATACTGCCAAGACGGTGGGATAGACGACACTTCTTCACGGTTCTTTGGTTCTCC
>VFSW01016228.1_pt1 | contig 10177 bp, 12 predicted proteins | sample 5358111 | NCBI WGS metagenome assembly VFSW01 (sample SAMN11554181, study PRJNA540505) | mine drainage metagenome | isolation source: sediment from site ElyBrook_90M | place: USA: Ely Copper Mine, Vershire, VT | collected 2017
CCCCCGTGTCAACCCCGCAACAGGAGCGCGCGATCCTGCCCGGCAAGCCGGCCAACAGCATGTACCGCGGCAAGGATGACAAAGAGAAGAGGGATAAAAAACACTCGTTGCAGAAACCTGATAACCAGTAGTCCGTTCCAGCAAACCAGTTACCGTTCGCGGTGAGCTTGTCGAACCGCCAGTTTCGCGCCAATGTCGGCCTTCGACAGGCTCTCTCAAGCCGAACGGTTTATTGACCCCGTTTTGGTGAAACGGACCACTGGAACGATAACCCGTTGATTGCACATGACCAACATCAAGAAGCTGTCGCCGCCCTTGCCAACCCAGCGAAAGAAAAGTATTATTGCGCGTTTCGTCTGCCCCGCAGAGTAATATCCAAGGAGTTTCATCAATGGCAAACAGCGCACAAGCCAGAAAGCGTGCAAAACAGTCCGACAAGCAGCGCGAGCACAACACCAGCCAGCGTTCCGAGTTCCGCACTGCGGTCAAGAAAGTGATCAAGGCTGTTGAAGCTGGCGACAAGGAAGCTGCCAAGGCGGTTTACCTGGAGTCGGTTAGCGTTATCGACAGCATCGCCGACAAGAAAGTCGTGCACAAGAACAAAGCTTCACGCCACAAGAGCCGTTTGAACGCAGCCGTCAAAGCGATGGCCTAAGACCGCCGCAGCACCTGCTGCCGCGCCCGTTTTGCTTGCCCGGCAGCCTTTAGCTAGCCGGGCATTTGTTTTGGCTTGATCGCACCTGCTTGCCACGCCTTGAGGCTGGCTTGAAGGGCAAATTTCTCTTGCAAGTATCCGTTGTTTGGCTAAATATAACGCTTTCGAGCGTACCGATGCACGGCGGCTGATGCCGCCGTGTGCATTTATATTTTTCGCGCGGCCATTTGTCCAACTCTGAAAAAGCAGTAACAGCTCATCTATATGTCACATTTAATGAACACCTATGCCAGATTGCCCGTCGCCTTTGTCCGCGGTGAAGGCGTGTGGCTTTGGGACGAACAAGGCAAACGTTATCTCGATGCGGTCGCCGGCGTCGCCGTCAACGGTCTGGGGCATGCCCATCCGAAACTGACCCAGGCGATCTGCGAGCAGGCGAAGACGCTGATCCACACCTCCAACCTGTACCAGATCCCCAAACAGGAACAACTGGGCACCAAGCTGGCGCAATTGGCCGGCATGGACAAGGTGTTCCTGTGCAACTCCGGTGCCGAAGCCAACGAAGCCGCGATCAAGCTGGCCCGCCTTTATGGCCACAACAAGGGCATCGACAGCCCCGCCATCATCGTGATGGAGAAAAGTTTCCACGGTCGCACCATGGCGACGCTGACCGCTACCGGCAGCCGCAAGGTGCAGGCCGGATTCGAACCGCTGGTGAGCGGCTTCGTGCGCGTACCCTACAACGATATCGCCTCGATCAACCAGATCGCCGAGCACAACAAGAACATTGTCGCCATTCTGGTCGAACCGGTACAGGGCGAAGGCGGCATCCAGGTACCGCCGCCCGCCTACCTGCAAGAGCTGCGCCGCATCTGCGACGGCCACGGCTGGCTGCTGATGCTGGACGAGGTACAGACCGGCATCGGTCGCACCGGCTCCCTGTTCGCTTTCCAGCAGACCGGCATCACCCCCGACGTCATGACCCTGGCGAAAAGCCTCGGTTCGGGCGTGCCGATCGGCGCCTGCCTGGCGAAAGGCATTGCCGCCGAGGTATTCAAGCCCGGCAACCACGGCTCCACCTTCGGCGGCAACCCGCTTGCCTGCGCTGCTGCGCTGGCGACGCTGGAGGCAGTCGAGGAACAGGACTTGTGCCGGCAGGCCGCTGAGATCGGCGCGTTCATCCGCGACGGGTTGAGCAATCGACTGGCTGGCACGACCGGCGTTGTCGAGGTACGCGGCGCCGGGCTGATGATCGGCGTCGAACTGGACCGCCCCTGCGGCGCTCTGGTCAAACTGGCGCTGGCGCAAGGCCTGATTATCAACGTTACGGCGGACAGCGTGGTGCGTTTGCTGCCGCCGCTGGTCATGAAGCGCGACGAGGCACAGCAGGTGGTGGACATGCTCGCGCCGCTAATCAAGAGCTTTCTCGCGCAAAAATAATGCGCCCATGGTGGCCTCTATGCAGATCAAACATTTCCTGCAATTCAACGACCTGACCCGCGACGATTACGAATACCTGTTCGAGCGCACGCGCCGGATCAAGGAACAGTTCAAGGCTTACCAGACCTACCACCCGCTGCATGACCGCACGCTGGTGATGATTTTCGAGAAGGCGAGCACGCGCACCCGGCTGTCGTTCGAGGCCGGCATACAGCAGCTCGGCGGCAGCGCCATCTACCTCAACACCCGCGACTCTCAACTGGGACGCGGCGAGCCGGTGGAAGACGCCGCCCAGGTCATCTCGCGCATGAGCGACCTGGTGATGATCCGCACCTTCGAGCAGGACATCATCGAGCGCTTCGCCGCCCACTCGCGCGTGCCGGTCATCAACGGCCTGACCAACGAATACCACCCGTGCCAGATCATGGCCGACATCTATACCTACATCGAACAGCGCGGCTCAATCCGCGGCAAGACGGTGGCATGGATCGGCGACTCCAACAACGTCTGCAACACCTGGCTGCAAGCTGCGGAAGTGCTGGATTTCCACGTCCACGTCTCGACCCCGCCCGGCTACGAAGTCGAGCCGGAGCGCGCCGGGCTGTACGGCACCGACCACTACGAGGAATTCACCGACCCGATGGAAGCCGCGCGCAACGCCGATCTCGTCACCACCGACGTGTGGACCAGCATGGGCTTCGAGGCCGAGAACGAAGAACGTAAACGCGATTTCGAAGACTGGCAGGTGGATGCCGACATGATGCGCCGCGCCAAGCCCGATGCCCTGTTCATGCACTGCCTGCCCGCCCACCGTGGCGAAGAGGTCGCCGCGGAAGTGATCGACGGCCCGCAGAGCGTGGTATGGGATGAAGCGGAGAACCGGCTGCATACCCAGAAGGCGCTGATGGAATACCTGCTGCTGGGCAAAATAAACGGGTGAGGGGTGAAGAGTGAGGAGTGAGGAGTTAAACCCTCTCGACTTTCCTCACTCCTGACTCCTGACTCCTCACTGGAGTTCTAAAATGAGCAACGTCAACAAAGTCGTCCTCGCCTATTCCGGCGGGCTGGATACCTCGGTGATCCTGAAGTGGTTGCAGGACACCTACCAGTGCGAGGTGGTCACCTTCACCGCCGACATCGGCCAGGGCGAAGAGCTCGAACCTGCGCGCAACAAGGCGCTGCAGTTCGGCATCAAGCCGGAGCAAATCTACATCGACGACCTGCGCGAGGAATTCGTGCGCGATTTCGTCTTCCCGATGTTCCGCGCCAACACCGTCTACGAGGGCGAATACCTGCTCGGCACCTCGATCGCCCGTCCTCTGATCGCCAAGCGGCTGATTGAAATCGCGAAGGAAACCGGCGCGGTCGCGATCTCGCACGGCGCCACCGGCAAAGGCAACGACCAGGTGCGCTTCGAGCTGGGCGCCTATGCCCTCAACCCGGAAATCAAGATCATCGCGCCGTGGCGCGAGTGGGACCTGCTCTCGCGCGAGAAGTTGCTGGCTTATGCAGCGCAGCACGGCATTCCGGTAGAGATGAAGCACAAGGCCGGCGGCAGCCCCTACAGCATGGACGCCAACCTGCTCCACATCAGCTACGAGGGCCGCCACCTGGAAAACCCCGCCGCCGAGGCCGAGGAAGACATGTGGCGCTGGACGGTGTCGCCGGAAAAAGCGCCCGACCAGGCGGAATACCTGGACATCGAATACGTGGGCGGCGACCCGGTCGCGCTCAACGGCAACCAGCTTTCCGCCGCTGAAATGCTGGCCGAACTCAACCGCCTCGGCGGCAAGCACGGCATCGGTCGCCTCGACCTGGTGGAAAACCGCTACGTCGGCATGAAATCGCGCGGCTGCTACGAAACCCCCGGCGGCACCATCATGCTCAAAGCCCACCGCGCCATCGAATCCATCACCCTGGACCGCGAAGTGGCGCACCTGAAGGATGATTTAATGCCGCGCTATGCCAGCATGATCTACAACGGCTACTGGTGGTCGCCCGAGCGGAAAGCCTTGCAGGTGCTGATCGACGACACCCAGCGGCACGTCAATGGCTGGGTGCGGGTCAAGCTGTACAAGGGCAACGTCATGGTGGTCGGGCGCGATTCCAAGACCGACTCGCTGTTCGACTCCACCATCGCCACCTTCGAGGACGATGCCGGCGCTTATAATCAAGCGGATGCGGGCGGCTTCATCAAGCTCAACGCGCTGCGGCTGCGGATTGCGGCCAAGTTGCAGAATCGTTAATTGAGGAATAGAACATGACCCAATTTGATAATGTCTCCGTCATCAAAAAAGCCAACGTCTACTTCGACGGCAAGTGCATTTCCCACACGGTAATATTCCCGGACGGCGCCAAGAAAACCGTCGGCGTGATTTTCCCGAGCAGCCTCACTTTCAACACCGGCCTGCCGGAGCTGATGGAGATTAATGCCGGTGTCTGCAAGGTGAAACTGGCAGGCGGGAAAGACTGGAAAACCTACAAGGCAGGCGAGAGCTTCAGCGTGCCGGGCAACGCCAGCTTCGATATCGAAACCGTGGAGATGCTGGACTACGTCTGCCATTTCATCACCGAATCCACCTGCTGCGCGGGTTAAAGGGGAGTCAGCCATGCCGACGTTCGATATCGTTTCCGAAGTGGACAAGCAGGACTTGCGCAACGCCGTTGATCAGATCAACAAGGTCATCACCGGTCGCTTCGATTTCAAGGGTTCTGATTCCCGCGTCGATCAGGCGGAATATGTGCTGACGATCTATGCCGACGACAACTTCAAACTGGATCAGATCTTCGACATCGTCAACCAGACCTTCGGCAAGCGCAACATCGACGTGAGTTGCCTGGACAAGGGCAAGATCGATAAAATCAGCGGCGACAAAGTCAAGCAGACCGTTACCGTGAAGACCGGCGTGGAAACCGAACTGGCGAAGAAAATCGTCAAACTGATCAAGGATTCCAAACTCAAGGTTCAGGCCAGCATTCAGGGCGAGGCCGTGCGCGTCACCGGGGCGAAGCGGGATGTATTGCAGGAAACCATCACGCTGATAAAGAAGTCCATCACCGACTTCCCGCTGCAATTCCAGAATTTCAGAGATTAAAACTATTCACCGCAGAGGACGCGGAGGACGCTGAGGAAAACCTATTCCCGTCTTGCTGTACTCTGCGTCCTCCGCGTCCTCTGCGGTTAGTTTTTACGGATTTAAAACATGCCTAAAGTCCTCGTTCCCCTCGCCCAAGGCTGCGAAGAAGTCGAAGCCGTCACCATTATCGACCTGCTGCGCCGCGCCAAAATCGAAGTTATCTCTGCCGGGCTCGACGATCAGCCGGTGACCGCCAGCCGCAGCGTCCGCCTGATCGCCGACACCACTCTGAACGAAGCGCTGGCACAGGAATTCGACATGATCGTGCTGCCCGGCGGCATGCCCGGCATGACCCATCTGAAGAACGATCCCCGCATCATCGCCCTGCTGCAAAAAATGGCCCGCGAGGGCAAATACACCTGCGCCATCTGCGCCGCACCCGCCGTGCTGGCCGAAGCTGGCCTGCTGGCGGGGAAATCGGCGACCAGCTATCCCGGCTTCGTCGACAAGATGAACCTGCCCGACACTGCCTACAAAAACGATCCGGTGGTCAGGGACGGCAAGGTCATCACCTCGCGCGGGCCGGGCACGGCGATGGATTTCGCCCTGGAACTGATCGAGGTTCTGGCCGGGAAGGCCCGGCGGGATGAAGTCGAAGCCGGCTTGCAGCGGTAGGGTGAATAATTCCGGTTAACGCACCAGCCCTTCAATCCACTTTTTATAGGTTTTTTGTGCAGCGGAATTCAAGGTCTTCACGCGTTCCGCCAGGTTTTCCAGGATTTTCGCCGGTTGCTGCACTGCCGGGCTGGCGCTGGCGGAGGCGATTTCTCCCTCACCCAACGCACACCATTCCCGCACCATCTCTTCGGTCATTTCGATATGGCATTGCAAGCCCAGACTCTTGCCCAAGGCGAACGCCTGATTTGCACAGTGCGCGTTACCCAGGATGCCGGTGGCGCCGGGCGGAATCGTGAAAGTCTCGCCATGCCAATGGAAGGCGTCGATTTTTTTTACCTCTCCGAACCAGGCCCTGGCCGTGGCATTGTCCGCCACTATCACCTCGCCCCAGCCGATTTCCTTGACCGGGTTTCTGCCTACGACTCCGCCCAGGGCCTTGGCCATCAACTGCCCACCAAGGCAATGACCAAGCACGGGAATATCGGCCTGCGCCGCCTGCCGGATCAATTCCAGGGAATGGGGTATCCACGGCAAGTCGTCGTTCACGCTCATCGGTCCGCCCATGAACACCAGGCCGCTGAACTGCATGGCGTCTGTCGGCAACGCGTCGCCGGCATCGACTTTGAACAGCCGCCAGGGTATATCGTGATTATCGAGGAATGTGGCAAAATAGCCTGGCCCCTCGCTAAGCGCATGGCGAAAAATCGCAACCGGTTTCATGATACGCATGATCTAAGGAAATCCTGATGAGTTTAGTATGGCGTTATTCTAACCTGATCGGCCTGGCTATTCCATTATGCGTTACAAGCAGTGTCCTTGCTACCGAAGTCAACGTGGCCGGCCTGTTCAACGGCAAAGCCATGGTCAGCATCAATGGCGGCAAGTATCATGTAATGGCTGCTGGCGAAACCTCTCCGGAAGGCGTCAAACTGATCAGCTCCGACTCCACAACCGCCATGCTGGAGATCGACGGCAAGCGCCAGAATCTGGGCATGGGCAAGAGCGCTTCCATCCCATCCGGCGAAGGCGGCGGTAACCCAAAAGCAGTCCTGACCGCCGATTTCCAGGGCCATTTCATCACCACCGGCAGCATCGACGGCGCCAGCGCGCGCATGGTCGTGGATACCGGAGCGTCCATGGTATCAATGGGTAAAGATGAAGCCAAGCGGCTCGGGATTTCCTACCTCAACGGTGAACGTGGCAGGGTTTTCACCGCAAACGGCGTAGTTCCGGCCTACCACGTCACCCTCGACACGGTGAGAATAGGCAATCTCACGCTGAACCAGGTGGACGGTCTGGTGCAGGAAAGCAGCATGCCCTACGTGCTGCTCGGCATGAGCTTCCTGAAAAGGCTGGAAATAAAGCAGGACGGGACCAACATGACGCTGCTGAAAAAATACTAGGCTGCCGCCTGTTGATTGGCGCACATTGTTTGATTTCCGGGCCGTCCCCGGCACCTAAATCATCTGCGCGTATCTCACACAAAATCCATCACCCCTTGTAACAACCTGAACAAAGACCTATAGTTCCCAAATTGCCCTAAAAATAAGCTCCTCCTGTTATTTATTGCCGGAAAAAACCTTGGCACGGGGACAGCGAAGTGTTTCTTCTTTACGCTGCGCCGCACGAAACGAACCGCCAAAAATGAGAATAATCCAAAAATTACTGACCGCTGCCGAAAAAGCGCTTAATCACGTTTTCGCACTTCAGTCAGGCACCACCCTCTCCACTTTGCTCACCTCGCGCGAGCACTCCCCGCTGCTGGCCCGCCGCCGGGCTGAAATCATCACCTCGCGGGTTCGCATGGTGGCCGGCGTGTTCGCCATTCTCACTCCGTTATGGATCATCATAGATTTCCTGGTCTTTCCCTGGCCTATCATGGCGATGCTCGCTGCGGGACGCATCGTCACCTGCATTGCTTTCGCCCTCCTCGCGCTTCTCTGTAAGGGTTCGTCAGAAATGCGCATCGCCTATCGGGCGATGGCAACCATGTTTCTCATCCCTACGCTGTTCTTTCTTTTTTCCCACCCGCTGTTATCCCACTACGAGATGACCGGCGCGGCGAACGCCATTGCGGCGGGCTATGCCTTTCTGCCCTTTGTGCTGGCGGCAGGGCTGAGCGTATTTCCTTTAACCGTTGTTGAAGGACTGGTCTATGCCTCGCCGGTGTTGGCGGCAGAGGCGCTGGCCGCAATAATGCAACTCGACTTGCTGAGTTGGAGTTCCCATCTCGGCGCATTCTGGCTGTTGTTATTGATTGTTGCAGTTGCGATCCTGGCCGGGATGAGCCAGCTGTCATTCATGGAAGCCCTTGTGGATCAAGGCGCACACGATCCGCTCACAGGCAGCTTCAATCGTTCGAGCGGAATAGACCTGCTGGATGTCCTGTTTAACCTGGCCAGCCGAAATCAGGCCCCACTTTGTATCGCTTTCGCCGACCTGGACAATTTCAAACAGGTGAACGATGTCTTCGGCCATCAGGAGGGCGACATGGCATTGGAAAAATTTGCCAATGCCGTGAGAAATGGCCTGCGCAAAAGTGACTTGCTCCTGCGCTGGGGCGGGGAAGAATTTCTCCTGGTGCTTCCCAACACCACGTGCGCCGATGCCGTCGAGATGGTGAATCGCCTGCGCCTTCAGGGGTTTGGTTTGCGCCAGGACGGCAAGCCGCAAACCGCCAGCTTCGGCATCGCCGAATCCGGCTCCGACTCAATCGCTACCTGGGAGGAACTGGTCACCCTTGCCGATCAGCGCATGTACCGCGCCAAGCAGGCGGGAAAAGATACCGTGGTGGGCTGCGTTTAAAAACGGCGAGGTCGCGACAACTCCAGCACCAAAACAGATGGCGTCAGCATTTCCTACCCTGGCATCAAATTCGCAAATCGCCTCCTGTCTTTTGGGCATGGGGCGGCCCACATCGTTTCTGCTCCAACCAAGGCAACCACACAAAGAGGAACGATACCGACGCAAACCGATAACCCCGTCATTCGTACGCTTGCTACAGCTGGATTTATCCATCTAAAATGTATACACTTATACGTGTATACAAAATAGGGGTGTGATCATGAAAATAGCCAAAGTATTCAAGCAGGGCAACAGCCAAGCCGTACGGCTACCCAAGGAGTTTCGCTTTCAGGACGATGAAATTTTCATCCGCAAGCAGGGCGATACCGTCCTGCTGATTCCCAAAAAAGCCGTGCGCTGGCAACACCTGAAAAGCTGCATCGGTAAATTCAAGGGCGATTTCGAGCATGCACCGCAAGCTGCGTTCGAGGAACGGGACTGGCCGCAGTGAACTACATGCTGGACACCAACACCTGCATTTACCTCATGACCGACCGCCACCCCGAGCGCCAGTCGCGCATCCTTGCCCGGCTGGATGCACTCGCGCCTGACGATAACCTTGTTCTCTCCAGCATCGTGGCATTTGAACTCAGCTACGGCGCGCAAAAAGGGCGTTGGCGCAAAGCCAACCTTGCCCTTCTCGAAGAATTCCTGCTCGACTTCATCATCGCACCCTTCGATGAAAAAGCCGCCCATACCGGTGGAACGATTCGCACGGAACTGGAAAAGAACGGTCGCCCCATCGGCCCCATGGACACCCTCATCGCCGCCCACGCCGTCAGCCTCGGCATACCGCTGGTCACGCACAACCTTGGTGAATTTTCCAGAGTGCCTGGACTGAAGGTGGAAAACTGGGCGGGAGAATAGCCGCTCCTCCCAGCTCTCCCCAGCGGGGGAAGGCGCTCAAAACACGGGCTCCGCCCACAAAACCCATACGCCCCCTCTGCACCGCCTCGGTTTTCCGAAAAGATCGGGGGCCGTCGGCGAGGACTAATGTTTGAGCGCGTAGCGCGAGTTCCGTATACGATCTTTCATCCGCTTCAGCGGATAGAAAGTCGGAATCCCCTTGTGGGGCAACGCCCGATCTTTTCGGAAAATCGAGGGAAGCCCGAAGGGCCGGTGCGGGTGGGTGCCCTTTTGTTTGCTTACTTGTATTTTGGGCAAGCAAAATAAAGTGAGCTGCTGCCGGGCAGCCCCCGGCATCTAAACATCTGCGCGCAGCGCACTCAAAATCTCCACCACTTGTAACAACCATGGCAAAGACCTATAGTGGCTCAATTGTCATAGAAATATTCCCTCCCTGTTATTGCCCATACAAAAACATGGCCCAGGGACAAGATGAAAAACAGGTGCCAGTCTTGCCATATCAAATTGCGTCATACTGCATTGCAAGACCTGACCCTGCCGTCTTATCCTTGTCCATAGTCGTACTGCACGCCTTTATCAAGAAATCTCAGCAAACGCCCGACCACGAAATCAAGCT
>VFSW01016229.1_pt1 | contig 10177 bp, 23 predicted proteins | sample 5358111 | NCBI WGS metagenome assembly VFSW01 (sample SAMN11554181, study PRJNA540505) | mine drainage metagenome | isolation source: sediment from site ElyBrook_90M | place: USA: Ely Copper Mine, Vershire, VT | collected 2017
GGTGCGTAGGTGAGCGCATCCCAAGGATGTATGGAGGCGTTCAGCCCCCATTCGCTCATCTTGAGTTCACCCTTGACGGTGAGCCATTTACCATCGGCTGGTATCGGCTTGCCGTCGCGTAATGTGGCGCCGACGAAGTGAAATGCGCGCTCTGTTTTCACGACTGCGCCCTCACTGCCTTACGCGCGGCGTACATCGTCGAGTAGTGGCCGAGGCATTCGCCATTCGCGAGCGAGATGACGAGGAAGCCGGGGCCGACTGCGGGGATGATCGTGTAGCGGGTGTTCGCGTCATTCATCGCCAAACTCGGCGTGATAGGCGATGGCGAATTCATCGCGCGTACGCGGCTCAATGCGGCCGTCCAGAATCGCGTCAATGCGGTTTTCCTTGCGCACATCGGCGGCAACGCGGGCGCCCATCGAGCGACGTGCAGATTCACCAGCCTTGTACTCAGCCGCCTTGGCGGCCTTCTCTTGCGCGGCGAGTTGCGCGCGGACCCGTTCTTGAATTGATTTCATTGCGCTCTCCGTGTTCATGGGAGGCAATATAGGATATGCCTATATCCATGTCAATAGGCCAAACCTATATATTTGCGCCGGCGCTTACGGAGAGGGGCGTCGGGCCTACTCGATCTGTTGGATGGGGAGCGCGACCCAGCGGCCGCCAGCCGGCGAGGTGTAGCAGTTCATGCGTGCATATCGGAGGGCATTAAATCCGTTGCGCGCCCGGAGGCCGACTTGGACGCGGTACATGTGCGGCTTGATCTCGCGCACGGGGAACGTATTGGCGTCATCGAATTGCGCTGAATCTGGGTCATCAAGCGAACGCTTGACGAAAACCTCACACGCATACCGCGCCGATGTGCGCTCGGCGAGTGCGTCTTTTGCGGCTTTCTCGGCGGCGCGCTGGCCTGGCGTCATCGCGGCAATCCGCGCTCGCTCGGTATCACCAGCATGCCTGAGGGCGACCACGAGGTTGGCGCCAGCGAGGCTGGCGACGATCGTGGTGATTATTACGGCGGTTCGGATATCCTTCGTCATTCTCGCGGCACCTCTCATGCCATCTTAGCGGCCGCGCCTAGAATATGTCGAAAGACCTGCCCGAGAGTAGTCTGTCAACCTCAGCGTCGCTGAAGAATGCCAGATTTCTCCCGCGTGCTGGACGCCGGTCTGGCGGCGACAGATCGGTGCAGGCTTTCTTCCGCCATGCCCACTATGCGCCCGCGCGTTGACTCAGAAAGGCGCGCCCAAAGATTCCAGAGCGACTCCGCGTCCGGGTCCTCTGGCGGCCCGGGGTGTTTTGGTCCGCGCCCAGAATAGATCCATTCGACGGCGGTGTTGGTTCTTTTTGCGATTTTCTCGGCGTGCTTGATCTCCGGATACGAGCCCCGCTGATTCCACTCGGAAACAGACGGCTGCGAGCACCCGGCGATCTCAGCCGCCTTCATTTGGGTGGCGCGCAGCCCGGCATCGGCGAGCGCTTCCTTAACGCGCTCCCACACGGTTCTTTCGTCGATTTTGGCCATACCGCGATGATGCGGCATCTCGATATAGGCATGACCTATTGACATACTATCGGAATAGCCTATATTTGGCGTCATGCGGAAGCTCAAGGCCTATCTCTCGGATGCCGGTAAGACCCAAAGCGAGTTTGCGGCGGCCATGGGCGTCAGCCAGCCGACCGTTTCCGATTGGGTCAACGGAGAGGCGCGCCCGTCCATCGAAAATTTGATCGTGATCTCGCGCATCACCGGCCTACCGATCGACGACCTCGTGCGCGACTTGGGTACGCAGGCCGCCGCCGTTTCCCTGCACCGACGGCACGACGACGTATAACCAAACAGCCGGATCGTTATCCATGCCCTCACTTCACCTGAAACCGGACCTTCAACGCGACTCAAAAAAGTTGGGCCAGCTTGAACTGCTCGGCGGACAGATATTCGATCACGTCGAAATTGATACCGCGTCGGTAAAGAAGCAAGGTTCGTTGAACGCCGCAATCGTGCTGTGCATTACGGCATCCGGCCTCGATCGCAAACAGGTTTACGGCGCGCTGGGAATAGATGCGGCGACGTTCTCGCGGATCGAGTCGGGCCAAGCGCATTTCCCACCGAACAAACTATCGAATCTCATGGATCTGTGCGGCAACGAAGCGCCGTTGATCTGGCTCTGCGAGTCGCGGGGCTACGACTTCGCCTCAATGCGCCAACACCGCTCGGACCAGGAACGCCGCCTTGCGGAACTCGAACAAGAGAACCACGACTTGAAGCGCCTATTGCGGCTCAAGGCGGACGTTGAGGGCACCCGATGACCCACGAAAACACGTCTTTTTCTTGCGCTGCGCCATTAACCAATCTAGGGGCTCCCGCAATGGATTTTAACCACGGGGATACGGGTCCTGTCGGTGCGATGTCGAACACAGACGCCGACCTCGAGGCCGACATCCAAGCCGCCTACGTTCGCATGCTGAATGCGAAAAACAAGATCGCGGTACGCGCGGCACAGGCGGAAATGGTGAATCTGATCGCGCGCAGGTCGCCGCAGCGGGCCGCAGAGGCGAGTCCGGATAATGCCCGCGGCTGAGCCCATCTATTTCGACTTCGACGCGTGGCTTGCCAAGCGCGGGCGCATGGCGCCTATCGTAGCCAGATACCGCGCGGCCACGAACCAGAATGAGTATTGGAGCGCCATCCGCGATGCGTGGGCGGAAAAGTAGGACATGGTTGCCGCCGGCGACACCATTGATCCGTATTTCCTCGACTGGCAGTTCACGCCGATCGAGGAACAGGCGTGGCATTGCATCCGGCGCATCGGCCTACGCCTCTATCCGCAGATCCCTGTCGGCGGCGTGTTCATCGACTTCGGCGATCCGCACAAGAAAATCGGCGTAGAGCTCGACGGTAAGGCGTTCCACGACGCCGAGCGTGACCGCGCGCGCGACCTGAAATTATGGCGGCTCGGCTGGCGCATTTTTCGCATCACTGGCGCCGAGTCCATGAAATGGCTGCATTCGCCGGCCGAGCCCGGCTTCGCTGACGACGCCAGGCCCGGATCATCGGAATGGAATCGCGATCTTGCCGAGTGGGCTTACTCGACCGGAGACGGTGTTCTGTGGGCGCTCCGAACGATCTATTACCAGCGCCGGGCCACGGATGGCAACGAGAGGGCCATCGCACTCGGGGCGATCGAGGATCACCGCGGCGTCGAGTTCCCGCTCGGCGTGCCAGAGGAAAACGACGAATGAGCGGAAACAGCCTTGCGATGATGCCTTGGTTCCCGCGCGACTTCCTCGCCGCGACACGCGCTATGCGACTCGCTGAGCGAGGCGCTTACCGAGAGCTACTGGATTACCAATGGGAGATGGGCGGTCTACCAACGGACCGCGAACGTCTCGCGCGGCTACTCGGCATCACGGCCGAGGAGTTCTGCGATATCTGGCCGGCGATCGCCGACAAGTTCTTGGTTGATGGCGCCTATATGCACAATCAACGCCTTGAAGAACATAGGAAAAAGGCGATTGAGCAGCGCGATAGAAAGCGTGGCGCGGCTCTCGCGACGAACGCCAAGCGATACGCTGAGCGACCCGCTGAGCGAACGCATTGCGCATCGCTTAGCGACACGCATACCGATGCGCTTAGTGACTCGCTTAGCGCCTCGCCTCCATCTCCGTCTCCATCTCCGTCTCCATCTGAAGAATCTCTAGGTCATACCTCACCTCAAATTCCAACGTCATCAGGCGCTGATCGCGCTGACGCCAGGGGGCGGAAAGGCCCCATCGGGACACGGATTCCCGATCCATTCGAAGTTTCAGACGCCATGCGGGCATGGGCAGCGCAGGAATTCCCGAACGTCGATGCGAAGGCCGTAACGGCTGAGTTCGTGGATTACTGGACGGCTGTGCCGGGCCCAAAGGGTCGAAAACTTGACTGGGAGGCGACCTGGCGCAATCGGGTGCGGGAAAAGGCCGGGCGTGTTTCACGTGGATCGCCCGGTGAACAAAAAACCAAATTTGCTCGAGCCATGGAGGCGCTAGATCGTGCCTAAAATAACCACCATCACCCCCCGCGCAAAACGGGTTTGGCAACGCCTCGTAGAATGGTACGGGACGCGAATCATCGAGCAATACGGCGATGCTCCACCGGAGGACTGGCGCTCGACGATCGACGGCGCCGACAACGAGACGATCAAGCGCGGGCTCGCGATCATCCGTTCGAAATACCTCGCGCACCCGCCGACGCTTCCGCAGTTTGGCGAGGCTATGGCGCCGAGCAAAAAAAGCAAAGGTCCGCGCGAGATAACGGTGCAGGAAAAGCTTTGCGCCTACATCAGCCGCGACTACGCCGATATGCTCACGCCGAAACAGATGCGCGGGCCATGGACGTACATCGGCAAGCAGTTCGCGGCGCCGGGCGCGGACGGCAAACTCATTGAGAACCACGGCGTCGAGATTACCGGCGTTGTCATTGACGCCGACGGCGATGAGCGCGGGTATCGCGTGATGGTTGCAGACATGGAGGCCGCGGCGATCGACTGGGGCAGGCCTGACGCAGCGCCAATCGCGACGCCAGTTGAGACGCGGACACCATGACGCAAATGATCGCGCCCCGAACAGGCCGGCCAGCCTACGCGGGGCGCGTTGAGAGCCTATTGGCGGTAACGGCGTGGGCTCGTCAGGTACGCAGTATCCAGCAGGATAAATGAGTTGTCAATAACGTCCGGGTGTAAATAGCATGAACTGGCGCACCGAGCTTGATTTGATCTTCGGGATATGCGGAGACCGCTGGCACTGGATTTACCGCGGCGTCACGACGCGGGAACTGAGGGCCGAGCGGATCGAGAAATTCAAGGTATGGCTGGAAAAGAGGGGGCGGAAATGATCCACGGTGTCCAGAAAATTGAGTTGACCGACGCGAGTGTTGCGGAGGCGCTGACCGACTACCTGCAAAAGCATTTCGCTGCCGGCATCACCGTCACCGGGCTGACGTGGGAGCGTACCGGCAACGGCAACGCCTACTTCGCGCAGCCGCGTGCCCTCGCGATCGAGTTTCTACAGCGCGAGGCACTCCCGATCGCAGTCGATCCAGTCGCGCCAGTCGCGCCACGGGAGACGCCATGAGCGACGCGAAGCGATACCAATGCAGCGCCGGCCATTGCGCGCATTCGAATTACGAGATTGTGAAGGCGGCTGACTACGACACCGGGCGCGTCGAGCGAGACCGCCTCGTTGGCTTGCTGCGGGAGATTGCTTCTGGCGGCCATTCTCGCCGCGAGATGCTATACCTAGCCAACGTAGCCCTAGCGCCGCACCGCGAGACCCCATGAGCGGTACCCGCCATCTCTCCCCCGACGAACAGCGCAAGCGCGAGGCACGGATCATCCAACTACGCGCCCAGGGGTTGACGATCCAGGTTATTTCAACGCGCCTCGGCATTTCGCCAACGTGGGTGAGCGAGATTTGCAAGCTGGCGGTTGCATGAGTAAGCCGCTGGCCATTGACCTTTTCTGCGGCCTTGGTGGCTGGACGGAAGGCTTGCTTGCCGAAGGGTACGAGGTAATCGGCTTCGACAATGTGCGCCATGTTTACGGCGACCATAAATACCCCGCGCAACTCGTGATCCAAGACGTGCTGACGCTGCACGGCTCACAGTTCAAGGATGCCGCGATGATCGTAGCCTCGCCACCATGTCAGGCATACAGCTACCGGGCGATGCCATGGAAGCGGGCGAAGGCATTACCGCCTCCGTCGAATGAACTGTTTGATGCGTGCTTTCGCATTCAGCGCGAGGCGATAGAAGCCGCCGGGCATTTCATCCCGCTCGTCGTCGAAAACGTGCGCGGAGCTCAAAAGTGGGTCGGCCGTAGCCGGTGGAACTACGGCAGCTTTCACCTATGGGGAGATGTGCCGGGGCTGATGCCGATGATTAGGCGTGAGGTCATGAAAGACGGTATTACACATCGCTCAAATAATTCGACGAATTTCCATCAAGGCAAATATGACAAGGGGATCGAGAACGGGACGAAATGCGGCGGCATCGATTTAGGCGAGAAAGGCTTCAATGTGCAGGCTTGCGAACGCTACGGCGGCATGGTCGAGGGTGCCGAGTATCGAAGATCGGCGGACGATAAACGCCAACATATCGGCGTAAAGAGAAAATTCGCCTCCGCAATGATTGCCAAGATTCCCGAACCACTCTCGCGGCATATCGCGAGAACGTGGTACCCAGCATGAGCAAACCCTACCGCCGTCGCGCTACCAAAGCCGGGATGGCGGAGCGTGACGTCAAGATTCTCGCCCTAACGCAACAGGGGCTCGATACAGCCGAGATCGCGGCTCGGCTTGGCCGTCAATACTGGGAAGTATGGCAGCGGCGCAAATGGCTTAAGAACCCCCACTCCGTGCGATCCGATGACGCTATTCGCGCAGACCTTGCCGACCAACTCACTGAGATCTTTTGCAAATGGGCGCGCATTGCCCAGGAGGATGCACTTGAGCAAAACGAATCGCATTTTCTGGCTGATCGATCATGTGCGCCGTTTGATAGACGAGAAAATGATCGTGCTACGCGCCGCCGCACAATTGCGGGCTGACATAGCCATCCACCAGCGCCGGGTAGCGGAACTCGAGCGCCAGGTGGACATTTACGCGCGCTATATCGCGGCTACGAGTATCTACAAGCCGTGAGCGTGCGCCTTGACCGCAACATAGTCATCCGGCACATGGCCCGCAGTGGAGTGTCGCGCAAGCGGATAGCTGCGGAATTCCAACTCTCGGCGAAATCGGTCTCCAACATTGCAGCGGGGGCCAAAGCTGGCACTGCGGCCCGGTCGAAATACTCCAACGAGAAAACCGATGGCTTCGCATCCAAGCGCGAGGCGAAACGTGCGCAAGACCTTCAGTTGCTCGAGCGCGCCGGGAAGATCAGCAACCTCAAGTTCCAGGTTAGGTTCGAGATCATCCCGGCACAGGACGGCGAACGGCCTGCGTATTACATCGCCGACTTTGTGTACGACGAAAACGACGTGCGCGTGGTTGAGGATTGCAAGGGCTACCGGACCGATGTGTTCCGCTTAAAGCGGAAACTGATGTTATGGAAATGGGGCATAAAGGTGCGAGAAACATGAGGCTTTACTGCTTGATTTCTTTCTGGGTCGCGTGTTTCGGGATAGGTGCGCGCGCATATTTCATCAGGCAAAACGAATATCCGCGCATCGTGACTTACGGCAGCGCCATCGAAGACCTGATGTGGCTGTTGCTGAGCGCCGCATGCGCTATATGGCTGTTCTCGCTACTTTGGCGATGGCAGTAATGGCGCGCGGCGATTGCCAACGGCAGGTTTTCGGGTGCGTGCCGTATTGCCCATTGACCCACGAGCAGCGGGCCGATCCGACGCATCCGTGCGTACTCGACGCGAGGTTGAAAGAGCAGGACGTCTACCACCGATATAACCGTCGGGAAGATCGCATGCCACCGCCGCCTCAAGATGCGAGGCCGCCCCCGCAGTTCGATCACCACCTGTTGGCGGAGATTAATACTGGGGCCGGTATCGCGCACTTCGGCGCCCCGCACCCATTCGCCGTTCACCCGATGCTATCCACGAAAGATGATGGCGCCGCACTGAGGCGCGCGCTTGCCGCGATGACCAGCGATGCATCGCGGCCGCTCAAATTCCCGCCCCGCGCATCCTTCAGCTGGGGCGCGATTATCGGCATTGCTATTGCCGCGCTGATTTGGGGATCGGTGATCGGGCTGATCATATTGAGCATGGGGAAATAACGATGCTGCTCACCGAAGAAGAAGCGAAAACGAAATGGTGCCCGTACATGCCCGTCATACCGGGCTACGTTCGAACATTGTATGGGGCGCCCGCGATCCCGCTGGTTGATGAGCCTGTGGAAGCGCGATACCCGAACTGCATCGGCTCGCGATGCATGGCGTGGCGATGCGGCAGCGCACGGGTGAGGCGCACGGCACAGTCAGGGACATGGCGCGATGTGCCCAGCACCGCCGCGCCCCCGCCTGTCGAATACGACTTTTTCGGCTATTGCGGCTTGGCCGGAGAGCCGCATGCCACCGATCGGCCGCGCTGAATTTCCCGCATTAACGCGCTTTCAAACTTGATGGAGACACGGATGCAGACTGATACCCGCGTGGAATACAACCGGTTTTCACTGCGGCGCACGGACCCGGAAATCAAGCCGATCGTGGAATTATGCATCCGCCACGGTAAAGAGATGCACGACAATCCGGGCATGGATTGGCCCAGCAAGAACGTGCTGTGGAAAATGGAGAAGCACGGTATTGTTGGCGCGCCGCAGGCGTCTGCGCCCCTAGCCGCGCCTGCGCCAGAGTTGATGCGAATTGACCTCGCATATGCGAGCCTGAAACCAATGGCTGCGTGCGCGATGATGGAGAAGTTCTTTTGGTCGCCGCACCTTCCGCCCGATGCGCAGGCGCGCAGCATGGCTCGCCGCACTCGGCGCCACGTCTCGACTGCCAGATTTAAGCGACTGGTAAGCTCCGGGCTGGACACGGTGTACTCGCTCTACATGTTCCAAATTTAAAGTGCACTTTTAACTCACGTACGATGTCAGCATGCAAGAAAATCATGCTCGGACGGAGTACGACCCAGCCAAGATTTTATCCGAACGCAAGCGACAACTCGCATCTCTCGATAGCCGCCGATTCTTCAACGCGGGCGCATCCGTACGTAGCCCGCTCGCGGGCTCCAGACTCGCCGGACCATGTCAACGATGCCCAAATGCGCCACGCTGCGCGGCGCGATTGATCGCATGCGATCAGTTCGCATGCTTTGTCACGAATGGGCCAAACCCGAAGTCATGGGAAGCGGCGAGCCGCATGCCGACGCGCGATATTTACGAAGAGATTTTCCCGGACTGCGCGCGGCCGGCACCGCAGTTTTATCGCCGCGATTTCGGCGATCACCCGGCGGAAAGCATCGCGGCCAAGCGGTTACGGGCCGAGAATATGCGGCGCCACTCTGCGGTTTTCCCTCCCGCTGCATGAAGCAACCAGACCTGGATCCTGCGAATACCCCGTACCGGCAAACGCCGGAATATGCCGCCGCCGTCGAGCGCGCATCTCGCGACCGGCGCCGCATGCGCTATCGCACTGCGTTGCTGAGCAGCGGAGAACGGGTGATCGAGGCCGCTGCGCGCGATCGCAAACTGCACATCTGAGTCCCCCTCACGGGGCTTGAAAGCCTCGGCCTGATCAGCCGAGCGGCGGCGGGAGACGATCGAGGATGCTCCTACGGGACTCCAAGAATCCCGCCGCGACATAATCCCCCTACGGTGGCTTAGACCGCCGTTTTGCGCCCGCTTCACGCGGGCTTTTTTATTCCTTTTCGCCACGAATCAACCAATTTAGAGGCTCGCCATGCAGGAATCACTGAACGCGACGGCACCGGAATCCGCGTCCGTGCAGATGCGCAAAGCGGACCGGGAGCATTTGGAATCCCCGCATATTCGCTACCAGGTCGAGTGCCGCGGCGCAGATGGTGAACTGAAGTGGCTCGAGGACTTCGAGAACACGGTCGTCACGGGTGGGGCCGATGACTTGCTCGACAAGTACTTCGCCGGCTCGGCGTATACCGCCGCCTGGTACTTGGGCCTGAAAGGCACCGGCACCGCTGCCGCGACCGACACGCTCGCCTCGCACGGCACCTGGTCGGAAGTGAACCCGTACACCGGCAACCGGCCGGCGCTCGCCTTCGCTGCCGCCTCGGCGCGGAGCAAGGTTGCGACCGCGATCAGCTACTCGATCACGGTTGCGGGACCGACGACGGTGGCGGGCGCCTTCACGGCATCGGTGAACACCGGCACGGCTGGCATCCTGTACTCGGCTGGCGATTTCGCCACCTCGCGGTCGGTGGTGTCTGGCGACACCCTCACCGTGACCCTTACGGTGTCCGTCTGATGCGCGCCCTAGCGATTCTCGCCGCCGCGCTGATCTCGGGGCCCGCCTTCGCCGGTACGGCGACTTTGACCTGGACCAACGCCACGGCCAACACGGACGGCTCCGCGCTGACGCTCGCGAGCGTGAACGTGTATCGCGCATCGGCATCTACTGGCCCGTGGGCGCTGATCGGCTCGGCGCTGCCCGCAACTAGCGGGGGAGTTGTGCCGACGACGTACACGGACGCTAAAGCGGTTGATGG
>VFSW01016230.1_pt1 | contig 10176 bp, 10 predicted proteins | sample 5358111 | NCBI WGS metagenome assembly VFSW01 (sample SAMN11554181, study PRJNA540505) | mine drainage metagenome | isolation source: sediment from site ElyBrook_90M | place: USA: Ely Copper Mine, Vershire, VT | collected 2017
CAGAGCGGTGCCCGATCTGACAGACGATCGGCCACCGCTCTTACTCTCTGTTTTACCGAGCAACTTTATCCGATCAGATGAGATTCCATCTGATCGGATGTTGCTCTAGGGCGCGGCGGTATCGGAGCCGAGCTCGGGATAGTCCTTCAGCATGCTCACGCCATACAGGGGCTTGAAGACGCCCTGGTGGCATGTCTGGCAGTTGATCTTCGCCACATCGCCCAGCGTGCCGAGCCTTGTATGCGGGAAGGTGGCCTTCAGCGGATTCATGAAGCTGTTGTTCAGATCACGCACCATCCGGATGCCATACCAGGCGGTGATGCGCTGCGGCGTGCTCTGCTCCCACGAGGCGAACTGGCGGGAGTTGTGGCAATAGGTGCAGTTGACCCCGAGCGCGGAGGAAAAGTGGAACATCAGCGCATAGGTCCAGTCGGTCTGCTTGATCGAACTCATATCCGTGCCCGGCAGCGCCTGCGTCGCTTCCACCCGGATCGGGTTGGACTGCTCGAGGAACGGCGTGAACGGATCGGACGGCAGGGACGACAGGCCGGCAGCGACCGAGACCTCGTTCTTGCCGGCATAGTCCTGGGCGAAGCCGCCGGCATGGTTCGGGCCGGGATCGTTGAACCACACATAGGACGGCACCGGGTTGCCGCGATGGCAGGTGTAGCAGGTCACGCCGGCGGGCCCGACATGGGTCTTCCAGGTGGTGTTGATGTGCTCCACCATCTGAAACATCCGCCGCGCCACGACCTTGGTATAGAGCGCGTCCGAGGCCAGATTGTCGGCGGAGTGGCAATAGGTGCAGCCCTGGTCCGGAGCCACCCAGCTGGTGACCGCGGTCATCAGCCGCAGGAATTCGGCCGAGTCGACGTTCTTCAGCACCTGCACGTTCTGGTAGGCCGCCGAGGACGCCTGGCCGGCGGGATCCACCTTGTCTTCGGGCGCCGGCACCTGGTTCGCCGCCGCCACCTTCGCCTCGGTGCGCGGATTGAACACCTGCACCATCCCCAGGCCGCGATAGCCGCGCTGGACGGTATCCACCGGCGGACGCTCGAAGCTCAGGATGAAGGCGACGCCGAGCAGAGCCAGCACCACCGTCGAGAGCAGGCCGATCGAAAGGCGGAATTCCTTTTTCATTGCGGCGCTCCCGGCAGGGTGGCGGGATCGGTCATCGGGCCGAACACCATCGGATAGGGCGGCGCGATGCCGTGCTTGACGCCCCAGAGGTACCAGTTATCGACCACCGTGCCGGTCAGCAGGATGCCGATGCCCCCGGTCAGCGGGCACAGCACCGCGAACCACCAGGCCCAGCGATGGATCGACTCCATGGTGGCGTTGAACCCCATGGTCCAGCGCCAGAACAGCGCCGCCCGCTCCGAGGCGGTGCCGCGATCGACCACCTGCTCGATCTCGCGCTCGCCGCCGAAGCGGCTGACCGCGAGGATGGTCGCGCCGTGCATGGCGAACAGCAGCGTCGCGCCATACAGGAAGGCGATCGAGAGCATGTGGAAGGGGTTGTAGAACAGGTTGCCGTAGCGGATCGAGAACGCGGCGGTCCAGTCCAGATGCGGGAAGATGCCGAACGGCACCGCCTCGCCCCAGCTGCCCATCAGCAGCGGACGGATGAAGCCCAGCACCAGATAGAGCCAGATGGCGGCGGCGAAGGCCCAGGCGGTGTGGGTGCCGAGACCGAGCGCCCGGGCCCGGCTGTAGATGCGCGCCCACCACAACAGCAGCGAGCAGGTCAGGAAGAAGCCGGCGATCAGCCACCAGCCGCCCTGGTTGAGCGGCAGGAAGATGTTCAGCCCCGCGCCTGGCGGCGGCGGCTCCAGCGCCAGCCAGGGCAGCTGGCGGACGAACTGGATCGGGTTCCAGTTCACCGAGGCCCACATGTTCAGGCCGATGATCTCGAAGGCGAAGAAGCCGAAGATCAGCGCGGCGAGTCCCGATGTCCCGAGATAGATCGGTCCGATCTGGGCGTCGCCGATGCGGCCCAGCAGATGGTTGAAATAGGGCGTTCCGCTGCGGCGCCAGGCGCCGCGCCCGAGTTTCACGCCGTCATAGAGCGGTCCGCGGACCTGCACCCGGGTGAAGATGTTCTGATAGGTGGCCATGGGTCCGTTCCCCCTATTTCCAGATCGGCAGGTTCAACCACCAGCCCCACCATTCCGGCCAGCCACGTGTCCAGAACGGCCCGCTGATGATGATGCACACCGCGCTCCAGAACCCTGCCGACAGCGCCAGGAACAGGCCCAGCCGGTGGATGCCGAGGGTGCCGATCGAATAGCCGATGGCGTCGCGGAAGAAGGTGTTCTCATGCTCCGAGGTCTTGACCACCTCGCCGCTGCCGGGATTGAGCGCCGACAGCACCAGCGATCCGTGCAACGACAAGGCCAGCACGGTGGTGAAGAAGAAGCTCACCGCCAGCATGTGCGCCGGATTGTAGTGGAAGTGCAGGTATTGGTAGCCGGTGTTGGAAACCCAATCGAGGTGGCTGATGATGCCGTAGGGAAAGCCGAACCCCCAGGCGCCCATCAGCAGCGGCCGGATCACCACCAGCGAGACATAGGCGAAGATCGCGACCCCGAAGGCGAAGGGCACGTGATAGCCGATGCCGAGCTTGCGGCAGATCTCGACCTCGCGCAGTGCCCAGGACACGAAAGCGCCGATCGCGCAGATCGTGATGACCTGCCACAACCCGCCTTCCATGAGCGGTGCGAAGGCCAGTCCGTAATGGAGATCCGGCGGCGCGATACTGATGCGCCAGGGGTTCCAGGTGGGGCCGAGCGCCGCACCATAGAAGATCATCAAAGTACCGAGCAGGGAGAAGAAGATGGTCGTCACCCCGAAGAACCCGACATAGAAGGGCCCGACCCAGAAGTCGAACAGGTCCCCCCCGATCAGCGTTCCGCCCCGGACCCGGTATTTTTTTTCAAAGCTGAGCATCGCCATCTTTGTCTCCTCCGATCGGCATGCCGTCCCAGCAGCGGGCGGGATCCCGGCCGAGACCGTGAACCCCGTCCGCCACTGTGGACGCGCGTCGCTGCCGCTACTGCTTGGCCGCCGGCATGGGCGCCATTTGCGCAGCCGTCGGGCTGCCACGCGACATGTGACCGCCTTCCAGCCAGTTGAAACGATCCGTGCTGAGCAGGATGAAGTGGATCAGCAGAGCCAGCACGAACAGGAAGACGGCCAGAGCGACCAGCGCGCGGCGCGGGTCGAAGATCAGCCAAATACGCCACATGGTATCGCTCCTTATGCCAGCAGCGACAGGACGTGCGCCGCCGAACCCTGGACGTGCTCGAGCATCGAATAGCCCGAGGGACCCGGGATCCACGGCCGCCACTGCCAGACGAGGAAGTGAGCGATGATCGCGATCACCGTGAAGACGATGAAGCCCAGCATGAAGACGCCGTGGAACTCCTTCGCTTCCGCCGCTGTCAGCCCCGAGATCGAGGCCTCCTTGGTCATTTCAGTAGCCATCAATCTACCCTCCGGATTTCGGCCTTGCGGCCGGTGCCGCGCATCGCCCGCGCGGCAGGGCCCGCCGGGGCCGAAGCCACCCCGGCGCGCATTCCACCCGGCGCACCCGGGCGGAATTTCTGTGGAGGCCGCTCATGCGGCCCTGCTTTCGCCAAGGGCGCTCGCCACGCGGGCAGCGGTTACCCGCGCCTCGCCGGCCTGCCGCATGGCGTGTTCGATCTGCTCGCGCAGCTTCTTGGCGGCGGAGATCCGCACCAGGAACGGCTCCGCTTCGACATGCGCCTCCAGCAGCGCAAGCGCGTCCTCGTCCCACGGCGACGGCTGGGCGAGCCGCGCCGGGGTCGGATCCACCCGGTCGAGCTCGGTACCGAGCGGCAGGATGTGGAACAACGCATCGAACAGCGCGTTGCAGTATTCCTGGACGACATAGGTCGCCCCGGCATAGCCCATGAACGGCGTGCCGGTGGCGCGGCGGATGATCGCGCCGGGGAAGGATGCCGGGATGTAGGTCGACCGGCCACCCAGCTCGGCCGAGTACATGCGCTCGTTATACGAGCCGAACAACACCAGCGGCCTGGTGCGCTTCAACGCTTCGCGCACGGCGGCATTGTCGGGCTTTACCCCGGGCTTGCGCGCGAAGGAGAAGGCGCAGGCGATGCCCAGCTCATCTTCCAGGAAACGGCGCAGGCCGCGCTCATAGGTCTCGGTCGCCACCACCGCGAAACTCGCGGTCGCGAAGAAATCCTGCGTCACGCTGCGCCAGAGATCCCACAGCGGCTTGATCGTGCTGTGCTTCTCGGCCTCGATGAACGGCTCGGGATCGAGGCCCGTGAGCTCGCCCAGCTTGCGCAGGAAATTGGTGGTGGCGAACAGCCCGATCGGCGCCTGCAGATAGGGCCGGTCCAGCTCCTCGCACAGCTTGCGGCCGAACTCGCGATACATGCAGATGTTCACATCGGCATTCGAAAGCCGCGGCACATCCTCGATATGCGAGCCCAGCGGGAACACGAGGTTCACCTCGCAGCCGATGCCTTCCACCAGGCGGCGGATCTCGGCCAGATCGGAGGGCATGTTGAAGGTGCCGTAGATCGGCCCGATGATGTTCACCCGCGGCTTCGCGCCCTCCGCACGGGGCTTCTTGATCTTCGGCTTCTTGGCGCCGAACTCGCTCCACAGCCAGAAGATCGCCCGGTCCGCGGCCTGCCACTGATCCTCGTCGATGGTGCGCGGGATGAAGCGCAACAGGTTCGATCCCTCGGGCGTGACGCCGCCGCCGATCATCTCGGCGATGCTGCCGGTCACCACCACCGCCGGCAGGTCGGGGTCCTGCGTCGCGGCAGCGCGCTTCAGCGCGCCTTCGGTGCCGCTCATCGACAGCTGTTCCTCGGCGAGGCCGGTCACCACGATCGGCAGCTCGTGCGGCGGCAGCCCATCGGTGTAGTGCAGCACCGCGGTCACCGGCAGGTTCTCGCAGCCCACCGGCCCGTCGATCACCACCCGCAGGCCGCGGATCGCGGTGAAGGCATAGACGGCACCCCAGTAGCCGCCGGCGCGGTCGTGATCGAGCACCAGCATCCTTCAGGTCCCCACCGCGGCGGTGGCGGCGGCGCGCGCCTCGCGCGCCTTGCGGGCGCGCTCCTTGGCGCCCGGATGGGCTTGCGGCACGCCCTTCCAGCCATAGCCGGCAGTCTCGGCGGTGCCGACCTTGTCGAAGAACGACACCATCCGGGCGAAGCGCTCGCGGCCCCTGGTCTGCGCGGCGACGATGGCCGAGAGCGCGCCGGCGCCGGCCGGGCCGAACAGCGGCCGGGCGGAGACCATGTTGGTGAAATACAGCGCCGGGATGCCCAGCTCCTTGGCCTGCTGCACCAGCGGCGTGGTGCCCAGCGCCAGGTCGGGCTTCACCTCGCGCATCGCCGCCATGTCCTGCTCCAGCGAGGCGCGGTACTGCACGTGCACGCCGCGCGCCTCCAGCCATTCGCGGTCCTGCGTGCTCCATTCGGTGCGCGGCAGGGCGGTGCCGACATAGGGCACCTCGGCGCCGGCCTCGATCAGCAGCCGCGCCACCAGCAGCTCCGAGCCCTCATAGCCGGACACGGTGATCCGCGCGGCGATCGGATTAGCGTCCAGCACCGCGCGGATCGCCGGCAGCGCGCGCGCCTTGGCGGCATCGGTCCGCGCCGCGCCCACCCCGGCGGCCGCGCCCACCGCTTCCAGCCAGGCGGCGGTGCCGTCCACGCCCACCGGGCCCGATCCCACCACCGGCCGGCCGGCGGCGCGGAATTCGCGCACCGTTGCGGTATAGAACGGATGCACCGCGGCGGCGACGGCGCTGTCGAGCGCGGCATACAGATCGCGCCACTCCCGCGACGGCAGCTGCGGCGCCACGGTCAGGCCCATCGGTGCGAGCAGCGCCGCGATCCCCATCGGATCGGCGGGAAACAATTCGCCGATCAGCGTCACCATCGGCGCGTCATTGGCCGGCAGGCGCGGCCGCTGCACCGGCCCCGCCTCGGCCTCGCCGCGGGCATAGCGCAGCATCGCCCCGGCCAGCACGTCCTTCGCCTCGGCATGGGTCGGCACGCCGAAGCCCGGCACGTCGATGCCGATCACCCGCACGCCGTCGATCTGCCTGGGCAGCATGTCGAGCGGCACCCCGGATGCGGTCGGCACGCAGAGATTGATCACCACCACCGCGTCGTATTCTTCGGGTTTGGCGAGCTCGGCCACCGCGCTGCGGATGTCCTCGTACAGCTGGCCCTTGACCAGCGTCTCGGAGTTGAACGGCACATAGCCCACGGTGCGACGGGCGCCGTAGAAATGGCTGGTGAAGGTCAGGCCATAAACGCAGCAGGCCGAGCCCGACAGGATCGTCGCGGTGCGGCGCATGCGCAGGCCGACGCGCAGCGCGCCGAAAGCGGGGCACATCGATTGCGGCTGGTCGTGCGGCCCGCGCGGATAATCCGCCCGCCGCCGGTCCATCCCGGCGCGCTTGCCCGCGACCCGGGCCGCTTCCAGCATCGTCTCTCGCCCGCCATGGCAGCCGGAGCCGGCAGCGGCGGGCTCGGGCATCTCGCTCTGGGTCATGTCGGCCTGGTTCACGTCCACCTGGGTCATTCCGGCTCGGCTTGCATCGGCTGAGGTTCTCAGGCGCCCTCGTAGATCACTTCGAGCGAGGGCTTCTCGATCACCCGCGCCGCGCACATGTCCTCGGTGGTTGCGGGGTCCAGCACCACGCCGCGGCCGACCGCATCGCCCTTGAACAGGCCGAGCAGCGCATCGTGGGACAGCGGCGTGGGGCGCACCGGCGGCGCCTCGGCGACCTGTTCGGCCAGCGCCTCGAACAGCCCCGCCCAGCGCCCGCCGGGCCGGCCGATGATCTCGTAATTGGCGCTCTTGCGGCGGATGTCCTCATCGGCCGGGATCGCCGAAAGCACCGGGATGCCCACCGCATCGGCGAAAGCCTGCGCCTCGCCGGTGCCGTCGTCCTTGTTGATCACCATGCCGGCGACACCGACATTGCCGCCCATCCGGCGGAAATAATCCACCGCCGAGCAGACATTGTTGGCGACATAGAGCGATTGCAGGTCGTTCGAACCGACCACGATCACTTTCTGGCACATGTCGCGCGCGATCGGCAGGCCGAAGCCGCCGCAGACCACATCGCCCAGGAAGTCCAGCAGCACGTAATCGAAGCCCCAGTCGTGGAAGCCCAGTTTCTCGAGCAGCTCGAAGCCATGGATGATGCCGCGCCCGCCGCAGCCGCGGCCCACCTCCGGCCCGCCCAGCTCCATCGCGAACACGCCGTCGCGCTTGAAGCACACGTCGCCGATCTTCACCTGCTCGCCGGCGGCCTTCTTCTTCGACGAGGTCTCGATGATGGTGGGGCAGGACCGCCCGCCGAACAGCAGCGAGGTGGTGTCGCTCTTGGGATCGCAGCCGATCAGCAGCACCCGCTTGCCCTGCTGCGCCATCATGTAGGAGAGGTTCGCCAGCGTGAACGACTTGCCGATGCCACCCTTGCCGTAGATCGCGATGATCTGGGTCTGCTTTGCTGGCGGGGCGGTGGCCGGCGGATCGGGCTCGATCGCGGCCTCGGCGCGCAATTGCTCGTCCATCTCGGACTGCCGGCGCGCGCCGTCCTGGCCGTCATAAGCATCGGTCATGCGCAGGTTCTCCAGTCGAGGATCATTTTCAGGCAGGTTGAATCGGTGAAGGCGGTGCGGTAGGCGGCGTCCGCCTCGCGCGCCTCTGCGCGGTGGGTGATCAGGCCGTCGAGCGACAGGCGCCCCGACTCGACCAGCCGCTTCACCGCGGCCAGATCGTCGTCCTGCCATTGCGCGGCGATACGCAGGACCGCCTCACGCATGAAGGCCGGCGGAAAGGCGAAGGACAGGGCCTCGCTGTAGAAACCGGCCAGGACGATCTGGCCGCCGGCGGCCAGCCGGCCGATCAGCGTGTCCAGCAGGCCACTGTCTCCGCTCGCATCGCAGATGGTGCGGTAGTCGCGGCGCGGATCGGCGGCCGGGTCGATCACCTGGTAGCCCAGGGCGCCCTCGGCGCGGCCGGCATTGGTCTCCCACACCACCGGCGCGCCACCTTCGGCCACCGCCAGCCGGGCGATCAGCCGGCCCAGCACGCCATGGCCCACCACCAGATCAGGCGGCGGCCCGCCGACGCGCACCGCATGCAGCGCGGTCGCCGCCAGCGCCAGCAGCACCCCGCGCTCGCCCAGCGCCGCATCGATCGGCAGGGCGCGCGCGCCCGGCACCACCAGGCGCGAGGCGGCGCCGCCGAACAGGCCACGCACCGGGCCGAAGCAGCGGGCACCCGGCACGAACACCTGATCCCCGACATTCAATCCGGCGAGCGGGCCGGCCATCGCGACGCGGCCCACCGATTCGTAGCCGGGGACCAGCGGGTAGCCCATGCCGGGGAAGGGCGGCATCCGCCCGGTCCACAACAGCCGCTCGGTGCCGGTGCTGATGCCACTCCAGGCGATCTCCACCACCACATCGGCCTCGCCGGGGGCGGTCAGGTCGAGCCTGCTGAGCACAAGGCGCTCCGGCTGTTCCATTACCACCGCCATGGCATCCATGCCGGGCTCCCCCTTCGCGCTTGTTGGCAGCATTACTGTTCTGTCAGCCTCATCTTCTGTCAGCCTAGCCTTACTCAATGGGTTGTCAAGAATGATTTACACTTCTCCGCGGCCGGTATCCCACCTTCGCCGAGCCGCTCTCACGGCCGCGCCAGCAGCACCCGGGCCAGCATCGGCCGGCTGGTGGCCAGCGCACGGACCCGGCGGAATCCGGCCTGATGCAGCAGCGACGTCAGCGCCGCCGCGCTGCGCGGCCGTCCCCGCCCCATCGCCAGCAGATAGAGGTCGAAATACGCCCCGATCCGCTCGGCCCCGGCAGTGCCGGCCATCGGCTCGGCGATCAGCAGGGCGCCCTCAGCGGGCAGCGCGGCGCGGGCGGCGCGCAGCAGCGCCAGCGCACCCGCCTCGTCCTGGTCATGGACGATCCGAACCAGGGTGATCAGATCCGCGCCGGCAGGCAGGGGATCGGCCAGGAAATCCCCGCCGATCGCCTCGGCGCGGCCGGCGAGGCCCGCGGCGGCGAAACGGGCGCGGGCGCGGTCGGCCACCGCCGGCAGATCGAACAGCACCAGCCGCAGACCCGGCGCGCGGGACGCGGCGGCGGCCAGGAAGCTGCCATCGCCGCCGCCCACATCCATCAGGCAGCGGTGCCGGTCGAATTTGTAGGCATCCAGCACTTCGGTCGCGACCAGCGGCTGGGATGCCGCCATCAGCGCGGTATAGGCACTGATCTGTGTCGCCCCCAGCGCCGCCGGACTGCCGCCCCCGGCATAGGGCCAATAGCCGGACAATGCGGTCGGACCCGCCTCGCCCCGCAGCAGCGCCACCGGGTCGGTGAGGTCGGCATAGAGCAGGGCATGGTGCTCGATCATGGCGATCACGCCGGGATTGCCGAGCAGCGCCGCCCCCAGCTGGCCGATCGCGTAGCGGCCATCCGCCCGCCGCGCCGCGAGTTCCAATGCCACAGCGGCATCCAGAAGCCGCGCCGCCCCGTCCTCGGGCAGCGCCAGCAGCGCAGCGAGTTCGGCGAGACCGCGCGGGCGCTCGAACAGGGTCTCGCACAGCCGCAGCCGCACCGCGGCCAGCAGCACCTGGGAATAGACGAAGCCGGCGCACAGATCGAACAGCGCCCCGGCGCGACGCCGCGCGATCGGCCGGGTCAGCGGAAACGCCGAGGCCCAGCGCTGGAAACCGGGGCTGGCCAGCAGCCGATCGCGCAGTCCGAACAGCGCCTCCCGCCAGGGCCGGTCGGACGTCCCGGCCAGCTTCCCTTCGGGCATCCCCGCGGGCACTTCCTCAGCCGCGACCGACATGGCCCTTCCGCCGGTTCAAGCGGCGCGGCAGGCGAGTTCCTTGGGCAGCAGCCGCTCTGCCTCCTGCCCGATCAGCGCGCGCAGATCCGCAGCCCCCGGGCCTGCCGGGACCGCGGCCATGGCGGCGTCCGCCAGACCCTGCAGCCGCCGCACCGCGCCGGGAATGCCGAGCTGCAGTGCGGGGCTCGGCCGGGGGCGCGGGGGGGCCCGCCCGCCCGGCGTGGCGAGCGCCTCAGCCGGGACGAGCCGGACGGAGGGGGCGGGGGGGGGCGGGGGGGG
>VFSW01016232.1_pt1 | contig 10175 bp, 8 predicted proteins | sample 5358111 | NCBI WGS metagenome assembly VFSW01 (sample SAMN11554181, study PRJNA540505) | mine drainage metagenome | isolation source: sediment from site ElyBrook_90M | place: USA: Ely Copper Mine, Vershire, VT | collected 2017
CTGCAGGTCAGAGCGCGGACTGACGAAGCTCTTCTCATCGTCGCGCTGGCGGGTGACTCGCAGAGCTTAGGCGAGGCGTCCCGGGCCGGACGTCAGTCCTTTCAAAAATGCGGGCCTCTTTAGGTCGGCAGCGGTCGTTGGCTCGATGCCACGCGCCGCTGCCATCTGTTTGATGCCGGCCACTGGTTCCAGCGCGCGAAACAGCACGCCTCCGGGCACGCCGTCCGGCAGGCAGGAAACATTCAGGCAGTAATGATTGCCGTAGATGAAGTACACGTAGGCGATTCCGGGCGGGCCGAAGAGGACGAAGTTTCGCGCTGTCTTGCCAGCCGCGGAGTGCGCGGCTGCGTCGTTGTTGCCGAGGTAGGCTTCGGTTTCGACGATCCGGCCTGCGAGAATTCCGCGCGGAGTCTTACGTACCAGCAATTTCCCCATCAGCGCCCGCGCCACCGGCCGCGGATCGCGATTAAAGAACCCCGTATTCAGCAGAGACACTCGGCCAAGCGGCTTCATCGTAAGTACGGCGAAGGTTCACGAAAACAGACGATTGCAGAGTCAGATTGCAGAAGGGAACCCTGCCATGGGGCAGCCACTTGGTTTTCACTCCTGTAATCTGACTTCTGACCTCTAACCTTTCAAATAAGCCAGCACTTCCTCCGCGTGGCCTTCGGCCTTCACATTGTTGAAGATGTGTTGGAGCTTGCCGTCAGGGCCGATGACGAATGTCGTGCGCGCGATGCCCTCGACTTTCTTACCGTACATATTCTTTTCTTTGACCACGCCGAACAGGTTGGCGATTTTCTTGTCCGGATCGGCTAGCAGTGGAAAAGGCAGGCTGAACTTGTCGCGAAATTTCTTCTGCGCGGCCGCGGTGTCCTTCGAAATGCCAAGCAGAGCCGCACCCGTCTTCTTGATTTCCTTGTATGCGTCGCGGAACCCGCACGCTTCTATCGTTCAACCGGGAGTGTCGGCTTTCGGATAGAAAAACAGCACTACCGTCTTGCCGCGAAAGTCTTTCAAGGCAACTTCTTTACCGTTTTCGTCCGTCGTATTGAAGTCTGGGGATTTATCATTCACTTCCATGGAATTTTCTCCTCGCCGCTCGCTGTTCTATCGCAAGTTATATCGCAACCGGATGTCCGCCGTCACCTTGGTGGCCTCGCTCGCACTGGGCGGGGTGCCGCTCGGGGCTCAAATTTTGACGCCCCAATATGGACGCAAAGCCGTAATCGACAAAGGACCGCGCGCCCTCGGACTCGTCCAGTTGTCGCCGAAGGGCAGCAAGGGCCGTCTCATTCCGATCGCGATCATGATGGACGGGAAGTTCTACGACGCTGGCTCGTATAAGGCTTCGCCGGTCCCCATGGCTCTCGATTTCGACACCGTTTATGAAGGTTTTCGGGCGGGTGTTTCGCAAGGCCTCTTCACCATCACACAGCCCGGCGAGCTCAACCACGTCTGGATTGCCGAAGGCACATGGCTTCCCGCAGGCATGAAGGCTCCAGAGAAAAGCAAGAAGTACTCGACACCCGTAATCGAAGACAAAGACGCGCCCCCGGTCCTTCACCGTCGCGGCGAGAAGGCTGACTCCGGTAGCGAGGACAAAGACAAAGACCAAAATAAGACCCCGAACGCCGACCAAAAGAAAAGCGAGCAAAAGCCAGCCAGCGCTTCAACTCCACCAGATGTAACCAAGACGCCGCCGCCTTCGGAGTCCGCGAAGGCATCCTCGGCAGCACCGGACGAGCCGGTTGCCGATCCGAATCGGCCCCGTTTGCGGCGCGGGAAGCCCGACTCCAATACGCGTCGCGAGCCATTTACGACCTTCGACGATATGCCCGACGCAAAAGCGGGCGCAGCCGCGGCGAGCCCTACTACGACTGACGCCAAGACAACAGAGGATTCCGTGGCGTCCGCGCCGCCGACTCTTATTCCCGCCATTTCCGACGCCGGCGGCCCGGACCCGCGGCCTTACACCTACGATATGAAGCCTGCGGAGGAAGCCGGTTATCGCAGCAAAATGCTCGATTTGGCCGCGGCTCAACTTCGCGCAAAACCGGGAGCCGCAGGAAGAGCAGCTACGCCCTCGCGCAAGAAGTCATCCGCAGGCAAATCAGCCGGCAAGGCGGTCAGGCCGGCCTTGGACGACGTAACCCTGCACGTTTTCGATCTCTCTAATTCGAATGAACCTATCCTGGTCCTGTCTGCGAAAACTCACCCGATTGCTCCGGCAACCGGAAGCGCCGAGGAACCGCAGGAGATTACGCTGATCGCCCGCACCAACCTCGAGGGCGAATTACGAAAACTATTTTTCGCACACACGGATTCGCGGCATCTCGACGTATCCCCACGCATGGAACTAATCGACGCCGTCGATGCCGATGGCGATGGCCGTGGCGAACTGCTCTTCCGCCGCACCGACGACAATGGCAGTGCGTACGCCATCTACCGCGTTACGGCCGACGGCTTGTGGCCGCTGTTCGAGGGGACGCCTTAGAAGCATGTCTCAGGTATCAGGTTGCGGATGTCGCACTCCGGTCTAGGCCGGAGCCCGATTGGCTGCGCGGGTGCCTCCTCTTCGTTTTCCGCAGCAAAATAGAGCCGTTGGCTTGGCGAAAAGCAGCCCGAAGCGCGCTTCTGAGTGTGCAAGGAATTTCCACTTGCCAGACGGTACTACTCTGGTTACTATGCACGCATCTTTTTTTTGGCTTTTGAGTTAGCTGCTCTTCTATGAATATTGGCGAGACCATCCGTAATTTCCGGCTCCAGCGAAACATGTCCCAGGGCGACATTGAAAAGCGCACCGGCTTGCTGCGTTGCTACCTGTCCCGGGTCGAAAACGGCCACACCATCCCGTCGCTGGATACCCTAGCCAAGATTGCCGGGGCTATGGATTTGGCCCTGTCCCAGTTCTTTTCCGAGGGCCACAGCAACGGCCACAAAGGCCTACCGCAGCTCTCCGATGACGAAGTCCGTTTTCTGAGCCAGATGCGCCGCTATTCCGCGAATCTGAACGACAGCGACCGGAAACTGGTGCTGGCCATGGTCAAGAAGATGGCGTCAAACTCGAAATAAAGTTACTAGCTCTCAGCTCTCAGGAAAACCTAACCCCCCATAATTCGCAGGTTCCGTTTGTGCTCTTGAGGAATCGCGGGGTTGCTGAGAGCTGACAGCTGAGAGCTGCCTTTCAGGTACTTTCGTCCCAATCCCTCCGTGTCCGGCGGGAACCTCGCCAATCCTAGGCTTTGAACGCTAAGCTGTTGACTGGGGAATCCTTTGTGACCATTGATGAAGAACTGAATCTCCTCGATCAGCAACTGCGCCGGCTGAAGATCGAGTACGAGGTCTTCTTCAACAACCCGACGAAGCGGCCTCCTGCCGATGTCGAGTGGAAGGTTCTCTCGTTGATTCGCAAGTTTAGCGACAGTCCGCGAATGAGTTTTTCGCAACGCTATCGCTACAACGAGATGGCGCAGCGCTACGCCATTCAAAGCGACTTGTGGCGCAAGAAGTGCCGCATTCGCGAGGAGGGCTATCGCCGACCGGCGGATGCAATCCTTTCGGTGGCAGGAGTGCGGGTCACCGAAGAACGCGAAGCAAAGCATAATCCGGTCTACGGCCTAAACAAGCACCAGGCCCCGATTGCGGCAACCTTGGACGGGGATCGGCCCTTCTCGGTGCAGTGCTCGGATGCGGCGGCCGAGCGCGAGAAAGTCGAGTCTCTCTACAACGCCTTGACCGAGGCTAAGAAGAAGTCGGGAGAAAAAGTTTCCGGCAACCTCGATTCATTCGCCGCGTTTGTCAAGAAAAAGACCAGCGAAATTCGCAAGGAGAAGGGGTGCGACTCGGTCGTCTACTCGGTCGAAGTGCAAGGTGGACAAGTGAAGCTTAAGGCGAAAGCTAAAGTCTAGTTCTCAGTTCTCAACCGCTTTTGATCTACTCCATTCCGTATTCCGTCGAGCTGCCAGGTTCTAATTGCTTTACTTGAAGGCGTTATTAACGAGGGGATCTGGAGGTCGAAGGCTGAGAACTGATAACCGGAAACTGAGAACTCCTTCCCAAACTGCTAAAATCTCCCTTCGCTCCCGAGGGCCCTCATGTCCAAAATCCAGCGCGCCATTCTCAGCGTCACCGATAAATCCGGCCTGGTAGATTTCGCCCGCAAACTCACAGAGTTCGGCGTGGAACTGGTTTCCACGGGAGGCACAGCCAAATTGCTGCGCGATTCCGGCATCGCGGTAAAAGACATTTCTGAGCTGACTGGTTTCCCGGAAATGCTCGATGGGCGCGTGAAGACTCTTCATCCCAAAGTGCACGGAGGCATTTTGCATCGACGGGAAGATGAGGGTCATCTGGCGGCGGTTGCCGAGCATGGCATTCCGGCGATCGACATGGTGGTCGTCAATCTTTACGCCTTTGAGAAGACTGCGGCCACGCCGGGCGTACATTTTGAAGAACTGATCGAAAACATCGATATGGGCGGTCCGTCGATGATTCGTTCGGCTGCCAAGAATTTTCAGGATGTTGCCGTGGTGACGTCGCCGTCCGATTATGCGGCCATCGCCGAGGAGATGGCAAATTCCGGCAATACTCTGTCGCGCGCAACGAAGTGGCGGCTCGCGCAGAAGGCGTTTGCGACGACAGCCAGCTATGACTCCGCGATCGCTTCTACGCTGGAGAGAGTTGGCGGGGACTTCGCATTGCACGCTGCGGAAGGTTTCCCGAAAACGCTGCGCCTGTCATTTCAAAAAGTGAGCGACCTACGCTATGGAGAAAACCCGCACCAGAAGGCAGCCATGTACGCCGACGCCTCGGGCGCCGGCGTGGCGAACGCGCGGCAGGTGCAGGGCAAAGAACTTTCCTATAACAACATCGTTGACCTGCAGGCGGCCTGGGACTTGGCGCAGGAGTTTGACGACCCGGTGTGCGCCATCATCAAACACACCAATCCGTGCGGCACGGCGACCGGCAAGACGCTCGCCGAGGCGTACGTGCGGGCGCTGGAATGCGACCCGGTGTCGGCGTTTGGCGGAGTGATTGGAGTGAACCGCACCGTGGATGCGGCTGCGGCCAATGAGATGGCCAAGCTGTTTCTTGAAGTGATCGCCGCTCCCGCGTTCGATGAGGGAGCGAAGGCGGCTTTTGCCTCGAAGAAAAATCTCCGGCTGGTGGAAGTTCCCGCCGGACAGCAGAACTGGGTGCTGAAAAATATTTCCGGAGGAATGCTGGTTCAGGACGCCGACTTACACCGGATTGCCGAGTCCGACCTGAAAGTTGTCACCAAGCGGCCTCCGACTGCCGAAGAAAAACGCGCACTGCTTTTTGCGTGGAAGGTCTGCAAGCACGTCAAGTCCAACGCCATTTTGTACGCCCGCGACGGCCAAACGGTAGGCGTGGGCGCCGGGCAGATGAGCCGCGTCGATTCCTGCAAGCTCGGAGCCATGAAGGCGCAGTTGCCGCTGAAGGGTACCGTCGCGGCATCCGACGCTTTCTTTCCCTTCCCGGACGGCGTTGAAGAGATCGCGAAAACCGGGGCCCCTGCCTTCATTCAGCCGGGGGGCTCTGTGCGGGATCAGGAGGTCATCGAAGCGGCTGATCGCCTTGGATTGGCGATGATCTTTACTGGGGTAAGGCACTTCCGGCATTGATTCCTGCCGTACCTTCACGATCTGGCAACGCAACATGAGGTTCATTGTGAATGCGGAAGCCACTTATCGCGCACTCTGCACATCGTTCGCAGTGATCATTTTTTGCGCTTGTAGCCTCGCCTTTGCGGAGAAGGATCCACCGCCCGAAATTCCAATCCAGCAATGGCTACAAGGTCCTGATCACCGCGACTTCGATTGGAAAGTTACCGTTTGGCCGCCAATTCTCACTTTCCACCAGCGCCACCTCGAAACAATTCAAACCACACTTTCGGTGGGCAAGCTGATAAAGGCTAAAGTGTCTCTCAGCGATCTTTACTTTGTCGTAAAGGTCGCCGATGCGAACGGAAAATGGTACGCGGGACAAAGCTACAGCCGCTTCGAACCCCCGCCAGCTCTGGGAACAGGAGACCAGATCAATTCCTTTGCCGGTATCTATCTGCGGCCTGGAAAATACACAGTGGCGGTCATGGCCTATGACGTTTTCCACCACCGGGGCAACCTGTCAAGACGCAATTTCGAAATTCCCGCCGTGAAGGATGATCCCCTGCTGGACATGGATCGGGACCTGCCGCAGATCGACTTTCTCCCCAATGCAGAGCCTCCCGAACATTCTGGCCCAGTACATATCGAAATCGTGACAAATCCACACACACCAAACGATTGGACCTTTGGGGAAGGCACGCTTCGCCTGCCTGTCGACAACGAAACTCCGCTTGTGCTGGACGTGGTTGCAGACTTTCCGCCCAGTTTTGTTGTGCCCAGAAGAGGGTACCACTGGAATGCGGCATTGCTCCTGCAGATCAGCAAAGTTCTATCACAGGTGAACCTTAAGAACGGATGTGTCCGCTTCAGCGCGATCCGGATTCTGGATCAGAAGATGTATCTCCACGATGAGGATGCACGCAAAGTGGATTGGGCCAATCTGCAAGAGGTGCTCGAGAAGGCGGAACGCGATGCAAAGGCAACGCGCAGCACGGTTGACGTGGGCACTCTGACCCCGCGGAAGCCGGATTCCTATCGCTATGAGAAGTTCATGGAACAAGCCCTTGCGGATACGAGCACATGTGATGGAGGGAAACAGATGACCCGTCATGTCGTGCTTGTGGTCAGCGATGCGCTTCCATTTATTCGCGCAATGTTGACTGCACCTGTGAAAGCGGAAGCACTGCCTGCTGAAGAGTACTACCATGTCGAACTCGATCAAACCGTGACGGGGCCCATATCTGACGACGTGGAAGGCCTCCTTAAGTCACTCCATCCAGTACAGTTCCGCCTTAAGAACGCAACTCAGTTCCGCCAAGCGCTGGCGCATGTCATTTCAGACATCGAGAAAACTAGTCATGGGGGCGTCTTATCTGCCACGCACTAACCATGCCTTCCGCCCCTGTACCTCCGGCTTCATCAACTGGTTGCGCTTTCTCCCCGCCCGGAGGCCTTCCAAGGGTAGAATAAGGAAATCCGGATGGCTGAGTATAAGCATCCAACCTAAGTGGTTTGGGCTGCAATTTGTGGTTTGCGGGATTTTCATGAAAAAACAGTTGTGCATTGCTGGTCTCCTTCTTACGAGCTCTTTTTTACTGGCTCAAACCCAGCCTGGCCGCGCCGAAGATTCTGGGGCCGCTAAGGGCAAAACGCCGGACCGCGCCGCCGCCTACTACCATTTCGCCCTGGCGCACATGTATGAGGAACAGGTGGCTACGTACGGCCGCAGCGAACTGGCCAATAAGGCCATTGAAGAATACCGCGCCGCGATCGATGCCGACCCGACCTCCGCGTATTTGACCTCCGGACTCGCCGAACTCTATGCCAAGACGGGGCGCATTCGCGATGCAGTGGTCGAAGCGCAAGACATTATCAAGAAAAATCCCAACAACCTCGAAGCGCGCCGCCTGCTGGGAAGAATTTATCTGCGGTCGCTCGGCGATATGCAGGCCGGCAGCGGTTCCGAGAGTGTGTTGAAATTGGCGATCGAGCAGTATGAGCAGATTGTGCGCTTGCAGCCAGACAGCATGGACGACCACCTGCTTCTCGGCCGCCTCTACCGCCTGAATAACGATCTGCAAAAGGCGGAGAGCGAATTCAAGACCGCGGTCAAGCTCCAGCCGGATTCGGAAGAAGCGATTACCACTCTTGCCTATCTCTATAACGAACTGGGCGACACGGCTCGTGCCGCCGATGTGCTCAGCTCTGTGCCGAGCAACGGACGCTCCGCCAAACTCTATTCGGCGCTCGGCTATACCTACGAGCAGCAGAAGCAATACAAGAAGGCCATTGAAGCGTACCGGCACGCAATTGAAATGGATCGCGACAATCTGGACGCCATTCGCGGCCTGGCGCAGAACCTGCTCAGCGATGGACAGACTGATGCCGCGCTCGATCAGTACAAAGTCATAGCGGATGCGAATCCGGAAGATGCGCAAACCTACGTTCGCATCGCTGAGATCTACCGCAAGCAGGGCAAGTTCGATCTCGCGCTCGACAATCTGAAAAAAGCCGAATCCATGGTGCAGGATTCGGTTGAAGTTCCCTACAACATTGCCGCCATCTACCAGGCTCAGGGTCGCTACGACGAAGCCGTTCCCATCATGAAGGACTTGCTGAAAAAATCAGAGAAGCCCGACGGCAAGTATTCGAATGGCGAGAAGAGCAATCGCGCTGTGTTTCTCGAGAGATTGGGCACGATCTACCGCGACGAGGGGAACAATCAGGCCGCCAACGAAACCTTCCGCGAAATCGTCGCGCTGGGCGGCGACGAGAATATCGAGCGCGGCTATCAGCAGATCATCGATACCTGGCGCGAGGCCAAGGAGTGGCAGAAGGCCACCGACGCCGCCAAGGAAGCCGTCCAGAAGTTGCCCTCCAGCCGCGATTTGAAAATGGTGCTGGCATCGCAGCAGGCGGATATGGGTGACGCCGACAAGGCGCTCAAGGACGTTCGCGCGATGTTAAAAGGCGATGCCGATGATCGCCAGGTTTACATCACCCTTGCTCAGATGAATACTCGTTTGCGGCGCTTCAGTGAGGCCGAGCAGTCGCTCGATAAAGCGGAGCAACTCTCGACCAAGCCCGACGACAAGGAGTACATCTGGTTTCTCCGCGGCTCTACTTTTGAGCGCGAAAAGCGTTACCCAGAAGCCGAAGAGCAGTTCAAGAAGGTGCTCGCCAGCGATCCAGAGCACGCTTCGACGCTGAATTATCTCGGCTATATGCTCGCCGATCAGAACGAGAAGCTTGACGAAGCGCTGGGCTACATCAAGAAGGCGGTGGATCTCGATCCCGCAAACGGCGCTTATCTCGATTCCCTCGGCTGGGCCTACTTCCGGCTCGGCAAATATGATCTGGCGGAAGATAACCTGGTGAAAGCTTCCGAGAAGATCAATACCGATCCCACCGTTCACGACCATCTGGGCGATTTGTACCAGAAGACCGGACGTTTGAAACTTGCCGCCACAAACTGGGAGCGCGCGCTGGTTGAGTGGAACCGGACGATCGCGGTGGAAGTCGATCCCGCGGACGTTTCGCGAGTGCAGAAAAAGCTGGATTCCGCGAAGATGAAACTTGCCAAAGAAGAAGGCACAAAATAGCAGTCAGGACTTTTTCACAGCCGAGACGCTGAGTCCGCCGAGAGAGTCTTCTTTTTCGTTTCATCCGAGATCAATAAACGCGTAGCAGGTTTTTTCCGCGATCTCGGCGGTGATCGGGCTGCTAAACTCTCCTCATGCTCGCCGACTATGCGGTGCGCGTTGAAAACTCTCGTGGACGCCGCCATCCCGAGCCGTCGCATCCCTACCGCAACGATTTCCAGCGCGACCGCGATCGCGTGGTCCATGCGCGCGCCTTCCGCCGGCTGGAGGCAAAGACGCAGGTCTTCACCCGCCGCTACTCCGACCATTTTCGTAACCGACTGACGCATACCATCGAGGTCGCACAGATCTCGCGCACCATCGCGGCACAATTGGGACTGAATGCCGATCTGGTGGAGGCGCTCGCACTGGTGCACGACATCGGCCATCCTCCTTTTGGCCACTCCGGGGAAAAAGCGCTCGACGCCGCCATGCGCCAACACGGGCTGTCATTCGATCACAACCTGCACGCGCTGCGCATCGTCGAAGATTTCGAACTCCGTTATGCTGCTTTTCGCGGATTGAATCTGACCTTCGAAGTCCGTGAGGGCATCATCAAGCATTCGCACGATTACGAGTCCAAAGACCATCCCGAACTGGCCGAGTACCTGCTCGACCAGCGCCCACCGCTCGAAGCGCAGCTCATCGACCTGACCGATGAGATCGCCTACAACACCGCCGATCTGGACGATGGTTACGAAGCGCGCGTGCTGACGTGCGAAGAGATTGCCGGCAGCGTCGATCTCTTTCGGCGACACTATGACGAGGCGAAGAAACGTTATCCAGACGTGGCCCAGAAGCTGGTGTTCAACGAGTCGCTGAAACGTATCTTCGACGGGTTTGTCGGGGATTTGATCGCTAACACAGCGCAACGGGTACAAGCGGCGGGCGTTCATTCTGTCGA
>VFSW01016233.1_pt1 | contig 10175 bp, 9 predicted proteins | sample 5358111 | NCBI WGS metagenome assembly VFSW01 (sample SAMN11554181, study PRJNA540505) | mine drainage metagenome | isolation source: sediment from site ElyBrook_90M | place: USA: Ely Copper Mine, Vershire, VT | collected 2017
TGACCTCGTGCTCAGCGCCGTGGAGGGTTTTCACCCCGGTGACCGTGATGGTGGGGCTGCCCGCGCCGGAGCTCTTGGCGCCCATGGCCTTGAGAAAATTGGCCAGATCGACCACCTCCGGCTCGCAGGCTGCGCTTTCGATTACGGTGACCCCTTCGGCCAGCGTGGCGGCCATCAGGATGTTCGCGGTGCCGAGCACGGTCGAGCCGGAACGCCCGCCCAGGAACATGGCCGAGCCGACTAAACGCTTGGCGCTCGCCTCTACGTATCCATTCTTGATGACCACTTTCGCCCCGAGGGCTTCAAAACCTTTCAAATGCAGGTTGATCGGCCGGGCGCCGATAACGCACCCCCCCGGCAGCGATACAGCGGCTTTGTGCAGCCGAGCCAACAGCGGGCCCATGATGCAGATCGAGCCGCGCATCTTACGAATCAGATCGTAATCCCCAGTGCCTTTGATTTTTTTGGCCTGAATCCGCACGCGGCCGGTTTCAAATTTCACCTCGGCACCCAGCCAGTGCAGGATTTGCCCCATGCACCGCACATCACTGAGTTTCGGCACACGGCGAATGACGCACGGCTCGCTGGTGAGGAGGGTGGCTGCCATGATTGGCAGTACCGAGTTTTTTGCCCCGCTGATGCTCACGTCTCCGTGCAGCGGGACACCGCCTTTAATAAGCAGACTGTCCATCAGATGTTCGCGCGCTTGCGATTAAAATTCTCGCGCGGTGAGTGTAGTCTTTCAGAATTCCTTCCACAATCCAGTTTTGCTGCGTGAATAACCGCCGAAGCGGTTCCGCCTGCCCATCCCCGAACTCGACCATGAGGCGCGCTCCTGGCTTGAGGACCGCGCCTGCCTCGGCGGCCAATCGGCGATAGCAGGCCAGGCCGTCTGCGCCTCCGTCCAGGGCGGCGTGCGGGTCGTAATCACGCACCTCCGGCTGGAGTTGCTCGATTTCGGCAGTGGGGATATAGGGAGGATTGCTGATGAGCAGGTCAAACCGGGTTTCGCTTGGCGTGCCGGCCAGCCCGTCACTTTGCACAAAGGCAATCCGGTCTGCGAAGCCGAGCTGTGCGGCGTTTTCCTGGGCCAGTTCCAGCGCCTCGGGTGATATGTCCAACGCGTGAATCCGAGCGTCAGGACAATGGGCGGCAAGCGCCAGAGCGATACATCCGCTGCCGGTGCCGAAGTCCAGCGCCTTGGGACGGGTCTCACCGCCGGCTGAAACCTGCTTCAAAAAGGTCCAGCCCTGTTCCGCCAGCAACTCAGTCTCTGGCCGTGGGATCAACACATGACGGTTGAGGCGCAGCTCCAGCCCGCAAAAATTGGCCGTTCCCAGGATAAGCTGCAACGGCTCACGCTGGCTGCGCCGTTTGATGCGCTGACGGAATTCATCGGTTTCGGCGGCAGTCAGGACGCGCTCGAAGTTAAGATAGAGCTGCATGCGAGGCATTCGCAGCAGGTCGGCTAGCAGCAATTCCGCCTGCAACCGGGGGGAATCCACTTGTTTCCTGCGCAGAAACTCCGCGCTGCGTTGAATGGATTCCAGAACGGTAACGCGGGGGGCCTGGCATGCTCAACGACCGCGATGTTACGGAGCTGCCGTTTGCGGTACCAGCAAACCATGGCCAAGTCCCACATGCCCCGTCCAAGCCGGTTCCACACCCCGTATTTAGACCGCCCGGCAACACGCGGATGGTGTTTTACAGGGATTTCTTTGACCAGCGCCCCGGCGTCCTGGGCCAGGACCGGGATAAACCGGTGCAGCGCGTCAAACGGAAGCAGCGTGCTCAGGACCGGCCGTTTTAACGCGCGAAGATTGCAGCCGATATCTTGAAAGTCCACCCCCAATGCCTGCTTGCGCGCCCAGCGGGCCACCCCTGAGGAAATCCGCCGCACCGGTGAATCCATTCGCCGGGCTCGCACGCCGCAGATGAGATCGAATGTCGCCAGTTCCCGCACCATCTGCGGCAAGTCGGCCGGGTCATTTTGCAGATCCCCGTCCAGGGTAGCTACAATCTCCCCGCGACTGGCGGCGAACCCGGTCCAAAGAGCCGCGCTTTGCCCCCCCGGTTCAAGATGACGCAGGCCCCGGACCCGTCCGTCCCTGCGCTGGGCTTCCAGGATTCGAGCCCAAGTATCGTCGCTGCTGGCATCATCCACAAGGATTACCTCGAGCTTGCGGTTTTCTTCGCGGAAAGCTTCGAGGATCTGCTCCGCCAGGGGGAGAACATTGGGGCTCTCGTTGTGTAGAGGCGCTATGATCGAAATCTCCGGTTCTTCCCGCACGAGCGCAGCAGGCGCACTGTCGTTCCTACGGGCTGAGGAAAAGGCGACGCGACGTCGGTTAAACGGCAGACCGAAATCCAGAGGGATAATCCCCGGTTCGGCCTGGTCGTTCGCTTTATTCATACTGAGGCGAGATACAAATAACGGTTCTCCCCGGGAGCGGCAATGTTAATGCAAGAGGCGGAAAGGGGTGGAAAGGGCGCGCGCTCCACCGCCAGGGATGGCTGGCCTTTTTGCGAGCCGGTGACGATTAGGTCTATCTCGTCTCGGGGCTGCCGCGGGAGGAAAACCTAGTCCAAAATGCACCGGCCCGGCGAGCCACACGCCACAAGGAGAATGCCTTTTTGAGGGGGGACGACCAGGTCCTGCGGTCTTTGCGAAGCAGGAGAAAGCCCGCCAGCGCAGCGAGCAACGGCCACAAGCGGCTAGCTGAGCGAGCCAGGCTATAGCCCTTATCTAGCCACGCCCCGGCGTGTTCAAGCTCAACCAGGTGCCCGGCAAGCTGCTCGCGAAGCGCCGAACTCCTGGACAGGAGCCGGCGCCGGCGTTCCTCGAGCGATTCTATGGCGGGGATTCCAGACAAGCGCGGTCTTTCTTAAGTTCGCCGATAGTGTCACGGAACGGCGGTGGGGCATTGCGCAACTCGCGCCGCACCGCCAAAAAAGCAGCCAGGGCGCCGGCGAAGTAAATGAGAGTCAGGACGACCAGAACCGGCACCCGAGCGCCTGGCCCTGCCAGGACGACTATGAGGGCCGTGAGCAGCAGGAGAGCGCCATTGAGCAGCAATACCGTCACAGCGAGCAGCAAGAACATCTTCACCACCCGAGCCCCATGTTCCTCGAGCTCCGTGGCAAACAACTCAACTCGGTTCTGCAGCAACGCCAACCCGCCTTGCAGCAGACCCCTGATTGACCCAAATAGCCCGTGCGGGCGTGGTGCCTCTTCTAACATTCTATTTCCGGCGGACCAAGTAACCAATCAGCAGCCCGAGACCGAAAGCTACGCCCAGGGTCTGGTAAGGGTTATCTCGAATGACCCGATCGGCGGCTTTGGCACGTTCGACTGCTGCTTCCTCAGCTCGCTGAATCATCGCTTTCAAATCCTCGATGATTTTATCCTTCGCCCAGCGAGATTCTTCGGCCGGTGTATTCTCAATTCTTGATTCCATAAAGTTCCTGATGTGGCTTTAACGGTTAATAGTGCGTACTTATGCACTTGCCGAACCAATATCGCGCCTGGATTCCTCTTGTCAAATCGGGGATGCGCTGCAAGGCCGTTGGCGTTCATGAATTGGCCGTGGCGAGCAAGGGTGGCGACGGCGTCCGCCGCGCTGTTCGCATTTGACGTCCACACGCTTTTGCCGGAAAACTCTTGCATGCGAGTTCTCTTTCTGGGCGGCACGGGCAACATTTCGGCGGAGTGTGCGAGCCTGCTCGCGGAGCGCGGGCATGAGATCTACGTGCTGAGCCGAGGGCGGCTTGTGGTCCCTCCCTGCTTCCGGCATATCAAGGCCGATCGAAAAGATGCGGCGGGCATGGGCGCGGCGCTTCAGGGGAACACACCAGACGTGGTGCTGAATTTTTTGGGCTATGAACTGGAGGATGTGAGGCTCGACTTCGACCTTTTCCACGGGCGCATCAAGCAGTATGTGTTTATCAGTTCGGCTTCGATATATGCCAAACCCGCGCCTCGGCTTCCGCTGACCGAAGCTGCGCCCTTGAGCAACCCCTGGTGGGAGTATTCCCGCAAGAAAATCGCGTGCGAGCAGTGGTTGATGGAGCAATATCGGCAAGAACGCTTTCCGGTCACCATTGTGCGGCCATCGCACACCTATTCGAGCCGCTGGGTTCCCAACCCGATTTCGAGCGCAAGCTTTACCTACGCGGCACGGCTGGAGACCGGCAAGCCGGTGTTCGTGCCGGACGATGGTGAGAATCCGTGGACGTTGACTGCTGCCAGCGACTTTGCGGTCGGGTTGGCGGGCCTGATTGGCAATGAGCTGGCGCTGGGGGAGGCCTTTCACATTACCAGCGATGAAGTGCTCACCTGGAATCAGATCGCCGCAGAAATAGCTGCTGCGGTAGGCGCGAGGTCAGCCAACATCGTAAGGGTCCCCACCGATTTCATCTGTGCAATGGCCCCACAAATGACCGGGACGCTCAAAGGAGACAAGACTCACCCGGGCGTATTCGATAATTCAAAGATCAAACGCTTCGTGCCGGAGTTCCACGCGGCGAAACATTTTAGAGAAGGAGTGCGAGAGTCCATTGCGTGGCTGCGCGCGCATCCCGAGCAGCAAAATCTCAATCCTCAGATTGATGCGCTGTGCGATGACGTGATAGGAGCCTGGCGCAAAGCCCAGCACAGCTCCGGGCATTGACTCGTGCTCCACGAAGAAGGGTTATTTGTCTTCGGGGTTGATCAGTTTAAACGCCAGGGCCGCCACAGCCCCGCCTCCAAAATTGGCAACCAGGTAAATCCATAGATTCGACCACGCCGAGAGACCCATCACGGAGATCCCCAGAGCTACGGCGGGATTGAAGGCTGCCCCAGAGATGCTGCCGACAGCAAAGGCACCGGACGTCACGGTGAAGCCAATCGCCAGGCCATAAAAGGAATTGCCGGCGGTACCTTTGGCCGTGGCGCTGTTAATGACGACATAAACCAAAGCAAAGGCGAACAGGAACTCAGCGATCAATGCCGGGCCGGTTCGCAACACCATTCGTGCCGGTTCGTGTTCGCCGCGCAGGTAATTTAAGGCGATGGAAGCCAGCACCGCGGCGGCGAACTGGGCGATCCAATAAGGGATAACATCCTTGGCCGGGCATCGGCCCCGCAACCACACGCCTAAGGTGACCGCCGGATTGTAATGCCCGCCGGAAACATGGCCCCCGGCGTAGATCATCACCATCAAGATCGAGCCGATTGCCAGCGGCGCGATCACCCCTGCGCCGCCGATAATGACTGAACAGCCAACGGTAAGAACGAGAAAGAATGTCCCGATAAGTTCAGTGATGTATTTGTTCATAGATTTATAAGTCCTGAAGGATTGCTGACCCGACTTTACACATGTTTTTGCCTGCGTTCCATGCTAAAAATGCCCCGAGGTAAAAACCCGCCGGTGGGGCTTCGATGGCACGACAATGCGGTTGGCGACGGTCGTCAGGGGGTTGTAGATAGCGCTGCGCTCTATTGCGTGGAAATCAAATAGTAAAGCGTTTGAGGTTGCAGTTCCAGGGTCCGGGCCGCCCCAAGGACCTTTTCGGGATAGCCGTTGAAATCCAGCGCAGTGACTCTAAGGGTCCCAGCATCAGGGCGCTTGAAATGAATCGTGCCGCTCAGCTCTTTAACCAGCCAGGGGTCGGTTCCAATGCTGAGAATGCGCTTGATTCCAGTTCCGGCCGGCTCGGTTTCAAACCCGGTTGACTTTTCCTCGGACATCACTTGCAGTAGGATTCTGCCTGATTTTTCCAAAGGTTGATGATCGAGCGCGACCGCGACGATATGGCCTAGTTTCATACCCGATTCGATGGTCAGAGCGCGCGTTTCCACCCGCCCGGCCTCGCTGAGCATCCCGCTGACTCCCTGGGCGCGCGGAGCGTTGATGGTCAGCACACCTTTCCCATAATCGAGCTTCAACTCTCCGGTGCTGCTGGTGACGCTTTGCGCCTGGTGGTCAATCAGCGAAGTGAATTCCGCCAGCTTGACTGAACCGGGGCCCGACACGAAGTCCACGTTCACTCGCCCGGCGTAATGCAGCAGCGGATCGAGCCGTCCGCCTGCTTTCGGAACCGTGTCGGAGGGGAGGTCGCGCAACCGCAACTCGTCAAGCGCCGCATCCTGCGGGAGAGGCGTGCCCTTCAACTCCAGCAGCGATTCTTTGTGCAAATCAACCTGCGCGAGAACCTCACCGGCGCGCACGAGTCCAAGGCGGAAGATCAGCGCAGCCGCGGGGAATTGGCCCATCATCGCGGGCGACATCAGCGTCCACGGCTGCATGAAGTACCCCGGTTTAACCGACCACCACGCGCCATCGAGGGCGAAATGAACAATGGCATCGCTGCGTTGCAACGCCCCATAGACCGCATAGTACAGCGGGGCTTCGCTGCGGAAGCGATTGGGACGATCCCAGGTCGTTTCCGAAATCATTGAGGGTTTATCCGCGTAGTGAGGGTCCATGGCCGGATGGACGAACTCTCTGGGCTTGCCTGGCTGCTCCGGATCGAACCGGAGGGCGCTACGGTCCGAATAGGTGTGGCCATTGCGAATCGACCATTCCGCATCGGGGCCTTTGTGGTTGCAGGAGAAGTAGCCATGGCGGTCGATGAAATCACCGGCCGTGTAACTCCATTTTTCAAGCGGTCCGAACACTTCTGGACTGGCTGTGGTCCAGTTCGAAGCAGTGATCGGACCTTTGAAACCAAGGTGGCGAAGAAAGGCATAGGTCTCTTGATAAAACCTTGTTTGCACCGCAAGCAGGAAATCAGCCGTGTCTTGGTCGCGCCGCGTTTTCTCGTTGAACATGTTCCACAGCGGCCGGAAACCGACGCGCCCTTCCGCCAACATATCACGCTTGACTCCAAGCTGGTTCCATTTGGCCATGGCGACGGAGAGCGAGCCATACTTGTTGATCAACCAATCCCCGAACATCTTTTCAAGAACCCGGAGTTGGGCGTCGGGAATGTTTTGCTCGGAGAAAGTCCAAAAGAACAGCGAATCCTCATTCTGCATTTCGAGACTGGCAACGGCCGGTTCGTCCACCAGGCGCTTGCCGGTGACGGGACTGGGCGTAGTAAGCAGCGCAGTCCACCATTTGCGATACTGGGCCTGGAAGTCCGGGTTAAAAAACAGCGCCGCAAACGGGTGAGTCTTGCCGTCATAGCCCTTGAGCCAGGGATTGTCCGGATGTGGAGTCAGCCACAACGGGAAATAGATCGAAAAGTGAGTATAAATGCCCGCCGCTTTCATTGCCGCAACGATCTCGATGGCGTGCCGGACTTTGGCTAAATCAACCTCTCCGCGCTGATCGAAATACCCACCATGCACCCGCACCAGGTTGACTCCCCGCTTCGCCAGCATGCGGGCGCACTCCGCGAGCGCACGACCCGTCAGGTCCTGTGGTGGCCCATTCACGGCCCAGAACCTAACCGGGGTCCCGGTTTCCGAGTAAACGAATTGCCCGTTCCGCACCGCGATGAAGCCGTGTTCGCCGGCAACCTCTTCATTCAAGAACCTCAGATCGAGCGGGCAGTTGGTCTCGAAAGTGTCCGCTCCGGGAGCAAAAGGAAACCAGGCATCAATAGGGGTCGTGCGTTTTGGCAAATCCTCTCCTGAGCTGTGGAGAACCATTAGGACAATGGCCAATCCCATGACTAGAGCCCTTAGCCCGGCGGTTTCGGTGCGATAGCTTGAGGGCGACGAGGTGGACAAGGCGCGTCCTGGAGGGGGTAGCAATGGTCTCTGCATGCCATGAATGCTTGACAACTGGAGAGCCAAAGTCGAGCACGCTTTGCTGCGCCGCGCAGGCTTCGGAGATTTCATGAGCGGCGGTCCCAATCCGGCGCGGGAAAGGCACTGGCAGGGGCAAGGGGCTGAATTTGGCACGCAAATCGCTGAGAGTGCTGTTTAGCCATTTGAAGACGATTTGTACGACTAGGAAACCGAGAACGCGGGAGCTGGAAGTTGAAACTGCCTTTTAATTTATTCGACCTGGTACTGCTGGCCATCCTGATCGGCGGTTTGGTCCGAGGCCGGAAGCATGGCTTTTCCGTGGAACTGCTGAGCGTGCTCAAATGGGTCACGCTATTGTTGGTTTGCGCGGTCGTGTATGGGCCTGCGGGGATGGCAGCCGCCGAGTTTGGTTCGTTTGACCTTCTCTCCGCGTACTTGCTGGCGTATTTGGGGACAGCGCTGGCGGTGTTCCTGGTGTTCTCGATCATCGAACGCCGGGTGGGGCCGAAGCTGGCGGGAAGCGACATTTTTGGACACGCTGAATATTATTTGGGCATGGGTTCGGGCATCGTGCGCTTTGCGTGCATGTTGCTTGTGGCCTTGGCGCTGTTAAATGCGCGGGGCTTTTCGCCGGCGGAACTCAAGGCCATGGACGAATTCCAGGTGAACAATTACGGCAGCGCGGTGTTTCCCACGTTGCATAGCTTGCAAGTCGAGGTTTTTGATAATTCCCTGGCTGGGAGCTGGATCAAGCAGGACCTGCGCTTCCTCTTAATCTCACCAACGCAAACGAACCAGCGGGTTGCGCCTGCGACTGAGACGGCTGCCAAATAATAGCGTCAGAGCACTGGCCGAACGCGTTTGCGAACCAGGCGCTTTCTTTTCAACGTCGGCTCTCTTGGCTGCGCTCACGCAAAGCTATAATCATAAGGCGTTCTCATTTCTCGGCTAAGGTATCCGCTGGCCTCGCGCGCGTGGTTGCCCACGAATTGCTGGGCGAGAGGCTCCCACTGCACCTTGAGGCCGGTTCGGAGTGCGATGTTCCCGAGATGGCAAACCGAGGCCGCCCGATGACCCACTTCGACATCGGCCGCGGGCAAATTCCGGCTGCGGACGCAGGCGAAAAAATTGGCCATGTGGTCGTCGCTTTTGTAGAGGCGCGGCGCATCGTCGGGGAGCGGCGTGGTCAGGAGCGATTTATCGCTGCATCGGAGCTCGCTGCGGTTAACCCAAATCCAACCGTCGCTGCCGTCGAACCGGACGCCGTTGCGGTGTTCTTGAGGCTCCTGCACCGTCCCAAAAATGGTGTCGCCCTTGGTGGTGCGAACGTTGTGGACGACTCCGTTGCCGTAAGTGAATTTCACTTCATATTCACTGAATGCGGTGTATCCCCCCGGCACGGGCTGCGCCAAGGGCTGGCCCTGGACTTCGATCGGCCCGGGCAGACCGATTGCCCAGAGGGCGATGTCGTTGTGGTGGGCGCCCCAGTCCGTCATGGTGCCGCCAGAGTAATCATACCAGTAACGGAAATACAGATGACAGCGCTCCTTCATGTAGTCGGACTTCGGAGCCTGGCCAAGCCAGAAATCCCAATCGAGCGTGGAGGGCACCGTCTGGGATTGAAAGGGTCCCTCGCGCAGTCCAGCGGGCAACCAAACCGTTACCTCCTTCAGCTTGCCGAGCCTGCCGTTGCGTACCAATTCGCAAGCCAAGCGAAACCGCGCGTCGCTGCGCTGTTGGCTGCCGGTTTGCAGCACCCGCCTGTGCTCGCGCACGGCCTGGACGATGTGTTTCCCTTCGTCGATCGTCAGCGTCAGCGGCTTCTCGCCATAGACATCCTTGCCGGCCTTGACCGCCGCCAAATTTACCAGCGTGTGCCAATGGTCAGGCGTAGCCGTGATGACGACATCAAGATTCTGTTGCTCGAGCAGCTTCCTGAAATCGCCGTATTTCGTGGGCACTTTACCACCCTTGGTGAACTGCTTCGCGGCGGCATCCACATGGCTCAGATCTACATCGCAGAGCGCGACAATGTCCCCGAACCGGCTGGCGTTGGCGGCATCGCCGCGGCCCATGCCGCCGCACCCGACAAGCCCGATGGCGGGACGGTCGTTGGGACTGCGGAGTGATGACTCGGCAGCCACCCCACGAAGTTCTTCTTCAATAAACCATAGTGGCAGACCGGTCGCGGCGGCCGTGGTGCAACAGGTTCGCAGGAAGGAACGACGCGAAATCTGGAAGGTTTTGGGTGTCATACGGCGGTGTGAGGTTTAGCTGGAGGCTTGGCGACCAGGGTGGCCATAAGCTAGAGAAGCGAAGGCGCTCAAAAATACAAGTAAATACGCTTCCGCCGGCCTGGAGCGCACAGGGACAGGCTCGTGTCAGCGACCTCCGGCAAAGCCGGAGGCTTGTAAAATGTGAACCGCTCAAAGCG
>VFSW01016234.1_pt1 | contig 10174 bp, 9 predicted proteins | sample 5358111 | NCBI WGS metagenome assembly VFSW01 (sample SAMN11554181, study PRJNA540505) | mine drainage metagenome | isolation source: sediment from site ElyBrook_90M | place: USA: Ely Copper Mine, Vershire, VT | collected 2017
ATCAGACCAAGCGCTGGAACCCCAAGATGAAGGAATACATCTTCGGCGAGCGCAACGGTATCTACATCATCGACCTGCAGAAGACGCTCAAGCTGTTCAAGGATGCGTCCAAGTTTGTCACCGAACTGTGCGCGGGAGGCCGGACGATTTTGTTTGTCGGCACCAAGCGCCAGGCACAGGATGCTGTGGCTGAAGAAGCCACCCGCGCGGGGATGCCCTACATCAACCAGCGCTGGCTCGGCGGCCTGCTGACCAACTGGGTGACAGTGCAGAAGTCGGTGAAGCGCCTTCAGGAGATCGATGAGATGGCCGTGGATGGCCGTTACGAGCTGCTGACCAAGAAAGAAGTGATTCGCCTGGAGCGAGAGCGCAAGCACCTGCAGGCCAATCTTGCTGGCATCAAGACCATGAAGCGGCTGCCCGACGCGCTGTTCATTGTCGACTCGAACAACGAGGCGATCGCCGTCAAGGAAGCCAGAAAACTGGGCATTCCGGTCGTGGCAGTGGTGGACACCAACTGTGATCCGACCGTTGTGGACTACGTGATTCCGGGCAACGACGACGCCCTGCGCGCCATCCGCCTGTTCACATCCAAGATCGCCGACTCGGCGGCCGAGGGCGTGAATATGGTGGGCGACAAGGCCTTTGCCGAGGAATTGCCGGTTCCGGCGGCGGAAGAGGCTGTGGCCGTTGAGGCAGCAGCAGTCGAGGATGTTGACCTGGAAGCGGCCCTGGGCGGCGGCATTCGCAAGGCCCCGGCGGCGGTTGCGGCTTTGGATGAGGCCGAGGTGGCCGAAGGCGGTCTTTAATCTTTTTTGCGCACTTCGGTGCGCATACTAAGAACAGCGTGGCCGCTAGGGTAGAGTGCCACGCTTTTCTTATGCCGGGAGCCGTCCGGTTAGAAGCACGCAGAGACTGAGAAAAGAGAGAGATGACGACAGTGAGTGAAAAGATTGATGCCAAGCTGGTCAAGGAGTTGCGCGAGAAGTCGGGCGCGCCGATGGGCGACTGCCTGAAGGCTTTGCAGGAGACCAAGGGAAACATCGAGGATGCTTTCGTTGTGCTGCGCAAGCGGGGCATGGCCTCGGCGCAGAAGAAGGCCACCCGCACCACCAACGAGGGCGCCGTGGGCACCTATATTCATGCCGGCGGCAAGATCGGCGTGCTGCTGGAAGTGAACTGCGAGAGCGACTTTGTGGCCCGTACTGAGGATTTCCAGGACTTGCTGAAGGACATCGCGATGCACATCGCAGCCAGCGATCCGCGCTACGTGAAGTCCGAGGACGTGACCTCGGAGGACATGGAACGCGAGAAAGAGATCTATCGCGCGCAGGCCGCCGCTACCGGCAAGCCGGCCCCGGTCATCGAGAAGATTGTGGAAGGCAAGATGGCGAAGTTCTACGAAGAGGTTTGCCTTCTTGAGCAGCCTTTCATCAAGGACCAGGCCGTCAGCATCAAGGAACTGATTGCGCAGAAGGTGGGCAAACTGGGCGAAAACATCACCATCCGCCGCTTCGCCCGCTTCAAAGTAGGCGCGCCCGACTGGACCGTGGCCCAGACCAAGGCCGTGGAACACGCCGGGGAGTAACATACGGCAATTTGCAGCAGACAGACGATGGCCCGGAGCATATGCTCCGGGCCATCGTCATTTTTCTGGGAAGGTCCCATCCAGGTGCTGGCGGGGGAGTCGCTCTAGCTGCGCTGTTCCCGCGCCGTAACCTTTAGCGGATCTAATGCGATGCCAGATTTGCCTGAATATTGCGGGTCATTTCCAGGACGATCTCTCGTTGTGGCGAAAAACTGTCATCAACCGCCCTCTCGTAGGTCTCAGCCCAAAGATGTTTTCCAGTCGCCACCTGATACAGATTTGCGGTGACGCGCAGGCGCCCTCCGGATTCGCTAACGGAGCCCTCCAACACATCGTCCGCATGCAATTCCTTTGCGAGAACATCCAGGGGTGAATGCTTACCTGCGTACTGCATCACTGTTCCACGCGACACGATGCGCAGATCCCGGTGCTTTCCCAACTCCGTGATCAGTTGCTCCGTTAAGCTCTCGGCCAGGAAATTCTGAGCTGGATCACTCGATAGGCTGTCGAAGGGTAGTACAGCTACAGTAGGAAGCGCCCCGACTCCCGTCAGGCTGCCCAGCAGTGCGTGGAGTCTTCCTGAAGCGAATCCAATCGTCAGCAACGCCACTGCAAACACGCCCAACGTGGCGATGATGCAGGCACGTCTGCACCGCGGCCTGGCGCGATGCGAGCCTTGTCCGACCGGAGCAAGATCTGCGGTCTCGCCTAGCCAACCTTTGCGCTCTTCGGGGGCGGCCTCTGGACTCGTTTTTTCAGCCACCGTTGTCCCATTAGAGAAGGTAACGGGTGCGATGAACCTATATCCCCGCCGCGGCAGAGTTTCTATGAATCTTGGGGTGTCAGCCGTATCGTCCAACGCATGTCGCAGCCGCATCATTGCGGTATTCAGACCCTGGTCAAATTCGACAAACTCCTGCGATTTCCAGAGCCGCTGGCGCAGTTCTTCGCGTGTTACAACGCCGCCCGGCCGTTCCAGCAGCACCATGAGGAGTTGAAAAGAATGGTTCTGCATCCGAATCCGCACGCCGTCTCTGAAGAGCTCTCGGGTACGAAGATCCACGCGGCACGAACCAAAGTGCGCGATATCGGAGGAAGGCTGACGACTTGACGTGAGTTCCATCGGATTGCGAGGCTCCACGAGTCGGACCCGATGTTACGGGCCCTTTTCCCCTGTCGTCAACGGAAATCTGTCTGAACCCGTGTTTGCCTCGACCAAGAGACGCGGGGAATGAGACAGGCAAGCCGCCTAAAGACGCAGCCGCTCGATGAGGAGTATAAAGACTTTATTATCAGAGCAATGCGGATAGATCCTGGAGAGCCTGAACGGCGATAGAGCAGAGACAAAGAACTCCGTGCACGATTTTCGGGGTGCTCCCCGGATCAGGCTAGGACACGTTTCGTTGATGTAAAGATGATTTGAAGCAGCAGCGATGGAAGAAATACGCGGGTGGAGCCAGAGCTAGCGAGTCCGTAGGAAGGGGGGCAACCAGGACAGGCCAAAGTCGCCTGGCATAACCTCAGCGGATACGCCAGACGTGACGCGACGTGCGGCGAACCCGCTTTCTCTTGCCCGGGCTAGAATGAGAGTAGTGGTTCACGTTCTCTGCTCAAAGTCTGGCGCACGTCCAACCTGTTTTTGCACTATTCGTAATACGGAGAGATTTTCATGCCTCTGATGAAGACATCTAATCCAGCCCTGGGCGAAAACACCTTTCGCGACATTTCCGGCAGCCAATACGGGGGCGCGGTCGATGCTACTGCCCGCATGACCCTCAGCGGAACCGTCAACAAGACAGGCATTCTGCTTATCTGCGCCTTTGCCACCGCAGCCTGGACCTGGAGCCGCTTCGTTCAGTCCCGCGACATGGCCGATGTTGCGCCCCTCCTGCTTGTTGGCGCGCTCGGCGGCTTTGTGTGCGCCATGGTCACCGTCTTCAAAAAGGAGTGGTCGCCGGTAACTGCGCCCATCTATGCGCTGCTTGAAGGTCTTGTGCTCGGCGGCCTGTCGGCGGTCTTTGAACTTCGCTATCCCGGTATTGCCATTCAGGCGGTCGGCCTTACGTTTGGCACCCTCTTCGTGCTTCTCATAGCGTATGGTTCCGGCCTCATCAAAGTCACGCAGAAGTTCCGCCTCGGCGTGATCGCAGCCACGGGCGGCATCATGGTTTTCTACCTGCTGGAGATGCTGCTCGGCTTCTTCGGCTTCCAGTTCACCGCGATCAATGGGGGCGGGATGATCGGCATTGGCTTCAGCCTGCTTGTTGTGGGCATTGCCGCGCTCAATCTGGTGCTGGACTTCGACTTCATCGAGCGAGGCGTGAATTACGGCGCTCCCAAATATATGGAGTGGTACGGCGCCTTCGGCATTATGGTCACGCTGGTCTGGCTCTATCTGGAAATGCTGCGGCTTCTCTCAAAGATACGCAGCAGAGACTAGGGCCTGTTCACACTACTGAGGCGGTGGCCCCGGCCCGGAGGGTTGCGGCGAAAAATGGGCCATACTTCGTTATCATCCTCGACTGTGGACCCGCCACAGCCCTTCGGATTCTGCCTCGTCTGGCCCGTTTTTCGCTCGCAACGCCATCCACCCCAGTAGTGTGAACAGACCCTAGGGCCATGGAAAGGCTGTAGATCCGGGAATGCCACCCTGGCCGCAGAAGCAAGGACGCGGCGAAGGTGGGGCGCCAGGCGTTGCGCATCTCGACTGGGGCTGGCATTTCGTATGCGATACTCAAAAAGGCATGTATAAGCGGATTGTTCTCAAGCTTTCGGGTGAGGCTCTGGCTGGCTCGCGCGGGTTCGGCCTGGACGCCGACAAAGTCGCCGGAATTACCGGCGAACTAGCAGACGTGCATGCACTTGGCGTTGAAATCGGCATTGTGGTCGGCGGGGGAAATTTCTTCCGCGGCGTGGCCCAGCAGGCTCAGGAGATGGATCGGGTGGCTGCCGACAACATGGGCATGCTTTCCACCGTCATTAACGCCATCGCCTTGCAGGACGCCCTGGAACAGCGCGACGTGCAGTGCCGTGTGATGACAGCCGTGTTTATGAACCAGATCGCCGAGCCCTACATCCGTCGGCGGGCGGTGCGCCACCTGGAAAAGGGCCGTGTCGTCATCTTTGCTGCGGGCATCGGAAATCCGTTCTTCTCTACGGACACCGCAGCCAGCCTGCGCGCCATGGAGATCAAGGCAGACGTGCTGCTGAAAGGTACCAAGGTCGAGGGCGTTTACAACGCTGATCCGGTGCTGGTGAAGGATGCCGTCAAATACGACGAGATTACCTATATGGACATCCTGCGCCAGGGGCTAAAAGTGATGGACCTGACCGCGGTAAGCCTGTGCAAGGACAACAACCTGCCAATGATCATCTTCAACATGAACCAGCCAGGGAACATTCGACGGGTAGTGCTGGGCGAGAAGGTTGGATCGCTGGTGACGGCGTAGGCCGGCCGGAGTCGTCAAACAAGGTAGTGGAGCAACGCAAGCCAGCACCGTTGAAAGCATTGACAGGCCTGCGCTGTTTCGCGGCCGTCAACATCGTCTTTTTCCATTTCTCCAATCCCCAGTGGTTTGGCTGGCTGGCGCCCGTGGTCAATGCGGGATATGCCTCGGTCAGCTATTTCATTCTCCTGTCAGGGTTTGTGCTCGGCTACAACTACAATGCCCGGGCGCGGGCCGGCGAACTGGACACGGTCCGCTTCTACAAAGCGCGGTTCACGCGGCTCTATCCCATCTACCTGCTCAGCTTGCTCCTGGCCTGGCGGGTGGTGCCGGAGGAGTGGGGCGCGCACACGCACGGCATGTTCTGGACGGGCATGGTGCTCACGCCGCTCCTGCTTCAAGGCTGGATTCCGTCCATTGCAACCTTTCTGAACACACCCGCCTGGACCATGTCGGCCGAGTCCTTTTACTACCTGATTTTTCCATGGCTGGCGCGCTGGAAGAAGCCTACGCACATCGCGCACCATCTCTGGAAACTGGGCGGCGTGTGGATGCTGGGCCTGATTCCCGGTACGCTCTACATAGTCTTCAATCCCGACGGCATTGCGCACCCTGACCGTTGGAGCTATGGCCCTTGGCTTCAGGCGCTCAAGTACACCCCGTTGCCACACCTGGCCAGCTTCGTTTTTGGCGTTCTGCTTGCGGAACTGGACGAGACACTGGGCCGTTCGAGCCGCCTGCGCCTGATCCTCGGCATCTTCGGCTTTACCGTGACGTTCGGGCTGCTTTCGCTGGGCAGCCGGGTGCCGTACGCCCTCCTTCACGACGGCCTGCTCATGCCGTTATTCGGCTGCATTGTCCTTGGGCTTGCCGGCAACAATCCGCTTGCGTATGCGCTGGGCGCGCGCCCGCTGGTGTTTGTGGGCGAGGCCAGCTATTGCCTTTATCTTCTCCACTTCAACCTGTGGAACCTGGTGCATGACTCGCACGTGCTCAACTGGCTGGGCTTGAGCCGGTTTGACCCGTGGTTCAGCTACGTGCTGATGATTGCGCTGGCGCTGGTGGCGCTGCATTTTATTGAGAAACCGGCACAGCGCCAACTACGAAAGTGGATGGCGGCGTAAGAAGCAGAACGACTGGTGTGTGCGGCTTCCTATCGGTGCAACGGCCGGACATCGCACGAGTGGTGCACAGGGAAGTCCCCATCAAGCTTGCGGCCTTAAAAAACTTCAGATCCAGTCTGACTCGTCCGAAAGAATGCAACCTGGGCAGGAATGCGGGCATCTTTTCCAATACAATCAGTTTCATTCATCGATTGGAAAGCGGTTCAGCGGAGGAATCCTCCGGCAAGGTGTCTTTGTATCGGAAGGTTCCCGCGTAGGGTTTGACAGTATTTCGTAGTAAATCCGTCTTAAGCTGCCATGCGGCACGCAGGTAAACGGACGGAGAATTTTGCTCTTTGTAGTGCTCCCTGTTTTTTTGAGTTACGAGTCTCAATACTCCCCCAGGAGGGCAGAGTTCTATGATCGGTCAAGCAGCCCTATCCGGCATTGAGAGCGAACGCGATGCCCTACCGGTGAAGCCGCCCGTGCTGCGTAATGGCAGGAAGGCCTCTGTGCAGGCTCCCTTCCGTTTTACGGCGTACGCCCTGGAAGAAGATGCCAGCCACCGGCAGGCCGAGGTTTTCTATCTGCAAAAACAGATTCAGTCGCAGACACCCATGGTGATTGTGCTCGAAGATGGCGAGCGCGTGGAGGGCTGGATCGAGTGGTATGACCGGTGGGCACTCAAGGTGCGTGGCCGGTCAAAGATGCTCGTCTATAAATCGGCCATCAAATACATGTACAAGATGGGCGAGGCCGGGCAGTAGGCTATTCCTTCCCGGAATGAGCGGCTTTCCGAAGGCGGTCGCGAACGGCTGCGCCGATTCCCTCGGCTGGCGGCAGGGGGCACAGAATCACGGTGCATCCTTGGGCGTCGAGCGCGCGCAGTCCCGCGTAGAGCGAGCGTGCCAGCTCCTCGGGCACACTCCACCGGCCCCAGGGGAAGATCGCTGCATCGGACAGAGTGATCGCGAGTTGAGAGGTGGCCAGCTCCACCGGAAGCATCAGCCCCAGGCGTTCCTGTGGAAAAGCTCCTGCAGTTTCGGCCAGGCGCTCGTTTAGCTCGGCCAAAGAGGCTTCCACCAGTACCAGCCGTGCGTGCGGGGCATAGTGGCGCAGCCCCACGCCGGGTGAGGGCAACGCAGCTCTTGGCGCAGAGAGCAGAGGCTCGTCGGTCTGAAACAGCTCAACCGGTCCAGCGACTTTTCGAATCTGCCCCGTTGTGATGGCGCCGGGGCGGTAGACCACCATGGGGCTCTGGCAGGGATCAAGGACCGTGGACTCAACGCCGTGGTGGGTGGGGCCTGCATCGAGAATCGCGTCTATCCGCCCGTCTAGGTCTTCCAGCACGTGGGCGGCGGTGGTGGGACTGCTATGCCCAAAAGTGTTGGCGCTGGGCGCTGCCACCGGCACGCCGGACTGCCGGATCAGTTCAAACGCCACTGGATGTGCAGGCATGCGGATGCCCACCAGCGGGCGGCCCGCGGTGACGGCGTCTGGCACGGCAGCAGAGCGGGGCAGCAGCAGCGTGAGCGGGCCGGGCCAAAAGGCAGCCATCAGCTTGTGCGGGGGCTCGGAAATCTCGGTCACCAGGCCGTCGAGCATAGGGTTCCGGACCACGGGGCCGGCGATGTGGACGATGACCGGGTCCCAGGCGGGACGCTGCTTGGCGGCGAAGATGCGGGCCACGGCGGCGGGGTCAAGGGCATTGGCGCCCAGGCCGTAGACGGTTTCAGTGGGCAGCGCGACTAACCCTCCGGCACGAAGGATTTCCGCGGCTTGGGCCATGGCCCGTTGAGCCTCGGCGGTATCGAGATGAGCGGGGTCCACGACCAGGCGGAGGGTCTTCACTCTCTTATTGTCGCCTTTTGAGGAGATCGCTGCCACCTGCCGTATACTCACTGCTTACGATGGCTATCGAGACCGAAGTCAAAATCCGGATCAGCGATCTATCCTCCTTTGCCGCGCACCTCAGGCAGGCTGGGTTCCGGCTGCAGACACCGCGGGAGTTCGAGAGCAACGTGCTCTACGACACGCCGGACCGGCGGATGCGGGCGCGGACGGAGATTCTCCGCGTCCGCAGCTATGCCGGCCGCTGGACGGTAACCCACAAGCGGCTGCCCGACACGGGAGTCGGCGAGGATCGTCACAAGCACCGCGTGGAGACTGAGACGGAAGTGGCGGACGGCGATGTGCTGGCCGGGATCTTTCTTGCGCTGGGCCTCACACCGGCCTTTCGCTACGAGAAATGGCGCACCGAGTGGACCGACGGCGAGGGGCACTGCGTTGTGGACGAGACGCCCATCGGTGACTATGCCGAGCTGGAAGGCTCTGCCGACTGGATCGATCGTGCAGCGGCCCGGCTGGGCGTGCCCCACTCTGAGTACATGACGCTCAGTTACGGGCGTCTCTTCGACCTTTGGCGCGAGCAGCACCATTCGACTGCTGAAGACCTGACCTTCGCCGCGGTGGCGTCAGGCGGCCAAGTCCGGTAGGCCCCGTTTTCGAGTAACTCCTTTGGCTGATTCCAATCTGGCCTCGTGCGCACTCTGAATGGGCGTTAATGCTCGTCCGCCTGTCGCCGATAACCCCACTGAGACATCTTTTATCGCTTTAGGAGGGTTAATGAGCAGGGGTTCCTTTGTAAAAAACGAGACGGGTTTACAACGAGTGTGGGTAAGGTTGTTGCAGGTGTGTGCGCTGACGATGATGGTAGCGCTGGCTCTGCCCGGCAGGGCGGCGGACGAGCGCGCCATCAAGTCGAGGGTGGCGCCGGTCTATCCGGAACTGGCCAAGCGCATGAAGATCGGCGGTGCGGTGAAACTCGAAGTGAGCGTAGATGCCGAAGGCAAGGTGACGGATGTGAAGACAGTCAGCGGCAATCACATGCTGTCGTCGGCGGCCGAAGAGGCAGTGCGCAAATGGAAATTTGTAGCCGGAGCGGGCACATCGACAGTGGTGGTGGAACTCAACTTCGCGCTGGGTGACTAGGCACGGTCTGAAGCAATGCTGGAAGATGCGGCCCTACAACGGAGGCCGCATCTTCCTTTTGCGCTACTTCTCAGCGCCGTGGCATTTTTTGTACTTCTTGCCGGAGCCGCATGGGCAGGGATCGTTGCGGCCTACCTTTTCGCCACTGCGGTGCTGCGTGGGCTGCGAGGAATCTCCTGCTCCCGCACGGCTGGCAACCTCTAGCTCGCGCTGCTTCTTGCGGTGGAACTCCTTCTCCAGCGCGTCAATCGTGGTGGAGGGCTGCCGGGTGGGAATGGAGATCTCCCGGGGCGCCGCTTCGAGCGTAAGGGGCTGCGCCGCGCTGTCCACCGGAGGCGCGGGAGGAACTGCGCGGCGCGGCTCGGGTGCGGCACTTACCGGCTGGCCGTCAGGTCCCAGAATCTGCATACGGAACAGGAACCGGACCGTATCCTCCTGGAATTTGGCCATCATGGCTTCGAACATGTCGAAGGACTCCCGCTTGTAGGCCACCAGCGGATCCTGCTGCGCGTAGCCACGCAGGCCGATGCCCTCTTTCAAGTGGTCCATCGAGAGCAGGTGATCCTTCCACAAACCGTCGATCACGCTGAGCATCACCATGCGCTCGTGATAGCGCATGGTCTCGGCTCCGAGAATCTGTTCCTTGGCCTCGTACTGCTCCTTGAGCTTGTTGAAGATTGCATCGCCCAACTCGTGACGCGCAAGCTCCAGCGCCTCAATGCCCGCTGCCGAAAGGCTGAGGCCGAACTGGCTCACGAGCCTTTCGTCAAGTCCCTTGATGTTCCATTGGCCGGGGTGAAGGTTCTCGGCTGCGAACTCGTCGAGCATGCCGCTCAGGATTCCGCCGGTGTAGTCTTCCAGGATCAGCTCGCGCTGCTCCACGCCCTCAAGCAGTTGGCGCCTCATGCCATACACGGCCTCGCGCTGCTTGTTCATTACGTCGTCGTACTCGAGCAGGTGTTTGCGCGATTCGAAGTTCTGCGCTTCGACGGCCTTCTGCGCTCCCTCGATGCGCTTGGAGATCATCTTCGACTCGATGGGCACGC
>VFSW01016235.1_pt1 | contig 10173 bp, 8 predicted proteins | sample 5358111 | NCBI WGS metagenome assembly VFSW01 (sample SAMN11554181, study PRJNA540505) | mine drainage metagenome | isolation source: sediment from site ElyBrook_90M | place: USA: Ely Copper Mine, Vershire, VT | collected 2017
CGTAGTTGATCGCGACAACCGCGAATGACACGGATCTTGGGTGCGCCGGTCGCCTTTCAAGGGTGAGCCGGGCCGGGGGGCCATTCCACGGCGCGGGATTCCTGTTGAGACCCTGTGGGCAAGCTGTGTGGCGGCTGGGACTAGCCTGTAGACAGACAGGCACAAGATCTTGGGCTGTGCCGTGAATGAATTTTTTGCGCTGCAGCCGGATTCCGAGCGGACTTTGGCCGCAAGGACCATCGCAACCTATTGTTTTTTCAACACTAAAAAATACGCAAAACAATGGTTCGCAATTCTTGACGGCTATGTTGCACGTCTTTAATCTCGGGCGCTCGACACAAGATCTTGTGTCGCTCAAATGGGGATACGGAGCGTCACGCATCCATGAACACCGTCGTGAAAATCGAACCGCGCGAGATCGATACCGTCCCGTTCCAGGAAGCGTCCCTGGACATCTGGGATAAGAAGTATCGGCTCACCGCGAAGGACGGAACGCCCATCGATCGCTCGATGGACGACACCTACAAGCGCGTCGCGCGCGCCCTGGCGGATGTCGAGCTGCCGGAGCTGCGCGAGCAGTGGTACGAGCGTTTCCTGTGGGCATTGCGTCGTGGCGCGATCCCCGCGGGCCGCGTGACGTCCAACGCCGGTGCGCTGGAGCACAAGCCGGCGACCTCCACGATCAACTGCACCGTGTCGGGCACCATCCGTGACTCCATGGATGACATCCTGGGCAAGGTGCACGAGGCGGGCCTGACCCTGAAGGCCGGCTGCGGCATCGGCTACGAGCATTCGACACTGCGGCCCCGCGGCGCGTACGTCTCCGGTGCGGGTGCCTACACCTCCGGTCCGCTGTCGTTCATGGACATCTTCGACAAGATGTGTTTCACCGTCTCGTCGGCCGGTGGCCGGCGCGGCGCGCAGATGGGCACCTTCGATGTCGGGCATCCGGACGTGCTGGAGTTCGTGCGCGCCAAGCGCGAGAACGGCCGCCTGCGCCAGTTCAACCTGTCGCTGCTGATCACGGACGAATTCATGAGCGCCGTGCGCGAGGAGCGCGACTGGAAGCTCGCGTTCCCGATCAGCCGCAAGGAATACGAGACCGAGACCCCGAACCTCAGCGACGCCAACAGCTACATCTGGCGCGAGTGGCCGATCCACGACGGCTATGTCGTCAACGAGGAGGGGCTGGTCGCCTGCAAGGTCTACAAGACCATTCCGGCGCGCCGGCTGTGGGACGTCATCATGACGTCCACCTATGACTTCGCCGAACCCGGGTTCATCCTCATCGACCGCGTCAACGAGATGAACAACAACTGGTGGTGCGAGGACATCCGCGCCACGAATCCGTGCGGCGAACAGCCGTTGCCGCCCTATGGTTCGTGCCTGCTGGGATCGGTGAACCTGACGCGGTTCGTGCGGCATCCGTTCACGGACTACGCCGAGTTCGACTGGGATGAGTACCGCGAAGTGGTGCGCGTGTTCACGCGCATGCTCGACAACGTGGTGGAGATCAACGGCCTGCCGCTGGAGAAGCAGCGCGGCGAGATCATCCGCAAGCGCCGCCATGGCATGGGCTTCCTGGGCCTCGGCAGCACGATCACCTGTCTGGGGATGAAGTACGGCGCGAAGGAGTCGCTCAAGTTCACCGAGGACATCTCGCGCGAGATGGCCGTGGCGGGCTGGGAAGCGGCGCTCGAGCTGGCACGCGAGAAGGGCCCGGCGCCGATCATGAACTAGGAGTTCACGGTCACCAGGGAGATGCTGCGCAAGCGCCCCGAGATGGGCCGCGATGGCTGGCACCCGGGCGACCGCATCGCAGGCCGCGTGCTGCACGCCCGCTACAGCCGCTACATGCAGCGCATCGCCGAAGTGGCGCCGCAGCTGGTGCACGAGCTGGCCGAGGTGGGCGCACGCTTCACGCATCACAGCTCGATCGCGCCGACCGGCACGATCTCGCTGTCCCTCGCCAACAATGCCTCAAACGGCATCGAGCCGTCGTTCGCGCATCATTACTTCAGGAACGTGATCCGTGAGGGCAAGAAATCCAAGGAGAAGGTCGACGTATTCTCCTTCGAGCTGCTCGCGTATCGCGAACTGATCAATTCCAAGGCGCGACCGGATGCGACCAGTGATGCCGAGAGACTGCCCGAGTATTTCATCGCCGCGGATGATGTGACGCCGGAACAGCACGTGGATATCCAGGCGGCCGCCCAGAAGTGGGTGGACTCCTCGATTTCCAAGACGGCGAACGTGCCCACGGGCTTCCCGTACGACCGGTTCAAGGGCATCTACCTGTATGCCCATGAGCAGGGCCTGAAGGGCTGCACCACGTTCCGCTTCAACCCGGAGGCCTTCCAGGGCGTGCTGGTGAAGGAGCAGGACCTCAAGAACACGGTGTACCGGTTCACGCTCGAGGACGGCACCGTGGTCGAGGCGCGCGGGGATGAAGAGATCGAGTACGACGGCGAGATGCACACCGCCGCAAACCTGTTTGACAGCCTGAAGGAGGGATACTTCGGCCGCTACTAGCCGCCGCAGGCCTCCAAGGACACCGACAATGACCATCAAGATCGCCAGGAAAATCGTCAAGTACAGCGTCGAGAAGCCGCAGGACAGGGCCGAAAAGGAAGCCGCGGAAAAGGCCGCCGCCGAGAAGGCCGCGGCCGCTCGGGCCGGTGGCGACGAGCCGGAGATGTTCAAGGACCGCAGCGGGCGGATGGCCAAGGTCATCCGCATGCACGAGAGCGTCGAACGTCCCGAGGTCCTGATCGGTTCGACGTTCAAGATCAAGACCCCGGTGTCGGATCACGCCATGTACGTGACCATCAACGACATCGTCCTGAATGAAGGCACCGAATACGAGCAGCGGCGGCCCTTCGAGATCTTCATCAACTCGAAGAATCTCGACCACTTCCAGTGGATCGTGGCGCTGACGCGCATCATTTCCGCCGTGTTCCGCAAGGGCGGCGATGTGACCTTCCTGGTCGATGAGCTGAAGGCGGTGTTCGACCCGCGCGGCGGCTACTGGCAGCCGGGCGGCAAGTTCATGCCTTCGATCATCGCCGAGCTGGGCTATGTCATCGAGCGTCATCTGCAGAACATCGGCCTGCTGCGCAAGGTCGGCCTGGATGAGCACCAGCAGAAGCTGGTCGACGAAAAACGCGCGGAGTTCATGGCGCGCGCCCGGCAGACCGACGCCTTTGCGAAGTCGCATTTTCCGGAAGGCGCGCAGCTGTGCAGCAAGTGCAGCACCGCGGCCGTCATCATGATGGACGGCTGCATGACCTGCCTGAACTGTGGGGATTCGAAGTGCGGTTGAGGTGAGAGCCGGCATTTTGAGGAGCGGGGCAAAAGCCAGGCGAAGCTGACAGATCCGGCGCGGTGGCCGGAGTGCCCCTTTTCAAGGCAGCCTTCGCGGGCTGCCTTTTTTTCAGTCCATGAATCACTGGAGACAGACATGAAGACAGACCTGCTGTGCCTGAGCCTGCTGCTGGGAGCCGCCGTGGCTCACGCCGCCCCGCAGACCTATACGATCGCTCCGACGCATACCTACCCGAGTTTCGAGGCCGATCACATGGGGGGCATGTCCGTATGGCGCGGCAAGTTTCGCTCGAGCTCCGGCACCGTGACGCTGGACACCGCCGCGCAGACCGGCGATGTCGATATCACGGTCGATCCTGCGAGCATTGATTTCGGGATGGACGCGCTGGATACCGAAGCAAAGGGGCCGGACCTCTTCGATGTCGCCCGGTACCCCACGGCCACCTACAGGGGCAAGCTGGCGCAGTTCAGGAATGGAGCTCCCACGGCGGTCATCGGCCAGTTCACCCTGCACGGCGTCACCAGGCCTCTGAATCTGACGATCCGCAGCTTCAAGTGCGGCCTGAATCCGCTGACCAGGAAGCAGACCTGCGGAGCCGATGCCATCGCCACCTTCGACCGCGCCGATTACGGCATGGACTACGGCCGCGCCTATGGCTTCAAAATGGCCGTGAATCTTGCGATTCAGGTGGAAGCCACCAAGGCGGACTAGGGCGACGTGGCCGTATGGGACGGCCCGTTACGACCGCACTTGCCGCCAGGGTCCGCTGCGCGTCATGCCGGTGCCGTCGCCAAGGACGTCGCGGCAATCAATGCGCTGATCGAGGCCTTGGCGTCCCCATAGAACATCCGGGTGTTCTCCCTGTAAAAGAGGGGGTTTTCAATTCCGGAATCGCCGGTGCCCTGCCCGCGCTTGGAAACGACGACCAGCTTTGCCTTCCACACTTCAAGAACCGGCATGCCGGCGATCGGTGAGCCGGGGTCTTCCTGCGCCGCCGGGTTCACGATGTCATTGGAGCCGATGACAATCACCACGTCGGTGGTGGGGAAGTCCTGATTGATCTCGTCCATCTCGAGCACGATGTCGTAAGGCACCTTGGCCTCCGCCAGCAGGACGTTCATATGTCCCGGCAGGCGGCCGGCAACCGGATGGATCGCGAACCGCACCTGCTTGCCCGCGGCCCGCAGCCTGTGGGTGAGTTCAGCCACCGCTCCCTGCGCCTGGGCCACCGCCATGCCGTAACCCGGCACTATGATGATCGATTCGGCCTGCTCGAGCGCCGCCGCAACGCCTTCCGTGTCGATGCCGATCTGCTCGCCCTGCATGGTCACGGTGGTGCCCGGTGCGTTGCCGAACCCACCGAGGATGACCGCGAGGAACGACCGGTTCATGGCCTGGCACATGATGTAGGAGAGGATCGCTCCTGATGAGCCCACGAGCGCTCCGGTGACGATCAGCAGGTCATTGCCCAGCAGGAAGCCGGTGGCCGCCGCCGCCCAACCCGAATACGAGTTGAGCATGGAGACCACGACCGGCATGTCGGCGCCACCGATGGCCATCACCAGGTGAATGCCGAGCACGCAGGCGATCAGCGTCATCGCGTAGAGCGTCCAGCTGCCGGCGTGCTGCATGTAGAGCCCCATCAGCCCGACCGCGGCCACGACCATGACGATGTTGTAGGCGTGACGACCCGGCAGCACCAGCGCCCGGCCGCCGATGCGGCCCGAAAGCTTCCCATAGGCAATGATCGATCCGGTGAACGTGACGGCGCCGATGAAGACACCCAGGAAGATCTCCGCCTCGTGGATGTTCCGTTCGGCCGCCGACACGAACTCATGCGGCGTCAGGTCCGAATCAAGCCCGATGAAAACCGCCGCCAGCCCGACGAAGGAGTGCAGCGCCGCCACGAGCTGCGGCATGGCGGTCATCTCGACCCGCCGGGCAAGTACTGCGCCCAGCACGGCGCCGAGCGCCAGCATGCCCGCGAGCACGATCGAAAAGCCGACCTGGGCCGAAATGACCGTGGCACCCACGGCCAGTGTCATGCCGGCTATGCCGTACCAGACCGCGCGCTTGGCGCTTTCCTGGCCAGCCAGGCCGCCCAGCGAGAGGATGAAGAGGACGGATGCCGCGATGTAGGCGGCGCTCTGAATACCCGTGTTCATGCGTAATCCCGGCCGGTCACGACTTCTGGAACATGTTCAGCATGCGTCGGGTCACCATGAACCCGCCGACGATGTTGATGGACGCGATCGCCACCGACACCGCCGCAAGCACCGTGACCACAGCGCCTCCGCCCTTGATCTGCAGCAGGGCGCCGATGATGATGATGCCGGAAATCGCGTTGGTGACGGACATCAGCGGCGTGTGCAAGGCATGCGATACACCCCAGATCACCTGGAAGCCCACGAAGCAGGCGAGCGCGAACACGATGAAGTGGCCCATGAAGGCCGGCGGCGCGAAGGCCCCCACCAGCAGCATGAAAAGACCGCCGAGGACCAGCAGGCCGACCTGCCGGCGGGTCGCCTTGCGAAACCGCTCGGCCTCCAGCGCACGCCTTTGCGCCGGGGTCAATTCCCTGCGCCTTTCCGCCGGCTTCTGCGCCGCGATGGCCTGGACTTTCGGCGGGGGCGGCGGATAGGTGATTTCGCCATCGTGCAGGATGGTTGCGCCGCGGATCACGTCATCCTGCATGTTGTGGACGATGTTCCCGTCCCGGGCGGGTGTCAGATCCGCCACCATGTGCCGGATATTCGTGGCATAGAGCGTCGAGGACTGGTTCGCCATGCGACTCGGGAAGTCCGTGTAACCGATGACCACGACGCCGTTCGCCGCGACGACGCGCTGATCCGCGACCGTCAGGTCGCAGTTGCCGCCCCGCTCGGCCGCGAGGTCAATGATCACGGAACCGGGCTTCATGGCCGCCACCATGTCGGCCAGCCACAGCTTCGGCGCCTCCCGGCCCGGAATCAGCGCCGTGGTGATGACGATGTCCATGGCCGGCGCGAGTTCGCGGAACTTCTCCAGCTGCTTTTCACGGAACTGCGCGGACGAGGGGCTCGCGTACCCCCCGCTCGCGGCGCCGTCCTGCTGCTCCCCGGCGAAATCCAGGAACACGAATTGTGCTCCCATGGATTTGACCTGCTCGGCCACCTCCGGGCGCACGTCGAAGGCGTAGGTGATCGCGCCGAGACTGACCGCCGTGCCGATCGCCGCCAGACCGGCCACTCCGGCGCCGATGACCAGCACCTTGGCTGGCGGAATCTTGCCCGCGGCGGTCATCTGACCGGTGAAGAAGCGACCGAAATTGCCGCCCGCCTCGATCACGGCGCGATACCCGGCGACATTCGCCATGGAGGACAGCGCATCCATCTTCTGGGCGCGCGAGATGCGCGGCACCATGTCCATGGCGATGACGCTCGCGCCGGTTGCCCGTGCGGCCTCGAGGAGCTGGCGGTTCTGGGCCGGGTGGAAGAAGGAGATCAGGGTCTTGCCCTTGCCCAGCCGCGAAATCTCCTGTTCCTCCGGCGGCCGGACCTTGGCGATCACATCCGCGGCTTCGTAAAGTGCCGCGGCGCTGCCGACTACCGACACGCCCGCATCGCGATACAGGTCGTCCGCGAATCCGGCCAGCACGCCGGCGCCCGTCTCGATGAGGCAGCGATATCCGAGTTTCTGCAGCTGCCGGGCGCTGTCGGGCGTCATCGCGACGCGCGCCTCGCCCCTGGCGAGTTCCCGCGGTGAGCCTAGGTACATTTCAGAGCCGCCATGGTAACGTCCCCCCCGATACCCAATGATAGCGCGACCCGCATCTATTCGCGTGCGCGCAGCCGCCCCACATCGTGTTCGCCGTACCGGGCCAGGGGCATCCGGTTGCGTACCTCAAGGACTGCGAAGTGCGTCGGCCGGCGCATGAGCGGGGCGTGACGGGATTCGCGAAAGGCCTGCCGATTACGCTCGCCGGCTGGACTAGAATCACATCATGAACAGCCAGCAGTCATTGCCCCTGCGCGACGGTAACACGATCCCCCAGTTGGGGCTCGGCGTCTTCCAGACGCCCCCGGACATCACCGCCTCGGTCGTCAAGATCGCCCTCGCCATGGGTTATCGGCACATCGATACCGCGGCCATCTACGTGAACGAGGTGGGAGTGGGCGAGGCGCTGCGCACCTCGGAGCTGGGGCGCGAGGACGTCTTCGTCACGACCAAGCTGTGGAATGCGGACCAGGGATTCGATGCGGCCCTCAAGGCCTTCGATCACAGCGTCAAGCGGCTGGGCGTGGACTACCTGGACCTGTATCTCATCCACTGGCCGTCACCGCGCCGCGACCTGTATGTCGACTCCTGGCGCGCGCTCGCGCGACTGAAGGAAGAGGGCCGCGTGCGCTCGATCGGCGTCTCGAATTTCGGCGCCGATCACCTCGCGCGCATCATCGATGAAACCGGGGTCACCCCGGTGCTGAACCAGATCGAGCTGCATCCGCGCTTCCAGCAGCGCGCGCTCATCGAGACGCACCGGGCGCTGGGGATCGCCACGCAGTCCTGGAGTCCGCTGGGGCAGGGCCGGGATCTCGGCGATCCGGTCATCGGCACCATCGCGGCCCGCCACGGCCGCACACCGGCTCAGGTCATCATCCGCTGGCACCTGGACATGGGCCTGGTCGTCATTCCGAAGTCGGCCACGCCCGGACGGATCGCCGAGAATTTCGATGTCTTCGGCTTCACGCTCAGTGCCGAAGACATGGCTGCCATCGCACAGCTGGACTCATCTGAAGGTCGCCTCGGCCCGGATCCGGCGACCGCCAGTTTCTAGGCCCGCCGATCCCGTGCGGCTCTGGCACGGACGCGGGCGCCCGCGGCGCGAACGCCACGGCGACGCGCAGTCCCGGCCGGGCATCCGCCAGCACCAGCCGCGCGCCATGCAGCTGGGCAATGGCCGCAACCAGCGACAGACCCAGGCCGTGACCCGCGGATGTGCGGCTGGAAGAACCGCGGTAGAAGCGGCGCGTCACCTTTGCGTGGTCCCCGGGCGGCAGGCCAGGGCCGTCATCGACGACCGCCGCCTCGATACCGGTGGCCGAGGCCGCGAGCTCGAGCCGGATGTTCGTGCCGGGTGGCGTGTGCCGCAGCGCGTTCTCGATGAGGTTGCTGAAGAGCTGGGTCAGCAGTTCCTCATCCCCGCGGATGACCAGCCCGGCCTGCAGCTCGCGCGCCAGCCCCCGTCCGCAGTCCGCGGCCCCCGGAGCAAACAGCTGGTATATCCGTTCCAGCAGCCCGCACAGCTCGACCTGGGTGAAGCTCCGGACGCGCGTGCCCGCTTCGATCTGCGAAATCCGCAGCAGCGCCGAAAACACCGACAGGAGCTGATCGGTATCCTCGAGCGCGCGTGAGATCGCGGCGGCATAGTCCGCGACGCCCGTCGACTTCTCGCGGGCCGCCTCGAGCCGGTTGCGCAGCCGCGTGAGCGGGGTGCGCAGGTCGTGGGCGACATCGCTGGATACCTGCTGCAGGTTTTCGAGCAGCGCCGAGATCCGGTCCAGCATCTCGTTGATGGCGCGGGCCAGGCGATCCAATTCATCGCCGCGTCCGCGCAGCGCAATCCGTTCGTTCAGGTTCCCCGCTATGACGCGCTCACAGGTCTGCGTTATGGCATCCACCCGCGCCATGAACCGTCGGCCCAGGAACAGCCCGCCGAGGATGGAAAATGCGCAGGTGCCCAGCGCCAGCCACCCGAAGGCATGCAGGATCCGCTGGCGCGTGAAATACATCGCCGCGGTGTCCCGGCCGACGTACAGCGTCACCGGCCCGGCGAGCGCGGCGCAGCGGCCGAGCAGCATCTGCGGATGACGCCGTCCCGTTGGCCCCGGAAGGGCCAACATGAACGTGCCCGCGCCGCACCGCACGTACGGCAGGTTGCCCGCCAGCACCTTGCCGGTGGCATCCTCGATGGCCATGTACGTTTCGGGCACGAAACGCTGCCGCAGCGCGGGTCCGGCCGCGACCGGGCCCAGTCGTTGCTGCACGACCTCGATCGCCTCGTCGAGGCCTTCGCTGCGCAGGCCGTTCATGACGGTCGAGATGTCGGATTCGTTGGCTGCCACCAGCGCCTCGCGCTCGGTGCCCGCTACGATCCACAGCACGGTGCCGATCAGCACCGCGGTCACGGTCAGGAAGACCAGCGCGAACAGCGCGGCGAGCCGGAACGACTCGGCCTTGAAGATTCTAATTTGCGGCAAGCAGCCGATACCCGGTGCCGCGCACGGTCTGGATGGCGTCGATGCCGCAGCTGGCGTTGAGTCGCGCCCGCAGCCGGCTGATGTGACTTTCCACCACGCTGGTGTGCGGATCGAAGTGGATGTCCCAGACATTCTCGAGCAGCATCCTGCGGGTCACCGTCCGATCCACGTTCCGCACCAGATATTCGAGCAGCCGGAATTCCTGGGGCAGCAGTTCGATCGGCTGGCCGCGCCGCGTGACCGTGCGCTGCACCAGGTCCATTTCGATGGATCCGGCGAACAGACGCGAGCCGGCGGGCGCCTGGCGCCGGGTCATCACGCGGATCCGCGCCAGCAGCTCCTCGAACGCGAACGGCTTGATCAGATAGTCGTCGCCACCGGCTTCCAGCCCCCGCACCCGATCGTCGATGCCGCTCATCGTCGTCAGGTAGATGATCGGCGTGGCCTTGCGCAGCCGGACCGCCCTCACGAGCTCCAGCCCGTCCATTCCGGGGAGCATGCGGTCCACGATGATGGCGTCAAAGTCCTGCCGGGTGGCTTCCCGCGGGCCCTCGCTGCCCTCCCCGAAGAGCACGGCCTCGTAGCCGAGTTCGACGACGCGCTCGATCTGGG
>VFSW01016236.1_pt1 | contig 10173 bp, 11 predicted proteins | sample 5358111 | NCBI WGS metagenome assembly VFSW01 (sample SAMN11554181, study PRJNA540505) | mine drainage metagenome | isolation source: sediment from site ElyBrook_90M | place: USA: Ely Copper Mine, Vershire, VT | collected 2017
CTCTGCAACTGCGCGACTAATGCACCTGCGTCGACGCTTGGGCGACAGGCTGAGGCTAGAGCGGTGGCGGAACTTCGAGCATGCCCATGCCGTCGCTGATGCGGAAGAATGCCGTCGGCTGCAGTTGATCCATCTGTGCCGGTGTGGCCAGTGCCATGGCAGCCATTGGCCCGAACGTGCGCCGAGAAATCAGATCGTGCACCATGGGCGCGCCTTGCTTCATATTCGCGTGCAGTACGTCTCCGGCTCAGATGGAAGCGTTCGTGTTATCGCCACGGCGCGAGTTGGCCGGCAGGCTTGCCAGCCATCCGACAATAAACGTTACGCAGGTGCCGATCATGACCCACCACGTCCAGGGGACACGCGTCCCCAGCCACAGGTATAACTCGATGGCGAACCCGCAGAGCATTCCGATCGTGGCGCCGAGTTGATTGGCGCGTTTCGTCAACGTGCCGAGCAGAAATGCCCCCAGAAGAGCGCCGTAAGCCACGGAAGCGATCTGCAGTCCTACTTCTACGACTCGGCCAGCCTTGTGCAGGGCAATCACTGCGAGCCCAAACAACACGAGCGCCCAGACAAGCGTTGCCAGGCGCGAAAGGCGCATCTTCGTTTTTTCATCCGATTGCGGACGCAGCCGGGCATAGAAGTCCATAATCGCGCTCGACGAAAGGGAATTCAGCGCCGCGCTGAGATTCGACATCGCCGCGGCGAGTATTGCGGCGATCAGCAGACCGGAGATGCCATGCGGCATTCGCGTAACGATGAATGTGGGATAGATCCGGTCCGGCCGGCCAAACATTGCCGACGGGGTTCGGTAGTACGCCCACAGCAGGACCCCAACGATCAGGAACAATCCAAACTGAAACAGAATTGCCACTCCGCTGGAAAGCAGCGCCGTCACCGATTGTTTCTGGCCTCGCGCGGCCAGCAAGCGCTGCACGATGAGCTGGTCGGTGCCATGGCTGGCCGTGGTGAGAAACGTGCCGCCAATCACTCCCGCCCAGAATGTATATGGGATCCAGAAATTGCCGCTGAAGTCGAACACTTGAAACTTGCCGGCGCTCGCGGCTGCGGAATGGATTGCGCTCCATCCCCCGGGGACAAGATGCAGGATCGTGACCAGGCCCACGAGCGTGCCTCCGACGTAGATCACGGTTTGCACCACATCGGTCCAGATGACGGCCGCGAGTCCGCCCTCAAAGGTATAGATCAGCGTCAGTGCGGTGATGATGGCAATCGACGCGACTTCGCCCGTGCCCAGCGCGATCGACACTACTATCGACACCGCATAGACGCGCACGCCCTCGGCTGCGGCCCGAGTCAAAAGAAATAGTCCGGCGGTCAGCGACAGCAGGCCGCGCCCGAACCGGCGTTCGATTAATTGATACGCGGTATAGAGATCGCCACGGAAGTAGTGCGGCAGGAGCACGAAGCTGATGACCACGCGGCCGACGACGTATCCCATGACCACCTGCAGGAAAGTGAGATTCGTGTCATAGGCGAGGCCGGGGATGCTGATGATGGTGAGCGTGCTGGTTTCAGCCGCCACGATTGAGAGCGCGATGGCCCACCAGGGAATGTCGCGCCCGGCGAGAAAGTAGTCGCGCAGCGTGCGCTGCTTCTTGCGAAAGCGCAGGCCGAACAGCGTGATGCCCGCCAGGTAGAGCGCGATGATCGCGAGGTCGAGTTTATTCAGGCCCATGCGGTGTTGAATCGGACGAACGAAAATCAGCAACCACTAAGGTCACGAAGGAAGCCCAATCATATGTGCCCTCGTATCCTTCGTGGCTTACACCACCTTGCGCGTCACGCTTTCCGCCGGATCGTAGGTTTCCGAGGAAATTGCTACCAGCCACAAGTCGCTCTCGCCATCGTTGCGAACTGCGTGCGATGCGCCCGGCGACACCAGCACCATCACTGCGAGACTGCCATCGAACTGGCGATGCTGTGGCGGAGAGCCCTCGCCCTCGTCCCAATGCAGCGACCATTTTGCTCCGGGCAATACAACGATCGCCTCACGACGCCGAAGGTGATAGTGATTGCCGCGCACCGCTCCCGGCTTGGTCGACGCCAGATGCACGTCTGCCATCCGTCCCACGAATGCGAGAGCTTCTGCCGGGGCGGTAAAGCTCAAGCCTCTCACGTCTCCACGATTTGCTGGTTCGGCGATTTGTATCTTCGCTGTCATAGCGGACTTGTTGCGCGTCATTCCGGGGAGTTCCGCGAGAATTCATTATCAAAGCAATCCGGCGTTTGCGCGAGTGAGACTCTGTAGTCCTCATGGTTGTTCGGGATTACGAACTGGGGACTCGCGTGCGGCCACTGGCAACTGCTCTGTGTTAGAACTAACCCGTGTCCTACTATCTTGGCATTGACGGCGGAGGTACCAAGACGACGTGTGCGGTCGGCGACGAATCCAATCTTCTCGCGACTGCCACGGCGGGTCCGAGCAACATTGTCCGCGTCGGAGAGACGAAGACCCGGGAGTCCCTTCAGCAGTCTGTGCGCCAGTCGTGCGCCGCGGCCGGTATTGCGCCCGAGCAAGTGGCGCACACGTGTGTTGGCGGATCGGGGGCGGCACGTCCTGAATTAGCCGCCGTTGTTCGAAGCATCCTGGCCGAAATTCTTTTGACGCCCATCGACGTTGTCGGCGATATGCAGATCGCGCTCGAAGCCGCGTTCGATACCGGACCGGGCGTGATCGTCATTGCGGGCACCGGCTCTATTGCGTATGGCCGTAATCGGCAGGGAAAGACTCTTCGCGCCGGGGGATGGGGATTCGCCATCGGCGACGAAGGGTCTGCGCACTGGATTGGCCGTGCCGCGGTTAACGCAGTCCTGCGCGACGCCGATCAGCGCGAGGAACAGCTTGTCCCCTCGCCTCTTGCGGCCGCTCTTTTCAAAGGTTGGGGAGTAACCTCGGTCACCGATCTGGCGCGGGCCGGGAATTCGATACCTCCGCCGGACTTCGCGGCGCTGTTTCCCGCAGTTGCCGCCAGCAAAGACGATCTCGCGGCGCAAGTTCTCGCCGGCGCGGGAAGGGAACTGGCCAAGGTTGCAGAAGTTGTAATCCGTCGCTTGTTCGCAGAGGACAGGACCACTCCCGTACCGGTGGCCATGACTGGAGGCGTCTTTCGTCATGCCCCGGCGGTGCGCGAGGTTTTTTACAATGAACTGCGCCGGCTCGATCCGCGTGCGGAGGTTCACGCGCAGGTGGTCGAGCCGGTGGAAGGCGCGCTGCGCATGGCACGAAGAGCGGCGCGCAGTGGTTGAGCTTATGTGGGGACAGCCGCCTCTTCGACAGGCTCCGGGCAGGCTCTAGGTGGTCCAGCCGGGCTTCAGCCCGGCGGTGCTGACGATGCCGGAAGAATTCCAAACCAACGACTCGCCGAACGCTGCTCGTCCCTCGGTTGCGCCTTCTCCCGAGATCCCGGCCGCCGGAGGTTTAACTGAAGACCTCGCCCTCGCTCAGCTCAAAGAACACGACCTGAGCCCAGATGCCGTGGAACAAATCAGCCGGGACACGGCGGTGATGAAATCCCGCAAGGTGCGTCTGGCCGTGGCCGCTCATCCGAAGGCACCGCGCCGTGTCGCGCTGCGCCTGATTCGCGAACTCTATACCTTCGAGCTGATGCAGTTCGCTCTGATGCCCACCGCTCCCGCCGATCTGAGGCACATCGGCGACGACCTGCTGGTGGCGCGGCTGGCTTCCATTACTCTGGGTGAGCGAATCTCGCTCGCGAGGCGTTCCTCAAGAATGGTGGCGGGAGCGCTACTGCTCGCGAAAGAAACGCCGGTGTGGCAGGCCGCTCTGGAGAATCCGCGTCTTACCGAGGCCGGCGTGGTCAAGGCGTTGCAGCGGAGCGGCGGCACATCGGCATTCGTCGAAACGGTGAGCCATCATGCGAAATGGTCGCTGCGTCCGGAGATTCGCGTGGCGCTCCTGCGCAATGCGCACACGCCTCTCGCAAAAGCGCTCGAATTCGCGCGGGGCCTTGCGCCCGCGCAACTGCGGGACATTCTGCATACATCGCGCCTGCCGGAGAAGATCAAGCAGTACTTGAGAAAAGATTTAGAGGGGAAGAGTCAGGCCGGCAAAGCAGGTGGAAAGTTGAAGACTGAGAACTGAGAACTGCTCACCGTCCGCCACCGATCTCCAAAATTGCTCCCGTAGTGTACGAAGCCGCCAGAGACAGCAGCCACAGAACGCCTTCGGCCACTTCCTGCGGCAGACCTGCCCTCTGCATCGGTATCGTCGGCATCAATCGCTGTAAGCGCCCCGGCTCGCCATTCGCGGCGTGCAAGTCTGTGTCAGTAAGTCCCGGCGCAACTGCGTTGACTCGGATTCCTTCCGTAGCCACCTCGCGCGCCAGGCCGATCGTAAAGCTGTCGATTGCTCCCTTCGATGCAGCGTAGTGAACCCATTCACAGGCCGCTCCGGTATGAGCTGCGCGGGAAGAGATGTTGACGATCGCACCGCCGGTGCCTCCGCGTTTGGTCGACATGCGCCGCACGGCTTCGCGCGCGCACAGGATTGCTCCCGTGACGTTCACAGCGAATACCTTCTGGATCTGCTCGATCGAGACGCCTTCGACGCGGGCAAACCCGCCCGTCACGCCAGCATTGTTCACGAGTGCCTTGACCGGACCGAGTTCGCGCTCGGCCGTCTGGAACAGTTGCACGATCTCGTCTTCCGCGGAAATGTCGGCATGAATAGCGCGCGCGCGTCCGCCCTTGGCCACGATTTCCTCTGCTACTTTCTTCGCCTCAGCCTCGCTAGTGCAGAAATTCACGGCAACGGCATATCCGCGCTGGCCCGCAAGTTTGGCGACGGCCGCACCGATACCACGACTGGCACCGGTAACGACGAGTGTGCCTGATCCTTCCTTCGTGGATTGTGTCAGAGTTCCTCCGTCCCAGTAGAAAATCAACCAGCCGTTAGCATCTGGCAATTAGTAGTTAGCGATAAGGCGTTAGCCATGCCAGCAGCTTCCGAACCTCGATCGTTGCCTGAAGCAAACGGCGGAGTGCGAAGGGCCAACTGCCAACTGCCGATTCCCCCCTACACTCTCACCGCTTCCCGTTTTCCATGCATCATCGCGACCACAGCCTCGTACAGCCGCTTGCGCGCTTCATGGCGTTCGTAGGCTCGCGTTATGTACCGCACGTGTATTTCGACACCCGCGGCCGTCGGAAGCACGTTGATTCCCGGCACCGCCGTCAGCGTTTTCGCGCGGTAGCGCGTCGTTGACTCCTGCCATTCGGCTTCGGCCTTGGCGGTGTTCGCAGCCGTTTCCTTTTCCACCAGTTTCTGCACACCATCGATGACGGGATACGGATCCTGGCCTGGAGGAATCATCACGACCAGTTCGTCCCACATCCACTGGCCTGAAGTCGTGAAGTTGAAGAAGTGTCCTTCGATGGCGAAGCTGTTGACGAACGAAACGCGGCGTCCGGTGGGATGGCTTGAGTCGGTCCAGTTGCCGGTTTCGAGCAGCACGGTTTTAAGCAGGCCGATTTCGACTACTTCTCCGCCGACGCCTTCGATCTCGACCCAGTCACCCACGCGAATGCCGTTGCGCCCCATCAGCACGAACCAGCCGAAGAAGGCGACGATGAAATCCTTCATCGCCACCGTGAGCCCCGCGCCGGCCAGGCCGAGCACCGTGGTGGTCTGCGTGGGCATACCGAAGATGATGAACAAGATCACGAGCGCGCCGACAGCCTGTACCGAAAATTTCACAACTGCCCGCAACGTGTCGACGCGCTTGTTCTCTGCCGAAATGCCAGTGAACAAGTTGTCAATCAGGCGCGCCGCGAGATACGCGGCGAAAAGCACGAGCAGGATCCAAAGGAGACCCTCAATCATGCGATGCAGAGCCGCGCGCTTGCGGGTTGCGACCAACGCAATCCAGTTCTCGTAGATGTCGCCGAGATCCTGTTCGTCCTGGAGGCGGCGTCCAAGGTCAGCCAGATTTTTCTGATCGCGTGTGTACTGCTTCAGCGAATCGACCGCCGCAGTCGCCGCCGCTTTGGACGCTTCGCGGTCCGCCGTCGTCGTGTTCTGGGCGAAGCCCGCCGCCTGCTGCCTGGCGGCAGCGCGGTCCTGCGTGTGCTTTTCAACCTGGGCCGCCCGCTTGGCGTGGCGCGGAGTCCGGCGGTGTTGCTTGCGCCGGGCCTCTTCCTGGGCCTGCTCCAGTTGCGCTTTTTTGTCGGCCAGCGCTTGCCACGCTCGGAAGACGCTCAACAGCGTGTACGCCTGGTAGTCCCGCTCGTGCGGATTCACCGCAGAACCCGTGCTGGCGGCATTGTGATCGCCCGCCTCGTGCTCGGCCTGCAACCGCTTGATCTTCGACTGCGGATCCCCGCCTGCCTGCTCGAGATCTTCAGTGGCGTCATCGAGTTCGTCCTGATCAAGTTCCATTTGGGCCTTGAGGACGTCGATCTGGTCCTGCAGATTGTCTTTCTGCAACTCCGGAGCGGCAGCGAGTTTCTGTGTCAACAGCGCAATGTGGTCCTGATCGTTGCGGAGAGCCTGTTGCGCTTTGGCCTTGCGGGCGGCGATTTGCCTGGCTTCCGGCGAAAGCGCAGGAGGGTTTTCTTCCATCGTGCGGATCGCGTCGTAGAACGCGAGATCGACCTCATGGTCTCCAATTTTTTCCGCTTCGTGCGCCAGCGCCTGCTCTTCCGGCGTGCCTGCCATGGCTGCCATGCGTTGCGCAGTCTGCAATGGGCGCAGGTCGACCAGACGGCGCACTCTGACTGGCGCTTTCTCCTTTTGTACCTTGCCGGGAGTTGCCGACGCTTCTTCGTTCTCGACGGGTAACTCGCGGGTCCATACCCATCCCACGATGGCCGCGGCCATCAGCAGAAGCAACACCGTTGCGGTAATCCACTGCCGCACTTTCATAAAGTTCCCGAAATTAGTTCGTAGAGACGTAGCTTGCTACGTCTCTGCCAGACCTCTGAGAGGTCCTCGTGTCAGCCACAAGGTCAAACCACTGTAACAAGAAACGATACCGCGACGCGATGGCGCAGGCACTACCGATTGTCTGCAAGTCTTGAGCGTACGTTCGTAATCTGCCAAGCTCCAGCCGTGGCCCGTAAGATCATTTTCATCGCCGATGCTTGATTATTTCCAGTCGATATTGGACGAACCTTGGAAGCCGGTCTCGCGGCCTGCATTGGTGGCGTGGCTCATCTTCTACATGGGCTTTCTCGCGTATGCCTTCTTAGCGCACGGAGGATATCTATTTATCGACAATGCCAACCTGGTCGTCCACGAAGGCGGCCACAACCTCTTCGGATGGTTCGGGTCCACTCTCGGCCTCTGGGGAGGCACGCTGCTGCAGTGGCTGGTGCCGTTTCTGCTGGCGGCGTACTTCTTCACCCAGCGCCAGGCGACCGCATTCGCCTTCTGCCTGTTCTTCTTTTTCGAGAATTGGCTCTACACCGCAACCTACATGGCCGACGCGAGGGCGCAGGTGCTGCCGCTGGTCACAACTGGAGATTCGGATTTCGTGGAGCATGATTTCTACGCGATCTTCTCAAGCCTGGGCGTGCTCAACCTGGATACGAAGATCGCCGCTGTGGTACGGATCCTGGGCTGGTGCGGGATGATCGCCTGCGTCGGATGGCTGGCGATGAGAGGAAGGCGCTCAGCCAAGTAGGGCCGGCGTCCCGCCATCGGGACCGGCGCGTGGAGACGCGCGCCGGAGAGTCACGGAGACGGCGGCGCTACTACGGCACCCAATCCCCAATAAAAATATTCGTCTCGTGCGGGGCCTTGGCATTCCGGTTCGACGCCCACACCAGCTTCTTCCCATCCGCCGAGAACATTGGGAATCCGTCGAACCCGTCGCTGTAGGTGACGCGCTCGAGTCCACTGCCGTCGGGATTGATCAGCCACAGTTCGAAATTCGACGAGAAGATGATTTTCTTGCCGTCCGCCGTGAACGCCGGCCCGAAGCTCGCCGCACCCAGATTCGTGATCTGCCGTTTGCCGCTGCCATTGGCCTTCATGATCCAGATTTCCAGCGACGTCGGCCGGATCAAATTCTGCGCCAGCAATTCCTTGTAGTCGGCAATCTCTTTTTCCGTTTGCGGATGGTACGCGCGGTAGACGATCCACTTGCGGTCGGGAGAGAACGTAGGTCCACCGTCATAGCCCAACTCGTGCGTCAGTTGCTTGACGTTCTTGCCATTGGCGTCCATTGAGTGGATATCGAGATCGCCGTTGCGCATCGAGGTGAACGTTATCTTCCTTCCGTCGAGCGAGATCGTGGCCTCGGCGTCGTAGCCGGGAGTGTTCGTCAGTTGCCTGAGATTCGATCCGTCAGGATTCGCGGTGAAGATGTCATAACCCGCGTATACGGCCCATACGTAGCCCTTCGAAAAATCCGGACGCGGCGGGCACTCCGGGCTCGCGAGATGCGTCGAGGCGTACAGAATCTTCTTGCCATCGGGATAGAAATAGCTGCACGTGGTGCGTCCCTTGCCGGTCGAAACCATGTGCTGGTCGCTGCCGTCGATGTTCATCTCGAAGATCTGGTCGCACTTCACATCGCCGTGCGACGACTGATAGATCAGTTTTTTGCCGTCGGCAGAGAAGTAAGCCTCGGCATTCTGCCCGCCAAAGGTCAACTGCCGCACGTTACGCAGATGTTTTTCCTGCGGCGTGGCCATTTCAGGTGGAGTGGAACTCTGCGCGGAAACTTGCAGCGCGCCGAGCACGATAAGAATGAGAAAAGGCGGAAGAGTGCGCTTCATGAGGAGCCGATAGTGTATCGCGGGAAGAGCTTTAGCCACAAAGGACATCCTTCGGCTTCGCTCAGGACAAGCGACGATGCTCGAAGGAAACTTCAGCTTTCTTCGGCGGCCCTTTGTGTCCTTCGTGGTGATTGTTCTTCGACGTGCGTCGCAAGAGTAGAATGGGCCCGCATTCAAAAGAGGTCTTCAATGAAATCATTGCTGCCGATTCTGGTGGTCGCATTCCTGGTCGCTCCAATTGTTTTTCCAGCAGCCCATCCAAGGGTTTCCGCTTCTCCCAGGGCGACCGTTGACACACTCAAGCGACTCGAAGCGGAATTCATGAACGCGGCCGCCGCGAAAGGCTCGCAGGGATACATGTCGTATTACACAGAAGACGCTGTCGAGGTACCGAACGGCGCGCCTTTGATCCAAGGCAAGCAGAACATCGCGAAGGGCATGGGATTTCTTGATGACCCAAACAATCGCCTCACATGGACACCTGTAGGTGGCGATATCGCTGCCTCCGGCGATCTGGGCTACACCTACGGTACCTACGAGTTTTACTCGAAGGACAAAGAAGGCAATCCCCACGTCGAACATTGCAAGTACACCAGCATCTGGAAACTGCAGAAAGACGGAAGCTGGAAGGTCGCTCTCGACATGGGGAATGCCAGCCCCGAGCCGAAACCGTAAGCTCCGGCGATGTGGGGACAGCCGGCCTCGGCTGTACGCGTAGCGAAGCTCCGGAGCTTCTCCGCGACCCACTGCTCGATGCGCAGCCGAGGCCTGCTGTGACCAGATGGTTCTAGGCGCCAAACGGACCGGTCGCCACCCGCGCCAGATTCTGCAGTTCCTTCACGTAGATGGGGCGCAACAGCAGCGTGGAGAATGCTTTCTTGATGGAGCCGAGGAATCCGCTTCCCACAGGAAGTTCGGTCGAGATCGTGACGTAAGAGTCCGCGGGAGCCGTGCCTGGATTGACGATGAACGTCGTGACCGTTTCGTCGTCAAGGTAAGTTTCCACGAGAACGCGTCCGGGCTCGGGTTCGGTGACCTGTGCCCGAAAATTTCGTTTCTTCCCCAGTAAGCTCATCTGAAAACGAATGACGGTGCCTGCGCCCACCCCTCCCTGCTCGACTACCAGGTTTCGGAACTGCTTGGGCAGAATGCGCGGATGCCCGTCCCGATAATTCGCAAGCAGCGAATAGACGCGTGCGCGGCGGGCTGGAATGACTGCCGATGCAGTGATGATGTGCTTTTCTGGCTTGTTGTTCATGTGCCTGTAACGTCACTTCTGAAAGTGGTTGCGGATCGCCTCCGCCTGCACGCGGGTCACGACCGCCGACAACGCCGCCGCGTCGGCCTGCTTTACCGCCTGCACGCTGCCGAAATGTTCGAGCAGGCGTCGCGACGGACTCGCGC
>VFSW01016237.1_pt1 | contig 10172 bp, 5 predicted proteins | sample 5358111 | NCBI WGS metagenome assembly VFSW01 (sample SAMN11554181, study PRJNA540505) | mine drainage metagenome | isolation source: sediment from site ElyBrook_90M | place: USA: Ely Copper Mine, Vershire, VT | collected 2017
GCGAATAGGCATGAAATCCAGCGTCGAGAGTTGCCCCCTCGTTGATGTGAAAGTGGTCTGGACCAGATTGGAGGCGGGCAGATAGCGCATGGTCGAGTCGCAGACGCCCTCCGCGCGAACCTGGAAGTAGCCGCCACGGTCAGCGTCGAGCAGCTTGCAGAGCGCAGCTGGACTATCAAAGTGAGGCAGGCAGAGCCAGTCAATCGAGCCATTCGGCGCGATCAGCGCAGCAGTGCGACAATCGCCGATGATTCCATACTTCTCGATAGGCCAGTAGCGCGGCTCCGGGCCTTCCAGCCGAGTGCGCGCTTCTTCGGTATCCGTCGCCGTCATATTCCAGTCGCCTCCCACACAACACCGTCCAGCGCCTCGTCGTTGAAGTCACTCACGTAGTGTACGCGCGACGACCTGCTCTGGTCATAGCGTGACTCCTAACGCTGATTGGATGGCAAGGAAAGCGAGCAGGAGACGCAAACAGGACCAATGTGTGACGTTGTCAACTTCCAGTTGGTGGCGCAGTCTAATAGACTTGGCATGGTATGCAAGGCAGTGGGCGCATGTGAATGCGCCGCAGGAAGAATTCTATCGAGATGGAGTGGTGTCTGATGTATCTCGAGAGGGGGAATCGGGATGAACAGGCCAGAGGATGCTGGTGGAGCATCCACAGAAGGATCAACAGAGTCGCAATTCCCTGCTGAAGCGCTGGAGCAGCCGCAGACCAAAGGAAGGCGGCGGGTCGCCAGGCGTAGTGTGATGGGCGGAGGGATGGCCGCACGCGCCCTGATCGTCTTGAGTAGCGTCGTGATGCTCGCCAGCATCATCATGAGTCTGGCGGCGAGCGGGTGGCAGTCGTTCACACCGATCAGTGGTATCGGCAGTATCCAGCAACTCCCTTTGCATCCTGAGAGCTTCGGTGACTCGGCCAGATTTACGCCAGCGCCGTTCGCATCCGCCAGTGGTAGAACCGCCGTCATTTCCGGGCAGACACACAAGCCAACCGCGCGCATCACGCCGACCAGCGTTCCGGCGACCGGTGGTGGCGTCAACTATCCCGCGTCGTACACGGGAAGCTGGAGCGGTGGCGCCGGCCAGGGCTGCCCGGGCGGTGGCGCGCCAACGCCGCCATCGAACATCATCTATAATGCAGCAAACTATGGTGTCACGCATACGAATATGGTCGCGCTGACCTTCGACGATGGCCCAACACCCTATAGCTCGCCAGCAATCCTCTCTTTCCTTGAGCAAACGCATACGCCAGCGACCTTCTTCGTGCTGGGGCAATATGCGCATGCCTATCCCTGGCTCATCCAGCGCGAGGCGGCTGATGGCTTCGCGATCGGTGTGCATACGTGGAATCATCCTGATATGCGGCTGCTCTCGTTGAGTGCGCGCGCCTATCAGTTTGGCGCCACGATTCAGCAATTGCACGCTGATCTGGGGCCGAATGTCTGCATCTGGTTGTGGCGCCCACCCTATGGCGCGATCAACTCCAGCATCGTTGCGCAGGCGGGCGCATTTGGCCTGACCTCGATCTATTGGGATGTGGATCCGGCGGACTGGTCGCGGCCAGGGACGATGACCATCGTGCAGCGCGTGCTGGCGCAGGTGCGCCCCGGTTCGATCATCCTTATGCACGATGGCCCAGCCGCGCGCGAGCAGACGGCGGCGGCGCTGCCCTATATCCTCGCAGGCCTGCGCCAGCGGGGCCTCGTCCCGGTCACACTGCCCACCCTGCTGAATAGCGAATCGGCGCCTCCCGCGACGCCAACTGCGACGGCGACGGCAACGGTGACCGTGACGGCGACGGTGACGGCGACGCCGTCCGCCAGCCCCACGGCGACCGCGACCGCTACAGTGACGCCAGCTACGACGCCAGCTACGACGACCACCGCGACGGCTTCGCTCGCCTCATCGCCGCGCGAAGCTATTCCCATTGCGCTGAGCCTCTGGCTGTGGGAGTACGGCTACAGCGGCGTACAATATAGCGGCAATTGTGCTTATCGTGATAGCGATTGTCGGCATGTTTTTGCAGCTCGTTTGGTGAATCTACCATCTAATAGGCGAGTAAGGGGGCTAAAAACTGTAGCCGATGGCTTATCCGCAAAACATGAAGGCCTTTATCAAAATGGCTGACCTATGCCGAGCCGATTCACCGCCAGCGGCTCGAAACCATCACTGAGCGAGACCAGCGCGGCGAACTGTGTACGGGCGTACGCCTGGCAGCTCTTCGTGTACACTAGTGTCTAGAACAAGTGTCCGTCTGGGAATGGTTCTGGAGGAGATGTATGAGCGACGACGAGCAGGGCATGGCGCTATCAGCGTTGGATGAGCAGGCGGAGCAGCAGGTGCGGCGCACGCTGCATGATGGACGCTGGTTCTTCAGCGTCATTGATGTGATTGGCCTGCTGACCGACGCGCCGAAGCCGCGCATGTATTGGGCAGACATGAAGCGTCGCGTTGTAACTGAGGGCTTCACTGAAGTGTTGGCAAAATGCCAACAGTTGAGAATGATCGCGTCAGATGGCAAAGAGCGGCTGACGGACGCCGCCGACGCGGAGACGATGCTGCGCATCATCCAGTCTATCCCCTCGCCCAAAGCTGAGCCGTTCAAGGCGTGGATGGCGCGGGTGGGCGCAGAGCGGCTGGAGGAGATCGAAAGCCCAGAGCGCGCCGCCGACCGCATGCGTCAACTCTATCGCCGGCGCGGCTACAGCGAGGAGTGGATTCGCGCGCGCCTGCAAAGCATCGTGACTCGCGACGAGTTGACTGAGGAGTGGCGCGAGCGCGGCGCACACGAGGGCCGAGAGTTCGCTATCCTGACCGACATCCTGCATCGCGGGACGTTCGCAGTCTCGACCGAGGAACACAAAGCGGTCAAGGCGCTGAAGAAGCGCGACAACCTGCGTGACTCGATGACACCGCTGGAGTTGGCGCTGACAATCCTCTCAGAGACGACCGCGACGGCGCTGCATCAGGCGCACGACTCGCAAGGCATGGCGAACCTCTCGGCGGACACTCAGGAGGCGGGCGAGGTCGGCGGAGCCGCACGGCGGGACGTGGAAACGCGCATCGGGCGTCCCGTCGTCAGCGCCGAAAATCACCGGTCGCTGACAGCGCCCGCCCAGCAGGGCCAGCTCTTCGCCGACGAGCAGACTGAGCGATAGGGCTGCCCACTCCATAACACACATGTGAACCGACAGGCCAATGCCCATCGGCTCACTTGACTCTTCACTCGTGCGATGTGTTCCTGTCGGCGGTCAGCCGATGTCAGTTCACCCACTCGTCGGCGCCCTGATCGCGCAGTCGTACCGTCGCGTTCGTCGGGCGCGCGGCCCGCTGCTGGAGCGTCACTTCAGCCGTCTCGCTCGACTTGCCAATGGTGGATGGCACGAACAGGACCGCAAAGACGAAAACACCTGCGGCGATCACCTTGAGTGGCCACGGCAGAATCACTGGAACCAGATTCGCCTCTTTGCCCACGACGATGCCCACTGAGGCGACCAGACTGACGATTCCCGCCAGTATGCGGACGGCGACAACCATCGGCTCGTCCCGATGCGAGGCGGCGATTGCGAAGTTGATGATGGCCGCTAGGACACCCAGCGCGATGATGACAATCCAGAATGGGGTCATACGTCACAGCCTCCTGAGGCGTTGAGCCGACTGCCGGACCTGCTGCGCGCGACTGGAACAGCCGATCCTTTGCGCCACATGTCAGCTGGCTCGTAGAGCCATCCGCATGTGAGCAGTTCTGGGTCTGGCGCCCATCGAACGCTCCTCCGCATGCCCTGCGGTGGAACGACGCTCGATAGGCGCTTGTTCAACGAGTCTACCATACCTACGCAACGACGCTCCTGCGCCTCCTTGTGAATAGGACTTCCTGGTAGCCACGAGTACGCTGGCGCGGTTTCGCGCGCACACTGTCACTGCGAGCGCAAGCGTGGCGCCAATCCAGATGGCATCGCAGGTCATGCGCGCCCGGCGCGGCGCCACGCTTTGCGTAACTGGGCGCGCGGGCGATGCGCAGCCTGACCACATGTCCGGGCGCCAGCACATCATGGTATGCTGTGGCGTATGCCTGCGCGAGAGCGCCTGCGCTCTTTCGATGCGGAGCGGTTTGCGCTCCAGATCGTGCGCCTGGCGTGGAGGGTTGCGGGCGTGGTGATTGTCGCGCTGGATGTTGGCGAGGCGCGTATTGGCGTTGCGGTGTGCGATGAGCTTGAGTTGATCGCCACCCCACGCGCCCTGATTCACCGCAAGGCGACTGCGGGCGCGCTCGATGCCGTCATCCAGGAAATCACTCGCGCAGAGGCGCAGCTCGTTGTCGTGGGGCTGCCCATCAGCTTCGACGGACAACTCCATGCGCAGGCGCGGGCCATCCAGAAATTCGCCGAGAAGCTGCGCCGCCGTATCAGCCAGCCGCTCATCTACGCCGATGAGACGCTCTCCAGTGTGCGTGCGGAAGAGCGGCTGCGCGAGGCGGGCGTGCGCCAGGAGCGCATCCGCGAGCGGATAGACGCGGAGGCTGCGGCGGTCATCCTGGAGGATGTGCTGGAGCAGCGCCGCCGCGAACACCGCGCCCATGCGAACGATTCGGCTGAGACGCAGCAGTGTAGAGACACCCATCCACAACAGGAGGACGAGCGCCCATGAAAGGCTTCGCCCGCGTCGTTGTCATCTTCCTCACCCTGGCGGCGCTGGTGGTGGGATTCCTGGGCGGCTCCGTCGCACTCGATATCTTCCAGCCGGCCAACAAGCATGATACGACCATCGTCAACTTCGAGGTCAAGAGCGGCGACACGACGGCTAGCGTTGCGGCGCGCCTGCAAACCGATGGGCTGATTCGCAATCAGCTGCTCTTCCGCGCGTGGGCGCGCTACAAGAAACTGGATCGTGGCATCGAGCAGGGGGTCTATCAGCTTAGCCCAGACATGACGATGAACGCGATCATCCAGAAATTGCAGGTTGGCAAGCCAGAAGAGGTTGCCGTTGTCATTCCAGATGGGCTGCGAGCGACGCAGTATCCGAGCTATCTTCAGGGGTTGCCCAACTTCAATGCGGATCAGTTCCTGAAAATCGCCAGGACGGGCATCGAGGCGGATGGCACGAAGCTCTGGACGAAATACTGGTTCATCAAGCAACCCAGCTCGCAGACGGCGTATGCGCTGGAGGGCTACCTCTACCCGGCGGGCTACTACTTCTACAATAGCGACGACGCGACCAAAGTGGTGGAGCGGCTGCTTACCCAGTTTGGCACGGAACTCTGCCCCGGCGCAGGCGATCAGTCGGGCTATTTCACCGACGCCAAGCTGTGCCGCCAGGACGCCGTACAGGTCGGTGGCAAGAATATCTTTGACCTGATGCGCACAGCTTACCCGGACGCCAGCAACGACGTGGCCGCGCTGAATGATGCGCTGATCGTCTCGTCCTTCGCTGTGCGCGAGATTCGTCACATCAGCGATCTGGTCGGTGTCGCCTCGGTCTACCACAACCGCTATCTGCATATCATCGGCAAGATGAACAGCGATACTGGGTTGAACATGGGGTCTGATCCCTCGGTCGAGTACGCGCGTGATACGCAGAACCCGCCGACCGATGGCAAGTGGTGGGCTGTTCTGAGCGGTGACGGGAACAAGATCGCCGCGAACAACCCCTACAACACCTATACCCAGACAGGGATGCCGCCCGGCCCCATCGCGAACCCGGACTGGACGGAGGTTGCGGATGGCGCGGCGCCACAAGCTTCGCCTAACTTCTACTTCGCCTCGGACAAGTGCGGAAACATCTACTATGCGACGAACAGCAGTGACTTCAACAACATCGTGGTGCCGAAGATGAACACAGGCAACTGTTAGCGCGCAGTTGTCCACGGGAGCGGCGCGATAGTCATCCGCGCGTCAATCGCGTCAATCGCGTCGCTCCCGTCGCGCACGCGCAGCAGCCAGGGCGCGTGACGGGAGGTTTGAGGTCATGAGCAGGGGTGGAGCGCCGCAGATGAGGGGAAAAAGAGCGCACAAAATCCTTGACGGGGCGGGGCGCTCTATGATACAATCACAACCTGCGACGTTTTTTGCGCCTGAAAACGGGCATGAAGCGCACGGCGCCGCAAACGAATCTGACACCGGCCCGTGGATGCGGAGCGACGATCTCTACGAGCAATCATCTCTCTGGCCCTGAGTATACACGATAGAGCAAGTCCTCGTTCAACAGGAACGAATGGAGGACCTGCTCTCTTCATGCGTGCAAGGCGCCTGAGCCGCTCGTGGGGTGAAAGTCCTCTGTATGCCGCGCCCTGTGACGAACCGTGAGTGGCATCCGATGTCACTCATATCGGCAGGAAAGAAGCGCGATGAGCACGGTCTGCGATGATCTAGCCTACAGCGCGGCCTCGTTACGGCGAGGTCCGCCTTACACACTGGTGTGGGGCAGGCGACGCGCTGTTTCCCCGATGCGCCCGGAGCGCGTATCGCGTGTCCCCCAGATTCGGGCCACTGGCCCGATCTCTCGACGCAGGCCATGCGGGCCGCTCGATAGCGGCAGTATGACGCGCATAGCCGGTTCAGTCAAGCACAGGTATCGTGTTCATCACCCTGCGCGACCGATCATCCCCAATGCAGCGGATGCTCTTGGTGTAGCGCCCGTTGGGTAACGCCGCTGTAGGCCAGAGAGGCGCTGGTGTTCGCGCCAGTCACGTCTGTCGGCCTGCGCGCGAGTCGCCCACCTATCAACGGCTCCGTTGCGCATCCGTCGAATCCATCAGGCATGTCTAACAGATTCAATCCAATCCCGAAGGTCAGTTCCGGTCATCGGGTCGTTTCGGCGACAGGTACACCCGTTTGAAGCGCAGTGTCCCCAGGAGTTCTCGCGCTGCTATCCGCTCGGCGTTGTGCGCCCTGAGGGGCTACGCGCGACTGCGCGGCGGAGGGGCCGACACACAGGCCCCCACCGGGGACACCAGCCCGCATCGTAGGGCGACTGGCGAGAGGAGTTTCATCACATGGCGTTGAGCAAAGCCGTCTCCCTCCCTGAGCGCGTGAGCTTTGCGCGGATTCCAGAAATCCGCGCGATGCCCAACCTCATCCAGGTACAACTCGATTCCTTCGAGTGGTTCAAGCGCGAGGGGCTGCGTGAGCTCTTTGCAGAGATCTCTCCTATCGAGGACTTCACAAGCAAGAGTCTCAAGCTGGAGTTCATCGTTCCAGAGAATCCCTTCGAGCAGCCCAAATATACAGAGGAGCAGTGCCGCGAACGTGATGCGACCTACGCCGCGCCACTCTATGTGACGGCGCGACTCACGTATAAAGAGACTGGTGAAATCACCGAGAAGTCCATCTTCATGGGTGATTTCCCGCTGATGACCAAAGAGGGCACCTTCATCATCAACGGCGCTGAGCGCGTGGTGGTGAGCCAGTTGGTGCGCTCGCCGGGCGTTTACTTTACCGCCGAGGATGATCCCGCGACGGGTCGCCCGCTGTTCGCAGCAAAGCTGATCCCGAATCGTGGCGCCTGGCTGGAGTTCGAGACCAGCAACAAGGATCAAATCTCCGTCAAGATAGATCGCAAGCGCAAGATTCCCATCACGACGCTGCTGCGCGCGATGGGCGCCATCGGCGACCGCGACCCGGGCAAGACGGAAAGCACGCCTGACCTGCGCACTGACGCAGGCATCCTCGCCGCCTTCGCGGGTGTGGAGGAAGGCGATCACCACTTCATCACGACGACACTCGACAAGGACACGAGCAAGACCCCACAGGAGGCCCTGGTGGAGGTCTATCACAAGCTGCGTCCTGGCGACCCCGCCACGACGAGCAATGCCGAGACGCTCGTCAACAACCTGTTCTACGCGCCGCGCCGCTACGATCTGGGCAGCGTGGGCCGCTACAAGCTGAATCGCAAGATGGATCTGGCTACTCCTCAGACCATCCGCACACTCACCCAGGATGATGTCGTCGCGATCATTCGTCGCATGATCCAGCTCAACAATGGGCATGGCAAGAAAGATGACATTGACCACCTGGGCAATCGCCGCGTGCGCAGTGTGGGCGAGTTGATCCAGTCGCAGTTCCGTGTGGGTCTGTTGCGGATGGAGCGCGTCGTCAAGGAGCGCATGGCCATCGCGCAGGATCCTTCCCAGGCGACACCGAACCAGCTCATCAACATTCGCCCCGTCGTCGCAGCCATGAAGGAGTTCTTCGGCGGTAGCCAGCTCTCGCAGTTCATGGATCAGACCAACCCGCTCGCGGAGATTGGCCACAAGCGGCGTCTCTCGGCGCTTGGCCCTGGTGGCCTCTCGCGTGAGCGCGCTGGATTCGACGTGCGCGACGTACACCATTCGCACTATGGGCGTATCTGCCCAATCGAGACGCCAGAAGGCCCGAACATCGGCCTGATCGGCAATATGGCGACGTATGCGCAGATCAACCCGTATGGCTTCATCGAGACACCCTATCGCAAGGTGGTTCACAGTGTCGAGGCTGACAGCCCGGAGTTGATCGGGCGCACGTTGCTGCGTGATGTCGCCGACACCAAGGGCGCCATCATCGCGCATGCGGGCGAGAAGGTGGACGAAGCGCTGGCTGCGAAGCTGACGAAGGCGCTGAAGTCGCAGAAGATCGCCATTCGCGCCTATGTCTCGCATGAAGTGGATTATCTCATCGCCGACGACGAGGAGCGGTATGTCATTGCGCAGGCGAATGCGCCGCTCGACGCCGACGGTCAATTCGAGAACAACCGCGTGTTGGCGCGCCACGCCAGCGCCTTCGTGCAGGAAGTCGCTACACGCATTGACTACATGGATATCTCACCGCGACAGGCGGTGAGCGTAGCCGCTGCGCTGATTCCCTTCCTGGAGCACGATGACGTGAACCGCGCGCTGATGGGCGCGAATATGCAGCGGCAGGCTGTGCCACTGCTGCGTCCGCAGTCACCGATTGTCGGCACGGGCATCGAGTTGCAGGTCGCGAAGGATTCGGGTCAGGTGGCGCTGGCCAAAGCGACTGGCGAGGTCGTCAGCGTGACGGCGCGGCAGATCGTCGTGCTGGACGATGACGGCGTGGAGCATGCGCACAAGCTGCGCAAGTTCATTCGCTCGAACAATGGCACCTGCATCAATCAGCGCCCTATCGTCACCAAGGGCGACCGTGTAACGCTGGGCCAGCCCATCGCCGATAGCTCCGCGACGGAGAACGGCGAGCTGGCGCTGGGCCAGAACATCCTGGTCGCCTTCATGGTGTGGGAGGGCGGCAATTTCGAGGACGCCATCCTCCTCAGCGAGCATATCGTGCGCGAGGATCTGTTCACCAGCATTCACATCGAGAAGCACGAGGTCGAGGCGCGCGACACCAAGCTCGGCCCGGAGGAGATCACGCGCGATATCCCGAACGTGGGCGAAGATGGCCTGCGTAATCTGGATGAGCGCGGCATCATCTATGTCGGCGCGGAGGTCGGCCCAGGCGACATCCTGGTAGGCAAAATCACGCCGAAGGGCGAGACGGAGCTGACCGCTGAGGAGAAGTTGCTGCGCGCGATCTTTGGTGAGAAGGCGCGTGAGGTGAAAGACACATCGCTGCGCGTACCGCATGGCGAGCGTGGCAAGGTGGTCGAGGTCAAGGTCTTCTCGCGCGAAAACAACGACGATTTGCCGCCTGGTGTGAACCATCTGGTGCGTATCGCTATAGCGCAGAAGCGTAAGATCGGCGCGGGCGACAAGATGGCGGGTCGCCACGGCAACAAGGGCGTTATTAGCCGTGTGCTGCCGATGGAGGATATGCCATTCCTGCCCGATGGCACGCCAGTTGATATCATTTTGAATCCGCTGGGTGTGCCGCACCGCATGAACATCGGGCAGATTATGGAGACGCACCTGGGCTGGGCGGCGCAGGCGCTGGGCTACCATGTCGCCTCGCCGGTCTTCGATGGCGCCTCTGAGGCCGACATCGAAGAGTGGCTGTCGAAGGCTAACCTGCCCGTCGAAGGCAAGGTTCGGCTCTATGATGGGCGCACGGGTGAGCCATTCGACTCCCCGGTGACGGTTGGCTACATCTACATGCTCAAGCTGGCCCACCTGGTCGAAGACAAGGTGCATGCCCGCTCGACTGGCCCCTACAGCCTCATCACGCAGCAGCCGCTGGGCGGCAAGGCGCAGTTCGGCGGCCAGCGGTTCGGCGAGATGG
>VFSW01016238.1_pt1 | contig 10172 bp, 6 predicted proteins | sample 5358111 | NCBI WGS metagenome assembly VFSW01 (sample SAMN11554181, study PRJNA540505) | mine drainage metagenome | isolation source: sediment from site ElyBrook_90M | place: USA: Ely Copper Mine, Vershire, VT | collected 2017
GACCCTTCAGCACGACTGGTCCTGTGAACTCGGCGCCGCCGGGCAGGACCGGGGAGGGTTGCGTCAGGTTGACTTCCGACCACGTGTGGCCCGCGTCAGTGCTGCGATAGAGGTTGGCGACGCTCGCGAGGCACCAGAACTTCGCCCAGACGACGTTGCCCGTCGTCGTTGAGAACTCCTTGTCACACGGGTAGGGAAGACCCTTGTCGCCAGCGGAGGTGCCGCCGAAGCCTCTGGTGTTGTCAAAGGTTTTGCTCCACGATCGCCCACCGTCGTGGGTCGTATAGAGAGCGAGCGGTGCCGCTCCGCCTGCGCCATTTGAGGAATCGCAGATTCCGAAATCGACGGACGAAAAGCTCAGAGTGCACGGTGAGGATGGCACCGTCCCAGCGACCTACCAGGTGCGTCCTCCATCAGCAGTCGTGAGAAGTCGGGGACTCGGCGGATGGGAGAGTGCTGTCGATCTAGGGACGACCCACGCACGATTTGCGGACAAGGCGAAGAAGTCACCCAAAGAATGGCGGCCGCCTGAGATGCTGTAGCCCGAGGGTGTCGCGTCTCGCCACGTGAGACCGCCGTCGGTAGTCCACTCGACCCTCTGGCCGGCGTTGGTGGGTGACGCCAGGTTCGACGTGAAGACCCACGTCGTGGTCCCGCCCACCGGCCAGAGAGAAAGGACCGATTGACCTCTGGGGATGGCCGGTGCTGCGGCGTTGTGAGTACCAGAGATGCCTGATCGAGACGGTGCCGGTGACTCAACCGTCGCCGCCCTCGGCGGACTTGTCTTTCCGCCACCAAGAGTCACCAGTGCCGCAGCGATGACGACCAAGAGAGCGAGAGCGAGCGTCCAGCGCCGTCGGCGAGCCCGTTGTCGAGCTTCCCGGATGAGTAGTTCCTCGTCTCGAGGCGCAACGCTCTCCCGACGCGGTGCCTCGATGGTCGACATTGGGGCCCTCCGTGACAGTGCACCACAGTTGGTACTATGTGGGATAGTACTATGAACTTTCGTCAAGTCAATAGGGTCGAGTCGATGGCGGTCTACCAGCAGGTGGCGGCCGAAATTCGTCGAGCCATCGCCGACGGCGAAATCTCGGAGGGCGAGCGCCTGCCACCTGCGGTGGATCTAGCGGCAATTCTCGAAGTGAACAAGAACACGGTCATTCGCGCACTCCATGTTCTGCGCGATGAGGGGATGCTCGATTTCACCAGGGGACGCGGAATTCGGGTGGGGGGTACGCCCCAGCGTGGCGCCATACTCTCTCAGATTGACGAACTCTTGGACCTCGCTCGGCGTCAGGGCATCCGGCGAGACGATGTTGTCGAACTCATACTGCACCGTCCGTCTTCGTAATCGCGCTGAGGAAGGCGAGGCACGTGATTGAGGATGCACCCTTATTAAGGAAGGTAGTAACCACCGCGCTTTTCGAGTGTCGCGTCTGTCCAAACGGTTGAGAGGTATTTGTCCAAATCCCTCGTGGTGGGGGATTTGCATAAAGACAAATATCCTGATCAGAGGCCCGAGCGGAACTATCGAGATGAAACCCATCACCAGCAAGAGTCGAGATGATCACCAGGTCAGTGAGACTTCTTCACCACCCGGGTGCAGCCACCAAGCCGGAAGTCAGACGGTCGGCGACCGCGACTCGGTTCAGACGAGAACTGTTCAGACGAAGCTGAGTTGCCCAGTCGCAGCTCGTGTCATCGTCACGGTCGTGTTCTGCAGACTGAAGTCCAGAAGTAGGCCACTGTCTAGGATCGCCGCGACGCCAGCGTGATCACGTGCGGAGACCACACCGAGAACTGAACCGTCCAGCGCCAGGACGCCGAGTTCATCGCCGTCATCAGACGGACGGACCGTTACTGGCGCTGGTTCAGCATTCAGCTCCGAGACCCTGCCCTCGCTGTCAAGACGAACTTGCGCTTTGACAGTCCCGGTTGCCATCATCTCGCCTAGCTTGTGCCGGTCGTCGCCTTGGACGTATTGAAGCAGGTCAAGCACGTCTGTCGGATTCGCACCGAGGGCAGAGCGCCAACCCCGGATGTGCTGTTCGCTCAGGTACTCACGCAAACCCGCTTCATCTAGCCCGGCGTCTCGTGCGATTCGGCCGAGATCTCGTGCCAAGATCCGAGACTTAACATCTCGGACGAGCAGGTCGATGGCGAGGGGCGTGTCGACGCCGTACCGGAGGTGGGCGGCGGTGATGACTGGTAGTTGCAGCACGCTAGAACGTGATCGCAGCATGTCGTTCGCCTGGGCAATGACGAGACCGACAGTCCACGACAGATAGTGCTGTATCCCTTCGCCAATCCCGTCGACCATCTGCTCAAGGCGGAACGCCGAGTCGGCGACCATGGCCAGGTGGGTGTCGGCGAGTTCAGCGAGGTCACGGCCGGCGATCCAATCCCGGACGACTGGGTCGGCTGCAACCTCGACAGACGGACCTCTGGGTGACATCCGATAGCGCCAGTGCTTCGCCGCCTCTGGCAACTGAAGCAGTCTGGTGTACACGTCCTGCTCGGAAAGCGAGTCAAGAGCTTCGTCCAATGTGAGTTCGCCGATGCTATCCAGGAGATTCACGTGGTTTGCGAGATCCGCCGCGATTGACTCGATCGCAGCAGCTGATCCGAGGCTGGTCCCGGCTTGCGCCCATCGACGGCGGGACTCTTGGGGAGTCTGTGCGTAACGCGCGGCGACAACTTCGGCGAGTCGCAGCCACCGGGCCTTCAGGTCATCGGAGAGTTGGACAAATGCGAACAGTCGCTCGACTATCTCTAGCCACGTGCGGGTTTGGGCGAGGCCTGGGACGAGTTCGAGGGCGTTGAGGACAAACCAGACGTAGTTGACGAAGCTGCCCGTCTCGGCATCAGGCGGTAGCTGCAGAATCGCATCTTGCGTCTGAGCCACCAAAGTCTCTGCTTCGGCGAGGGCGGCGAGGGCGGTGCCACTGGTCAGGGTTGACCTGACCTCAAGGTCGCTCGGTGAGGGCGTCAACTGATCGAAGTCCCGGTCTTGGAGTGACTTCTGAAGGGCGAGCACTATCCAGCCTTCGGATTCTTTACCGGCCCGACCGGCGCGGCCGACGGCATTGAGTAGCTGCGCGGCGGACATCCGCTGACCGGCATCTTGGCCTGGGTACTCAGTATTGGCTATGACGACGGTTCGAACGGGGAGGTTTACGCCATCGGTGAGGGTGCTCGTTGCGACGACGGCCTTGATCGTCTCGCTGCGGATCGCGTCCTCGACGGCCTCCTGCACCTCAACGGGCAATCCGGCGTGGTGGTACGCCACGCCTTTGCGGACGCAGCCAATTAGTGGGTGATCAGCCCCGAGGCGTGCGGCGAGCGCATCAGCGAGGCCCTGCGAGCGCGGGTCGACCTCCAGTTCGTCAGCCATAACCCTGGCTGCGTCCCGCGCTGTACTGCGTTGTGAAACGACCATCAAAAGGCTTCCGGCCCGAAGTAGCAGCGCGGCTGTCTTAGCCGCGGTTGCATACCCGGGCGTTACGGACCTCCGCCTTCTGTCGGCTCCGACGACCAACTGTCCGATCGGGTTGTCGTCACTGGTGACGAGATGTCGCACGGTCGCGCTCGTCGGGCGGACCGCAAGATGGGCACGCAAGTCGTACCGTGTCGCGTTTGTCGCGCCACGGCGACCGACAACGACGGTCCCGCTACCCTCGATCTTTTCTGTGGCGGTCAGGACGTGTAGTCGTCGTGGGGCCCTCCAATCTTCGGTGAACAGCACATCTCCCCGCCCTGCCGACGTCCATGCTGCGAGGGACGCGGCATTGCCCATGACGCCGGAGAGCAGCATCAGCTTGGCGCTGCTGGCGTCCAACAGTGACAGCAGCCCTTCGAGCAGCAGTCCGCGGCCGCCGGACTGCGCAATGAGGTGCGCCTCGTCGATGATGAATAGGCTGAACCTGTTCAAGACCTCCTGCGGCGACTGCCGCAGTGCGTTGGTGAGCCGCTCGGGCGTCATCACCTCGACCCGCGGAAGCTGACCGGAGTCCTCAACTGTGTCTTGCGGGCCGCCGCTGGTGAGGTCCTGAGTGCCGAAGCCGTCCGGGAGATCCGCGCCCAGCTTTCGGTCGAGGTATCTCAGGCGGGGCCGCAGCGCCTGGCGCATCTCACGACCGAGGCTACGAAGCGGCGTCACGTAGCAGACATCCCGATCGTCCTGTACTACGTGCGCACAGATGGTCAATTGCGCCAGCAGCGTCTTGCCAGCGCTCGTCGGGACAGACACGAGCAGCCTCGAAGTTTCCTGGCTGAGTGGACTGATCGCAGTGTGTGCAACCAGGCTGCGCTGCGGTGGCCAGAGCGTCAAGACTGGCTGCCGGTCCAGCGTGAATGCCTGCTTAACGGCCGCCGGGACCTCTGGCGGAAGCACCGCCCAGATGCTGTTCTGGCTGAGACCATCCGCAAGGGCGAGTAAGTGCCCTGCGACCCAGCGGGTGTCCAAGTCGCTGAGACCTACATCGGCCCGGGCGACGAGCAGTAGGTGGTTGCGGGCGGCTTCGATCGCGTCGGTACTTCCTTCACGCAAGTATCTCACGAGGTCGGCGATACCTCGCAAGAGCCGCTGCGTCGGGCCGAACATGGTCCCGTCGAGGCTGTCGAGCTCAGTGCTCCGGGTCAACTCAACCGCGGTGGTCGCCCAGGTATTCAGGTGTTGATTGAGAGTGCGTATCTCGAAGCCGAGGAACAGGGTCCCGGCGTGCAAGGCGACGTCCGCGCTCTCGGTGAACTCAGCTGGATCGGCCAGGAGTTCACGGAGCTTGCGATATACGGCGCCGGCGTTCGGGCTTTCGTCGGCGTGGTGGTATCCAACCTGGGCGGCGAACGCAGTGGCGAGTCGCACTCGACCTGTCTCGCCTGGGTCTTCCAAGAGAAGGTCAAGGATGTGAGCGCTAACAGCGAATGCTCTTCGGCGCTGCTCACGCGGATACCGAGAGTCTTCGGCGGTGGAGGCAATCCCGTGTAAATACCACGCTGTGCGTCGCAACTTTGAAAGGTCGGCGCGGAACCCAGTTTCGGTGAGGCCACGGACGAGCTCAATTTCGAGCTCGGCGACCAGATCTGTCAGTTCGGCAACGGTGGGGAGTTCACTGAGCTGGACGTCGCCGAATGCACCTGCGAGATAATCTGAGGCTAGAGAGCGGTCCACGCGTATCTCCGCACCGTCTGGGCGAGTTCCTCGTAGTTGCTGACACTTGTGGCAAGTCCACGAAGCTGACCTGGCTTGTCAAACAGAGGAAACTTGGTCGCCATCCTTTTGAATGGCTTCTTAGGTATGGGTCGTTGAGTCGCTAGTGTCACACCAGCGCCAACGAATCCGTCGCCTCGAGCCCAGGCCTCAGGGACTTCTGCGATGAATTTCACGATCTCGTCGGTGCTGTCAGGCAAGGAAGGCGTAATTGCGCCCACAATCTTCGCAACGTACCTCTGGCCATCCTTCGCAAGTTGTATGTACGCCTTGTTGATGCTTGAAGATGGGGACCGAGAACCGGTGTACTTCTTGCTCTCCCAAAGGCGGAATCGAAGTACGCCCGCGTCTACCTCATAGATGGAAAATCCGTCGCCGCCGGCGTCGGTAACGTCTCCCTTCGGATCGGGCTGAATGCGAACAGCTGGGTTGTCCTTCGTTAGCAGGTGCCAAAGCCATTCACCAATGTGACCGTGTACGTGGTGAATGTTCTTTGGTCCGTGTGGCAATCCAAATACGGGTTCGACAAACGAGGCAATCGTATGAACTAGTGCCGATGGAATCTTCGTGCCAGCAAGCGTCTGATCTCGCCAAGTCGTGTAAAGCCCGGTGGCGGGTCCGAATCGCGCTTTCATGATCGTGTCGACAAGGATCCAAGCGAGTGCACCAGTCTCCTCTCGGGAAAGGCCAAAGGCCTCATGTGAACTCCACTCACACTTCCTGGCGGCACCAGTGCCGTCGTGAGATGTCCTTGGCAAGTAGTGATGGACCGTCAACCGACCGTTGGTTCTAGCGAACTCCTCTGACTGCTTCGGTGTCGGGCTGGCCAGTCCAGCGGGCGCTGCCATGGGTTGTGTCTGTCCTGTCACAAGCCTCGTCCTCTAGATATGGAGTCTGAAGACAATCCGAGATCGTGCTGCGGGCTCTGGCATGTCGTGCTCGCTCTCCCGCTATTCGGGGCTGCCCCAATATCAGTGGATTTCCAGCCCTGCAAATGTCTACTCCTCGAAAAAGTTCTCGTCGACCCGGTAGACCGAGTAGGTCTGGATTTCCTGCACGCCGATCGAGTGCCGAATCATCAGATTGGCTAAGCGCTCGCCGTCGATCAGGACAACTTGCTTAGCGCGGTTCTCCTCGACGGCCCGCTGGGCTTCCTTCGTGAAGTGACTCGCAGTAATGAATATGCCACGGCGGATGCCCTTCGTGTCCATCGCCCCGAAGAACTCGCGCACTTCGCCGCCACTGATGGCCGATCCCTCTCGATACCGCTTTGACTGAACGTAAATCTGGTCGAGGCCCAGCTTGTCCTCGTAGATGATCCCATCGACCCCGCCGTCATAGGGGCCGCCGACGTGGAAGAGTTGCTCCTCACTCTCTCCGTAGCCCAGTCCCAGCAGAACCTTGAGCACTGCCTTCTCCATGAACGTGGGAGTGCCGAGGCGCAGTCGACTAAGCAACTCACTCGCAGTCTCGTCCTCCAATTCCTGAATGGCTCGCTCAAGCTCCTCGGTTGGCGTCCCCGACGCCGGGGCTGCAAAGTCCGACTCAGAGATTGTCGTCACGCTCTCGGACTTGGCCAGTCTCTTTGCCTTCGATCTCTCCGCCCACGCCTTTATGCCGTCAGTCTCCTGGAGGACGGCGAGAGTGACCCCCTCAGGGTGCTCCGCAAGAAGTCTCCGACCGAGGTCCGTAATGCGCAAAGCCCCCTTCGAGGGCTTGTCGACCGCTCCCGCGTAGTAGAGATATGCCGCAGCCCAGTGTGCGCGGTCCTCTGCTCTCGAGTAGCCGCTCTTGAGTCTTTCTGCCAGTTCCTCAGACGAGAGGTTCCTTCGGGCGACTACTCGCTTGAAGACCTCTGTTCTTGGTACCGCGCCACCGTCGGAGAGCACTTCTAAGACGTCGGTGAAGAGCTCATTGAACCGGGGCATAGCCATTCAGTGAATGTAACGCAAGGTGCGGGTCACCTCCGAGACGTTGTTGGGCTCCTTCACCTACTCCGGATGGGGCGGCTCGATCGCCTTCACCAGCATCCTTGTGTTAGACACTTCAACTAGAGCGGAGAAAGCCTCTTCATTCAACATCGCTTTCGGAGTGATCGTTCATGCTCTGGACCTTGCTGTCGTGTATTTAGTGCACGACGGTTGGGAAGAATTCGTCAGGAGTCAGGGAGGTGCGATGGCAATCACTCGTATCGTCGAATGGAGAATGACCGTCCCGCCTGAGAAGGCGCGGGAACTGCTCACATCCGCGTTCGAGGCCGTAGGTTTGGATCCCGCATCTAACGCACAAGGAGTCACGGGGCATTCGAAGGCGAGGCTGTCTAGGAATCGATGGGCTGCGGATGTGACTGCAACCATCACCCCTCACGAGAAGGGCTCATTGGCTCAGCTGCGCATTGACATGCCTATGGGTACCAGGCACTACGCGATCGCTGACGAGATCGCTCAGCATATCGGTGAAAACGTCATCGATGACCGTGGATTGAAGGACGCTGTCGACCGCCTGAGCAAAGTCAGCAGGCTTGGGGGTTGGATGGAGCTTCGCTCTTTACGCCATTATCTCACCGCTACGGAGACTGTCAGGGAGCTTGGACAAGGGATCTGGGGCAAGGACCAGGCGATCGTGGTCCTCACAGACGAGCGGCTCTTTCTCTTCGACAAGAAGCTAGTCGGGTCACGACTCGAAGAGTTCCGTCTCGACGCAATCACGTCTGTCGTGACGAAGAGGGTGCCTATCGGCGAGGACGTCCAAGTCACCGTCGCGGGCAACGCTTTCGTCATCAAGCGCCTGATGCACGGTCAGGGTGAGGCAATAGCTCGTGGATTCAGAGAAGCCAAGTTGGCGAGTCAAGGTGGTGGATCGACCCCGTTCCCAACTCAGCAGTCAGCATCCAAGGCCGATGAACTCGCCAAGTTCGTTGCTCTTCACGAACAAGGCATTCTCACTGACCAAGAGTTCGCTGCGATGAAGGCTCAGATCCTCGGTGTGTAAGCGTCTCATCTGATGGGTCAGCCGAACTTCTTTTCTAAGAACTGCTGATGGTCGGACTCTTGATCTTCGATTGACGGGTCAATCTCGACACTCGCAAAGGTCCGATGTACGGATACCCTTCTACCGATGGTCGATTGCAAGCATGGCATGGCCGTAAAGAGGTGTTTCGATTGTCGGCGGCCGCCGGCAGGGATCAATAACATCGTGTACATCACCGACGGTGGGTCTCACTTCCACAATCGCGCAGACTGTCGGAGCATCGAGATTGGACAGTCGCATGCTTCTTCGCAAGGTCTGAGCACGCACTCGGTTGAGAGCGTCCCCTACAGCCAAGTGGCTCTGGTGCGGGACCCATGTTTGGCATGTTGCACCCCTAGGGCATCACGTAGATAGGGATGCCCCGATCGCGCTGCTCTGAAGCGCTCGGGGGTCTTACGGAGTCCGTGTAGATCCGCGCTGGCATTGCGGCAGCCGACATAACGCTGGCCGGCACAACGGACCAGATCGTCGCCGAAGCTGTTGCGGCTTGGGAAGATGCTGCACACCTAGCCCACCGCCGCACTCGTCATCGTGGCGCCATGAGAGCTCGAGCTCAGCCAGAAGGGCATCCTCGTCGGGGCTCGCGGACCGCCCGGATCCTTGGAGGGAGATGCCTCCGGAACGACCTCGCTCGGAGTCGGGGGGTGTATCTCGATCTTCTCCAGGTCTACGTGGTTGAAGTAGGCCTCGCAGAGTCGCCGCGCGTCCTCCGGACTGAGTGACACGTGGGTGATCGATTCGGATTCTGGAGTGAGCAGGGGGTGCCCCTCCCACGCGAGTCCCATGCTGGCGTGACGTTCGCGGATGATGCGTACGTTGTACGTCGCACAAATCAGCGTGACCATCAGCTGGGACCAGGTCAGACCCGTCTTCTGAACGGTGCCGCGCTTCAGGTTCTCCGTCCGAGGGTTCTTCAGGTTCCCGAACACACCCTCGACGTAGGAACGACGTCTGAACTCCGGGTACCAGTCCGGGCCGCCCCAGTAGTTCGCCTGGTTGAGTTTGGCCACCGGCTCGGGCAGCTGGATCCGAAAGCTGCCCTGAGTGCAGGGGCGCGGAGGGTTTTCGCCCTTCTCCAACTCGAGCCGAGCGGTATCGACGATTGGCAGGCCCAGTTCGGCAGCCACCGCCATTGAAGGCGGGAAGTTCGGACAGGCGACCTTGTAGTCCCGCGCGGGACAGCGCAGTTTGGTGCGCCGGTCCTCGTCCATCGGGTTGATGACGCCGAAGGCGTACCGTTCACGCTCCTTCATCTTCTCTTGAAAGTCTTCGTGTTCCTTCTTCGATGCGAAGAGACCCGGGCGGCGGTCCTCGAACAGTTGGCGAGGTGTGGCCGGACAGTGCAGACACCCCGCAGCACCGATGCCCTCGGGAATCGTGATGGTGTTGTAGTCGTCTTCGCGCAGATCAAGCACCTGACGGATGCCGCGTCGCAGGAGTTCTCTTCCCCAACGAGCAAACTGCTTGTAGCTGTAGTGCCGGTCCACCAGGATCGTGCGGATGCGAGCCGGTAGCGAGTCGATCATCCGCAGCGTCACTGCCACCACGTCCTTAGTCGACCGTGTCAGCTCCACGCGTCGGACGATGGGCGCGAGGGTAGCGGAGTAGTTCTTGATCTTCTCCTTGGGCACGGCGCAGATGACGTGGGCGTAGTAGCCGAAGAAGCGCTTGATTCCGCCGTTCTTGGCGGTGGCCCCACTCCAGGCGGCGTCGGGGTCACAGCCGACAACCTGGGTGGGGGCAGTGGCGACTTCGGCGCCATCGAGGTCACTCGTGTCATCACTCTTGCGCTTCGGCTTCAAGAGCTTCTTGAGTTCCTCTCGGATGAGCTCATCCTCCTGCTCCTCGATCTCTTCCTCCGTTGGCTTGGGGTAGTACTTGCCCCGGGCCCCGGGCCCCGGGCCCCGGGCCACGGGCCCACACCGCCGTCGCG
>VFSW01016239.1_pt1 | contig 10172 bp, 2 predicted proteins | sample 5358111 | NCBI WGS metagenome assembly VFSW01 (sample SAMN11554181, study PRJNA540505) | mine drainage metagenome | isolation source: sediment from site ElyBrook_90M | place: USA: Ely Copper Mine, Vershire, VT | collected 2017
CCAGGGGAATCCAGCGCCTCACTGCCCAGTTCCAGAATTTCACCCTCCAGTGTCACCATTCTGATCCTGAGGATGTTATGCACCGTCAGTCCGTATTTCAGACAGTGCACGCCTCCTGAATTCTCAGCCACATTCCCGCCGATACTGCAGGCAATCTGGGAAGAAGGGTCAGGAGCATAATAAAGACCTGATGCAGCGGCCGCGTCGGAAATGGCCAGGTTCCTGACCCCCGGTTGCACACGGGCTGTTCTGGCCAGGGGATCCATCTGAAGAATGGAATTGAACCTGGAAAGGGAAAGCAATACGCCTTGGCCATGTGGCAGCGCTCCGCCTGACAAACCCGTGCCATGCCCCCTGGCTACCACAGGAACGTTGAACTCACGACAGGTACGCAGGATGGCTTGAACCTGTTTTTCGGTTTCCGGCAGGACCACCAAGCCCGGCACCTGACGGTAAGCGGTCAGTCCGTCACTTTCGAAGGGACGCAGTTCTTCGGGCTGGCACAGAATATCCTTGGCTGGCAAAAAGCGGGAAAGGGCCAGACGCAACGGCTCCATGTCGTACTGCGCGCCACATCCGGTCATGACGGCTTTTTTTCCATGCTTCTCAGCAAGGCAGGCACTTCCCGCGGCTTTCTGCTGACATAAAGTCGTGGAGGTTCATTGAGGTACTGCTGGCGCAGGGGTGCTGGACGGGCAACGGGTGCAGACGGAACATCGGCTGGTACACGACGAGGGGGTGGCTCATCTGCCTGTTCCGACACCTGGGCAGCGGCCAGCGGTGCCCAGCCAGCCACTTCCTTACGGCTCGGCTCAAAGTCTGCCACCTCTTTTTTCTCAATTCGTGAACCAATCAACTTTTCGATCTCAGCCAGTTCCCGTTGCTCTTCACCACACACGAGAGAAAGGGCGTGACCGGGGCTCCCTGCCCTGCCAGTCCGGCCAATCCTGTGAACATAGTCTTCTGGTACATGGGGCAACTCGAAATTGATGACGAACGGGAGCTGATCAATGTCCAATCCTCGTGCTGCAATGTCGGTCGCCACAAGAATCTGCACCTGCCCTGCTTTGAAATCCTCCAGGCTTTTCGTCCTGTGGGACTGCGTCTTGTCGCCATGAATCGCAACAGCCTGGATATTGTCTTTCACAAGCTGACTGCACAAACGATTGGCCCCGTGTTTTGTCCTGGTGAACACAATGGCTTGGGGAATAGGCCAGGACCGGACCAGGTGAGCCAACAGTTCCCGTTTCCTTTCTTTCTGAACCGGATAAACCAGTTGTTGCACCAGTTCTGCCGTGGAATTGCGACGTGCCACTTCCACCGTAACCGGGTCGCGCAGCACACCGCTGGATAGTTTTTTGATGTCGTCTGAAAATGTTGCAGAGAAGAGCAACGTCTGGCGACTGGCAGGCAACAACGCGACGATTCGCCTGATGTCCGGAATGAAACCCATGTCGAGCATGCGGTCTGCCTCATCCAGAACCAGTATCTGGACCTGCGACAGATTAATCGTTCGCTGTTGCACATGGTCCAGAAGGCGTCCAGGCGTGGCCACAACGATCTCGACTCCGGCCTGCAGGGTCTTCACCTGGGGATCCATGGCCATACCGCCATAAATCACCGTACTTCGCAGAGGAAGGTACTTGCCATATGTCTTGACGCTGGCCTCCACCTGCGCCGCCAATTCGCGTGTCGGCGTCAGCACCAGGCAACGCACCGGATGCTTGGCAGGAGAAACGCTGGCGTTTGCCCAGGGTTTCAAAAGGTGCAGGACGGGCAAGGTGAAACCAGCCGTTTTTCCTGTTCCTGTCTGGGCAGCTGCCTGAATGTCCTTACCGGACAAAATGATGGGAATGGCCTGAGCCTGTATGGGCGTCGGCTCACTGTACCCTTCTTCCTGAACAGCACGCAGCAACTCGGCAGCCAGCCCGAGAGATTCGAAAGTCAAGTGACAACTCCTGATCGGCCCGCCAGCCCCAAGAGGCCGAACCGGTCCAGGCAGAAGCTAAAATGAAAGGGGGAAACACAAGACAAGGCGTCGACCGGAGGACGCCTCCAAGCCGTGATTATAGCCCTGCTACCCGCAGTTGAAAACCACCAAGGGCAACAAAAACAGCGGGCACCCCAAGCCCCCACCCGGGGCACCCGCCTTTGATCACTTTTTCCAGGCGGCCGTATCCATGGCAATGATGAAAACAGTCACCGAAACAAACGCGATCAATGAGTAAACCGTCAATGAATCCATGTGCACTCCTCCAAGTCTGATTGGGAGGGATCGCCCCTAGCGACGCCCCAGTGCACAGGTTATGCAGTTCGTATGACCCGAACCTTGATCCAGATCAAAAAACGCGCAAAAAACACCCGTGGGATCAAATCAAATCCACCTCTACATGATGTTCCCGGCGGTCGTCCACCAGAGGAATCATGCCTTGCAACCGCGCCGTTTTATCCAGGTCGGCTCCGCTCACTACCGCACCATCCACCTTCACACTGATTCCATGCTCCAACTGATCGCCAATGCGATTGACTGTGATGTGGTAAAAAGTATCGTGATAGCGGTAATGGATTTTGTATGACACCCAATGGGCCGGAACGCACGGAGTAATCAGCAGATGATCCACTTTCAGTTGCAGGCCAAGCAGGGTATCCACGGTCAGCCGGTACATCCAACCCGCCGCTCCGGTATACCAGGTCCAGCCGCCGCGCCCGGTATGCGGTGACACTCCATAAATATCCGCGCACATGACGTAGGGTTCGACCTTGTAGCGCTCGATGGCCTCGGGTGTGCTGCCATGATTTATAGGATTGAGCATGGCAAAGAATTCCCACGCACGTTCCGTGTCGCCCATCATCGCAAACGCCATCGTGGTCCAGATGGCTGCATGAGTGTATTGGCCACCATTCTCGCGAACACCAGGTATGTAGCCTTTGATGTAACCAGGCTCCAGGTCTGATTTATCGAAGGGCGGGTCGAGAAGCCGGATGATCTGCTGGTCACGCCGCACCAGACGCTGGTCCACCGCCGCCATCGCCTGCCGGGCACGCAACGGATCGCCACCCTTTGAGATGACCGCCCAGCTCTGGCTTATCGCGTCGATCTGGCATTCGTCGTTGGAAGCCGAGCCCAAGGGGGTGCCATCGTCGAAATAGGCGCGTCGGTACCAGGCGCCGTCCCAGGCGTTTGCCTCGATGTTGCTGCGCAGCAGCTCCATCTGGTCGTCACACTTTTCGGCAAAGGCTATGTCGTTGCGACCGCGCGCCAGGTCGGCAAAAATTTTCAGGTTCTCGACCAGAAACCATGCAAGCCAAACGCTTTCGCCTTTGCCATCACGACCGACGAGGTTCATGCCGTCGTTCCAGTCGCCGCAACCCATCAGAGGCAATTGATGCGCACCAAAGCGCAAGCCATGCTTGATGGCGCGCACGCAATGTTCATATAGGCTGGCCACTTCTGGAGAGCGTTGCGGCTGGTCGTAATAAGCCTCCTCTTCCGGATTCAGCTCGCGGCCTTCCAGAAAATGAACGGGTTCATCCAGTACACCGGTATCACCAGTCGCCCGTATATAACCACAGGTTGCATAAGGCAGCCACAGATAGTCATCAGAGAAATGGGTGCGCACGCCTTGTCCATGGGGCGGATGCCACCAGTGCTGCACATCACCCTGTCGGAACTGCCGCTCGGCGCAACGGATCAGCTGCTCACGGATCAGCCATGGTGTGGCATGGACCAGTGCCAAGGTATCCTGCAATTGGTCGCGAAAACCGTAGGCACCCCCGGACTGATAATAGCCACTCCGGCCCCAAAGTCTGGAAGACAGGGTCTGGTAAAGCAGCCAGCCATTGGCAAGTACGTTGAGTGCAGGATCCGGCGTCTCCACATACACCGCGCCCAAAGCATGGTTCCAGTGTGCCCACACCGCTTCCAGCGCCTGTCGCGCACCCGCCCGCCCCCCGAATCGCTGGATGAACTGTTGCGCTTGTTCGCTGGTGCCGGCCGCACCAAATACGAACACGATCTCGCGCTCCTGCCCTTCGGCCAGCTCAATCCGGGCCTGTATCGCAGCACACGGATCAAGGCCGGCACCGGTTTTGCCCAAAAGACGCTTGCGGCGCATGGCCGCCGGGCTGGTCAGCGAGCCGTTGCGGCCGATGAACTCGGTACGGCTTCCTGTTGCCGAGCGTTCCCGTTCGCTGACATGGGCGAAAACGATCCGGTTGGCGCATTCACGGCCATAGGCATTGCGGGCAAACAACGCTCCGCTGAACGTATCCACTTCGGTGACAATGTGCATCAAATTGGCGTGGCGCCATTCACCCAGCACCAGTTCCCAATATCCGGTCAGTGACAGGCTGCGCGCTCGCTTCGATCGGTTGCGCAGCTTGATCACCACGAACTTCACTGGAGCGTCCATGGCGACGTAGGTGAACAGTTCAGAGGCAATGCCAGATTCAAAATGCTCGAACACGCTATAGCCGAAGCCATGCCGGCACACGTAGCCGGAACGGCCTCGGGCGGGAAAAGGCATGGGCGACCAGAACGCTCCCGTTTCCTCGTCGCGGATATAGAATGCCTCGCCGCTACTGTCGGAGAGCGGATCATTGTGCCAAGTGGTGAGACGAAACTCGTGGGCGTTTTCTACCCACGTATACGCGCTACCGCTCTCGCTGACGACTGTGCCGATATGCGGGCTGGCGATGACGTTGACCCACGGAGCCGGCGTGCTCCGGGTGGGCTCGAGGGTAATAACGTATTCGCGGCCGTCAGGAGTGAAACCACCCAGACCATTGTTGAAGATACGCTCACGCGCCTCCATCGGAAAAATGGGTTCGGCACCCGCTTGCAGCAGGGGATCGAGACGGTCTGACAAGCGTTCCGCCAATAAACGGGGTTCCTGCAGCTCGACCAGGGTCTCGGCGGTATCGCTGAACACAATACGGGCGACCGTCTGGAGCAGAACCCACTCATCCTCGGAAAGTTCTTCGGTGCGCCGCACGAAGACTCCAGCGGGTTTGTCGATGATGTGCGCTTCTGGCCCTGCGTTGATCAGTCCCATGATCTGGTCTTGCAGCACTGCTCTATAACCAGAAAAATCCTCGTTCACTATCACCAGGTCGGCAGCCAGGCCCTTCATGCGCCAATAGGCATGAGCCTGAAGTGCCTGCTTGACCAGATCAATGCGGTTGATGTCACCAATGCGCAGCAGAACAATCGGCAGATCACCGGAGATGGCGAAGCGCCACAACCCGGACTGGCCCAGCTGGTTTCTGGCAATGACACTGGGTGCGGCACGACGCAAGGAATGGGCGTAAATGACGGAACTGGCCAGACGCCCATAGCCCTGTGCATCGGCTTCGCTTGCGTTGAGATGGCGCAACACCTCCTGGCTTTGGAACCATGCCATTTCAAAAGCCCGCTCAACGAAGTGCCGGTCTGCATATTCCTCAAGCAAAGCCAATGCAGCCTCGCGCGTGTCCGCGACTCCAGAAATGATCTGCACCGTCGCCGACTCGTCGGGTGACAAGATCAGAATGCGGCGAATCGCCACGATTGGATCGAGCACAGAACCGTCCGTGTTCGACAATGCTGACGGTGTGTCAGGGATGTCCAGCATCATGGGATTGGTCGCTGTTCGCCCGCGCCCGATGAAACGGTCACGGGCAGTCTCGTAGGATTGCACACCGGCAGAGGCGCCATGCGCAGCCATGAGATGAAACATCCAGGGCACCTGCTCGCCAGGTGTACGACTACGGCGCGTGCAGAGAATTGCCTGCCGGTCGGGAAGAATTTCGGTCTGCACGAACAGGTTGCTGAATGTGCGATGCGCCAGGTCAGAATTCAACGGTGCCAACACAACCTCGGCATAACTTGTCACCTCGATATGGCGCTGGCGGGAAGAATGATTGGTGAGCGTGACACGGCGAATCTCAACATCGTCTTCTGGCGAAACACAAATCTCGGTGTGCGCTTCGATTGCCTGATCGCGCCGCCGGTATTCAGCCCGGCCCTGCACGAAGATCGCCTCATAGTGATCGGCACGGCGCAGGGTCGGTTGATGCGCGACTGACCAGTATTGGCCCGAGTCATGATCACGCAGGTATATGAAGGTGCCCCATGGGTCTGAAGTGACATCCTCTCTCCAGCGGGTGACAGCGAGGTCGCGCCAACGGCTGTAACCGCTTCCTGCATTGTTTGCCATGACATGATAACTGCCGTTGGACAACAGGTGAACTTCGGGTACTGGCGTGTTCGGATCGGTGAACACACGCATAATAGCGTCCATTTCCGGGCTCGGAGGTCGTGCGGCAGCATTCACTTCAGCCGCATGCGGATGCAGGGTCGCGCCCTTCTCTGGCACCCGCTCCTGCAACAGCAATTCAGTCGCCCGAATGAGTGGAGAAGACATGAACCGGCGCTGCATCGGCTGGTTGAACAACACATGCTCGATGGCCAGCAGACTCATGCCCTGGTGATGTGCCATGAAGGACCTCACGATGGAGCGATTCTTTCCTCTCGGAACCCGCGATGGCGTGTAATCGATTGCCTCGAAGAACCCGTAGTTGCCAAGAAAACCCTGATCGACAAGCAACTCCAGGTTGCGACATGCTTGCAGCGGCATCACCGTCAGCGCCAGTGCACTGGCGTAGGGAGCAATGACAAGATCGTCTCCAAGCCCGCGCTTGAAGCCTAGACCGGGCACGCCGAACGCCCGGTATTGATAGACCTGATTCAGGTCGGTGGCGTTGTAGCAGGATTCGGAAATTCCCCAGGGCACCGCACGTTGCCGGCCATACTCGATCTGGCGCAACACGGCCGCCTTGCAGGTCTGTTCAAGCAAGGTGTTGGCGTAGCTTGGCATGATCAGCTGTGGCATGAGGTATTCGAACATCGAACCGCTCCACGAAATCAGACTCACGTGGCCGCCATGACGGGTCAACTGGCGGCCGAGCGAGAACCAATGTTTCTGGGGCACTTGTCCCTTGGCGATGAGCAAAAAACTGGTCAGGCGCGCTTCGGATGCCAGCAAGTCGTAGCACGTGGGATCGCGGCGTCGTTTGCTCACGTCGTAACCGATGGCCAGAAGGCCGCACGACGCATCGTAGAGAAAATCAAAATCCATAACAGCCAGTTCGCGGCAGCGCTCCATCAACTTATCGATGGTGGCCAGACGTTTCAATGCGCCATCATCAATGGCATGCGTTCCAGCCAATTCCGTCCAAGTTGGGATGGTGTCGAAGTCCCGCGGCTCTGGTGCCAGGAATCCGATCTCATCGCGAAGTGCATGAGATTGCCGGTCGAATGCCAGCGCCCAATAATACAGTTCGCCATCGATATCGATATCTTTTGGCAGCCATGCAACCAGCCCATGGTCAATACGGAGAATCTCATCCAGCGTGCTTTCGGTGGCAGCCAGCGTCCGAGGCAGCCCGTTCTGTATGAGCAAGCTGAGAGTATCCCGAAGAAGCCCGATTTTTCTCGCCAGATCCGGTGTGTATGCAACGGGCACGTGTTCGGCCAGCACCTGCAAGGTGTCCAGCAACCCTTGAAATGCATTGGGCGACACCACTGGCTGATCTTTCAGCTCGCCCAGGCCCGCTTGCAAAGTGAGCAGGCTGCCAATCAGATTACCGCTGTCCACAGAAGAGACATATTGCGGGTTCAATGGCTGAAGCGTGCGCGTGTCGTACCAGTTATAAAAATGGCCATGGTAGCGTTCCAGCTTTTCCATGGTGGTCAATGCGTTTTCGGTGCGTTGCAGGAATTCTCCAGCGCAAATGTAGCCGAAATCGTATGCCGCCAGATCCGCCAGAAGCGACATACCCATGTTAGTGGGTGAAGTGCGTGAGGCGATGGCCGGCGCGGGATATTGCTGGAAGTTGTCGGGCGGCAGCCAGTTGTCCTGCGGGCCGACAAAGTCCGCGAAATAGCGCCAAGTGCGTCGGGCGACCGTGCGCAGGAAAGCCTGTTGATCGGCGGTCAGATCAGGTTTTGGAGTCACCAGAGGCTGGCTGATCCACCAACCGAGGATGGGCGAAACCAACCATAGCAGCAGAATGGGTGCCGCAAAAAAAATCACTGCCATCCGGCCACCCCCTGCTGACAAAATCCCAATCAAAGTCAGGCCAAGAGTCACCACAAGCGCCACAACAGGGGCAATCCACATCTCCCTGAAAAAATCGGCCAATGTGCTGCGCCGGTTGCGAACAGAATAGGCTGGCAGTTGCCAGAGCAGCAGTCCGCGTTGTGTAAACAGCATCCAAACTCCCGAGAGCAGGATCGCATCCAGGCAGATCAGGGCGTCATAAGGCAACAAGGTCAGGGTCAGCAAAGCAATCGTGACTGAACGTCCCAAGGTTTGTCCTGTCAGGATCAGGTGTGCCTGCCAATTTCGTTCTTCGGGTTTACGGACGAGTTCGATCCCAGTAGACAAAAAGGTAGGCAGGAACACCACCGCCACGACCATCAAGGTCCAGAACCATGACGATCCAGGGCCAAAAAACCACCCACCTACGAGCAAAGCAAGCAAGGACGGTGACACGAGGCTGCGCCGAAGGTTGTCCAGAATTTTCCACCTCGACAGACTCGTGAGTGGGTTGGGCTGCCGTATCGATTTCGCTCCATTCAACCCCGGTGGCCCTGGCACGTGTGGCAGCAACCAGCCGGCCAGTTGCCAGTCGCCCCGTATCCACCGATGTCGCCGGCTGGCCTCGCTGGCATAGCTGGCCGGGTGTTCCTCGATGAGCTCGACATCAGTCACCAGAGCCGAACGCGCATACCCGCTTTCCAGAAGATCGTGACTGAGAATGAGATTTTCAGGAAAACGTCCATCGACGGCCTGACGAAAGGCATCCACGTCGTAGATGCCTTTGCCGATGAACGACCCTTCACCAAAAATGTCCTGATATACATCTGACACCTCACGCGTGTAAGGATCAATGCCGGACTCGCCCGCAAACAATCTCGTGAACCGCGAATGACCGGCACTGGTCAGGCTGATCGACGTGCGTGGTTGCAAGATCGCATAGCCCTCGACGATGCGCCCCTTACCTGCATCGTAGACAGGCCGATTAAGCGGATGAGCGAGATTTCCTATCAGGGCGAGAGCCACATCGCGAGGCAGTTGCGTGTCAGTATCCAGAGTGATGACGTACTTGATCGATTCGAGGATGGACATATCACCCACCACCTCAGAGAACGCCGTCTGTGCACCGCCTCTGAGCCTGGCATTGAACTGCTCCAGTTTTCCACGTTTACGCTCATAACCCATCCACACCTGTTCAACCGCATTCCACAGCCGGGGCCGGTGAAACAGATAAAAGACACATGGACGGTCATCGTGGTAGGTCGCATTGAGCGCCTCGACTGCTGACCGCATGTGAGCGAGCAAGGCGTCATCATCAGGCAGTGTTTTCTCGGGTGCATCGCGGAAATCCGTCAGCAGGGCAAAGAACAGGTTGGGATCACGATTGCCGAGATAACGGATCTGCAGGGCCTCGAGCAACTGATCAATCTCCTGCGAGCTACCCAGCAGGGTGGGAACAATCACCATGGTGCGATGGTTTTCTGGAATCCCCTTGGAAAAATCCATGCGCGGCAATGCGCGAGGTGGCAGGATCAGCGTCACTACCAGATTCATCAACGGAACCGCCAGTGCTGAAACGCCAATCGCGCCAGTGATCGCAAAAAACCAGTAGCGCCAGTCATCCAGCGCAAATTCATCAAATGCAGACAACGCAATCCCTGTCGCCATTACCGTGAGCAACAGGATAGGACCGATATACAGTGCCAGACGAAAATGCCGGGCTGCCCGGCTGGCCCTCACTTTCCATGACAAACGACAGCCGACCGCACGCTCCACACCAGCCCGTCCGTGATCAATCAGATAGTAGCCAACATGGGCGCTACGGTCTTTGGTCCCCAACTGTCTTGCAGCCATCTGCGCAAGAACAATGGCCTCGCGTGCCACTTCTAACTCACTGTAAGAACTTCCCCGTGCCACGTCCTCAATCACATGCCGATAGCGGTCACGGGTGGCGAAATCCTGGCTGGCATACATCCCCGACGGATCTTCACGCAAGGCCTGTTCGACGACACTGAGTGACTCGACAAAGTTCTTCCAGTCCATTGTTCCAATAAAGCGCAGACTGCCGATACTGTTGGCAATGGATATTTG
>VFSW01016240.1_pt1 | contig 10172 bp, 10 predicted proteins | sample 5358111 | NCBI WGS metagenome assembly VFSW01 (sample SAMN11554181, study PRJNA540505) | mine drainage metagenome | isolation source: sediment from site ElyBrook_90M | place: USA: Ely Copper Mine, Vershire, VT | collected 2017
TAGCTCGGAGTGTAGCTCGAGTCGTACGAGGGAGTGTACGAAGAGTCGTAGGACGGTGTATAGCTTGAGCTATACGACGGCGTGTACGAGCTGTCATAGCTCGGGGTATATGAGCTGTCGTAGCTCGGAGTGTAGCTCGAGTCGTACGAGGGAGTGTACGAAGAGTCGTAGGACGAGACGTCGCAGCACCCGCTGTTATCCACCTGTGCGAACGCGACAAGCGGCATCGTCGTGCCAACACTGATCATGAAGATCATGCCAGCGGCAGCGATATTCTTTGGCGCACTAATAATGTTTTTCATAGGTATATCCTTGATAAAGCACGCTCCTAATAACGACTTTCTTAGCTATTATATCAGGTAATAAAGACTTGTCAATGGTAAAAATGAGGCGCCGATATCTCATCGATATCGGCGCCGATATCTCATCGCCCGAGCTGGTCAGCAGGGATTGCGACGTTGTTGATATCGCCGCACCCTGGCATACCTCGCAAGCATGCGTATGCTGCCGGCCGCGTGCCACGAGTCGACAGGATTTGCGGGATCTGTCCATCCTTAAGGGTTACGCTGTGCTCTGAGCACAGGAAAACCTTGTCGGGCGGGCCGTCGGCACGAAGCCAACGACTGCGAGGATAACAGAATCTTCCCTCGCGAGTTGCAACGAACTTCGCGTCTTTGATGACGGTCGATGTGCCGCGCGTCACTCGGAGCGAGACATTTGCTCCTGCCGACGGAAGCGTGAAATTCACGCATACCAATGGCTTGTTGGTAGGATGGAGTTTGCGAGCATGTGCATGCTTGTAGAGATGACACAACTCGTTAAACTTTCCTCGCGACCCGTTGGCAAATGCCGGCGCCCCTCCGAAGAGGAGCGAAAACGCGATGAGTGAGTAAAAGAACTTTTTCATGGCTCCCCTCCTCGGGCTGCATCGAAGCGATATGCTCCGATCTCATTAAAGCCTGACTATAAACCTCTTAAGATTTATACTCAGGGAATAATGAAAAGAGTGTGGCGAGGCAAGTGACGATCATGTCACCCACCTCGCCGAAAGATCAGATCGCACCATGTTCGGTAACGATGGCCGGGATGTGGCAATGCGCAACAGAATCGATGCCGCCGGAATGCTCCGGCCGGACCTCGATACCGTGGATCGCAGATCGCTTCGCGGCCTGCTCATAGCACCGATCGACGAAATTCTTTAAGACATGGTGATTTTCTTCAGACACGCCGCCTCGCCTGATCGGAACAGATTGCCTCTCATCAGCGTCCATCACATGATGATGGCGATACTCATGATTGCGCATCGCGCGATCTTGATGATGCCGGTGATGGGAATACGCTCCATCGGCTGCGGAGCGCCCTGCGTGCGGCACATTCGAACCGACAGGCTGGCACCGGCCATCGATGCCGAGATAGTCGCCTGGATGGCGTTCACAGTGCGCGCCCGCGCTCGCCGGGATTGCTCCCAAAGCAGCCAGGAAGACGGCCGCGATGGCCGTCAGGATATACTTTCTCATCGTACTCTCCTCACAGCGTCGGGGACCACTCCCCGTTTTGCTGTTTGAAATTATATCACCGTGCATTTCTTTGTCAATAGCTTCGCTCACGTCACATTTCACGTGAATTTCGTGCAAAAGAAAAGAGGGGGCGACTCGCGTCAGCTCCCTCTCGGATAAAGATCACCATCATTTATTTCAGAAGGAATCCGCCTGCCTCTATTTCAGAAGCGCTAGGAACATGGCATCGAGACGCAGCGTTCGTCGCAGGGAGTTCGATGCTTTTATCAGCGAAACCAGCTTGGATCTGAAACCATCCTCTGTATCGAACGGCCACGAAGATAGGAGCCGTATCAGTTCCGTACCTCTCCCGCCGTTTGTTGGCTTGATCGAAGCAGCCGAGTACCCACTTTTGCCACATCGCATCAGCGGCTGCAGGCAAATGCGGAAGCGGAAGCGGAAGCAGTTTCGGAACGACGGTCGCGATGCCGGACTCATGTTTCTGCGGCAGGTCCTGGCCGGCAAATGCCGACGCGGTGCCCAGCATGAGAGCGACGACTGTCAAGGTGATGATTCTTTTCATCGGAGACTCCAGGTTTTGTTGCTCTAGATTATCTAGGTAATATTATATATCTATTTACTGTATTGTCAAGCGTCCACAAAAAGTAAAAGGCGGAGAGGGTGATTCCCTACTCCGCCTTCTGATGAAAGATCCGAAAGGGTCAGATTGCGCCATGCTCAGAGACCATCGCGTCGATGTGGCAGCCTGCCGCCCCGTTCACGTCGCCGTGAAAGCTGGACTCGACAGGAACGCCATGAATCGCGGCGCGTTTCTGCGCTTGTTCCTGACATCTCTGCCGCATCTTGCCGAAACGCGCGATGTCTTCTTGCGACTGCCCGCGTTGGACCGGCGGTCGGACGACGGGCGCCATCGGCTGCGACGGAACCGTCACCCCACCTTGCGGCGGAGCGACCTGGCCGTCGGGCGAGGACACGCTGCTGAGCTTGGTGTTCAGCTGCTGTTGAAGCTGCTGAACCTTCGTCTGCTGCGCCTCGGTCGAGACGCTGTTGTGCCGGCTGATGGCATAGCCGATGAAGCCGATGGCGAGGAATCCGCCAAGAACGACCGCGATGAATTTCCGCGGGGTCCAGTCGATATTGAACATCATTTTGCTCCTGTTGATCTGAAATGATCTAGACATTCGCCCTTCCGCACATAAGCGGCGGCCGTGTCTACGTGTAAAGGTATAGCATGTTACGTGCTATTGTCAAGGCAAGGAATTCCCCTTGCGTACATGAAAAACGCGAACGGGGACGGGCCTCGTTCGCGCATGTTTCTGTCCGCTCTGCCTTCAGCCGGAAGTCGTGTCCTCTTCGCTCTCCTGCGGCGGCGCCGTGCTCTTGAGGAGAGCAGTCGCATCGAGAAGCTGGGTGCCGCTCGAGTCGACAGATACCGCTGAACGGCGGGCACGGTCGACCTGTTGCAACTTATAGAACTCGAGGAACTCCTTCACTCCGCCCGGATGCTTCTGCGCTGCTTCGAGCAGATCTTGGGTCAGGTTGATCCCCGTCCCGACGTCAGTCGTTTCGGCCGTCCGCTGGAGCAGCTCGATCGCCTGCTTCTCGGCGTTCTCCTTCAGCTTCCCCTCGGGTTCGACTTCGACGACATTCACGCGGCGTACGGAGATGCCGAGATCCTTGACGTCGGCGACGCCGTTGACGAGCGCTTTCTGCAAGAAGGCTTTTACGACCGCGTCATCGGCACCCTCTTCGGGCGTCAGGTCTGTCAGGATCCGGATCAGATCAGCCGAAAGGCCCGCCTTCGCGAAGGTGATCTCTTCCCACGTCATCATCGAAGCTTGCTGTCTGATCGCTTCGCCAAGCATCCCTTCGACGATCGAGTCGATCTTCTCTCGCCCTCCATTGTTGAGAAAGAGACGGAACCGTCTCGCAGCGCTCACGTCGGGAACGTAGACGAACGACACTTCGACCGTGACGGAACCGCCGCTGATCCGCTGTCCGTCAGTCCCCTTCATCTGACATCTGACTTCGTCATACATGAGGGTCTTCTCTTCCGGGAGAAAGTCCTTGATGATGAGGTCTTCGATTCCCGGGCATACGAGCACGATTCCCTCACGGATGAGCTCGTCGTATCGTGCACCGAGAAAGGTCGGCATCGCCACGCTCGGCGGTTGTGCGGGAACCGTTCTGATAGATGCGAACGCCAAGATGATCGAAAGTACGATGAGTGCGGCCCCGATGAAGGAACCGAGCACCATAAGGCCGATACCTCCTAAGAAGAGAAAAAGCACTACGATTTCGGTATACGTGCGGGGCATGACCGCCTCCCTGTTTGAGACCACGCGAGTTTCCGTTGCGACTATACGATATTTTTAAAAAATGAAAAGCCCCGGGTCGTAACCCGAGGCTCAATATCGATTCAGAGCTGCCGTTCAGCGGTGGCCGCCGCCGCCTTTTTTCCCGACGCTCTTGAGCAGCTTCACCGCCGTCAGCGCAATCAACACGGCCAAGAAGACCACGAAGATACCCGGGGCGAGGCCGAGGACGGTGTCGACGATGCCGTTGATGATGATCAATGCGATCACCGCGACTTCGAGGAAACCTGCTCGAAACATCCCCTCGATCGCATTTGTTATAGATCCGTCAGTGACGTTCTGATCGAAGAACCCTACGATGATCACGGCGATGACCGCGTAGAGAATCCCCTCAGTCATCCCGATCGAACCGCCCCTATGGTCGCTCATGGCAACCTCCTTTGGATAGGTGAATCTTGATTGCTTGTGAAATTATATCATCATAGTCACGTGCATCATATAGAAAAAACCGCCGATGCGAGATCGGCGGTTTGTTTTGATGCTGGTGATTCTTATCACCAACGCCAGCGATTACTGAATCCTGTCCAGCCAGCAGGAGCGCAATTGCCGCACAGATTGACCCCGTAGCCGAGCGGGGCGGCGCTGAACATCGTTCCGCCGATGGCTGGCTGATTGATGACGACCGGCTGGTTGATGACGACATCCGGATAGGTCATGCAGTTTCGAGAAAAATGCATCGGTCGGCCAAGCGAGTCCCATGCATCCGGATGATACGGGGTGCAGACCATCCCAGCCGAAGCCGGAACCATGAGTGCGAGGCCGATCATCGCAGCAAGCGCGAGAACAATCTTTTTCATCTTACTCCCCTTTCAGAATCGACGACAGATTTTTACTGTTGGTAGTTTATCATGTACGCATGCATCTGTCAATAGCGACAAAAACCCTTATTCCACGCCCACAAATGTGGCAGTAAGCACGAATCGCGCACTCTTGCCGGTGAGCGTGTCGCAGGTGACTATCGTGAGCTTGGTGCCGTCGGTGGGCGCGAGACTGATCGAGGTGCCGTCGTCGACGCTCACGCGCGCAACGCCGTCGACGGTGTAAAGATAGCTCTTGCCGTTATCGCCGACGACCGTGATCGAATCCCCCGCCTTGAGGTTCGGGATTCCATTGAACGCCTGGAACATCTTGTTGTGAACGATGGGCAGGTGCGAGCTGTGCCCGAAGATGACGACGTTGCCCGCCTCGCCGAGCTGCGCCGAAGCAGAGTAGCGGGCAGGACCGTACTTGAGCAGCGCATCGAGCGTGTCGACGTCGGTTGTTGCGGGGTTCTGCACCGGAAGATCGAGGTTGATCGACGGGATCTCGAGGCGCACCGGCACGGTAGTGGCGGTGTTCGCTCCCGGGGTCGCGGATGCACCTGACGCAGCGCTTGTGTCGTTCGATACGCCCAGCTGCGGAAGCGACGAGAGCGCGAGAGAATCGCTCGCCGAAGCCGAGGCGACGTTGTTTGCAGCAGGGTCGGTACCGTCGATGTAGTACGGGACGAAGCCGACCGAATCAGCCGTCGAGAGCATGCAGAAGAAGACGACGATCGCCGTCGAGAGGAAAACGCCGAACGGCGGCTTATTTCGCGTATTGCTTGTTGGATTCGGAGTATTCATAGATGCCAGAATACTACACTAATTGTATGTAAATGTCAATCCCTTGACATCAGCTGGGCTGACTGTAATAATGCCAGTCATGACAAACGCGCAGCACGCAGATGCGGAGCACGAGGATGGTCACTCCTCGAGCCTGCTCTCCGACATCCTCGCCATTATCGGCCTCGTTATTCTGGGCGTTATCATCATCTGGGGCCTCGTGCACCTCGTGAGTTTGAGCAGCAACTGGTTCAGCTCGCTCTTCCCATCGAGCGGCGCCTCGATCCAGATCACGGCTCCGGCCGAAGTCGTTTCGGGCGATGCGACGACGATCTCGTGGAATTACTCGCCGAGCGAGAAGGGCTCGTACGCGTTCCTCTACCAATGCGAGAGCGGATTCCGCTTCGACTTCACGCCGACGAGCGGCGTGAATGTTCCGATCATCTGCGGAAGCGGATTCAGCGTGCCGAGCACCGGGGATTCGATCGTCGTGACACCGGCGCTCTCCACGACTATGACGAAGCCGCTCTCCGTGCCGTTCTCGATCGTCTTCATCCCCGTGGCGACCACGAGCAAGCAGGTCGTCGGCACCGCAAAGATCACCATCGATCCGGCGACGTCGACCGCACCGACAAAGACGACCAGCGCACCGGCACCGTATACGAAGCCGGCGAACACCTCCCGCTACACGAGCGGCGGCACGCCTGATCTCTCAGTGCACATCATCACCAGCGGCGTGATTGATCCAGCGACAGGCGCGCTCATCGCCCGACAACCGACCTCACCGTCCGATGTCTCGGCTGTCGAATTCGACATCGCGAACACGGGCTCCGCACCGACGGGCACCTGGTACTTCGAAGCCTACCTCCCGACGCCGAGTGGGTACACTTATATCTCACCCGCGCAGGTTTCGCTCGCGCCGGGTAGTCACATCGTCAATATCCTCCGGTTCAACCAAGTGGCCCCTGGCGGCGGCGTGTTCAGCGTCACCGTCGACCCGAATGGCCTCGTACGTGATGCCAACCGCGGCAACAACTACGCTTCAGTCGCCGTATCGAGCCCGGTCTACTACCCTGCTCAAGTGCAGCAGCCGTACTACGCGCAGCCGCCGGTGTATCAGTACTAACAAAGCAAAAGAGTTGATGCCGAAAAATGCCGCGTCAAACGCGGCATTTTTCGGCACTTTTGATTGAAGCCCGCAAGGCTGTAATGTTCCGAAGCCGATGATTGTCTGAGGGGAAGCGAGTTACGCAGGCTCGGAACATTACACCCTTGCGGGTTTACCTTTACTAGATATCGAGCGTCGCTTCGTGCGCGTGCGATTGGATGAACGATTTGCGTGCTGAGACATCGGTGCCCATGAGCATGTCGAAGATCTTGTCGGCATCTTGCGCGTCTTCCACGTGCACCTGCTTGAGGATGCGGCGTGCAGGATCCATCGTGGTTTCCCACAACTCTTCAGCATTCATTTCGCCGAGACCCTTGTATCGTTGAACGGAGATCTTCGGTGCCTTCTTGCTTTGGCTCGCCGAAGTCGATTCGTCGACGGAGGCGGCTTCCTCGCCACCCTCTTCAGGCTCAGGAGCTTCTTCTGCAGCTATCGGCGTGTCCTCGCCCGCATACTTGATGCGTTCTTCATCGGTGTACGCGTAATACACCTCCTTGCCTTTCTTGATCTTAAACAAGGGCGGCTGTGCGATGTAAAGGTACCCGCCGTCGATCACCGGACGGAAATGACGATAAAAAAGCGTGAGCAGAAGCGTGCGGATGTGCGCGCCGTCGACGTCGGCATCGGTCGCGATGACGATCTTATGGTAGCGGAGCTTCTTGAGGTCGAAGATGTCGCCGATGGCGGTACCGAGCGCCACGACGCGATTCTTGATCTGTTCAGAGGCGAGCATCTTGTCGAGGCGCGCCCGTTCGATGTTGAGAATCTTACCGCGCCGCCGCAAGATCGCCTGCGTGCGGCGATCACGGCCCATCTTGGCCGTGCCGCCTGACGAATCCCCCTCGACGATGAAGATCTCCGATTCTTCGGCCGATTTGCTCTGGCAGTCGGCAAGCTTGCCTGGCAGCGTCATGCCGTCCAGGGCACCCTTGCGCAGAATAGAATCTTTCGCAGCTTTCGCGGCTTTGCGTGCCTTCATGGCGAGCGCTGCTTTGCCGACGATATCCTTCGCTTCGTCGGGGTGCTCTTCGAGGAACATCGCGAACGCTTCACCGAACACGCTCTGCGTCGCCGAGAGCGCTTCGACGCTGCCGAGCTTGCCTTTGGTCTGCCCTTCGAACTGAATCTCGCGCATCTTGACAGAGACGACCGCAGTCAAGCCTTCGAGCACGTCGTCACCGGTGAAGCTGTCGCTCTCCTTGCCGCCGTTCTTATTGAAGTTGTTGAGCGTACGCGTGAGCGCCGTCTTGAAGCCCGTCACGTGCGTGCCGCCTTCGGAGTTGTAGATATTGTTGGCAAAGGCGCTGATGCGCGCGGTGATGTCATCGACGTATTGCAGCGCGACTTCGACCTGCACGCCGTCTTGCTCCTTCTCCACGTAAAAGATCGTCTTATGCACGGGAGTCTGGTGACGATTCTGGAATCCGACGAGGCTGCGCAACCCGCCCTCGAAATAAAAGGTGACGGACGGCGCGTCGAGGCCGAGCTCGCGCACGTAGTACACGCCGTCGGTATCGACTTTCGACGCGCTGTTGCGCAGATCGATGATCGCGATACGCAAATCCTTCACGAGATACGCCTGCTGTCGCATATGCGCGACAATGCGTTCGAAGCTGTAATCAATCTCTTGGAAGATTGACGGGTCGGCAGTAAACGATATGATCGTGCCGTGTTTATCGGATGAGCCGATCTTTTTGACCTTCGCGACGGGCTTACCTCCATTCTTGTATTCCTGCACGTATGCACCGCCGTCGCGATGCACTTCGGCGCGCATATTGGTGGACAGGGCGTTCACTACCGATGCGCCGACGCCGTGAAGACCGCCCGAGACCTTGTAGCCTTCGCCGCCGAATTTGCCTCCCGCGTGCAGCACGGTGAGGATCGTCTCGAGTGCGGAAACTTTCGTCTTCGGGTGGATGTCGACGGGGATGCCGCGGCCGTTGTCGGCGACGCGCACGACATTGCCCGGCAGGAGCGCGATCTCGATATCATTGCAGAAGCCGCCCATCGCCTCATCGCGTGAGTTGTCGAATATCTCCCACACGAGGTGGTGAAGCCCGTCAGGCCCGGTGGTGCCGATGTACATGCCCGGCCTTCGGCGGACCGCTTCCAACCCCTCGAGAACTGTAATGTCTGATGCGTCGTAATGGGACTTTTTTTCTATCTTTTCAGCCATAAAATCAATATTGCGTGTTTAGATATCCTACCATGAATCCCCTGTGTTTGGAAGCGACAGATCCGCCGAAATCGCTACTTGTTCACCTTAATGTAGGGAGTCCCGTAACCGATCGGATACGATACGGGCGTGTAACCGATGAACCCTTGCGTCTCTACTGCCCCCATAGGCGGCGAATTCGATGTGCCTTGTACCGTGTAGACGGCGCGGCCGCCTGTCGCCGTTACCGCCGCCGACACAGAATCTCCGAGAGAATTTCCCGCATTGAGGGAGTCGGTAACGCTTTTCGCCATCGTGCCGCTTGAGTAGACGCCGACGGGAGCGATCGTCACGTTCGCCAGCCCCTTCATGTTGATGTCTTGCGCCGTCGCGGGCATCAGATCTGCCATACGATTACCGTACTTCGGCTGATCGAATGCGCCCGTATCGTTGACACGCGCGTATACGCAATCGCCTCCAGGGTCGGTATTGCATACCTCAGCGACCGTGTTCATCGGAAGACGCTGCGACGCGAATGTCGTGTCGTTGGGGTTCGGGATCTCGCCGTTTGCAGTCTTTCCGGTTCCGCTCGAATTGATACCCCCGAGCGCCGGGTTGTACCACGACGCCTGTCCGCTCTGGCTTCGCAAGCACGATTCAGGATCTGCGAAACATGCGGCTTGCGAGATCGTCCCTGACTTCGCCTCAGCAGGCGTGACGCCGAAGAGCTGGTTGAGTGCATTGCCGGTCGCATTGAAGGCGTTCTGTCCGGCAGATATCGCCTGATCGAGCAAGCTCGAGGGTGCGCTGCCTGCGCCCGTCGATTGGCCGTTTTGGAATGTCGAAGCGTCATACATCGGCTGCGATGATTGCGATGGATTGAATGTCGATGAGTCGTATAGCGGCGTCCCTCCCAGCTCCTGGGTCGTCTGCACCAGCGTCGGCTGGAGCCCCTGCGGCACCGAAGCCGGTGTGAGGTCGACCTGCTGGTTCGTCGATGGCGTCTGTGAGAATGACGAACCCAAGAGGGCGTTCGTTTCGACCGGCTGCATCTGCAGATCCTGATTACCGGCAACAGGCGTCGGGTTGTACATGAGCTGGTCGAATGACGATTGGGTGTCGTTCTGCACACCGGAGCAGGGCGTCGGGCCGTCGAGTGAACTAGTCACCGCACCGCTCCCGGCCGCACTTCCTGTCGCCGGGATTGCGGTGGTGTTTGCGAGCGTCGTGCCCGATCCACCGCCCGATTGAGAAGGCGGTGTCGGGCTTGACTGCGAATCACTGCTTCCGTCGAGCGATTGCGTCTTTCCCGATAGGTCGGTGTATGACGTCCACTTGCAGTCATGGTATGCGACACAGAGACCGTTCGTGGTC
>VFSW01016241.1_pt1 | contig 10170 bp, 11 predicted proteins | sample 5358111 | NCBI WGS metagenome assembly VFSW01 (sample SAMN11554181, study PRJNA540505) | mine drainage metagenome | isolation source: sediment from site ElyBrook_90M | place: USA: Ely Copper Mine, Vershire, VT | collected 2017
CTCCATTACCGGCTATCCGCCTAACGATTAAACTGTATAGATAGGAGACCGCCAATCCCGCGGTGAAGAAGACCATGAATAAGAAGCGCATCGCACTTTTTTTCCTGGATGAGATCCTGGGAATTATCGTGATGGGCGTGGCTCTATTCTGGTCAGCCGGGCGCGTGGACTGGTGGCCTGCCTGGGCCGCGATTGCTGTGTGGTTGGCTTTCTATACAGCGGAGGACATTATCCTGCTGCGGTCCAACCCCGGCCTGATGGCAGAGCGCCTGGCGCCTCCTGCAGGTGCCAAATTCTGGGATAAAGTCATCATGAGTATGCTTCGCCTGATGCAGCTGGTGCGCTACATCCTTGCAGGACTTGACCTGCGCTATGGCTGGTCGGGCAGCTTTCCTCTGGCCGCCCAAATCACTGCATTGATCGTCTGTTTTTTGAGCTATGGACTGCTTGCCTGGGCAATGGCCTCAAATGCTTTTTTCTCGCAGATCGTCCGCATCCAATCCGATCGTGGTCACGTTGTTATTGCCGGTGGCCCATACCGCTACGTGCGCCATCCTGGTTACGTTGGTATGATCGTTTTTGAACTTGCCATGGCCACCCTGCTTGCTTCCTGGTGGGCCTTGCTCGCCAGCGCCTTGTGCGCAATCCTGCTTATCCTCCGGACCGCTCTCGAAGATAACACGCTGCAGGCCGAGCTGACCGGTTACAGCAGTTATGCTCATAAAGTTCGGTATCGCTTGTTGCCGGGTATCTGGTAATCATAGGTATTTTTCGAATTCCATTACATCGCCAAAAATTATCAGCACTCACAACAAGTGATGAATTATTCACATTCTAACGTCGTTTTCCACTATCGCAATATACCCCGATATGATACATATTATTACTGGGAATATGATTGGAAGCAGTTACCCGCCAGAGAGGATGATCGCTAAATGAATGTTGGAGACTTATTGAAAATCGTAGACGGGAAATTATTAGTTCCCGATGCTGACCTGACCCGCGAAATTAGAGGTGGTTGCGGAGCTGATCTGATGAGCGACGTTCTCGCCTCAATTCAGCAGCCTGACGGCGTCTTGATGACCGGCCTGTGCAACCCCCAGGTTGTGCGTACAGCCGCCATGGCAGACATGGCAGCCATCGTCCTCGTGCGCGGCAAAAATCCGCCCAAAGAGACCATCAGTCTGGCTCAAAAAGAAGGGGTCCCCCTTATCTCCACCCCGTTTGGCATGTTTGAAATCTGCGGTAAACTGCACCGCGCTGGCTTGCCAAGTCTTGAAAAACCTGTGTCAGAAGAAAACTGTTCTTGTGATTAGCAATGGAAACAGACGCCCAGCAGCCCCCTAAGAAAATTGACCGGGTTGTCGAGAACATTACTCCTGCCGAGGAGCTTGCCTATGAGCTTCGCATCGAGGAGGTAATGTCGCATAATGCACACTGCCTGTTTCCGGATCTCAAAATGCAGGAAGTCGTAGAATTCTTCCGCCAGAACCGCATTTCCGGGGCGCCCGTCCTATCCCGCGAAGGCGAACTGGTGGGAGTCATCAGCATGGAAGACCTCATCCGCGCCCTGCGCGTCTACGACCTCGAGGCGCCTGTTTCGCAGTACATGAGTTCTCAACTCATTACTGTCAATGGCAAGGATCCGGTTGTTGAGGCTCTCAAAAAGTTCGTCAGCATGAATGTCGGGCGCCTTCCAGTGGTTGACGGGACGGGCAAACTCATCGGCATCCTCACCAAGGGCGATATCACCCGCGGCCTGTTGAAAGCCCTTCAGCGTGATTACCAGGCCGAAGAGGTTCGCCGCTATCGCGCCCGTCACCTCTTCGAGGATATTGAGTCTGACCGCACCAGCCTGATCCTACGGTATACCATCAAGGCACACGACTTTACCCGCGGCGGCGCTGCCTCCAGCAACATCAAGCGCGCCTTGCTCCGCCTCGGCGCCTATCCTCAAATTGCTCGCCGCGTCGGCATTGCCGTCTATGAAGCCGAGATGAACCTCATTATCCACACCACCAACGGCGGTGTCATCAGGGTCGAGATCGAGCCTCACCAGATCTCAATCGATGCCTATGACGATGGCCCTGGCATCAAAGATATCAACCAGGCCATGAAGCCCGGTTATTCGACCGCCACCGAAGAAATTCGCGAACTGGGTTTTGGCGCCGGCATGGGCCTTGTTAACATTTCGCGCTGCGTCGATGTCATGAAGCTCGAATCGGTGTACGGTAAAGGAACGCGCTTGAGACTGAAAATTTTACTCAAAATGAATGAAATCGTCGGGGAAGGCTACCCCGCAAACCGGGAGAACTGATCTATGAACTTGCAAACCGTTATCGACCGTCTTAGTCTTAAGGTCCTGACTGAATCTGAAGATTTAACCGGCAAGGAAGCCACCTCGGGGTATGTCTCCGATTTATTGAGCTGTGTTATGGCTGGCGCCAAAAAAGACGCGATCTGGGTTACCCTCCAGTGCCACGATAACATTGTGGCTGTTGCCGCCTTGCTGGATGTGTCCGCAGTGATCATCACCGAAGACGCCCAACCCGATCCCGCCACGATCACCCGGGCCAATTCCCGCAATATCATCTTGCTCTCCACTCCCCAGCCTTCCTTTTCTATTGTTGGCCAGTTATGGGAAATGGGATTACGCAGCGAATAGGGGTATCCCTCATTGGAGACCTTTCGGGCTGACCTACACGTCCATACTGTTTTATCTCCCTGCGCAGAAATTGAAATGCTTCCGCCTCTTATTGTTCAGGAGGCTCTGCAGCGCGGCATTCGCTTGATCGCCATCACTGACCACAATGCATCCGCCAATATCGCCGCCGTTCAGCAAGCTGCTCTGGGTGCTGATCTTGTGGTGCTGCCCGGTATGGAACTTCAAACGCGTGAGGAAGTCCACGTTTTATGCCTTTTTGATACCCTGGCTCAAATCGCAGTCTTCCAGGAATTTGTCGATAAAAGTCTACCGGAAACAGAAAACAACGCCGAGCTTTTTGGCATGCAAATTGTGGTTGATTCGAAAGGTGAGGGCATTCGTGAGGAGAAACGATTATTGTTGACCTCTACTAATATCAGCATCGATCAGGCCTTCGAAAAAACAGTTGAGTTAGGTGGCATTCTCATTCCCGCTCACGTCAAGCGGAAAGGTTTTTGCTTGATCGAGGCCCTTGGCTTTGTACCCGAAGAAGTGCACGTCGAGGCTCTCGATATTTCGCACCACCTCACCCCGGAGCAGGCCTATAAAACCTTTCCCCAAATTCGCCCCTACCCTCTCATTCAGAACGGAGATGTTCACCGTCTGGACGATTTTCTCGGAGCCACCGTCTATACTCTTGAAAAACCCGAAATATCCGAAATTCGCCTTGCCCTCACTCACCAGAGAGGTCGCTTTTTTATAATCGATCGTTAATTATTTCACAAACGGACAACTGTCGTTACTTTAAATGACATTTAGTATTTGACCTCTTGTCAGGACAAGTATAAACTTCATTTGATATAGACTCGCAATTCATACTTTATCACTCCGATTAAAAGGTTGAGATGTCCAGCACTTTTGAAATTCCCGAAAACGATCCGCTGGCTGATCCGGCAAAAAAAGCCATAATCGATCAGATCCTGGACGCCAATAAAGAAAAAAGTGGCGCCATGATGGTTGTTCTCAATGAGCTGCAGGGCCAGATCGGTTTCATTTCAGAAACCATGCAGCAGTACGTGGCGATGCGCCTGCGTGTTCCGGTCAGCGCTGTCCACGGTGTGGTGTCTTTCTATTCCTTCTTCACCACCCTGCCCCGCGGCCGCCACACCATCAAATTCTGCCTGGGTACCGCCTGCTACGTCGGCGGCACGCCCCAGCTCATCGAGAAAGTGAAACAGGTCCTCGGCATTGAGCCTGGTCAGACCACAAAGGATGGCGCCATCACCGTCGAGTTATGCCGCTGCGTTGGTGCGTGCAGCCAGGCGCCTGTGGTCGTCATCGATGAAGAAGTGAGTGGTCGGGTACGCCCCAACAAGCTTCCCCAGCTGCTGCGGCCCGTTCAAAACAGCTAAGGAGCTGCACCTTGCGTGAATTAGCCCTCCATCTCCTCGATATCGCCGAAAACAGCGTTGCGGCCCAGGCTCGCAGTGTTACGCTGACGGTGATTGAGGATTTTGCCCGAGATCGCCTGCAAATGTCGGTCGCAGATGATGGCAAAGGGATGGACGCTGAAATGATCCAGCGCGTGGTCGATCCCTTCGTGACCAGCCGCACCACCCGCAAGGTTGGCCTTGGTATCCCGCTTCTCAAAGAGGCCGCTGAAGCCTGTAATGGCTTTTTGACCATCACCTCTACCCCCGGCAAGGGCACCACCCTCGTGGTCGAATTTCAACACAGCCACATTGATCGCATGCCGCTTGGCAACCTGCCGGATACGTTCCTCAGCCTGGTAATTGCCTATCCGCAAATCCACTGGCAGTTCCATTACCAGGTCAATGACCAGAAATTTGACTTTGACGATGAATTGATCAAGGAAACCCTGGATGGCGTACCCTTGACGGAACCGGACGTTCTCGCTTATCTCCGTCAACTGCTGCAGGACGGGGTTTCGGAAATCAAGTTGGAATCTGACTATATAAAACCTTATTAAAACAGGAGAGAAATTATGCCTACCGTAAAAAGTCTTGACGATCTCAAACGCTTGCGCGAAGAAGCCCTTGAAAAACGGAAAATGAAGACGACTGATGGTAAAGCCCAGGTTATTGTGGGCATGGGTACGTGCGGCATTGCCGCCGGTGCTCGCGATACCATGAAAGCCATCCTTGAATATAACGAAGCCGAGAACCTGTCCGGAATCATTGTGACCCAGACCGGCTGCATTGGCCAATGTGAAAAAGAGCCCATCGTTCAGGTGATCGTTGGCGAGCAGCCTAAGGTTACCTACGGTAAAGTCAACTCCGAAACGGCGCGCCGCATCATGAAAGAGCACCTTGGCGCTGGCCAGGTCGTTCAGGACCACGTCATCCCTGTCTAGAATCTGGAACGGGATCGTCCCTGGATGCCGGCCTGCTGAATCCTGGCATTTTGCACCGATCATCATCCCGGCCTCTCTGCTAACGAATCGATTTATTACAGGATCCACCCATGAAGTTTTATCGTTCACATGTTTTAGTTTCGGTTGACCCGGAGTGCGTGAAGCGCGGCGCCCATGAAGTCCTGGATACTCTCCAGGATGAATTGGTCTCGCAGGGGTTGATCGATGAAGTCCAGGTTTTGGAGACTTCGCGTATCGGCGATGTGACCGATGCCCCGGATATGATGGTTTATCCGGAGGGCGTTCATTACATCGGCCTGACTCCAGACGACATCCCCTATATTGTTGAAGAACACTTCCTAAAAGGCCGCATCGCTCAGAAATTTACCGCTCCTACCAAAGTCTTCACCGACGAGGAGCTTTCGGCCCCCACATCCAAGGAAGTGCGCGTCGTTCTTCGCAACTGCGGTCAGATCGACCCCGAAAATATCGAGGATTACCTCGCTACCGATGGCTATATGGCGCTCGGCAAAGTTTTATCTGAAATGACGCCCGATCAGGTCATCGATACCGTTATTAGCTCCGGTCTGCGCGGTCGCGGTGGTGCCGGTTTCTCTGCCGGTAAAAAATGGTCGCTGGCTCGCGCAGTCCAGGATTGGCCCAAATACATCACCTGCAATGCCGATGAAGGTGACCCCGGGGCGTTCATGAACCGTCGTGTCCTCGAAGGCGACCCTCACAGCGTTCTCGAGGGTATGCTCATCACCGCTTATGCCATCGGCGCAACGTACGGATACATTTACTGCCGCGCCGAATACCCCATTGCCGTCCGCACCCTCAACATTGCCATCGAGCAGGCTCGCTCCCTTGGCCTGCTGGGCAAGAATATCCTTGGAACCGATTTCTCCTTCGATATTGAAGTTCGCAAGGGCGCTGGCGCCTTCGTTTGCGGTGAGGAAACCGCCCTGATTGCCTCCATCGAAGGCAAGCGCGGCGAGCCTCGCCCCAGTCCACCCTTCCCGGCAGTTAAAGGCCTGTGGGGCAAACCCACCAATAATAATAACGTTGAAACGTACGCCAACGTGCCCCAAATTATGCTGAAGGGTCCCGAATGGTTCTCCAGTATGGGCACCGCCAAGAGTAAGGGCACGAAAACCTTTGCCCTCGCTGGCGACGTCAAACACACCGGACTGATCGAAGTCCCCCTTGGGATCACCTTGCGCGAGATCGTGTGCGATGTCGGCGGGGGTATCAAGGACGATAAAGGCTTTAAGGCTATCCAGATCGGCGGCCCAATGGGCGGCTTCCTCTGTGCTCAGCATCTTGACTTGCCTGTCGATTATGAGTCCCTGCAATCTGCTGGCGCCATGATGGGTTCGGGTGGTGCAGTGGTCATGGATAACGAGACCTGCATGGTCGACATGGCCCGCTTCTTCATGGAATTTACCCAGGACGAAAGCTGCGGGAAATGCACCCCCTGCCGTGTTGGCACTCGCCGTCTGCTCGAGACTTTGCAGAAAATCTGCGCCGGCCAGGGTGAGCCCAGCGACATCGACACCCTGGAGCTGCTTTCCTCCCAGATCATCGCCACCAGCTTATGCGGTCTGGGGCAGGGTGCCCCCAACCCGGTAGTCAGCACTCTCAAGCTCTTCCGTGACGAATATGAAGCGCACATTTATGAAAAGCGCTGCCCTGCTAAAGTCTGCAAGGCACTCATTCGCTACGATGTTGTTAAAGAATTCTGCACGGGCTGCACAGTCTGTGCCCGTAACTGCCCGGTTGGAGCCATCACCGGTGAACGCCGCCAGGTCCATTACATCGATCCCGATGTCTGCATCCGCTGCGGCATTTGTATGCAGGTCTGCAACTTTAATGCAATTGCTATTAATTAGACGACCAGTCTCAATGCAATCGTTCAAGGAGGAAGAATGACCGTCGCAATCAAAGAGGGGCCCGAAGTATTAGAAGCCGTCCACACTGCCGTCGCAAAGCATGGTTCAGCTATCGAAGAATTAATTCCAATTCTGAATGATGTCAATCGTGACCTCGGATATTTACCTGCTCCCGCCATGGCTGAAATTAGCCGCCTGCTGAAGGTTCCTCGTAGCAGCCTGTTCTCCGTTGCCACCTTTTATGAAATGCTTTCAACCAAACCCCGCGGCCGACATATCGTCCAGTTCTGCGAAAGCGCTCCCTGCCACGTCGTTGGTGGCCGCCATGTGTGGCAGGCTTTGCAAAAAGCCCTTGGCCTTCAGCCTGAAGAGACCAGTTCTGATGGCAAATGGACGCTAATCACGGTCAGTTGCCTGGGTTTGTGCGCCGTAGGCCCGGTGATCATTATCGATGATGATATCTACGGGAATGTGAAGCCCGAACAAGTCGCCGACATTCTCGGTAAATACAACTAGGAGGAGGATCGAATGAAAAATACACGAGCAATGGTCCTGGTATCCAGCGATCCCCTCAGCATGGAACGCGGCGCCAGATATGTTTATGAACGTTTGGAAGAAGAAATTAAAGCTTTTGGCCTTCAAGATGAAGTTTCTTTGACCATGGTCGGTGACATTGGCCGCCATGATGCGGTCCCAATGGTAATCATCTATCCCGAAGCCACAATTTATGGCCCTATTCGCCCTGCAGACGTTCATTTCCTGGTTGAAGAACACCTCTATAAAGGGCGTATCGCCGCCGGGCTGCAGGCTCCGCTTCAAGAACTGACTGGACGCATCGCCTGGATTTCAGCCAGAGCCGGAACCCTCCCCGCCGAGCAGCGCATCGTACTCGAACGCGCTGGCATCATCGATCCCAACAGCATCGAAGATTACATTCTGCATGATGGTTATTCTGCTCTGGGCAAGGTACTCTCCACCATGAAGCCGGCCGATGTGATAACCGAGATTCAAAAATCCGGATTACGCGGCCGCGGCGGAGCCGGCTTCCCCACCGGCACCAAGTGGGGTTTTGTTGCCAAAGCTCCCGGCGCTAAGAAATACGTCGTCTGCAACGCTGACGAAAGCGAACCTGGCACCTTCAAAGACCGCGTTGTCCTCGAAGGCGATCCCCACAGCATTATCGAGGCCATGGCAATTGCTGCCTACGCTGTAGGTGCCAGTGAAGGTTACTTCTACGTGCGCGGCGAATATTCACTCGCCCAGGAGCGCCTGCACACCGCCATCCTCCAGGCTCGCGAATTTGGCTTCCTCGGCCAAAACATATTCGAGACTGGTTTCAGCTTCGATATCAAGATCCACAGCGGCGCCGGCGCCTACATTTGCGGCGAAGAAACCGCCCTGCTTGAATCTATCGAAGGCCGGCGCGGTATTCCTCGCACCCGACCACCTTTCCCCACCACCAGCGGCCTGTGGGGCATGCCCACCCTCATCAATAATGTTGAAACCCTGGCCAACATCCCTGCGATCATTAGCCACGGTGCCACCTGGTACCGCAGCTTTGGCACTCCCTCCAGCCCCGGCACCAAGGTTTATACCATCCTCGGCAACGTCAATGTTACCGGCGTGATTGAAGTTCCCATGGGCATTACCCTGCGCGAGGCCATTGCCATTTACGCCAAGGGCATGAAACCCGGCAGCACCTTCAAACTCGCCCAGACTGGCGGCTCCAGCGGTTCCATCATCCCGTCTACGCTGCAGGACACACCCATGGACTTTGACTCCTTTAATAAGGCCGGTGTTTCTATGGGTTCAGGCGCCTTGCTGGTTTGTGATGAAGATACCTGCGTGGTCGATATGGCTCGCGTTCTCCTGAACTTCTTCCGCCATGAATCCTGCGGTAAGTGCAACCCCTGCCGCATCGGCACCCAACGCGCCTTTGAAATCCTGACCGACATTGCCAACGGTGAAGGCGCCCTCTCTGACCTGGACGTTCTCGCCGACCTCAGTGAAAACCTGGTGCAAATGTCCAACTGCGGCCTGGGCCAGACCGCCGGCACCCCCCTGCACGACGTCCTGAAATATTTCCGGGCTGAAATTGAAGCCCATATCCGCCTCCATGTCTGCCCCGCGGGCGTCTGCCCCATGAAGGCCCCCGCCGGGATCCACGCCTGAGTTCAAATAATTCGAAATTTTTCTGGGAGCGTCCATTATGAAGGTAACAATCAACGATAAGAATATTGAAGTGCCGCAGGGCACAACCGTTTTGAAGGCGGCTCGCGCGGCCGGGTTCGAAATCCCCACCCTGTGCGATCACGAGGCGCTGGTTCCTTACGGCGGCTGCCGGTTATGCCTGGTTGAAGTCCAGGGTGCCCGCACCCTCCAGCCTTCATGCACCCTGCCTGTCAGTGAAGGAATGGTAGTCAAGACCGAATCCGAGAAGATCAGCCAGGCCCGCAAATTCGTCCTGACCCTGCTCTTCAGCGAGCGCAACCATTTCTGCCCTTACTGCCAGGTCAGCGGCGGCGACTGCGAGCTGCAGAACGCCGCCCTGGACGAAGGCATGGGAAATTGGCCTCTCAGCCCCAATTGGCAGCGTTATCCAGTCGATGCCTCTCATGAATATTTCGTGATCGATCATAACCGCTGCATCCTCTGCCGTCGCTGTGTTCGAGCTTGCGGCGAGCTGGTTGGCAACTTCACCCTCGGCTTCGAGGAACGCGGCGCCAAATCGTTCCTGGTCGCTGATTTTGGAGTGCCGATGGGCGAAAGCACCTGCGTCTCCTGCTGTACCTGCGTCCAGGTCTGCCCCACCGGCGCCATCATCGATCGCAATTCAGCGTATCGCGGTAAGGCCAAGGACGTCGAACATCACAACTCAATTTGTGTCGGCTGCTCCGTTGGCTGCGGTATCGATGTCCTCACCCGCAATAACACGATCGACCGCATCGAAGGTGATTGGTCTGCTGCCGTCAACGGCGGTGTGATCTGCAAAGTTGGGCGCTTCCTTCCCATCAACGAAAAACGCGAACGCGTCAACTCTCCGATGGTTCGCCGTGGCGACAACCTTCAACCTGTCTCCTGGGACGAAGCCCTTGATGAGATTGCCTTCCACCTAAAACCCCTGGTTGGCAAGAATGGCAGCGGCGTCGCCGCCATGGCTTCCACCCGCCTGCCCGCCGAATCCCTCTATGCCTTCAAGGACCTCTTCACCCGCGGCTTTGGCAGTGAAATGGTCACCGCCACAGAAGAAGGTGTCACCA